>Ga0065720_1000011_pt1 | contig 114039 bp, 101 predicted proteins | sample Thericmetagenome_FD_59107 | JGI IMG/M metagenome (GOLD analysis project Ga0065720, IMG submission 59107) | Thermophilic microbial communities from the Joint Bioenergy Institute, California, USA of rice/straw/compost enrichment - eDNA_2 v2... | ecosystem: Engineered > Solid waste > Grass >...
AACGACAACGGCCCCCGGATGATCTCCGGGGGCCGTTCCTCGCAGTAGCGGGGACAGGATTTGAACCTGCGACCTCTGGGTTATGAGCCCAGCGAGCTACCGAGCTGCTCCACCCCGCGTCGGCGTTGCTAACACTAGCGCATCCGGCCCGCCGTCTGCAAAACGGGGCGGAAACTGGCCGGCGACCGCCTGAGGCGGTCGCCGGCCAGTAGGGAAGGTGCTGGTCAGGCCCCGGGTGATGGGGACGGGCTCGCCGTGCCGCCGCCGGCGGCCGGTGAGGTGGTCGGGGCCGGCGAACCGCCCGGGGCCGGCGCGCCGGGGTTCACCCGCTGAGCCACCGCCTGGAACTCGTTCATCGCGTCGTCCAGGGCCTTCAGGGCCTGGCCGTACCGTGCGAAGTCACCCGACGCCTGGGCGGCCTTCACCTCGGCGATGGCGTTCTGGACCCTGGCGGCCGCGGCGGCCAGCTCCGGCGTGGGCGAGGGTGTGCCGTCCGAGGGCGGCGCCGTCGGCGGCGGGTTGTTGTTGCCGTCTCCCGTCGGCGGTGGGTTCTGGGTGCCGGTGCCCGCCTCCTTGCCCTGCCGGACGAGCTCCTTGACCCCCTCCTCCAGGCTGTTCGCCAGCGTGACGTACTGGCCGCCGTCGCCGTACGCGATCAGCACCCGCTGCAGCAGCGGATAGGCGTTCTGCTGGTTGCTCTTCACGTACACCGGCTCGACGTAGAGCATCCCGTCGGCGAACGGCAGNGAGAGCAGGTTGCCGTACTGCACCTGTGCCTGGTTCGAGGTGAGCAGGTTGAGCTGCTGCCGGANGGTCGCGTTGTTGGTCATGTTCTGGTGGATCTGCACCGGACCGGAGATCGCCGTCTGGTCGGGCAGCTCCAGGACCTCCAGCCGAGGCTGGCCGTCGACGTACGACCCGGTGATCAGCGCGGCCAGGTTCTGCCGGCCGACCGGGGTGACCGCCGAGGTGAGCTGGAAACGCGGCGCCTCCTGCTCCGGGAACTGGGTGTAGAGGTAGTACGGCGGCTGCTTCTTTCCGGTGTCCGGCGCGTCCGGGGCGTTCGGAACCTCCCAGAAGTCCTCACCCGAGAAGAACGACAGCGGGTCCGTGACGTGGAACTTCGCCAGCAGGTTGCGCTGCACCTTGAACAGGTCGGCCGGGTAGCGGAAGTGCGCGGCCAGCTCGGCCGGGATCTCCGACCTGGGGACCACCAGGTCGCCGCCGAAGGCCTTGTTCCAGGCCTTCAGCACCGGGTCCCGGTCGTCCACCTCGTAGAGCCGGACCGTGCCGTCGTACGCGTCGACGGTGGCCTTGACCGAGTTACGGATGTAGTTGATGTTCTCCCGGGCCAGCTCGAAGGTGCCGAGGCCGGTCAGCTCGTCGGTCGTCTCCTCCCGCAGGTTGACCTGCTGCGAGTACGGATAGGTGGCCGAGGTGGTGTAACCGTCGAGGATCCAGACGATCCGTCCGTTGACCACCGCCGGGTACGGGTCGCCGTCCAGGGTCAGGAACGGCGCGACCTTCTCCACCCGGTCGCGCGGGTTACGCACGTAGAGGAGCTTGGAGTTCTCGTTGACCGCCTCCGAGAGGAGGAAGTTCGGCTCCTGCTCCTTGATCGCGTAGAGCAGTCGACGCCAGTACGAGCCGATGTGAACCCCGCCGGAGCCGGTGTAGGTGTAGCCGCCCTGGCCCTCCTGGCCGGTCGGCCGGTCGAACTCGACGTGGCGGTTCGGGTCGGTCTGCCCGACGATCGCGTAGTCGCCGTCGCCCATCTGCTCGCCGTAGTAGATGCGCGGCTGCTCGACCACGATCTGCTCGGTCGCCGCGGAGCATCCCTCCTGGCGCTGNTCGCCGAGGAAGCCGGAGACGAAGTACGGCAGACCACCGCAGACCACCCGGTTGGCCGGCGCGCTGACCATGCCGTAGCCGTGGGTGTAGACGGTGTGCCGGTTGATCCAGTTGCTCTGCTGGGCGGTCAGTTTCAGGTAGTTGATCTCCCGCATGCCGACGACGACGTCCTGGGTCTTTCCGCCGATCTGGTAGCGGTCGATGTCCAGCTTCTCGCCGAAGTCGTAGAAACTGCGCACCTGTTGTGCCAGGGTGTACGTCTCGGAGACCAGCTGCGGGTCGAGCAGCCGGATGTTCGGCACGACGTTGGTGTCGGTGGCCAGGCTCTCCGGCGGCGTCAGGTTCGACGCGCTGTACGGAATGACCTTGGTGTCGGCCAGCCCGAAGGCGGCGCGGGTGGCGTCGATGCTGCGTTGGATGTAGGTGGCCTCCTTGTCCCGCACGCTCGGCCGGACCTCGAAGGTCTGCACCGCCCACGGGTAGATGCCGCCGATCGCCACCGCCGAGATGCCGAGCAGGGCCAGCGAGATACCGGGCCAGACCAGGTTCCGCATCACCGCGTTGGAGAAGATGATGATCGCGATCGCGACCACCACGGAGATGTACGCCAGGATCTCCTTGGCCGGCAGCAGCGCGTTGACGTCGGCGTAGCCCGCGCCGTAGAGGTTGACCCCCTCGTTGAGCTCCAACAGCATGGCCCGACGGTCGAGGACGTACGCGACCGCCTTGAGCAGCACGAAGACCGCCACCAGCGTGGTGAGGTGGGCGCGGGCCGCGGCGGTCATCCGTTCGCCGACGCCCTGCAGCCGTACCCCGCCGAAGATGTAGTGCATCGCGAGCGAGCCGATGACCGCCAGCACCACCACGGTGAAGCCGACCCCGAGCAGGTAGCGCAGGAACGGGAACTGGAAGACGTAGAAGCCGACGTCAATGCCGAACTCGGGATCCCGCACCCCGAAGTCCTGCGAGTTGCGGAACAGCATCCACTGGGCCCACCGGCTCTGCGCCGAGAGCCCGGCGAAGAGCCCGACGGCCACGCCGACCGCGGCGAGCCAGACGCCGATCCGCGGTGCCAGGACCGACCGGTAACGCTCCAGCGTCACCTGCTCGGGTGAGTGCGGCCGCAGGAACGGTCGCAGCCGGTAGGCCAGCCACATGTTGCCGACGACCAGAAGTGCCACGGCCAGCCCGGTCACGACGAAGAGCAGGATCCGGGTGACCAGCACGCCGGTGAAGACCTGCGTGTAGTCGACCTCCTGGAACCAGAGCCAGTCGGTCCAGGCCTGGACGCCCCAGCCGAGCAGGGTGAGAAGCAAGAACACCCCGAGGAGGACGCCCGCCGTGGCGCGGCCGCGCCGACTCATTCTTGGTAGAGGGCTGCTACGCATGACCACTGTTGGCTCCGCACGTTCGGAAGTGACCGGCTCTGATCAGAGCACCTAGACTACGGGGTAATCCGGGGTCCGATCCGTTCCCGGTCGAGCAGGCGGCACATCGGGCACGGCGCGCTGCCGGTCGGACCGGCCCGCGAAACGGCGTCAGCCGGCCCGCGAACACGGCGTCCGGGTGCTCCGGCACGACGGCGTCGGGCNGGTCGGGGCGTCCGGCCGGGTACGCGGCGCGCAGGGTCAGCAGCTCGGCGGCTGGCCNCCGGCGCGGATCGTCGCCAGGGCGGCGAGCGCGTCCCTGAGGGAGGTGACCCGGACCAGCGGCAGCCCGGGCTGGGCGTTGCGGACGGCCTCGGCACAGTTGTCGGCCGGCACGAGGAAGTACGTCGCCCCGGCGGCCTTCGCCCCGACGAGCTTCTGCGGGATGCCCCCGATCGGGCCGACCTCGCCCTCGTCGTTGATGGTGCCGGTACCGGCGATGACCTTCCCGCCGGTGAGATCCTCCGGGGTGAGCTTGTCGACGATCCCGAGGGCGAACATCAGACCGGCGCTGGGCCCGCCGATGTTGTCCAGGTCGATGCTCAGCTCGAACGGGTGCGGCTGCCGCTGCTCGACCTCCACGCCGATGCGGGGCGGACCGTTGTCGGTGGAGCGGGACACGATGGTCGCGGTGGCCGGTGTGTCGTCGCGGGTGTAGCCGACGGTGAGCGCCGTGCCGGCCGGTCGGGCCTGCACCATCCTGGTGAGGCCCCCCGCGGTCAGCACCGGCTCGTCGTCGACCGAGGTGATGATGTCGCCGGCCTTCAGGATCCCCTCCGACGCGCCACCGGGGACGACGTTCTTGACCACGACCTGCACCGGGAAGCCGAGTTCGCGCAGGGCCGCCGTCTCCGCGCTGGTCTGGGAGGCGGCGAAGTCCTCGGCGTTGCGCCGCTCCNCCTCCTGCTGCGTCTCACCCGGCGGGTAGATCAGCTCGTACGGCACCACGGCCTCGTGTGGGGAGAACCAGCCGGCGATCGCGGTGAGCAGTCTGACGTCGCTCTGCACCCCGACCGTGGTCAGCCGCAGTTCCCCCGCCGAGGTGGAGGTCTCGCGGCCGGACACCTGGATCACTTCCTTGTCGTCCTGCCGGCCCAGCGTGTCGACGGTCGGGCCCGGCCTGAGCACGACGTACGGGATGGGTGCGGCGAGCACACCGATGCTGAGCAGGGCGGTGATCACCGCGCCGAGCAGAACAGTGACACCGCGACGTCTCATAGGACGAAGCGTACCCATCGGCAGCAGACCTCCCGCCGGCCGAACCCCGATCACCGCGGTGGCGTCCCGCCACCCCGCCCCGCGGCTCCTCCGGGGTGGCCCGTTCCGCCCCGAATCCCCCACGGCGCGAACCTGGACGGGCGCCGCGGTGCCCGGCGCGCGTACCGTTGACGGGTGCCTGATTTTCCGTTCGGCTTCGCCCTGCCGGGCGGCCAACCGCCCGACCCCAACGACCCGCGGCAGATACAGCAGTTCCTGGCCCAGCTGCAACNCCTGTTCGCCGCGCCGGGCAGCGGCCCGGTCAACTGGGACCTGGCCCGTCAGGTCGCGGCCAGCCAGCTCGCCGCCAACGGCGATCCGGCCGTGACGCCGTACGAACGCAACGCGGTCGAGGAGGCTCTCCGCCTGGCCGACCTGTGGCTCGAACCGGTCTCGGCGCACCCCTCCGGTATCCGCGTCGCCGTCGCGTGGAACCGCAACGAGTGGATCTACCGCACGCTCGACGTCTGGCGGAAGCTCTGCGACCCGGTGGCGGGCCGGATGGTGGGCGCGATGGGCGACCTGGTGCCGCCGGAGGCGCGGGCACAGCTCGGGCCGATGCAGGCGATGCTCACCACCCTCGGTGGGGCGCTCTTCGGCGGTCAGCTCGGGCAGGCGCTCGGGTCGCTCGCCGCCGAGGTGCTCTCGGCCGGCGACATCGGCCTCCCGCTCGGCCCGGCCGGCACGGCCGCACTCATCCCGTCCAACATCAAGAAGTACGGCGAGGGCCTCGAACTGCCCGAGGACGAGGTGCGGATCTACGTCGCGCTGCGTGAGGCGGCCCACCAGCGGCTCTTCCAGCACGTGCCGTGGCTGCGGGGGCACGTGCTCAGTGCCGTCGAGACGTACGCGGCCGGCATCACGGTCAACCGTGAGGCGATCGAGGAGGCGATGGGCCGGCTCGATCCGATGAACCCGGAGTCGTTGCAGGCGCTGGTGCTGGAGGGGATCTTCACCCCGGAGGACACCCCGGCGCAGAAGGCCTCACTGGCTCGGCTGGAGACCACGCTGGCCCTGGTCGAGGGCTGGGTCTGCCACGTCGTCGACGCCGCCGCCTCGGGCCGGTTGCCGAACGTCAACCGACTCGGCGAGGCGTTCCGGCGGCGCCGGGCCGCCGGCGGCCCGGCGGAGCAGACGTTCGCGGCCCTGGTCGGGCTGGAGTTGCGTCCCCGTCGGCTGCGTGAGGCGGCGGCGCTGTGGGCGGCGCTGACCCGGCACCGGGGCATCGCCGGTCGGGACGCCCTCTGGGGTCACCCGGATCTGCTCCCCGCCGAGGCGGACTTCGCCGACCCGGAGGCCTTCGCCCGGTCCCAGCTGGACCTCGGGGACCTGGAGGGCTTCGACTTCGGAGCCGCCGAGCGGCCGGAGGAGCCCGGACCGGACCGGTCCGACGAGCCGGGCGAGTCCGACCAGGGGCGGGCGGGGTAACCGAACGGCCGGGCGCGGTCCGGTCAGCCNCCGAGCAGCGCGCGGGTGCTGTCCCAGCCGTCGACGGCCGGGTCCAGGGTGGCAAGATCGGCAGCGGCCCGGATCCGCCGCCANCCCGGGGTGATGGCGACCTCCGCCGGACGCGGCGCGGCGCGGCGGAGCGGACCGGCGGCGTCGGTGTCGAGGTTCACCTCCGGCAGCCAGGCCGGCGCCGGCAGCCGGGCCGCCACCCCGAGCAGCCCCGGCCCGGACCCGAGCGCGGGAGCGACCGCGACCGACCGGGTGGTCAGCGGGCGCAGCAGTTTGCCCAGCAGCAGCCCCGGGACGTCCGGCGCGTCGGCGGCGACGACCGCCGCGTGGTCGTACCCGTCGGCGACGGCGGCGGCGAACACCGCGCCGACCCGGGGCGCGGGCACCTCGTAGACCCGCATGCCGGGCCAGACGATCGCCTCGGCCAGCGGCCGGTCGGCGGTGGTGGCGGCGACCGCGGCGTCGACCCCGTTCAGGGTGGCGACCCGGTCGACCACGTCCTCGGCGAGGGCGGCACGCCATCGGTCCGGGCTGAGTCCCGGTGGCGNCCAGGGCACGGGTCCGAGCATCACGACGATCAGACGGCGGGACACCGCCCGACCCTAGTACGCGGGTCGGCGTCCGCTCATGCGGTGTGGGCGGTCCCGGCGGCAGCCGCGACGCCCTCCAGGTAGCCCCGGGCGCGCTCCGCCTTCGGGTAGCGCCCGACCAGGGCCCAGAACCGCGCGTTGTGGCTGGGCACCACGAGGTGGGCCAACTCGTGCAGCAACACGTAATCGATCACCCAGTCCGGCATCTCCTGCAGCCGGTGGGAGATCCGAATGGTGCGGTCGGCGGGCGTACACGAACCCCAACGACCATTCTGATTCGTCACCCACCGAACGCTGGTCGGCACGGCGATTTCCGCGTGCTCGCTCAGATAGCGGTCGACCAGGCGACGGGACCGCAGCAGCAGCTCCTCGTCGGATCGGCCGACCCGCTCCTCGCGGGCGGCGAGCCGGGCGAGCATCCGGTCCACCCACTCGCTCTCCTCGGCCCGGGAGAACTGATCAGGAATGAGGACCACGACCCGCTCGCCATCCCGATACGCCGACACCGTCCGGCGCCGGCGCTGACTGCGCCGCACCTCGACGACCGGCTTGCGCGACGGCGCCATTAGCGGCCCACGTGGCCCGGGGTTCCGTTCACGATGGAAAACTAATGCTTACCAGCCGGGGGACCGCAAGAGTCAACACGGAGATTGCTGCCGGAAAAATACTGGTTAGACCCGAACAGTCCGGAAAAAATTTATTGCGATGATCGCCGGTTAGCCTCCGGAGCCGGCCGGACGGACGCGCAATCGAACTCGCGAGCGCGCCGGCGACAACGGTAAAGGATCATGCCGGGCTCCACGCCGCGACCCCCGACCACGCCTGTTCGGCAGGGTTCACCCGGCGTGTCCCTGCGAAACTGACTTATCCGACCTATTCCGGCATGCACACTCTGGTCGTCAGCTTCCTCACAGTGTCGACAGATCGCTGACATGGACCTGCCCTGACCTGGGTAGGGTCCGCGGACCGGCGGTCACACCGGTGACCGCGGAGAAACCCCAGCGCTGGCGCCTACGTGGCCCGCCGCCAGGCGCGCGCCAGGCCCGGGAGGGCCGGTGGAGAAGACGAGGAGGGCACCGTGGCCGACAAGGCCCAGACCTACAACGGATATTGCGTGAAGTGCAAGGAGAAGCGTGACTTCGAAGGCAACGTCGAGGTGTCCAAGACGGGCATGAACATGGCCAAGGGCAGGTGCCCGGTCTGCGGCACGACCGTCAACCGGATCCTGGGCAAGGCCAAGGTCTGACCCGGAAGCACATGCGCCGCGGGGAGGGGTGGCCCGGGCCACCCCTCCCCGCTTGTCGCGAAAGACTGTCGTGGTACGGACACCGGCCGTGATGTCAGTGCCGCGACACAAGCTACCTTCCGGTTGTGGATAACCGCCAAGATCCTGTGGATAGGGCAGTGAACAACGGCGCCGGGCTGTGGACAACCGCCAGCGCCGCCCACGTGACCGGTGACAACGTGTCGCCCCATGACCAGAAGCGTCCTGCCCCGCCCCACCCTGCTACCCGGCCTTCCCCGCCTCTGGCGTGACCGTCACACCCTCCAACTCGGCCTCGACCCACGCCGTGCGGTCCTGCTCGAGGTGGCCAATCCCGCAGCCGCCCGGCTCCTCGACCTGCTCGACGGCACGCGTAGCGAGCGCGAGATCCTGGACCACGCCGCCACCGTCGACGTCACCCNGGACGACGCCCGCGCGCTGATCGACGCGCTCCACTCGGCCGGTCTGGTCGTCGCCGCGCACACCCTCCTCCCCACCGACCTGCCCGAGCCGACCCGGCGGCGCCTCGCCGGCGAGGCCGCGGCGCTGGCCAGGCAGGGGCCGGACAACCCGGGCACCCCGGCGCAACTGCTCCGCCGGCGCGCCGCCGCCCGGGTCGTGGTGACCGGACGGGGACGGCTCGCCGCCCCGGTGGCGATCGCCCTGGCCCAGTCCGGGGTGGGACACGTCCACCCCGACCTGGCCGGTCAGGTCGTCCCCACCGACACGGTCGGCAGCGGGCTGCTCGCCACCGACCTGCGCCGGCCGCGGGCCGTCGCCGTCGCCGAGGCCATCGCCCGCTGCGCGCCCGGCACCGACACCCGACCCGTGCGGCGCGGCCGGGTCGATCTGGTCGTCCAGGTCGGGGTGGACCGCCCCGCGGGACTGCTCGCCGCCGGGTACGCGCAACGCCGGCAGCCGCACCTGCTGCTGGAGCTGCGTGACGGCACACCCGTGATCGGCCCCCTGGTGCCGGCGAACGGCTCGCCCTGCCTGCACTGCGTCGACCTGCACCGGCAGGACCGCGATCCCGGCTGGCCCGGCCTGGCCGCCCAGCTGGCCGCCGGTACCGCCCCGGAGCCCTGCCTGGTCACCACCCTGATCACCGCCGTCGGGTACGCCGTGTCCGAGGTGCTCGCGTTCCTCGAGGGGGGCACCGCCGAGACGGTGGGCGGGGCGGTGGAGGTCTGCGGGCCCGGCCGGGTACGCCGTCGCACCTGGCCACCACACCCGGCCTGCGGCTGTGCCCGGCGCCCGGGGCGCCGGGCGGGACCGGGTACCGGCAGCCCGCCGCCCCGCTGCCTGCCGGGGACGGAGCCGGCGTGACCCCGTCCGGGCGGCGACGGCCGGCCGTCCCGGTTGGCGGGCGACCCGGGCCCCGGGACGGAACGGTTCTGTCGGGCAGACCGACCGCCAAACCGGGCACGGCCCGACGACGACGTGGTCGGAGCCACCCGCCGACACCGGCCGCAACCCCCGCGAGTCGGTAACAATGATCTGGTGACCGACATCCCGCGCCGCGCCGTCTCCCGGACCGCCAAGCTCGCCGCACTGCCGCTCGGCTTCGCGGGCCGGACCGTGCTGGGCGTGGGCAAGCGGGTGACCGGACTGGCCTCCGAGGTCATCTCCAGCGAGATCCAGCAGCGCACCGCCGAGCAGCTGTTCAGCGTCCTGGGGCAGCTCAAGGGCGGTGCGATGAAGTTCGGTCAGGCGCTGTCGGTCTTCGAGGCCGCCCTGCCCGACGAGATCGCCGCCCCGTACCGGCAGGCGTTGACGAGGCTGCAGGAGGCGGCGCCACCGCTGCCCGCGGCCACGGTGCACAGGGTGCTCGCCGACCAGCTCGGCCCCGACTGGCGGTCGTACTTCGTCGAGTTCGACGACACGCCGGCGGCGGCGGCGAGCATCGGCCAGGTGCACCGGGCGATCTGGAAGACCGCGCCCGCGGCCGCGGCGAACGGACGGCGCCGAGGGAGCCGGTCGTCGCCGGCCCGGTCTGCCGCGGGCCGGGACGCACCCGGACGCCCGGTGGCGGTCAAGGTGCAGTACCCGGGCGCCGGCCCGGCCCTGCTCTCCGACCTGAAGCAGCTGTCCCGGCTCGGCGGGATGTTCCGGGCCATCCAGCCCGGTCTGGACATCAAGCCACTGCTCGCCGAGCTCCGGGACCGAATCAGCGAGGAACTCGACTACGAGCTGGAGGCGGAGTCGCAACGCGCCTTCGCCGCGGCGTATGCCGACGATCCGGAGATCTTCGTTCCCGACGTGGTGGCGGCGGCGCCCCAGGTGCTGGTGACGGACTGGGTGGAGGGCAAGCCGCTGTCCCAGATCATCGACTCCGGCACCGAGGCCGAACGCGACCGGGCCGGACGGCTGATGGCCACCCTGCACTTCTCCGCGCCGATGCGGGCCGGCCTGCTGCACGCCGATCCGCACCCCGGCAACTTCCGTCTGCTTCCCGACGGCCGGCTCGGGGTGCTCGACTTCGGCGGGGTGGCACGGCTTCCCGGCGGACACCCGGAGCCGATCGGTCGGCTGGTCCGGCTCGCCCTGGAGGGCGACGCCGAGGCCGTGGTGGCCGGTCTCCGCCAGGAGGGCTTCATCCGGGCCGACCACCAGATCGACGCGCAGGCGGTGCTCGACTTCCTGATGCCGATCCTGCAGCCCCTCTCGGTGGAGGAGTTCCGCTTCACCCGGGCCTGGCTGCGGGTCGAGGCGGCCCGGATCGCCAACCCCCGGTCGCCGGGCTACCAGCTCGGCCGGCAGCTGAACCTGCCGCCGTCGTACCTGTTGATCCACCGCGTGACCCTCGGGTCGATCGGGGTGCTCTGCCAGCTGGAGGCGAAGGCTCCCTACCGCGGCATCGTGGAGCGCTGGCTGCCCGGTTTCGCACCGGAGGCGCGGTAGGCGCACCCGAGCGGCAGACGCGGAACCACACACGCCGCAGGGGCCCGGCGCGGCGGACGTCCGCCGCGCCGGGCCCCTGCGCGCCGCCGACCCCCGAACGCCGGGTCGACACCCGGCCCGGCGGCGGTCACTCGACGCGGGTCTGAACCGGGTACCTACAGGACGCCCAGCTCGCGCGCGGCCCGGCGGCGAGCCAGCATGGCGACGGTACGGGCGGGACGGGATGCCTCAGTGCTCGTGGTGCGACCGGCCTGAGGCGTTCGCATTCGGGCCCGGGACAACGCTTCATGGATGAGATACAACCTGGTCACTCCATTCGGGACGGGTAGGACGGTGTTCGACTTCGTGACCGCCGCCAGCGCGGCGGACCGCGGTGCCGGTACGAGTCCGGCGAGGATCTGGCTCGGGTTCATGTCAGGCCGCCAACCGGACCGTTCCACGCGACTCGGTGAGCCCGCTGGCCGCCAGTCGCGCCTGCGTCTCGACCCGCAGCGCCGCGTCGCGGGCGACGTCCTCCTTGCGCGGGCGACCCCGGGGCCGCTTGCGCGGAACCACCGCGCCACGCTCGAAGATCTCGCCACCCCAGACGCCCCACGGCTCGGCCCGCTCCATTGCCCCGGCCAGGCACTCGACGCGCAGCGGGCATTCCCCGCAGAGCGACTTGGCCAGCTCCAGCTCGGCAGGCGAGTCGGCGAACCACAGGTCAGGGTCGAACTTCCGGCAAGGCAGGTTCGCCCCCAGCTCGACGGTGCCGTCGAGGGAGGCCAACGCCAGACTCATCACCCGGTCACCTCTCTCTCGATTCGATCTCGCAGATCGCTGTTCCGACGTTCTTCGATGTGCGGAAATGACTAAGGCCGCGGATCCCGGTGCACGGGTTCCGCGGCCTCGAGGTGAGCCGGTTCGGTCTCGTCTAGACCGGTCTCCCTCGAGGTGGAATCCCGCTGACATCCATCCGCTTGGCGTCGATGCGGATGCCATTGCCCGTGAATCCAGTGGTCCCCTTGCTGCCGAAGGACACGCGGGCCTGGCCCAGCTCGGCCTGGACCGGGGCCTGGTGCGCCTGCGGTAGCCACGGGGNGTCGGTGGCCAGGATGTACCGGACCTCCGACATCGGAGCGAGGACAGCAGGTAGCACCCGCGGTCGTTCGACGAGACCCGTCACCATCGGTGCCACCTCCTCACTCCCACTCGTCGCCAACATCGGACTCNGATGCCCCGTGAGCAGCCCGAACGAGACCGCTCGCGAGGTGTGCCATGAGGCTATTCCTCACCCGGGGGCGAGGGCAAACGATTTTTACGGCCGGATCGCCGAACCTTCCTCCGGGCCCGTTCCGTCGACCCCCGGTCCGCCTCCGGGCTCCGCCGGCGCCAGCACGTCATCGACCTCCAGGCCGTCGACCAACGCGAGCACCGCGTCGCCGTACAGGCTGAGTTTGCGCGGGCCGATACCCGCGATGGCGAGCAGCTCCTCCGACCGGGTCGGCCGGCGTTCGGCGAGTGCGACCAGGGTGGCGTCGGTGAAGACCACGTACGCGGGAACACCCTGCGCCCCGGCGACCCGGCCGCGCCACCGGCGCAGCCGGTCGAGCAGCCCCTCGTCCAGGTCGGAGGGGCAGTCCGCACAGCGCCCCAGTTTGCGGTCCGCGCCGGTGAGCAGCGTCGCCCCGCAGACNCGGCAGGAGACGACCCGNCCACGGATCCGGTCCCCCCGCCGGCGGTCCACGCCGCCGTCGGCCGTTCGCCCACCCGGCCGNCCGCCGTCGGATCGGTCGAACTGGGGCAGGAAGCGACACGGACGGCGGGCGCGGCCGCCCGGCGACCGCGCCTGGGCGTACGACAGCCACAGCCACTGCCGTGCCCGGGTGAGGCCGACGTAGAGCAGCCGCCGCTCCTCCTCCACCTGCTCGGCGGTCCTGGCGTAGCTGGTCGGCAACGTCCCGTCGCAGAGCCCGACCAGGAACACCGCGTCCCACTCCAGCCCTTTCGCGGCGTGCAGTGAGGCCAACGTCACACCCTCGACCGTCGGGGCGTGCTGCGCGGCGGCACGGCGGGCGAGCTCCGCGCAGAAGTCGGCGAGCGAGACCGGCCGCTCCACGACGGCGACCTCCTCGCTCGCGCTCACCGCTCGGCCGGGTTCCCCCCTCCCCGCGCCCGCCACCGCCTCGCCGACCGGCACGAGGTGCGGCGTGGCGGCGTACTCCTCGGCGAGCCGGACCAGCGCGGCGAGCGCCTCCCAGCGCTCCCGCACCGCACCACCGGGCGGGGGCCGGTCGGGTGCCCAGCCGACCGCGGCGAGCGCCTCGACCACGGCCGGCACCAACGGCGCCCGCTCCGGGGTGGTCCGGACCGCCGCCCGCAGCGCCACCATCGCCTGCCGGACCTCGGCCCGCTCGAAGAACCGCTCGGCGCCCTGGACCTGGTAGGGCACCTCCGCCTCGGTCATCGCCTTCTCGTAGGCCTCGGACTGGGCGTTGGTGCGGAACAACACGGCGATCTCGCGGGGCGGCGTACCGGCGGCGATCAGCTCCCGACACCGGGCCGCGACGGCCGCCGCCTCCGCCGGCTCGTCCGGAAAGATCCGCAGATCCGGTTCGGGTCCGGGCGGACGCTGTCCGACCAACTCCAGCCGCAGCCGCGCCTCGACGCCGGTGGCCTGCTGGATCACGGCGTTGGCCAACCCCACCACCTGCGGCGTCGACCGGTAGTCGCGGACCAGTCGGATCACCACCGCGTTCCGGTACCGCCGGGGGAAGTCGATGAGATATCCGGAGGTGGCGCCGGTGAAGGAGTAGATCGTCTGGCTGGCGTCCCCCACCACGGTCAGGTCTTCCCGGCCGCCCAGCCAGGCCTCGAGCAGCCGCTGCTGCAACGGGTTGACGTCCTGGTACTCGTCGACGACGAAGTGTCGGTACTGGGCGCGGATCTGCTCGGCCACGTCCGGATGTTCCTCGATGCCCCAGACCGCCGCCCGGAGCACGTCCTCGAAGTCGATCACCCCGTTGGCCCGCTTGGCCTGCTCGTAGGCGGCGAAGACCTCGGCGACCTTCGTGGGTTCGAACGGGGTCTCCCGGGCCGCCTTGGCCGCCGCGACGACGTACTCCCCCGGCTCGACCAGCGAGGACTTGGCCCACTCGATCTCACCGGCCAGGTCGCGCGCGGCGGCCCGGTCGGTACGCAGTCCGGCACGGGCGGCGGCCAGGGTGACCAGCCGCGCCTTGCTGTCCAGTAGTTCCGGCACCTCCCGCCCGCCGAGCAGCCGGGGCGCGAAGTAGCGGACCTGCCGCAGGGCGGCGCCGTGGAACGTCCGGGCCTGCACCCCGGGAACGCCGAGGGTGCCGAGCCGGGCCCGCATCTCCGCCGCGGCCCGGGTGGTGAAGGTGACCGCGAGGACGTGCCGGGCCGCGATCTGGCCGCTGCGCACCCGGTACGCGATCCGGTGGGNGATCGCCCGGGTCTTCCCGGTGCCCGCGCCGGCCAGGATGCAGACCGGACCGGGCGGCGCGGTCACCGCGCCGCGCTGTTCCGGGTCGAGCCCGGCCAGGATCTCTTCCACGTCCGAGTCAGCCGCCACAGGGAGGAATCATGTCAGCCCTCTCCGGCGTTGCACCGTTAGCCTGTGCGATCGGCACCTCGTCCGATCCGATCTCCGGCCCACGTCCGGCCGGACGGGCTGGCCCGACCACGTTCACACCGCGGAGGTCCCGATGCTGACGATGTATTCCACGTCCTGGTGCGGCTACTGCCGCCGGCTGAAGTCCCAGCTCGACCGGGAGGGCATCGGCTACGAGGTGGTGGACATCGAGCAGGACCCGGCCGCCGCGGAGTTCGTGATGAGCGTCAATGGCGGCAACCAGACGGTGCCCACGGTGCGCTTCCCGGACGGCACCACGCTGACCAACCCCTCCATCGTCGACGTCAAGAAGCAGCTCGCCGCCCTCGCGGAGAAGTAGCGGACCGGTCGGTGGGGCCCCTCCCCGTCGCGTCGCGCACCGGGACGGGGCCCTGCCCGACCCCGTCCGTCCCGACCCTGGTCCGACCCGCTGCGGTCCCCGACGGCTCCTCCTGGCATGCTCCCGGCCCGCGGTGGTGTCCTCCCGTGCTCGCCCGGCCGGCGCCGGTGATCGCTGGGGGCCGGTCGCCCACCGGCGGCGTGAGTCGGCGCCCGGTCCACAGGTAGCCTGCCGCCGCCGTCATCACCAGCGTCATCACCACGAACAGCAGCCGGNAGTCCACCAGGCTGACCAGCAGCGCCCCGGTGCCGATGGAGAGCGCGNACGGCCCGCTGATCAACGCGGCCGAGGCGGCGCCGACCCGGCCGAGGAGGTGTCCCGGGGTACGACGCTGGATGAGCGTCGCCATGCCGACCAGCGCGACCGGCAGGTTGAACCCGAGCAGGACCAGGGCCGCGAAGGCCAGCCACAGCGTCGGGTACGCCAGCAGCAGCGCTCCGGAGGCGAAGGCCGCGACCCCCACCGCCAGCGCGGCCACCTCGCCGTACCGGCGTACCACGACCGGCGAGAGCAGTCCGCCGAGCAGCCCGCCGACGCCCTGGGCGGCCACCAGCACGCCGACGAAGGCCGGTTCCCGGTCCANCCCCTGGTCCACGTACGCGAAGATCAGTGACTCGCTGAAGCCCATCACCAGGACGGCCAGCGCGACGCCCCGCACCGCCCGGCGCAGCGCGGGCTCGCCCGCCATGTGTCGCATCCCCGCGCCGACCTCGGCCACCCAGCGCAGCCGCGCCGGCTGNGGTCGTGCCTCCCGTACGGAGAGCGCCGAGACGGCGGTGGCGGCGGTGAGGAACCCGACCACCCCGACCAGTCCCAGGGCCCAGCCTCCCACGCCGGCGTACAGCGCGGCACCGAGCACCGGGCTGACCAGGCGCAGCCCCTGCTTGACGGTCTGCAGGGCGCCGTTCGCCTCGGCCATCAGCGCTTCCGGCACGATCTGCTTCAGCAGTCCGTTCAGCGCCGCGTTGAGCGCGACGTACGCGAGCCCGTAGAGGGCACCGACCACGTAGATGATCCAGACGTCGTCCCGCTCCCGCACCAGGAACAGCGGGGTGAGGACGAGGGCGGTGCCGACGTTGGCGGTGACGAGGAACGGGCGGCGCCGGAACCGGTCCACGACCCAGCCGACGACGGGGGCGAGGACCATCGGCGCGATCATCGCGAAGACGGTGGCCCCGGCCATGCCGTCCGAACCGGTCAGGTCCTTGACCCAGACGGCCAACGCCAACACCATGGTCGACTCTGCCGTCATGCTGCAGACGAGTCCGAGGAAGAGCAGCCGGAAGTCGGGACGGCGCAGGACGGTTCGCATCGGAGGGGTCCCTTTCGGATGGGCGATGGCGTCGGCCGTGGGCCCCTGCGACGGGCCCGGATCCCTATGGTCGACCGAACCCCGTGGCCGATCGATCGTCGTCTTCGGAGCCGTGGCCGGTGGGGTCCGGGGGTGGTGTGACGGCACCGGCGTACCGCGACACGCCGTGGCGAGTAAACAGCGGACAGTGTGTGTTCACCGGCATACTGGACCGCTGGGGCGCGGACCGTCCACACCCAGCCCGTCCACGGGATCGACGTGACCGATAGCGAGAACCCAGTGCCTCCTCATGTCAGCCCGATCCGGCGACGCCGCCGGCTCGGCATGGAACTACGCCGTCTCCGCGAGCAGGCCAGGCTCACCGGTGAGCAGGTCATCGAGGCGGTGGGCTGGGCGTCCGCCTCCAAACTGTCGCGGCTGGAGAACGGCCGCAGCCGGCCGGACCTGAAGGATGTCCTCGACCTGCTGGACCTCTACCAGGTCACCGGCCCGCTGCGCGAGGAGCTGGTCACCATCGTCGGCGAGGCCGGCGACATCCGCGGCTGGCTCCGGTCGTACCAGGTGATGACGCCGCGGCAGCAGGTCTTCGCCGAGCTGGAGGCGGGCTGTGTCGAGATCCGCGAGTACAGCCCCGTGGTCGTGCCCGGCCTGTTGCAGACCGAGGGGTACGCCGAGATCCGCATTCTCTCGTCCCGCAACCTGGTGACCGATCCCGAGCACGACGACACCGAGGACCCCGCGACCGAGGTCGCCGCCCGGATGGCCCGGCAGGCGCTGCTCACCCGGGGCACCGAACCGCCCCGCTACTCGGCGGTTATCGAGGAGGCCGCGCTCGGCAGCCGCGCCGGCCCCCGGGACGTGGTACGCCAGCAGCTGCTCCAGCTCCGCAGGCTCGCCCAGTTGCCGAACGTCACCCTCCAGGTGCTGCTGTCGGAGACCACGATCGCCGACTGGTACCTGCCGCACACCGGCTTCTCGCTGTACCGGTTCGCCGAGCCGCAGGATCCGGAGACCCTCGCCATCGAGGGGCAGTGCAAGAACCTGATCCTCACCGACCAGNACGAGATCAGCACCTACAACATGATCTTCGAGTGGCTCCGGAGAGCCGCGCTCAGTCCCGACGAGACACTCACCTGGCTCGCCGAGATGGCCGGCCGTCGGGCGTCCCGACCAGCCCAGACCCCCGCCTCCGGCCGGGCCGCGACCGTGCCGCCCGCCCAGCGCAGCCGCCGTACCGGTCGACTCACCGAGCAGTGACACGGCCGGCCGGGGCGCCGGTTGGCAAACGCGGCCGGCCTCCGGTCCACTGTCGTCCCCTCGCGCCGGACAACGGCGCACCCCGTGTCTCCGGGGCCAAGTGACCGGCGGGCCGGGACCGGCCGTCGCGGTTGTCGCCCGATCGGACGAGCAGCCACACCAATCGGCGCGTTTCACTTGTACGCCTGCTGCCGATGGGTGAACATGAGCCATAAGGACACGTGGAAGTTCCACGAAGCAGATTCGCTCAGTTGTCAGAGAAACGTAATCCGTAATCGTCTCACGGAGACACTCATGCGGTTTCTCATCGTTCGCACCGACATTCGTGCCGCCAATGACGACGAGCTGGCCGCTGCCTGGGCGCAGGGAGAGTGCCTCCGCGACGAGCGGAACCGCCCCGAACCCCGCCGTCAGGTCGTCCGAGCCGACGACCGGGAGGCCGCGCTGCACCTGGCGCGGGCGCTCGCCAGCGTCGGCGCGGTCCGGTCCGGGCGACAACGGGTGAAGGTGCTCCCGGTGGGTGAGCCCGAGCACCGACGCCGNGACGACCGACGGGGCGGCGGCACCGACGCCGGTGGACCGACCACACCGGCGAACGGTTCGAACGCCCGTCCCACGGTCCTCGATCCGTCGACCGGCGGCCCCCTCGCGATGCCGGGCGGCGAGGCTCCGCCGTCACCACACCTCGGCCCGCGCCCCGGCATCCTCGGCACGGGATGGGGGATGCCCGCCTAGCGGGGCGGTCGTCGCCGCGAACGGCCCTCCTGCCGGGTGCCGCCGCGCCCCGGGCGCCGATCCGTGACGGTGGCCGGTGACCGTCACGGCGGCTCCGGCACGGCGGCCCGACTCCGCCCGGCCGCCACACCGCCACCGTCGGCCCCGGCACACCGGCGCCGGGTCAGGAGGCGAGCCAGCGCCTGATCAGGAACAGGGCGATCGACGACGGCGGCGGCAACCCCAGCCGCAGTCCTCCGCCCACCGGGACGTGCTCCCCGGCCAGCGCGGCGGCGACGTCGCGGCGGGTGAACCAGTGGGCCTCGGCGATCTCGGCCGGATCCAGCCGCAGCGGCTGCGCCGGGTCGGCCAGGGCGAAGAAGCCGAGCATCAGCGAGCCCGGGAACGGCCAGGCCTGGCTGGCGACGTACCCGACCCGGCGCGGCACCAGACCGACCTCCTCGGTCACCTCCCGCAGTACCGCGTCCTCGGCCGACTCACCCGGTTCCACGTAGCCGGCGAGGCAGGAGAAGCGGCGTACACCCTCGGCCACCCGCCACGCCGCGTTGCTGCCGAGCAGACAGCGGCCCTCCGGTCCCGGAACGCCGTCGTGCACCAGCACGATCATCGCCGGATCGGTCCGCGGCCAGCTCTGGTGGCCCGTGGCGTCCCGCCGACTCCAGCCGGCGTCGTCCACCGTCGTCGGCAGGCCGGTCAGCGGCGAGTACGGGTGCCCGGCGTGCCAGTTGGCCAACGCGACCGCGGTGGTGAACAGGCCGGCGTCCCGGTCACTGAGCAGGTGCCCGACCTCCCGCAGGGACACCGGCCGGCTCCCCTCGACGACCGGCAGCGGTGCGTCGACCGCGAAGACCGGGACGCCGTCGGGCTCGATCCCGAGGAAGAGCCGGTCATCCGGCCCGACCTCCGGCACGTCCCGCGGGCCGAAGAGCACCAGCTCCGGCCTGTCGGTCGAGGTTCCCACCAGGGTCCGACTCCCCGCCGCGACGTCGACCACCAGCNCCCGGGCCCGCTGCCAGGCCTCGGCCAGCCACCGCTGGTCGGTCCGGCGGTGTGCCGCCCGGTCGAGCGTGGAACGGGCCAGCGGCGGATGCACCGGCGCGTCCGGCCCGGGTTCCGCGGGAAACGTCACGATCCGACAGCCTCCGTCCGTACCGATCCCAACACCGCCAGTGGCGCCTCGGTCCGGTCCGCGTCCCCCAGCACCACGGTGACCGCCCGTGCCGGCGCCAGGTACCTCGTCGCGGCGGCGGCGACCTCGTCCCGGGTCGTCTTCTCCAGCCGGGCCGCGTACTCGGCGAGGAACTCCAGCCGCAGCCCGACACCGGCGTACGCGACGGCCACCGCGGCGAGCCCGGCCTGCGTGGACAGCCCGAGCTGCAGCGTGCCGAGGGCGTACCGCCGGGCCTGCTCCAGCTCCTCCTCCGTCGGCGGCAGCGAGGCGAGCCGCCCCAGCTCGTAGTACGTCTCCACCATCGCCGGNCCGGTCACCTCGGTGGCGACCTCGGCGGAGACGACCAGCGTCGACCCGGCGACCGAGTGCTCGATCGCGGAGTGCGGGCCGTACGTGTACCCCTTGTCCTCCCGGATGTTCTCCACCCACCGGGACGAGAAGTAGCCGCCGAAGACCAGGTTGGCCAGCTGCAGCGCGGCGTGGTCCGGGTGGGTACGCGGCACCGCCGGCAACGCCAACCGCAGCGAGGACTGCACCGACCCGGGTCGGTCGACCAACAGCAGCGGGCCCGGCTCCAGTGGCGGGATCGGGGGCAGCCCGGCGGGTTTGCCGTGTCCGGTCCAGCCGGACAGCGCCCGCTCGGCCGCGTCCAGCGCCCGGGCCGGCGACACGTCGCCGACCATCAGCAGGATCGCCCCGGCCGGTCGTACCCGGTCGGCGTGCAGCGCCCGCAGCGCCGCCGGCCGGACCGCCTCGACCTGCTCCGGCTCCGGTGTCTGCACGGCGTACGGGTGCTTGCCGTACACCCGCTTCAGCAGTGCCCTACGAGCCAGGTGGGCCGGCTGGCTCTGCGCCATGCGGATCCCGTCGATCAGCCGGGCCCGCTCGGTGGCGACCTCCGCGTTCGGGTAGGTGGCGCTGGTCAGCACCTCGGCCAGCAGCTCCAGGACCCGGTCCAGACCGGTGACCAGGCCCGTTCCGGAGACCATCAGCCGATCGGCGTCGAGCCCGGCGGAGAGCCCGGCGCCGACCTTCTGCAACTCGGCGGCGAGCTGCACCGAGGTCAGCCTGGCGGTGCCGGAGAGCAGCGTCTGGGAGAGCAGCAGCCCCCGGGCCAGGTGCGCCCGGCCGAAGGGCAGCCAGAGCCGCAGCTCCACCAGGGGTACGGAGGGCCGGCGGATCGCGATCACCGTCAGCCCGTTGTCCAGGACGCGCTCGGCCGTGCGGGGCAGCCTCAGTGGGCGGTTCGGTCCGAGCGGGGGCAGCGTCCGGGTGTTCACCGGGCACCTCCACCGGGAACGACCTCGACCACGGCCCGGCGCTGCGGACGCAGGGTCGCCGCCGCCGCCCGCACCTGTTCCCGGGTCACCTCGCCGAGCAGGCGGGGTAGCTCGCCGAGCAGCCCCGGGTCGCCGCGCTGCTGTTCCAGCACGGCCATCTGCAGGGTCCGGCCGAGCACCGCGTCGGTCTCCCGGAGCAGGTGGGTGGCCATCCGCGCCTGGGTGCGGACCAGCTCGTCGGCGTCGAGCCCGTCGGTGGCGATCCGGTCGATCTCCTCGTCCACGGCGCGGAGCACCGCATCCACGTCGCCGCCGGACGGCAGGTGCGCCTGCAACACCAGCGCGGTCGGGTCCCGGACGTCGAACGGGCTGCCCATCAGGCCGAGGTAGCCGGCGATGCTGGTCACCGTCCGGTCGCGCAACACCAACCGTTCGACCAGCCGGGAGGCGTCGCCGTCGGTGAGCACCTCGGCGAGGACCACGTACGGCAGGTAGCCGGCGAAGTCCTCGATCGGGTCCGGCACCCGCCAGGCCGCCGCCACCGCCGGCAACGGCGCCAACGCGTCGGTGTACGACTCGCGACGCTCCTCGGTCAGGTCGGGCTCGGCGAAGCTGGGCCGACCCGGGGCCGGCCGGGCCGGCACGTCACCGAAGTGACGCTCGATGAGCGCGGTCGCCTCCGCCACGTCGAAGTCCCCACCGACCGCCAGCACCGCGTTTCCGCAGGCGTAGTAGCGGTCGAAGAACTCGGCGGCGTCGGCGATGGTGGCGCTCTCCAGGTCCTGGAACGAGCCGTAGCCGTCGTGTGCGTTCGGGAAGGTGCGGAAGAGCACCGGTGGCAGGGTCAACCAGGGAAAACCGCCGTACGGCCGGTTGAGCACGTTGACCCGGATCTCCTCCTTGACCACGTCGACCTGGTTGCGCAGGTTCTCCTCGGTCAGCCGGGGGCCGCGCATCCGATCCGCCTCCAGGAAGAGCGCCCGCTCCAACGCGTTGCTCGGCAACGTCTCCCAGTAGTCGGTGTAGTCCAGGTGGGTCGAGCCGTTGAAGGNGCCGCCGGCACCCTGGACGTGCCGGAAGTGCGCCAGCTTCTCCAGGCTCTCCGAACCCTGGAACATGAGATGCTCGAACAGGTGGGCAAAGCCCGTCCGGCCCTCCGGCTCGGANCGGATGCCGACGTCGTAGACGACCGCGACCCCGACCACGGGGGCGCTGCGGTCCGGGGTCAGCACCACCCGTAGACCGTTGTCGAGGGTGAACCGCTCGACCGGATGCCTCGCCCCCGGAATTCTCGATCTTCCCGCCGCCACGAGACGACCCTAGCGCGTCGGGTGTCCTCCCCGGGTCGGCTCCCCGCGTGCCGCCCGCTCGCCCCGCCGGCGGGGGTACGCGCCGCCCGCACCTTTCCGGCGGCNCGACCGGGTCGGCTACAGGACCTCCACCGAGGCGAGCGCGTGGTCCACCACCCAGTCGAACTGGCGGTGCGTGCCCGGGATGGAGATGTAGAGAACGGCCGCCGTGGGCCTGCCGACGTCGATGCAGGCGACCGCGGCCAGCTCGTCCGTGGCCCGCAGTCCGTTGGCGCTGAAGTGCAGCCGGAACACGGTCACCCAGGCCGGCCGACCGCCGATCGTGGTCCGCTCGTCCCGGATCGACTCCAGGCGGTTCGGCTGGGGGTAGTACTCGGTTCGGGCGTCGTGCGCCACCTGCCGGCCGACACACTCCAGGTCGAAGGTGAGGGCGTCGTTCTCGACCGCCGGTACGGCCGCCGACAGGATCGAGGCGTGGTAGTCGTTGAACCCGTCGTACGCCTCCTCGGTGACGAAGTGCTGCCCGNCCTTGTACGGCACCTGGAGGCTGCCGGCGTTCCAGACCGTCCGCCACGGCTGCCACGGCGCCCCGTACGTCGGGTAGGAGATGCCCGCCTCCTCGTCGACGGTTCGTTTTCCGGCCAGCGGCTGCCCGGGCGCGCCGGGCGGCACACGGGGTTCGCCCTGCGGCTCCCCCGGCTGGGCCGGCGTCGCCGTACCGGCCAGCGGCGGACACCTGCGGGCCAACGGGGGCCGGACGTCCTCCGCGGCCTCGGGCCTGCCGGTGAACGGGCTGGCGCCCTGACGGCCGGTCAGGGTCAGGGCGAGCACCACCACCAGGCCGACCACCAGAACGGCGCCGGCCGCCCCGCCGAACCACCAGAGCCGGCGACGGTCCCCGCCGCCCGCGGACCCGCCGGGCGGCGGAACCGTCGGCGGTCCGGCCGGCGGCACCGACGGCAGTGTCGGCGTACCGAGTCGGGTGACCGGTCCCGCCGCCCAGTTCGCGCCGGGCGGGGCCTGGGAACCGCTCGACGAGGGGATGGGGTTCACCGGCATGCTTCTAGTGAACACCACNCGGGCGGACGGCGGTGCGCCGCTTCGCAGCGACCGGGCAGGGCCACGCCCACCACCACCGACACCGGCCTTCTACCTCCCAGGGGCAAGCTCAGCCGTTGCTCGCGGCCGTACCGCCGCCAGCCGCGGGCGGCGGAGACGGGGCGTACACCTCCACCACCTCCGGCCGGGGCGAGCCGGCGGCGATCCCGTACCAGGGCGCGAACGCGGCGGCCGTGGCGAGGAGCAGACCGGCGGCGGCGAGGGCGAGTACGACCAGGATCTCCCGCATCGAACCGGCACCGACGCTGACGGTCATCGCAACCTCCCCCCGTTACGGCCCCTTCGACCGGCCGCCAGATCCCCAGAACAGAATGCCGGGTCGATCGTCGGCCCACAGCCGACCATCCGGCGCGATCAGATGTATTCGCGGGCATAACTGGACTGGCTGTTCGGAACACCCCACCGGGACATCCCGGCAGTCCGTTGGGTCGGTTGTCCTGGTCAGTCCCGGCGAACGTACCTGTCCCGTGCGGAGGGTGGGGACGCGGCCGGCGGGTGGTCGCTGTGCTCAGTCCGGCCGGCGCGCCTCGGGCAGTTGTGTCACCAGGGCGGCCAGTCCCGCCGCGTCCAGCAGGTCCGCCGGACGTACGGTCCGGTTCTCCCGGACATAGTGGAACGCGGCGCGGACCCGATCCACCGGCACCCCCGCCAACTCCGCCCAGGCCAGCCGGTACGCCGCCAACTGCACCGCCGCCGCCTCCGCCTCCGCCGCGGCCGGCTGGCGGCCGGTCTTCCAGTCGACGACGTCGTAGTACCCGTCCGGCGTGGCGAAGACCGCGTCCATCCGGCCCCGGACCAGCAGCCCGCCGATCACCGTGGCGAACGGCACCTCCNCCTCGATCGGCGTACGGTCCGCCCACTCGCTGGCCAGGAAGCGCTCCTGCAGCTCGGCCAGCATCTCGTCGGGCGCGGCGTCGGCGTCCTCCGCCCCCGGCAACTCGTCGACGTCGAGCAGCCGGCTGGCGCCGTACCGCTGCTCCAGCCACGCGTGGAAGGCGGTGCCGCGCCGGGCGTGCGGCTCGGGCCGGGCCGGCATCGGCCGGCGCAGGGCACGGGCCAGCGCCGCGGGATCCCGGCGCAGCGTCACCAGTTGGGAGACCGACAGGTGGTCGGGGAGCAACACCTCCACCGCCCCGGCGCGGCGCGCGAGCGCCTCCCGTTCGGCCAGCAGCAGATCCGCCTCCCGGCGCCAGGAGGCCACGACCGCCGCCGTCCGCGCATCGAGCGACGACGGCTCCTCGGTGTGCGACGGCGCCGGGTGCGGTGCCGGCACCCGACCGTCCTCCGGCCGGCCGCCGTGCCCCGCGGCCGCCTCCTGTTCGGTGATCAGCCGGCGGACCAGAGCCGCCGCCTCGGCCAACACCGGCCGGCGGGCGCCGAGCGGATCGGCCGGCCACTCAGCCCGGCGCACGACCTCGGTCGTCGGGTTGGTCGCGTCGGGGGCCGGCTCCGGCGTCCAGACGTCGACCACGAAACCGTTCCCGGCGCCGCCGGTGCCCGGCGTGCCCACACACCAGTCGTACACCTCGCGCAGGAAGGTCGAGGGACCCCGCGGCCGCTTCGTCCCCTCCCCCCACCAGTGGCCGGAACAGAGCAGCAACCGACGGGGCCGGGTCACCGCCACGTACGCCAGCCGCCGTTCCTCGCGCTCGTCGTGCGCCCGCCAGTCGTCGGCGAAGGTGGCCAGCGCCCTGGCCNCCCCCTTCTGGTCCGTGGCCTCCTCCAGCGCCAGCCGGGGCAGGCTGTCGGCGTCGCCGCGCAGCGGGAACGGCAGCACCCCCAGGCCCCTCAGGTAGTGGTCGGAGGCGCGGGCGGTGCCGGGCCACACGCCGCGGCTCAGCCCGGCGACCGCGACCACGTCCCACTCCAGGCCCTTGGCCGCGTGGGCGGTGAGGATCTGCACCGCCCCCTCGACCACCTCCACCTCGCCCGGCGCCAGGCCCCGCTCCTCGTCCTCGGCGGCGGCGAGATAGGCCAGGAAGGCGTGCAGCGGCGCGCCGCCGGTGTCGCTGACGAACCGGGCCGCCACGTCGCCGAGCGCGTCCAGGTGGGCCCGGGCCAGCCCGGCGTCCCCGCCCCGCCCGTGCAGCCCGGCCCGGACCGCCACCTCCACGTCGAGCCCCATGGTCCGCTCGATGTCCGCGAGCAGGTCCGGCAGCGGCTGGTCCAGTCGGCGTCGGAGCAGTTCCAGCTCCCGGGCGTACGCCCGCAGCCGGGCGTACCCCTCCGCCGAGTAGGCCTGCGCCGGCCCCAGGTCGGCCAGGGCCTCCACCAGGCTCGCCTCGTCCAGGCGGTCGACGACGATGTCCGGCTCGTCGTCCGGCCGGGCACGCCGGGCGGCGGCCAGCGCGGTGGCCCGACGGTGCAGGGCGACCAGGTCGCGGGGGCCGATCCGCCAGCGCGCCCCGGTGAGCAGCCGGAGCAGCGAGGCCCCGTCGGTCGGGTCGGCGAGCACCCGCAGGGTGCAGACCACGTCCCGGACCTCCGGGGTGTCGAGCAGCCCGCCGAGCCCGACCACCTCGACCGGCAGCCCACGGTCCCGCAGCGCCGCCTCGATCGCGGGGATCTGGTTGCGGAGCCGGACCAGGACCGCCGTCGTCGGTCGCCTCGCCACCGGGATCTGCTCCGGCAGCGCGTCCGGCATCCGCGCCGCGCCCCGCCAGGCGGCGAGGATGCTGTCGGCGATCCACTCGGCCTCGTCGGCGTACGTCTCCAGCAGCGCGCAGTGCACGGTGCCGCCGGGNCGGCCCCGGGCCGTCCGTGCCGGAATCTCCTCGGCGGCCTGGTACGCGGCGGCCAGTTCGGCGACCCGGGCCCCGGCGGCGCGCAGCGGCGCGGCGATCCCGTTGGCGACGTCCAGGATCTCCGGACGGTTCCGCCAGCTCGTGCTCAGGGTCCGCACCCGCGCCGGGCGGCCGTCCGGGTGCCCGAACTCGGTGGGAAACCGTTCCAGGGTGCCGGCACTGGCACCACGCCAGCCGTAGATCGACTGGCACGGATCACCGACCGCGGTCACCGGGTGACCACCGCCGAACAGGGACCGGAGCAGCACCACCTGGGCGTGGCTGGTGTCCTGGTACTCGTCGAGCAGCACCACCCGGTAGCGACCCCGCTCGATCGCGCCGACCTCGGGGTGGTCCCGGGCCACCAGCGCCGCCCGGGCGAGCTGGTCGCCGAAGTCCATCGCCTCGATCTCCCGCTTGCGGGCCTCGTAGGCGCGGATCAGCGGGAGCAGCCGCAGCCGGAGCTGTTGCAGGTGCAGCGCCCGACGGACGTCGGCGTACACCCGGCCGGGCCGGGACTGCACCTCGGCGAAGAACCGGCCGGTCCAGGCGGCCAGCTCGTCCGGGGTCACCAGGTGCTCGGCCATGTCCCCGGCGAGGGCCAGGACGGCGTCGGNGACCGCGCTCGGCGACCGCTCCACATCGGACATGTCCCCGTCGTGGTTACGGACCAGCAGGTCGACGANCTGCCACCGGGACGCCTCGGTGAGCAGTCGGGTGGAGGGCTCGTACCCGGCGCGCAGGCCGTGCTCGGTGACGATCCGGGCCGCGTACGAGTGGTACGTGAGCACGGTCGGCTCTCCGGCGAACGGGTCCTGGGCACGATCGCGGTGGTTCCGGCCGAGGTGGCGGACCAGCTGCCCGAGCCGGGTACGGATCCGGGTGCCGAGCTCACCGGCGGCCTTGCGGGTGAAGGTGAGCCCGAGGACCTGGCCGGGTTGGACGTACCCGTTGGCGACCAACCAGACCACCCGGGCGGCCATCGTCTCGGTCTTGCCGGAGCCGGCACCCGCGACCACCAGCATCGGTTCGACCGGAGCGGCGATGATCTCCGCCTGCTCGACCGTCGGGGCGGGACGCCCGAGCAGCCGGGCCAGCTCGACCGGGGTGTACCGGGGTCCGGCGTCGGCGACCGGGCGGGTCCGGCCGTCAGCCGTGTCGAGAAGCGGTGGTTGGTTCACCGGCCACCCCGCTGTTCCGGCGGACGCGCCCGGTGGCCCGGCCGCCACCGCGGCGGCTCCACGACCTGCCGGCCCTTGCCGGAGATGGGGCAGCTGGTGGCGACCGGGCAGACCCGGCACGTCGCGTTCGCCACCGCGGAGAAGGTCGCCGCCGCCATCGTCTCGGCGGTACGCCGCACCATCGCCCGGGCCCAGCCCGCCTCCTCGCCCTCGCCGGACGGTGGCGGCTGGACCTGCTCCCTCGCCTCCCTGGTCGGTGTGCCGAGTTGCACCAGCGCCGCCCCACCGGACTCGGTCCCGACCCCGAGGTCGGTGAAGGCGCCCGCCTCGACCGCCGCCTGGTACGCACCGAGCTGCGGATGCTCGGCGATCTCGCCGGCGCTCACCGCCGTGGCACGGCCCGTCTTGAGGTCGACGACGACGAGCCGGCCCTGGTCGTCCACCTCCAGCCGGTCCACCCGGCCGACCAGTTCGATCGGCCGCTTCGGGTCGTCGAGCCGGACCGCGAACTCGTGCTCGATGGCGAGCAGCCGGCGCGGGTTGCCGGCCAGCCAGCGGAGGAGTTTGTCCACCATCGCCTCGGCCCGGTTCCGCTCCGGCCCGGCCAGCCAGCGGGCGGCCAGTTCGATCATGTCGAACCGGGCGGCGACGTACTCCAGGAGTTTCCCCCGGTCGACGCTGGCGTCCTCGGCGAGCATCGCGGCGGCGTGCACCAGGTTGCCGACCCCCTGTGCGGCGCTGGCCGGCGCCCGGCCGCCGTGCCGTTCCAGCAGCCAGCGCAGGCTGCACCGGAGCGCGCTCTCCATGCCGGACGGGGTGACGCGGACCGGTTCCCCCTCGTCGACCAGCGGCCGGTCGTCCGAGAGCGGGCGCAGCCCCCACCAGTCGTCCGGGTGCGCTCCCGGTACCCCGGCGCGGGCCAGCCGGGCCAGCTCCTCCGCCGCCGCCCGCCGCAGGGCCGGGGGTGCGGCCGGGTCGGTGAGCACCGTGCGCAACTCGGCCACCAGCGCCGGCAGCGTCAGCGCCCGCGGGACCCGCGTCAGGGAGGGGCTTGCGTCGGCGTCGCCGTCGGCGGGCACCCCACCCGCCGACCCGGNGCCGTCGGCGGTGGGTGCCCCGCCCGCCGGCTCGTCGTCCGGCTCCGCGACCGTCGGCGTGCCGAGCTCGTCGAGGAACCGGCTCGGTTGCTCCTCGTGGTCGGCGACCCCGACCGCGGCCGAGGCGACCGCGCTGACCAGCAGGCGTCGCCGCGCCCGGGTCGCGGCGACGTAGAACAGCCGGCGTTCCTCGTCGAGGATCGCCGAGGTCTGACCGACCAGCGTGGCCGTCTCCCCGGCTCCCTCCCCCCGGCCGGCCAGGACGTCGACCAGCAGCTCCGAGCCGAGCAGACTGCCCCGCAGCCGCAGGTCCGGCCAGACTCCCTCCTGGACGCCGGCGATCGCGACCAGGTCCCACTCCAGCCCCTTGGCCGCGTGCGCGGTGAGCAGGCGTACCGCCTCGCCCCGGTCGGCGCTGGGGGCGAGGGTGTCCGCCGGAAGCTGCTGACCCATGACGTGGTCCAGGAAGACCTCGGTACGCGCCCCGGGCAGCCGGTCGACGAACCGGGCGGCGGCGTCGAAGAGGACGACGATCGCGTCCAGGTCCCGGTCGGCCGCCGCCGCCCGCCAGCGCAACCCGCTGTCCGCCGTGTCGGTGGCGGTCTGGGCCCGGGCCAACACGCCGGTCCAGCGTTCGGCGAGCCCACTGGCTCGCCACACCGCCCAGAGCACGTCCTCGGCCGTCGCCCCGGGCACGGCGGCGGCCTCGCGGGCGGTGGCCAGCAGCGCGGCGACCGCCTTCGCCGGTTCGGCCCAGCTCCGGTCGACCGCCATGAGGTTGGTCGGGTCGCGCAGCGCCTCGACCAGCAGTTCCCCCGACGGACGCCGGTCCCCGGCGGCCAGCGCCCGCGCCCGCAGCCCCTGCCGCAGCCGCCGTTCGGCCAGCGGGTCGGCGCCGCCGAGCGGCGAGTGCAGCAGCGTCACCGCCGCCTCCTCGTCCAGCCGCTCCGGTTCGAGGGCNCAGCGCAGCAGGAGCAGCAGCGGCGCCACCGCCGGCTGGGAGTGCAGCGGCAGGTCCTCGGCATGCACCACGGTCGGTACCCCGGCGGTGTGCAGGGCACGCTGCAGCGGCGGCAGCTGCCGCGCGGTGGAGCGGACCACCACCGCCATCCGGGACCAGGGCACCCCGTCCAGCAGGTGCGCGGCACGCAGGGCGTGCGCCAGGTAGGCCGCCTCGCTCGTCTGCGAGCGGAAGACGCGGACCTCGACCGAACCCGCGTCGACGTTGGGCGCCGGGCGGAGGTCACGGTGCCCGGCCGGACCACGCAGCCGACGGGCCAACCGCCGGGTCGCGGCCAGCAGGTTCGGGCCGGCCCGGTAGGACGTGTGCAGGGTCAGGGTCGGTGCGGGCGCCCCGGCGGCGGTCCGGAACCGACCCGTGAAACTGCCGACGATCGTCGGGTCGGCGCCCCGGAAGGCGTACGTCGACGAGTCCGGGTCGGCGAACGCGACCAGGGGCCGGCCTCCCCCGGCGACGAGTTCCAGCAGCTCGATCTGGGCCGGGTCGGTGTCGGCGAGTTCGTCGACGTAGACGTACCCGAGGCGGTGACGTTCCGCGTCGAGCAGCTCGGGGTCGTCGCGGAGCAGGCCGCTGGCGGCCCGGACCAGCTCGGCCGGGTCGTACGCCACCGAGCCCCGGGTGCTGACGTCGCGCAGGGCGAGCACGGCGACGTACTGCCGGAGGAAGCGGGCGGCGGCCGGCCAGTCGGCCCGCCCGAGTCTCTCACCGAGCCGGGCCAGCTCGGCCGGCCCGACGCCGCGTTCGGCGGCCCGCATCATCAGGTCGCGGAGCTGTTGCGCGAAGGCCCGGGTACGCAGCGCCGGCCGTAGCGCCTCGGGCCAGCCGACCGGGTCGTCGACCTCCTCCTCGGCGTCCTCTCCCGCCACGACGCCGAGCAGCTCCCGGATGACGAGGTCCTGCTCCGGACCGGTGAGCAGCCGGGGCGACGGCTCGCCACGCTCGGCCGCCGCCCGGCGGAGCAGCCCGAAGGCGTACGCCGGAAAGGTCCGCACCAGCGGCTCGTGCAGCACCCGGCGGGTGCCGGCGGCGATCCGGGCCTCGATGCGGTGCCGCAGCGCGGTGGCGGTGCGGCGGCCGAACGTCAGCACCAGGATCCGTTCCGGGTCCACCCCCGCGGCGACCCGGGCGGCGACCGCCTCGACCAGGGTGCTCGTCTTGCCGGTGCCCGGTCCGCCGAGGACCAGCAGCGGCCCGTCGGTGTGCGCGACGACGGCCTCCTGCGCAGGGTCGGGCAGCCGGGCCGGCCCCGCCTCGGCCGGCCGGCGGACCAGCCGGTACGTCTGCACGCCGCCCATCTCACCACGCCGGACCGACGGGGTCGGTACCGGCGGGGTCGTGTCCGGACCGAGAGGTCCCCGGATCGACCGGCCGGTCGGCGACCGGCGGCACGTCACGCGGGTACGCGTCGTGCGACGTCGCGCCGCCCCGCCACGCCCGCCCGCACGGCGGAGTTCGCGCTCAGCGGGACCGGCCGGCCCGACCGCCGGACGCGGCGTGCTGGTCGGCCTCGGCCCGGGCGATCGCGGCCTCCTGCAACGCCTCCTGCTCGGCGGCGAGCGCCGCGTCCGCGTCGACGATGCGCTGGACGGCGATGTCGACGTCGTCGGTCACGACGAGCAGGTCCAGGTCGGCAGGACTGATCTTGCCATCGGCGGCGAGGGTGTCACGCAGCCAGTCGAGCAGGCCACGCCAGTACGCCTCGCCCATCAGCACGACCGGGAAGCGGGTCACCTTCCCGGTCTGCACCAGGGTCAGCGCCTCGAAGAGCTCGTCGAGGGTGCCGAAGCCGCCCGGCAGCACCACGAACGCCCGGGCGTACTTGACGAACATGGTCTTGCGGGCGAAGAAGTACCGGAAGTCGATGCCCAGGTCGACCCAGTCGTTGATGCCCTGCTCGAACGGCAGCTCGATGCCGAGTCCGACGGAGAGGCCGCCGGCCTCGCTGGCACCCCGGTTGGCCGCCTCCATCACACCCGGCCCGCCGCCGGTGATGACCGCGTAGCCGGCCCGGGCCAACGCCCGGCCCAACGCCTCGGCCAGCTCACACTCGGGGCTGTCCGGCTTGCTGCGTGCCGAGCCGAAGACGCTGACCGCCGGGGGCAGGTCGGCGAGGGTGTCGAAACCCTCGACGAACTCCGACAGGATCCGCAGCGCCCGCCAGGCGTCCCTGGTCTTCCAGTCCGCCCGGCTCCGAGAGTCGAGCAACCGCTGGTCCGCCGTACTACGCGGGATGGCCTCGCGCCGGAGGGTGACCGCGCCTCGGTGCCGTTCCGGCCCGGGACCCCGGCGCCCGTCGCGCCCCTCGGTGTGGTTCATGCGTCCACCGTAGTGGGGTGCACCGCACCTGGTACGGCATGACCGTCGCATGGGTGACAAACATCCAACCTGGGGCAACCGAACGGGGACGTGGGGCGTCCTATGCGGTACATAGGAGGGTAGAAGCGTGGCGTCCACGCCACCGCCACGCAGCTTTCGGGGGGCCGATTGTGATGATGACGAACGGCGAAATAATCCGGTTCCGCCGGCAGATGCAACGCCGGATCCGGGCGGTGGTGGCCGAGCGCCGGCTGGCGCGGCACGTCGCATCGCCCGGCGCCGATGAACTCGAACAGGGGCCGGAGACGGGCCAGACCCACCTGCCCCAGCCGATCGAGGGATAGTTCCGGGGGTTCGTGGCCGGCCGGGGGATCGGTCACCGGCCGGCCACGGCCCGCGCCGACGGCGCCCCGGCCCGGAGACGTCCGGCGGGCCGGCCGCCGGGTTCAGTCGGACGCGAGCCAGCGGCGGAGGATGGCGATGCCGTCGCGGATCTTGCTGATCTCCACGCGCTCGTCCGGGGCGTGCGCCAGGTTCGGGTCACCGGGGCCGAAGTTCAGCGCCGGGATGCCGAGCGCGGCGAACCGGGCGACGTCGGTCCAACCGAGCTTCCCGACCGGATCCGTGCCGACCGCCGCGAGAAACTCCCGCGCCGGCGCCGCGGTCANCCCCGGCAGCGCACCGGGCGCGCAGTCGGTCACCCGCACGTCGTACCCGGCGAAGACCTCACGGACGTGCGCCTCCGCCTCCTCGACGGTCCGGTCCGGCGCGAAGCGGTAGTTGACCTCCATCTCGCAGAGGTCGGGCACCACGTTGCCGGCCACACCGCCGCCGATCCGGACCGCGTTCATGCCCTCCCGGTAGACGCAGCCGTCGATGGTGACCACCCGGGCCTGGTAGGTGGCGAGCCGCTGCAGGGCCGGGCCGATCGCGTGGATGGCGTTCACCCCGTTCCAGGAGCGGGCCGAGTGGGCACGCCGGCCGGTCGCGGTCACCGTCACCCGCATCGTTCCCTGGCAGCCCGCCTCGACGACGCCGTGGGTCGGCTCCAGCAGCACCGCGAAGTCCGCCGCCAACCACTCCGGGTGCGCCTCGGCGACCAGGGTGAGCCCGTTGTANCGGGAGTCGATCTCCTCCGCCTCGTAGAAGAAGTACGTCACGTCGTACCGGGGCTCCGGCACGCTCACCGCCAGGTGCAGGGCGTACGCCACCCCGGACTTCATGTCCGAGGTGCCGCAGCCGTAGATCAGGTCGCCCTGGACGGTGGAGGGGAAGTTGTCGTTCAACGGCACGGTGTCGAGGTGACCCGCCAGCACCACCCGCTGGGCCCGGCCCAGCTCGGTACGGGCCATCACGGTGTTGCTGTGCCGCCGTACCTCCAGGTGCGGCACGCCCCGGAGCACCTCCTCGACGCAGTCCGCGATCACCTTCTCGTTACGCGACACGGACTCGATGTCGACCAGGGCACGGGTCAACGCCACCGGATCGGCCAACACCTCGGGGGTGAGCGGGTTCTCCATGCTGGGAGACGGTACCGTCACCGTCGTGACGGCGGGACGCGTCCCACGCCCGACACGACGTCCCGCACCGCCCGGNGAGGGCACGACCAGTCGCCCGTACGAGTGAGAGGAATCCGGTGACGACCACATCGCCCGCCTGGGGGATCGGAGTGGCCACCATCGCCGGCGACCAGGTGCTGGACACCTGGTATCCGACCGGCAGGCTCGGCCTCGGCGAGTCGCCGCTGGTGGCCGGCGACGACGGCGACAGACTGGACCTTCCGCCGGGTGCGCTCGGNGACCGGGCGCTGCCCGGACTGCGGACGGTCGTGGTCACCACCGAGATCGGCTCGCTGGCCGACCCGATCAAGGACGTGCCGGACGCGTACCTGAGGCTGCACCTCCTCTCCCACCGCCTGGTCCGGCCGAACGAGCTGAACCTCGACGGCATCTTCGGGGTGCTGCCGAACGTGGCCTGGACCTCGGCCGGGCCGTGCCCCCCGGACCGGGTCGACGAGCTGCGGGTCATCGAGCGGGCCGCCGGCCGGCACCTCGCCGTGTACGGCGTCGACAAGTTCCCCCGGATGACCGACTACGTCGTCCCGTCCGGGGTGCGGATCGCCGACGCCGACCGGGTACGGCTGGGCGCCCACCTCGCCGCCGGCACGACCGTGATGCACGAGGGGTTCGTCAACTTCAACGCCGGCACTCTGGGTGCCTCGATGGTCGAGGGGCGCATCTCGCAGGGTGTGGTGGTCGGCGACGGTTCCGACATCGGCGGCGGCGCCTCGATCATGGGCACCCTCTCGGGAGGCGGCACCGAGCGGATCCGCATCGGCGAGCGGAGTCTCATCGGTGCCAACGCCGGCGTGGGCATCTCCCTCGGCGACGACTGTGTGGTGGAGGCGGGATGCTACGTCACCGCCACATCCAAGATCACTCTGCCCGACGGTCGGGTGGTCAAGGCCCGCGAGCTGTCCGGCGCCAACGGCCTGCTCTTCTGGCGCAACTCGGTGACCGGTGCCCTGGAGGCGAGGCCGCGCAGCGGTAGGGGCATCGAGTTGAACGCCGCCCTGCACGCCAACGACTGACCCGCGCCACGGCGGTGGCCGACCCGGCCGGGTCGGCCACCGTTTGGTGGGGACCGGCTCGGCGACCGGTTCGGTCAGTCGCCGGGCGGCCGGGGCCTCGGGGGCACACCGGGTGGCAGCGGCGCCGAACCGTTGGTCGGCGCGTCCTCCGGCCCTGTCGGCACGCCACGCAGCCAGCGCGCCGCGTCGTGGTCGCGCAACGGCCGGGAGAAGAGGTAGCCCTGCCCGGACACACAACCCATGTCCAGCAGGATCGCCCGGACCGCCTCGGTCTCCACCCCCTCGGCGATGACGTCCAGGCCGAGGGTGCCGGCGAGCCGGATGATCCCCTCGACCAACAGCCGCTGCCGCCGTGACGAGACGATGGTCTCGGTGAACGAGCGATCGATCTTGAGTACGTCGGCCGGCATCTGCTGGAGGTAGCTCAACGACGAGAAGCCGGTGCCGAAGTCGTCGATCGCCACCCGCAGCCCGAGGGTGCGCAGCTCCGCCAGCTCGCCCCAGNCCGACTCCTTGTCCCGCAGCAGCAGGCTCTCGGTGATCTCCAACATCACCCGGCTCGGCGGCACGTCGGCCGCGGTCAGCGCCGACCGCACCATCCCCACGAACCCCGGCGTACGCAGCTGACGGGCGGAGACGTTGACACTGACGTACGGGGCCGCCGCCCCGACGTCGAGCTGCCAGCCCGCCGCAGCCTCGACCGCCTGCCGGAGCACCCAGGTCCCGAGCGGCTCGATCAGCCCGGTCTCCTCGGCCAGCCCGATGAACTGCTCCGGCGGTACCGGTCCCCGGGCCGGATGGTGCCAGCGGGCCAGCGCCTCGAACCCGACCGCCCCGCCGGTGCGCATGTCGACGATCGGCTGGTACTCCACGAAGAAGCTGAGCTTCTGCACCGCCTCGGCCAGCGCGGCGCGCAGTTCCAGCCGCTCCACGATGGCGGTGTGCAACTCCGACTGGTACCGGCACCAGCGGCCCTTGCCGGCGCCCTTCGCCACGTACAACGCCAGGTCGGCACGTTGCAGCAGTTCGCCGGCGTCCCGGGCGTCGACCGTGGTGGCCACGCCGACGCTGACCGAACCGTTGACGACGGTGTCGCCGACCGTGAGGGGTTCGGCGAGCGCCCGCACCAGCTCGTCGGCGACCCGCTCGACCTGCTCGGGGTCGTCCGCCTCCGGCACCAGGACGGCGAACTCGTCGCCACCGAGCCGGGCGACCAGGTTGTCCGGGCCGACGACCTCCCGCAGCCGCTGCCCGGCGGCGATCAGCATGGCGTCGCCGATCACGTGTCCGTGGGTGTCGTTGACCGCGGTGAACTCGTCGAGGTCGATGGAGAGCGCGCCGACGGTCCGGTTGCCGTCGCGGGCCTTCTCCACCGCCACGTAGACCTGGTCCTGGTAGGAGGCCCGGTTGGCGAGCCCGGTCAGCGTGTCGTGGACCGCCCGGTGGGTCAGCTCCTGCTCCAGCCGGACCCGCTCGGTGACGTCGCGCATGGTCAGCACGAAGCCGCGTACCGCCTGGTCCTGGCGCAGGTCCCGGCAGGTGACCTCCAGCTGCACCCGCTGGCCGTCCGGGCGACGTACGCTCCAGTCGACCCCCTCCCCGCGCCGATCCGACCCGCCCGCCGGGTTCAGCAGCACGGCGGCCGACAGGTGGTCGTCGGAGTCCAACACGGACCTCAGGTCGTGGCAGTCGGCCGGGTCCACCCCGAGCACCGTGCTGATCGACGGACTGGCGTAGCGGATCCGCAGGTCGTCGTCGACGATCAGGATGACGTCGGTGGCGTTCTGCACCAGGCTGCGGAAGTACGCCTCGCTGTCCCGGCGCCTGATCTCCCGTTCGAGGCCGATCCGGTGCAGCGCCAGCGCCGCCTGCGCGGCCAGCACCTCCAGCGCGTCCCGGACCGTCGGCAGCAGCTGGCGGTCGGCGGCCACCAGCAGCGCGCCGATCCGGGACGCCGCGCCCGACCTCCGGTCGCAGACCAGCGGGCAGAGGACGGCGCTGTCGAAGTCCCCCAGCTGCTCCGCCAGAGCCGGCCGGAGATCCTGGATGCGCAGCAGCCGGCTGCGTCGGGCCGCCGTCCCGGTCGGTGCCGGCCGCCGCGGCGACCCGGCGGACGACTCCGGTTCCCGGCCGTCATCGGCGTTCGCCTCCGGTTTTCGGCCGTCGGTGGCGTTCGCCTCCGGGTCGTCGGTGGCGTTCGCCTCCGGGTCGTCGGTGGCGTCGGTCGGCCCGACGTCGTCCTGGTCGACCGACAGGACGACCCGGTGGGCGGCCTGCCGGGGCACCAGCCGGGTGACCGCGCGCCGTACCGTCCGGTCGACCTCGGCCGCGTCGACCGCCGCCACCAGCTCGGCGCCGGCCAGCCGCAGGGCCCGCTCCCTGGCGACCGCCTGGGCGTGCGCGTCGACGGCGTCGCCGAGCCGGCTCAGCACCAGAGCGAAGATCACTCCGCAGGCCACCGCGATCACCGCGCCGTCCCGCACCGTCCCGGTCAGCGCCTGGAGCAGCAGCACCGCCGGGGCGAGTGTCGCGGCGAGCCCGAGCAACACGAGCCGCGTCCGGGTGATCTCCCGGTGCCACGGCGGCGCCGGCTCGGTCAGCACCACCATGGACGGGTGCAGCGCCGCCGCGCCCCAGGCGGCGTAGAGGAGCAGCCAGCCCAGCTCCACCGGCCCGCCCGGCCGCCAGTCGCCGCGCAGCGTGGCGGCGCCGTAGAGCAGGTCGGAGACGAGCATCCCGGTGGCACCGGCCGTCAGCAGCAGGGCGGCCGGGCTGCCCCGCGAGGTCACCGCCAGTCGTACGGTGGNGGCCAGCAGCAGCACGTCGGCCAGGGCGTACACCGCCACCGCCGACTGTTCGAAGCCGTCCGCGCCGGTTTCCGACAGGTACGGCCGGATCACCAGCACCCAGAGCAGAAACCCGCCCGCCGCGGTGAGGATGAGGAAGTCGAGCAGCCCGGCCCGGTTCCGGGCTCCGGTGGTGGCACGGGTCAGCCCGAGCAGCCCGGCGCCGACCAGCCCCAGCATCACCAGGTAGCAGACGTCCGCCACGATCGCGGCGGGGGAACCGACGTCCTCCAGACGAGCGTCGACCAGGTGGACGGTGTCACCGGCCGCGAGGACCGCAACGGCGGCGCCGAGCAGCCACCACGCGTACGCCCGGTCGGGGCGGTGCCGGTGCGTGCCGCCGACGACGGCGGCGGCGCTGACCGCGCCGATCACGCCGGTCAGGGGCATGCGGGCCGAGGGCACCGCGAAATAGCAGACCGTCAGTATGCCGAACGACACCGCATACCAGGTCAACATTGTCCGATTTGACACCGGTCTCCTGCCGATCGTCCGGGACGGCCCCGCGGGTCACACACGTCGTGGATCGGTCTATCAGTCCTCGATGCGCTTCGCCATCACCCCGCCGGGTACTGCTGGCGGGACGATGTGGAATCCCGTCGCTGCCGACGACGGTCACGACGCGGTGGCCGGGGCCATCCGCACCACGAGGTCGGCGCGGCCGGCGGTGGCGGCGATCAACACGGCGTTGGCCTGGTCACTGCCCCGGGCCCGGGCCGCGGCCTCGGCCGGCGAGCGGCCGAACGCGATGTGCCGCTCGGTGAGGCGGCGCAGCCGTTCGGCCTCGTCGAGTTCGAGGAACCACACCTCGTCCAACAGCGGGCGGACGTCGTCCCAGGGCTCCTCGGTGAGGAGCAGATAGTTCCCCTCGACCACGACGAGCGGCACCGACGGCGGTACCGCGATCGCGCCCGCGATCGGTTCCTCGATCTCGCGGCGGAAGTCGGGGGCGTAGACGGTCCACGGCTCGGCCACACGCAGCCGGCGCAGCAGGGCGACGAAGCCGACCGCGTCGAAGGTGTCCGGAGCGCCCTTGCGCTCGTGCCGGCCGAGTCGACGCAGCTCCGCCTCGGCCAGGTGGAAACCGTCCATCGGCACCAGCACGGCCGCGCCGGCGAGCGCGGTGACGAGCTGGTGCGCCAGGGTGGACTTGCCGGCGCCGGGCGGGCCGGTGATGCCGAGCACGCGCCGGCCTCCCTCGGATGCCAGCGCGCGAGCCCGGGCCACGAGTTCGTCCAGTGTGGTGTGCGGGTGGGACACCGGACGACTATCTCACCGTCCCCGGCTCCGCCGCACCCCGCGTGCCGCCGAGCCGGCCGGGCCGGGGAGAGAGCGGCGCGGCCCGCCCGACCGGGCGGCCCGCCGGTAGCCACCCCGGCGGCCCGGTCGCCTCCGCCGGCCACGCGGGAGGGCGAGCCCGCGAGGGGGTACGCGGGACGTCAGGCCGGCGCGGCGTCGAGCCGGGGCGGGCTGATCGCGAAGCGGGCCTGCACCGTGGCCTGCACGGTCTGCGGCTGCGGGTCGAGGTGCAGGTCCGGTGCCGCACCGCCGCCCCGGTAGCCCCCGGCCGCGGCCAGCATGATCGGCCGCTCCTGTACCGGCGTGCCGTCGGCGAGTTCCAGCAGGGCTGTCACCTCGGCGCCGAGCGCCGCGGCGTACTCCCGGGCCCGNGCCATCGCGTCGGCCACGGCGGCCCGCCGGACCTTTCGGTGTGCCGGGCTGCCGGGACGCAGTTCCCACCAGGGCCCCGCCACGGTGGCCTGGTCCAGGTCGGCGAGACGGAGCATCAGCTCGCCGAGAACCGCGAAATCGGTCACGGTGACGGTGGTGGTGGCGCTGCCGACGTAGGCGACGGCCCGGTCGCTGGTGCGCCCCGNCTCGGGNCGCACCCACAGNTGGCCGGTCTCCCGGCGTTCGATCGCGGTNCCGTAACCGTCGACCAGCTCCCGCACCNCGNCGGTGCGGTCGGCGAGCCGGGCCAGCGCCGCCTGGCGGCTCCGGTCCCGCACCGACACGGTGACGGCGAACCGGGCGAGCTCCGGTGGCACCTCCCGGAACGCCTCGCCCCGGACGACGAGCGTCGGGTGATCGGCGGTCGGACGATCGGTCACCCGGCAAGCCTAGCCGTGCCGACCGGACGCGGCGGCCACACCGTGTCCCAGGATCGACCGAGATTTTCATTAAGTTTCGCTTTGACTGCTGGCGAACGATCACATGATCGGTACGTTGCCGGCATGCGACACATCGGCACGGCGGTCTACGCGTTCGTCATGACCCCGCTGGCATGGTTCCTGCTCGCCGCCGGCCAGGACCGGTACGCGCGCGAGTTCGCGACCGTGCTCGACAGCGGCGGTACCGACGGCGACCGCCTCGTCCTGCCCGTACTCACCCTGGCCGTGGCCGGAGTGCTGCTCGGGCTCGCCTGCGCGCTCCGGTTCTCCCCGCTCGGCGCCACGCTCGCCGGCGTGTTCCTGGTGGCCGCCGGCCTGGGCCCGCTGGTCGACCCGCGCCTGCGGGACCTGGTGGACCACGACGTCACCGTGGCCGGGCACGAGGTCGACCTGAGCACCCCCGTCCGGACCGGCACCGCGCTGCTCCTGGGCGCGCTGCTGCTCGTCGGAGTGGTCAGCGTCCAACGGTGGCGGCGGTGGCCGGCGTCCGTCGCCGACCCCTCCGCCCCCGACGGGGCGCGCGGTCACGGGACAGCCGAGTCTGACCGGCCGCTCGGGGTGGACGGTCTGGGGCTGACGGTTCCGAGCCGGTGGCGGGAGTCGGCGCCCCGGCGGGTCGGAATCGCCGACNGGGCGGACGACCTCGCCCGGATCGGAGACGACGGTCCCGCCGGCGACGGCGACCGCACCGACCGGCGGCGGACGGGGGTGCAGGTGCTCCTCAGTGGTGGCGCCCTCGCCCGGGCCCGGCTCGGTGACGACCGGAACGACGCGCGGGAGCGGGCCGTACCGGAGGAAGGGTGGTCGCCGCGGACCGATCCGTCCGGTGTCGGCGCGCACCGGTCCTGACGCGTACCGCCGGNGTCGCCCGGCCCGGCGGTGCCGACCCGGCGCCGTCGCTGTCACGGCTCGCCGGCGTCGACCGGATCCGGCCCGTGNGACACCGCCGACCGCCCGACGTCGGCGGTGGCNGCGGAACCGCGGGCCGGGTCAGGCCGTCAACCGCTCGGCGGCAGCGGCCACCCGCTCGTCGGTGGCGGTGAGCGCCACCCGCACGTACCGGTTGCCGGCGGGACCGTAGAAGTCCCCCGGGGCGACCAGGATGCCCCGCTCGGCCAGCCAGTCCACCGTGGTCCAGCAGTCCTCGTCACGGGTGGCCCACAGGTAGAGCCCGGCGGTCGAGTGCGTGATCGTGAAACCGGCCTTGACCAGCGCGTCCCGCAGCAGCGCCCGGCGGGCGGCGTAACGGGCCCGCTGCACGGCCACGTGCTCCTCGTCGCCGAGCGCGGCGACCATCGCCGCCTGCACCGGGGCCGGCAGGATCATGCCGGCGTGCTTGCGTACCGCGAGCAACTCCCCGATCAACCGCCGGTCACCGGCGACGAACCCGGCGCGGTAGCCGGCGAGGTTGGACCGCTTGGAGAGCGAGTGCACGGCGAGCAGGTTGTGGTAGTCCCCGTCGGCCACCTCGGCGGCCAGGATCGAGGTCGGCGTCTCCTCCCAGCCCAGTGCCAGGTAGCACTCGTCGCTGGCGACCACCGCCCCGCGCTCGCGCGCCCAGTCGACGACCTTGCGCAGGTGCGCCGGGGGCAGCACCCGGCCGCTCGGGTTCGCCGGCGAGTTCACCCAGACCAGCCGCACCCGTGGGGCCGGGCCGAGGGCGGTGAGCGAGTCGGCCCGGACCACCTCCGCGCCGGCGAGCCGGGCTCCGACCTCGTACGTCGGATAGCAGACCTGGGGGATCACGACCACGTCGCCCGGGCCGACCCCGAGCAGGGTCGGCAGCCAGGCGACGAGTTCCTTGGACCCGATGGTCGGCAGCACACCGACCGTCTCCGGGTCGGCACCGCAGGCCCGCGCCACCCAACCGGTGATCGCGGCGCGCAGCGCCGGGCTACCCGCGGTCAGCGGGTAGCCCGGGGCGTCCGAGGCCGCGGCCAGGGCGGCCTGGATCAGCGCCGGCACCGGGTCGACGGGGGTGCCGACCGAGAGGTCGACGATCCCGTCCGGATGCCGGGCCGCCCTGGCCTTGGCCGGTTCGAGGAGGTCCCAGGGGAAGTCGGGCAGAGCGGCACCGCGTCGGGCGACGGCGCCGGCCGGCCCGTGGACCGGCGTGCCGCTCAGTGCTCCCCCCGTGGCGGCTGGGCCGCGACGAACGGGCTGTCCTTGTCGATCTTGCCGATCTTGGAGGCCCCGCCCGGCGAACCGAGGTCCTCGAAGAACTCGTAGTTCGCCGTGGTGTAGTCCTTCCACTGCTCCGGGACGTCGTCCTCGTAGAAGATCGCCTCCACCGGGCACACCGGCTCACAGGCGCCGCAGTCGACGCACTCGTCGGGATGGATGTACAGCATCCGATTGCCCTCGTAGATGCAGTCGACCGGGCACTCCTCGATACACGCCTTGTCGAGCACATCCACACACGGCTCGGCGATGATGTAGGTCACCGATCCTCCTCCGCAAGCCAGCCGCGATCGACCGCGACGGTAAGAGCCTAGTATGTCGCCGGGGAGGGGTCGATTGTGCTCGGACGACGGGATGTGGGTCACCGTGTGGTGGTCCGCCGGATCGTGCCTGGTCCCGCCGGTCGCACCCGCTACAGCGACGCCCTCGGCGAGCTCGTCGAACTGACCGAGTCGCATCTCACGTTGGCCACCCGGGACGGTCCGCTGCGGGTCCCGCTGGCCGAGGTCCACCGCGCCAAACGGGTTCCGCCCGCCCGTCGGCCCAACGCCGCGGCCGTGACGGAGCTGGAGCTCGCCGCCGACGAGGCCTGGCCCGCCCCGGTGCGTGAGCGGCTCGGTGACTGGTTGCTCCGCGCCGCCGACGGCTGGACCGGCCGGGCGAACTCCGCGCTGCCGGTCGGCGACCCGGACCGGCCGCTGCCGGAGGCGATCGACGCGGTCCGGCGCTGGTACGCCGAGCGTGGCCAGCCCGCGCTGGTCAACGTCCCGTTGCCGCTGGCCGCCCCGGTCGGCGCGCTCCTCGACGAGCAGGGCTGGGGCCGTCGTCCCCTGGTGCTGGTGCAGACGGCGCCGCTGGCGGCGCTCCTGGACGCCATCCCCGACCGGCCGGACCTGCCACCCGTGGAGCTGGCCGTCACGCCGTCGGAGGAGTGGCTCGCCCTGGCCGCCGCGCGGAAGGCGAAGCAGGCCGGTACGCGGGGCGAGCGGACAGACGGCACGCTGCCGGCCGCCGCGTACCACGTCCTCACCGCCGTCGAGCAGGTCCGGTTCGCGCACGTGTACGCCGAGCCGGCGGCACCGGACGGCACCCGGGAACTGCTGGCGGTGGCCCGGGGAACGGTCACCGGCCGAGGACGCTGGCTCGGGCTGACCCTGGTGGAGGTCGTCCCGGCGGCCCGACGCCGGGGACTGGCCCGGCACCTGGTCCGGGCGCTCGCGCTCTGGGCCGCGCGGCTGGGCGCGACCCACGCGCTGCTCCAGGTCGAGGAGCGCAACGCACCCGCGGTGGAGCTCTACCGCCGGCTGGGTTTCACCACCCACCACACGTACCAGACCCGCACCCAGCCGCCGGACTGACCCGGCGGCACGCNGTCGAGTCCCGGCGGAGGTGCCGCGGCTGGCGGNCGGTCCGGGTCAGCGGCGGACGGGCCGGCGNGGCTTCGCGCGACTCGCCTCGGCGAACCGCTTGAGCGACTGGGAGCGGTGGTCCAGCCCGAACGCGGTCAGCAGGAGGTAGCCGAGGATGACACCGCCGGCGGTGAACCCGGCGTAGAACCAGATCTGCGAGAAGAACGCCCCGGCACCGTCCGCGAACGGGTGGCTGCCGTTGACGAACGGCCCGACGAAGATCGTCAACACCATCGCGATCAGAACGGAGAGTGCCACCTCACCGCTCCACTCGGGCAGCGGCCGGCGGCGGCCCTGCACGAACGCGAGAGTCGCCAGGATCAGCCCGATCACGGTGAACATGGCCAAGGAGAGCCGGTCCTGCATCTCGGTGTTCTCGCCGAAGGCGAACCGGGACACCAGCCGGGCCACCACGTTGATCCCGAACAGCACGCCCGCGAGCACTCCGATCGGCCGCCAACGCTCCTTCATGGCACGTCCTTCCGAGGGTAGGACCCATCGTGGTAAGGGCATTCCTGCCCCAGATTTCTACCACCGACGGCGGAACGGGGCCATGGNCGACGAGGGCGTGGACCGCGGGCGCGGGGCCGGTCCCGGGGTCACGGCAACGGTGGCGGCGGTGGCGGCGGCGGATCCGGTGACCGGGGCGCCATGACCAGCCGGAATCCCATCACGGCGAAGGTGAGCGAGCCAGCGAAGATCATCGCCAGCCCCACCCAGTTGTTGTTGGCGAGCAGGATGTCGCCCTCCGCGGTGCCGCCGGCCGCGGTCACCATCAACCCGAACCAGACCACGGCGGGCAGCAGGAGCGCCCACCGACTGCCGACAGCCCGGGGCGCGAACCAGCCCAGCGCCACGTTGGCGACGACCGCGAGCAGCGCCGACACCCCGACCAGCACGCCGCCGACCCGCAACGTCGACAGGATCAACTCCAGGACGGCGGTGACCACCGCCCCGACGACGGCGACCACACCCCCGACGATCCGCAGGGCCAGGTCGACGGCGGCCCGAAGCGCCGACACGCCCGCCGGCGGCGGCTCCGACGAGGGCGGCTCCGACGGCGGTTCCGGGGGCGGCTGGCTGGGCGCGGACATGGCCGGGCCGGGAAGGGTCACCGGGCGCCCGCCTCCGCGGGCGCTCCGGACACCGGCGTGGGGATCCGCACCACCGAATCGGCCGGTTCGACGGCCAGTCCGGCGAAGAGGTCGTCCTCCCAGCCGTACGGGCCGGTGCCCGGCCCCTTCACCCCGGCGGCGAGGGTGTAGTACTCCACCCCCATGAACTCGCCGCCGAAGTTGCTCGCGATGGAGTAGAGCCACGAGTCGTCGGGGATCTGGGTGGCGTGCGCCCGCATCGCCGCCTCCTTGGCGGCGTGGTGGTCGGTGGCGTCGATCCGGGCCGCGATCTGCTCGTCCGGGGTGCCGAACGGTAGGTCCTCCGCCCGTTCCGTCCCCGCGAACGGGTTGTTCTCCACGTCCGCGTCCGCGAAGGTGTCCAGGCCGGCCTCCAGCACGCTCCTGGGCATCGCCGTCCAGTAGATCTTGGCCGGGCCGAGCCCCTCGGCGGCGGCCAGCTCCGCCGCGCGCATCGCCACCCGGTGCGCCTGGATGTGGTCCGGGTGGCCGTAGAAACCGTTCGGGTCGTAGGTGACCAGCACCTGTGGGCGGATCTCCCGGATGACCTCCACCAGATGTCCGGCGGCCTCGTCGAGGTCCGCCCGCCAGAACGCCCGTGGGTGGTCGTTGGTGGGCATCCCCATCATCCCGGAGTCGCGGTACCGTCCCGCGCCACCGAGGAAGCGGTGGTCGGTCACGCCCAGCGCCGCACAGGCGGCGGCGAGTTCGGCGACGCGGTATCCGCCGAGCTGGTCGGCCTCGGACGCGGCGAGCCCGGCCAGTTCCGGCACGTGGATCTCGCCCTCCTCGCCGAGGGTACAGGTGACCAGGGTGACGTGGGCACCGGACGCGGCGTAGTGCGCCATGGTCGCGCCGGTGCTGATCGACTCGTCGTCAGGGTGTGCGTGCACCAGCAGGAGGCGGCGGGCGGGCAGGCTCTGGGCCTCGCCCGATCCGGACGCGACGGTCGGAGNCCTCACCCGGGAAACTCTACGCTTCCGGNCACGCGTCGCCGTACTCAGGGAGTGAGTTGACACATCCGGAGAGTCACTGATCCGCTACCGGTACCCGACCGGTGGTCGTGTCTCGGCTCGGCCACATCCGTCGGTTCCCGGCCCTACGATCGCCGTGTGGACTACCCGGAGCTGGCCGCCCGCACCCGCCGCTTCACCTGCGGCGCGCCGCGATCCCTGACGGTGGCCGACGACGGCTCCCGGGTGGTCTTCCTCCGCTCGGCGGGCCCGACCGACCCCGTCGACGCGCTCTGGCTCTTCGACGTCGCCACCGGCACCGAGCGGCTGGTCGCCGATCCCGCCGTACTGCTGGCCGACGGTGCCGACCACAAGCCGCACCCGGCCGAACAGGCGCTGCGGGAGCGGCGGCGGCTCCACACGGCGGGAATCGCCTCGTACGCCACCGACCCGGCGGCCCGGGTCGCGGTCTTCCCGCTCGGCGGCCGGCTGTTCCGGGCCGACCTGGTCCACGGCGACGTGGTCGAGGTCGCCACCGCCGCCCCGCCCGTGGACCCCCGGCCGGACCCGACCGGCCAGCGCCTGGCCTACGTCACCGACGTCACGGACGTCACCGCGCCCACCCGACCCACCGGCGCCCGGGGCGCCTCGGACGTGCGGCCCGGTCAACTGCGGGTGATCGGGCCGGACGGCACCGACACCCTGCTGGCCGGCGAGGAGAACGGCGTGACCTGGGGTCTGGCCGAGTTCGTCGCCGCCGAGGAGTTCGACCGGTTCCGGGGCTACTGGTGGGCGCCGGACGGCCGCTCGATCCTGGCCGCCCGGGTCGACGAGTCCCGGGTGCCCCGCTGGTACCTGCACGACCCCGGCGACCCGGCCAGCCCGCCACGCTCGGTCGCCTACCCGCGGGCCGGCGGCCCGAACGCCGAGGTCAGCCTGCACCTGCTGGACCTGGACGGCGGCTGGGTCGACGTGCACTGGGACCGCGAGACCTNCCCGTACCTGATCTCGGTGGAGTGGTCCGAGAGCGGGCCGCTGATCACCGTGCTGCGCCGGTTGCAGCAGCACGGGCTGGTGCTCGCCGTCGACCCACGGACCGGGGAGACCCAGGTGCACGCCGAGCTCGCCGACCCGCGCTGGGTCGACCCGGTCGCCGGTACGCCCCGACACCTGCCCGACGGCCGGATCCTGGTCGGCGGCGAACTCGCGCACGACGGCTACGACGCCCGCTGCCTCTTCGCCGACGGCACCCTGCTCACCCCGCCCTCGCTCTACGTCCGCCGGGTCGTCGGATGGCTCCCCACCCACAACGGCAGCCCCGACCTGCTGGTCGAGGGGAGCAACGGCGAACCGAGCCAGCAGCACCTGTTCCGGGTCCGGACCGCGATCGGGGCCGGCGGGATCGACGCCCGGCGGATGACCGCCGACCCGGGCTGGCACTCGGCGACCGTCGGCGGCGACGTCCTGGTGGTGCACTCCCGCTCGCTGGACGAGCCCGGCGGGATCTGGACGGTCTGGCAGGGCGACCGGGAGGTCGGGCGGTTGCGGAACCTGGCCGCGACCCCGCCGTACGCCCCGCGCCCGGCGCTGGAGCGGGTCACCGACCGCCGCCTGCCGGCCGCGGTGGTGTACCCGAGCCACCACGTCGCCGGCCGCCGGCTGCCGGTCCTGCTCGACGTCTACGGCGGCCCGGGGCACCAGGAGGTGGTCGCGTACCGGTCGGCCTGGTTGGAGCGCCAGTGGTGGGCCGACGCCGGGTTCGCGGTGGTCACGGTCGACAACCGGGGTACGCCCGGTGTGGCGCCCTCGTTCGAGAAGGTGGTGCACAGGCGGCTCGCCGACGTGATCCTCGCCGACCAGGCGGACGCGTTGACCGCGCTGGCCGGCAAGCATCCCGNCCTCGACCTCAACCGGGTCGCGGTCCGGGGCTGGTCGTTCGGCGGCTGGCTGGCCGTGCTCGCCGTGCTCTGCCGGCCGGACCTGTTCCGGTGCGCCGTCGCCGGGGCGCCGGTCACCGACTGGAGCCTGNACGACACCGCGTACGCCGAGCGCTACCTCGGGTTGCCGGCGGACAGCCCGGAGGTGTACGCCCACCACTCGCTGCTCGAACTCGCCGCCGAGCCGGTACGGCACCATGCCGACGCCCGGCCGATCCTGCTGGTGCACGGCCTCGCCGACGACAACGTGGTGGCCGCGCACACCCTGCGGCTCTCCGCGGCCCTGCTGGCCGCCGGACGTCCCCACTCGGTGATCCCGCTCACCGGGGCCACCCACATGGCGGCCGGCGGCACGGCCGAGCGACTGCTCGCCCTGGAACTCGACTTTCTCCGCCAGCACCTCTGACCCCTCCTCCCCCGCCGGCGCCCGCGCCCCGGTGACGCTGGGCGCGGTCGCCGGAACGTGACACGATCAGGCGGTGACCAGCAGAACCACCGAGGAGCAACGGCTGCGCGACCTCGCCCTGCTGCGTCGGGTCCGCGACCGGATCGACCGGGAGTACGCGCAGCCGCTGGACGTCGAGGCGCTCGCCCGCGGCGTGGGCATGTCGGCCGGGCACCTCAGCCGCGAGTTCCGACGCGCCTACGGTGAGTCGCCGTACGCCTATCTGATGACCCGGCGCATCGAGCGCGCGATGGCGCTGCTGCGTCGCGGCGACCTCAGCGTCACCGAGGTCTGTTTCGCGGTCGGCTGTGCCTCGCTGGGTACCTTCAGCACCCGCTTCACCGAGTTGGTCGGGGTGCCGCCCAGCATCTACCGGCGGATCGCGACGGGGGAGATGGCCGGGGTGCCGCCGTGCGTGGCGAAACAGGTGACCAGACCGATCAGGAATCGAGAAGCACGGCGCACGAGGCCGCGGATAGCGTGAGCGCCATGGAACTCACCATCCACCACGCGTTCCTCCCACACACCGACCCGGAGGCCTCGCTGGCCTTCTACCGCGACACTCTCGGCTTCGAGGTCCGCAACGACGTCGGCTACGGCGGCATGCGGTGGATCACCGTCGGCCCCGCCGGCCACCCCACGTCGATCGTCCTGCACCCGCCGGCCGCGGATCCCGGCGTCACCGACGAGGAGCGGCGTGTCATCACCGAGATGATGGCCAAGGGNACCTACGGTGCGCTGACCCTGGCCACCAAGGATCTCGACGGCACGTTCGAACGGATCCAGGCCAGCGGCGCCGAGGTCGTCCAGGAGCCGATCGAGCAGCCGTACGGGGTGCGCGACTGCGCGTTCCGCGNCCCCGCGGGCAACCTCATCCGCATCAACGAGCTGCGCTGAGGCCGCGCCCGGAGCCGCGGGTGCGCCGGTGGCGTCGTCGACGCGGCGGCGTCACCGGCGCTGTATACCATGCGACGCCCGACGATGCCGGCGACGCGGTCTGACGTGCCCTGCGACACCGGTCCGACGACGCCGGGCGGTACCGACGGGGGCCCGACGGGCGGTCCCGCCCCTTGCAGGATGGAGACACGATGAGCACGACCACGCGGACGGACCAACAGCCGCCTGCGCCACACGTTGCCGACAGCCACACCGTGATCCGCGTGCGCGGCGCACGCGAGAACAACCTCAAGGACGTCAGCGTCGACATTCCGAAGCGTCGGCTGACGGTCTTCACCGGCGTCTCCGGCTCCGGCAAGAGCTCGCTGGTGTTCGGCACGATCGCCGCCGAGTCGCAGCGGATGATCAACGAGACGTACAGCGCGTTCGTGCAGGGTTTCATGCCGACGCTGTCCCGGCCGGACGTCGNCCTCCTGGAGGGCCTGACGACGGCGATCATCATCAACCAGGAGCGGATCGGCGCCAACCCCCGCTCGACGGTCGGCACGATCACCGACGCCAACGCCCTGCTGCGGATCCTGTTCAGCCGGCTGGGCACGCCGCACATCGGCTCGGCCCAGGCGTTCTCGTTCAACGTCGCCTCGGTGAGCGGAGCGGGTGCCGTCACCATCGAGCGCGCCGGGCGGACGCTCAAGGAGCGGCGCAGTTTCAGCATCACGGGCGGGATGTGCCCGCGCTGCGAGGGCATGGGCCGGNTGACCGACTTCGACCTGTCCCAGCTCTACGACGACAGCAAGTCGCTCCGCCAGGGCGCGCTCACCATTCCCGGGTACAGCGTGGACGGCTGGTACGGCCGCATCTACACCGGGTGCGGCTTCTTCGACCCGGACAAGCCGATCCGCGAGTTCACCAAGCGTGAGCTGGACGACCTGCTCTACAAGGAGCCCACCAGGATCAAGGTCGACGGCATCAACGTCACCTACGAGGGCCTGATCCCGAAGCTGCAGAAGTCGATGCTGGCCAAGGACCGCGAGGCGATGCAGCCCCACATCCGGGAGTTCGTGGACCGGGCGGTCACGTTCACCACGTGCCCCGAGTGCGACGGCACCCGGCTCAACGAGATCGCCCGCTCCTCGAAGATCCGGGGCATCAGCATCGCCGACGCGTGCGCGATGCAGATCAGCGACCTCGCCAAGTGGGTACGGGGGCTCGACGAGCCGTCGGTCGCGCCGCTGCTGGCCAACCTGCGCCACCTCCTCGACTCGTTCGTGGAGATCGGGCTCGGCTACCTCTCGCTCGACCGGCCGTCGGCCACGCTCTCCGGTGGCGAGGCGCAGCGCGTCAAGATGGTCCGCCACCTCGGCTCCTCCCTCACCGACGTCACCTACGTCTTCGACGAGCCCACCGTCGGTCTGCACCCGCACGACATCCAGCGGATGAACGACCTGCTGCTGCGGTTGCGCGACAAGGGCAACACGGTGCTCGTCGTCGANCACAAGCCCGAGACGATCGCGATCGCCGACCACGTCGTCGACCTCGGCCCCGGTGCCGGCAGTGCGGGCGGCACCATCTGCTACGAGGGCCCCGTCGCGGGGCTGCGGGCCAGCGGCAGCCTCACGGGCCGCCACCTCGACGACCGGGCAACCCTGAAGAAGGCGGTACGAAAGCCCACCGGCCGGCTGCCGATCCGCGGCGCGAACCGGCACAACCTGCGCAACGTCGACGTCGACATCCCGCTCGGGGTGCTCGTCGTCGTCACCGGCGTCGCCGGGTCCGGCAAGAGCTCGCTCATCCACGGCTCGATCCCCGCCGAGGCGGGGGTGATCTCGGTCGACCAGACCCCGATCCGCGGCTCGCGGCGCAGCAACCCGGCGACGTACACCGGGCTGCTCGACCCGATCCGCAAGGCGTTCGCGAAGGCCAACGGCGTGAAGCCGGCCCTGTTCAGCCCCAACTCCGAGGGCGCCTGCCCCACCTGCGGCGGCGCCGGGGTCACCTACACGGACCTGGTGATGATGGCCGGCGTCGCCGTCACCTGCGAGGAGTGCGAGGGGAGGCGGTTCCAGGCCTCGGTGCTGGAGTACACGCTCGGCGGTCGCAACATCAGCGAGGTGTTGGCGATGTCGGTGGCCGAGGCCCGGGAGTTCTTCGGCGCCGGTGAGGCGCGCACCCCGGCGGCCCGCGCCATCCTGGACCGACTCGCCGACGTCGGGCTCGGCTACGTCACACTCGGCCAGCCACTCACCACGCTCTCCGGCGGCGAGCGGCAGCGCCTGAAGCTGGCGACCCACATGGCTGACGACGGCGGGATCTACGTCCTCGACGAGCCGACCACCGGCCTGCACCTCGCCGACGTCAGGCAGCTGCTCGGCCTGCTCGACCGGCTCGTCGACTCCGGCAGGTCGGTCATCGTGATCGAGCACCACCAGGCGGTCATGGCGCACGCCGACTGGATCATCGACCTGGGGCCCGGCGCGGGGCACGACGGCGGCCGGATCGTCTTCGAGGGAACCCCCGCCGACCTGGTGGCCGCCCGCTCCACCCTCACCGGTGAGCACCTGGCGGCCTACGTCGGCGCCTGACCAGGCGCGGCGGCGGTACGGCCGCCGTGACGGCCCGGGTTCGACGGTGCCACCCCGACCGGTGTCCCGTCGACCCGGGCCGAAAGTGTCGGCCCCCGGCGGCATGATCTCGGGCGTACCGTCGTCAGCCGCGCATGGTGAGGGGGCACGATGACCCGACGCACGTCGGTCCGACTGCACGTCGTCGAGGAGGGCTCGGGTGTGCCGGTGCTGGCGCTGCACGGCTGGACACCCGACCACCGGCTGATGCACGGCTGCCTGGAGCCGTTCTTCGCACGGCGGCCGGGATATCGCCGGCTCTACCCGGACCTGCCCGGGATGGGCCGGTCGCCGGCCCCGGAGTCGATCGCCAGCTCCGACGACGTCCTCGACGCCGTCCAGGACCTCGTCGACGAGGCGATCGGTGACGCCCCGTTCCTGCTGGTCGGCGAGTCGTACGGCGGCTACCTCGCCCGCGGGCTCGTCCGGGCCCGCCCGGAGCAGGTGCTCGGGTTGGCCCTGATCTGTCCGATCGGCACGGCGGTGGAGCACGCCGAGCGGACCCGACCGGAACTGCGGGTGCTCCGCCCCGACCCGGCGCTGGTCGCGTCGCTCGNCCCCCGACTCGCCAGGGAGTACACGGAGCTGGCCGTGGTGCAGTCGCCGGAGACGCTGCGACGTTTCCGGGACGAGATCATGGCCGGTCTCGACCTCGCCGACCGCGCCGCGCTGGCGCGGATCCGGCGCCGCTGGCGGCTTCGCACGGACCCGGAGAGCGGGCCGGCGTACGACCGGCCGNCCCTGATCCTCGCCGGCCGGCAGGACAACAGCGTCGGGTACGTCGACCAGTTCGCACTGCTCCCGCACTATCCGCGGGCGACCTTCGCGGTACTCGACGTCGCGGGACACAACCTCCAGATCGAGCAGCCGGGGCTTTTCGACGCGTTGCTGGGCGAGTGGCTCGACCGGGTCGCCGCCGAGTCCCCGGGTGCCGCCTGAACGCCCGGTCCCGTCTCAGAAACTGAACGTTCTCTACCCGTGGTCGACAAATCCGGTACTCTTGGCCTACGGGTCGAGAGGCGCTGCAACGGGCGGCGACGCCCGCCACGCTCGACCTGTTTCCACCTGTATCCGTCGGTAAGGGCGCCTCCGTTCCCCTAACGGAGGTGGTCACGTGAACAGCACGACACCGAGCCGCACCGACGCGCGGGCCCAGCGGATCGCCGCCCTCCGCAAGNTGCTTGAGCAGCGGATCGTCGTGCTCGACGGCGCCTGGGGCACGATGCTGCAGGGTGCGGGACTGTCCCCGGCGGACTACCGGNGTGACCTGCTCGCCGATCACCCGCAGGACGTCACCGGCGACCCGGACGTGCTGAACCTGACCCGGCCGGATGTGATTCTCGACATACACCGGCGTTACCTGGCGGCGGGCGCGGACATCACCTCGACCAACACCTTCACCGCGACGCGCATCGCCCAGGCCGACTACGGTCTGCAGTCGCTGGTCCGCGACATCAATTTGCGCGGCGCGCAGCTCGCCCGGCAGGCCGCCGACGAGGCGGGCGGGAAGTTCGTCGCCGGCTCCGTCGGCCCGTTGAACGTGACGCTCTCGCTCTCCCCGAGCGTCGAGGATCCGGCGTACCGGGCGGTGACCTTCGACGAGGTCAAGGCGGCGTACGCGGAGCAGATCGCGGCGCTGGCGGAGGGCGGGGTCGACGTCCTGCTGATCGAGACGATCTTCGACACCCTCAACGCGAAGGCCGCGGTCGCCGCCGCCCGCGAGGTCGCCCCCGACCTGCCGCTCTGGCTCTCCGTCACCATCGTCGACCTGAGCGGCCGGACCCTGTCGGGCCAGACCGTGGAGGCGTTCTGGACCTCGGTCGCGCACGCCGAGCCGCTCGTGGTCGGGGTCAACTGCTCGCTCGGCGCCGCCGAGATGCGTCCGCACGTCGCCGAGCTGTCCCGGCTNGCCGGGACGTACGTCGCCTGTCACCCGAACGCGGGNCTGCCGAACGCCTTCGGCGGCTACGACCAGCGGCCGGAGGAGACCAGCCGGCTCATCCGCGAGTTCGTCGACGCCGGCATGGTCAACATCGTCGGTGGCTGCTGCGGCACCACCCCGGAGCACATCGCGCGGATCGCCGCCGCCGTCGCCGACCAGCCGCCCCGCCCGGTGCCGACACCGCCGGCCCAGACGCGGTTCAGCGGGCTGGAGCCGTTCGCGATCGGCCCCGACACCGGCTTCGTGATGATCGGGGAACGGACCAACGTCACCGGCTCGGCGAGGTTCCGCCGGCTGATCGAGGCCGAGGACTACCAGGGCGCGGTCGACGTCGCGCTGGAACAGGTGCGTGGCGGCGCCAACATCCTCGACGTCAACATGGACGCCGACCTGCTCGACAGCGAGCGGGCGATGACCACCTTCCTGAACCTGATCGCGACCGAGCCGGAGGTGGCCCGGATCCCGATCATGATCGACAGCTCGCGGTGGAGTGTGCTGGAGGCCGGGCTCAAGTGCGTCCAGGGCAAGGCCATCGTGAACTCGATCAGCCTGAAGGAGGGTGAGGAGGCGTTCCTCGCCCAGGCCCGGCGCATCCGCGACTACGGCGCCGGCGTGGTGGTGATGGCCTTCGACGAGATCGGCCAGGCCGAGACCACCGAGCGGAAGGTCGAGATCTGCGCGCGGGCGTACGACCTGCTGGTCCACAAGGCGGGTTTCGCACCCGAGGACATCATCTTCGACCCGAACGTCCTCGCCGTCGCGACCGGGATCGCCGAGCACAACGGGTACGCCAAGGCGTTCATCGACGCGCTGCCGCTGATCAAGGAGCGCTGCCCGGGAGCACGGACCAGCGGCGGCATCTCCAACCTGTCGTTCTCGTTCCGGGGCAACGACGTGGTCCGCGAGGCGATGCACTCCGCGTTCCTGTTCCACGCCGTCCGCGCCGGGCTGGACATGGGGATCGTCAACGCCGGCCAACTCACCGTCTACCAGGACATCCCGGCCGACCTGCTGGAACTGGTCGAGGACGTGTTGTTCGACCGGCGGCCGGACGCCACGGACCGGCTGGTCGCCTTCGCCTCGACGGTCAGCGGCTCCAGCGCCAGGAGGCAGGTCGACCTGGCGTGGCGCGAGGCGCCGGTCGAGGAGCGACTGTCGCACGCCCTGGTGCACGGCATCGTCGACTTCATCGAGGAGGACACCGAGGAGGCCCGCAAGCAGGCGCAGCGGCCGCTCGACGTGATCGAGGGCCCGTTGATGGCCGGGATGAAGATCGTCGGCGACCTCTTCGGCGCCGGCAAGATGTTCCTGCCCCAGGTGGTCAAGTCGGCCCGGGTGATGAAGCGCGCGGTCGCCTACCTGGAGCCGTTCATGGCGGCCGAGAAGGAGCAGGCGCAGCAGCTCGAGGGCGGGCGCGGCAAGGGCAAGGTGGTGCTGGCAACGGTCAAGGGCGACGTACACGACATCGGCAAGAACATCGTCGGCGTCGTCCTGGGCTGCAACAACTACGAGGTCGTCGACCTCGGCGTCATGGTGCCGGCCGCGACGATCCTCGACACCGCGATCGCCGAGNGCGCCGACGTGATCGGCCTCTCGGGGCTGATCACACCGTCGCTGGACGAGATGGTCGCNGTCGCCACCGAGATGCAGCGGCGCGGGATGAAGCTGCCGCTGCTGATCGGCGGGGCGACCACGTCCCGGCAGCACACCGCGGTCCGGATCGCCCCCGTCTACGACGGCAGCACGGTGCACGTGCTCGACGCCTCGCGCGTGGTCGGGGTGGTCTCCGACCTGCTCAACCCGGACCGGGTCCAGGAGTTCGACGAGCGCAACCGCAGGGAGCAGCAGCGCCTGCGGGAGCAACACGAGGGGCGGGAACGGGTCGCCCTGCTCACCCTCGACCAGGCACGGGCCAACGCCGAGCGGCTCTCCTTCGCCGAGCTGCCGGTGCCGGCCTTCACCGGCCTGCGGACCGTCCGGCCGGACCTGGGCACCATCCGCGAGATGATCGACTGGCAGTTCCTCTTCCTCGCCTGGGAACTGAAGGGGAAGTTCCCGGCGATCCTGGAGCAGCCGGTCGCCCGGGAACTCTACGACGACGCGAACGCGCTGCTCGACCAGATCATCGCGGACGGGTCGCTGACCGCCGTCGGGACGTACGGCTTCTGGCCGGCCCACGCCGAGGGCGACGACATCGTGCTGGAGGGCGAGGCCGCCGGGGTCCGGTTCCCGATGTTGCGCCAGCAGACCCAGAAGCCCGCCGGACGGCCGAACCGCTGCCTGGCCGACTACGTCGCCCCGGCCGGGGACCACCTCGGCGGCTTCGCGGTGGCGATTCACGGCGCCGAGGAGCTGGCCGCCAGCTTCGAGGCCCGGCACGACGACTACCGGGCGATCATGGTCAAGGCGCTGGCGGACCGGCTCGCCGAGGCGTTCGCCGAACACCTGCACCTGCAGGCCCGCCGGGAGTGGTACGAGCCGGACGCCAANCCGACNGTCGAGGACCTGCACGCGGAACGGTTCCGGGGGATCCGGCCCGCGCTCGGCTACCCGGCCAGCCCCGACCACAGCCTGAAGCGGGACCTGTTCGCCCTGCTCCGCGCGGACACGCTCGGCATCGGGCTGACCGAGTCCTACGCGATGACCCCGGCCGCCGCGGTCAGCGGGCTGTACTTCGCCCACCCGGCGTCCCGGTACTTCACGGTGGGCCGGATCGGCCGGGACCAGGTCGAGGACTACGCCGCGCGGCGCGGGCTCCCGGTGGCCGAGATCGAGCGCTGGCTGCGCCCGAACCTCGGCTACGACCCGGAGTCCTGAATTCCGCGGTGGTGGGGCGCCGACCGGGCCGACGGTGGGTCGCCCCGCGGCCGCCACCGGGTGGGTGGTCGGCACGGTGCCACCGCCGGTACGGCGAATGACGGCTCGGCTCCTCTGTGTAGGGACGGCTACGCTGGTGTGACGGTCGCGGGAGGGAGACTCGTGTCGTGGCGTGGCCCGATCTCCTGGCGGATGGGCGTCCGTCGGGGGGACTACCTCATCGATCATGCACTGTGGACGAGGGCGGCGGAGCGGATCGAGCCGCCACCCCACCGGCTGGTGCCGGGACCGCTCGATCTGGACACCGAGCCGCCCGTCCCGAGCCGGACCGCCGACGAGGTGCCGGACGACGTGCTCGGGGAGGAGTGGCTCGGCTGGTGGCTCTCCCTCGTCGACCCGCTCCGACAGCCGATCCGGCCCACCGAGGGGCTGGAACCCGCCTTCGACACGCCCGATCCGCTCGGCCTGGCGCCGTACCCGGCGCTGCGCCGGATCGTCGCGCGTCGCTGGCGGGAGGCCAGCGCGTGGCACGTCGCCCGACAGCGCACGCACGCCACCCGACCGCCGTCCGGTCCGGCCTCCCGGGACGTCGTGCACACGGTGGAGCGCTCACTGGGACGCCCGTTACGTCCGTTCAGCGTCGAGTTCATCCTGTTGCCGGTCCGTGACGAGGTGATTCGCCGGGTCGGCGAGGAGTGCTACCTCGTCCCCGAGCGGGTGCACGACAGTCCACGGTGGGCGGTCTGGCTGCGCAGTCTCGTGCTGCGCATCGGCTGACCCGCGCGGCGCAGCAGGTAGGGTGCCACACCGTGGCACACATCTGGAAGGGCGTGACGGAGACCGTCAGCCGCATCACCCGGCGGATACCCGTCCCGCGTACCGCCGGCCCCACCCCCGCCCGGGTGGCGCGTCGCCGTCAGCTCACCGCCGTGCAGCGACGGCAGCTCGTCTACGCGCCCGAACTCGACGGGCGGGCCGACCCGGGCGAGATCGTCTGGACCTGGGTGCCGTACGAGGACGACCCGCGTCAGGGCAAGGACCGACCGGTGCTGGTGGTCGGCCGGGTGAGCCGGACCCTGTTCGGGCTGATGCTCTCCAGCCAGAGCGAGCGGGACGGGCAGCGTCACTGGCTCGCCCTCGGCCCCGGCCCGTGGGACCGGGAGAACCGGCCGAGCTGGGTGCGCCTCGACCGGGTCCTGACCATGCGCGAGGACAGCATCCGCCGGGAGGGCGCGATCCTCGACCGGGAACGGTTCGAGCGGGTCGCGCGGGCGCTGCGCGCCGGGTACGGCTGGCACTGACGCCGGCCGGTCCGGCGTGACGGGGCACGGCGGTGCCGCGGATGGGGAAGGGCCCCTTCCGACGACCGGAAGGGACCCCTCCGTGACCCGNCAGGGCTNCCAGACGGGTGTCGCCCGTCAGGGCTTCCAGGTGGGTGTCGCCCGTCAGGGCTTCCAGGTGGGTGTCGCCCGTCAGGGCTTCAGGTAGGTGTTGTAGAAGACCGGCGACCCGAACTGCTCGGAGATGATCAGACCGCCCACCTTCGGGCCGGTCACCAGGAAGGTGTTGTCCTGGTAGATCGGCACCACCGGGCAGTACTTCTCGACGATCATCTGGTCGATCTTCGCCCACTCCGGGCCCGCCTCACCGGCCGGGAGGTTGCTGACCCGGTCGATCTCGGCGTTGACGTCGTCGGCGTTGAAGTACGACACGTTCGAGTTGCCCTGTGGGCTGAGCTTGCGGCCGTCCCAGAGGACCGGGATCGTCGAGACCGCGCTCGGCCAGTCCGCCGCCCAGTTGGTCAGGTAGATGTCGTACGGGTTGCCCCGGGTGCGCGCGGTCGGGTTGTGGTCGTCGACGTACTGCACGGTGACGTCGAACCCGGCCCGCTCCAGGCTCTGCTCCACGATCGGGGCGGTCTGCTGGCCGAAGGCGGTGCTGCGGGACATGAAGACCAGCTTCGGCCTCTGGCCGCCGAGCAGCTCCCTGGCCTTCTCCGGGTTGCCGGTCGGGCCGCCGTCGTACGGGTTCGGGTAGTTGGTGTGCCCGATGGTGGTGTCGGCGAGCAGGGTGTGGGTGAGCCGGCCGGCCGCCTCACCGCCCTGGGTCGCCAGGATGCCCTGCTTGTCGATCGCGTACGCGATCGCCTGGCGCACCTTGAGGTCGGTGACCCGCTCGTTGTTGATGGTCAGGTACCAGACCGACGGGGCGGACTTGCGGATCACCCGGTCCCCGAGGGACGGGTCGGAGAGGACCTGGTTGACCAGTGCCTGCGGCACCTCGTCCAGGGCCACCGCCCCGGCGTCGGCGCCCTTGCCGGCCAGGGCCCGCTCGGTGGCGGCCTGGTCGTCCGGCCCGATCTCGACCTCGATGAGGTCCGGGTACGCGTGCCGCAGCGGGTCGGTGTTCGGGTCCCAGTGCGGGTTCCGCTCCAGGACGAGGCGGGTGTCCTTCACGTACTCCCTGATCTTGTACGGCCCGGAGGCGACCACCGCCCGGTCGTACTCGGTCCGCCTGTCCTTGGCCTTCGGCACCGGCACCGAGGTCGGCAGCGAGAGCGCGAACGGCAGGTCGCAGTGCGGCTTGGCGAAGTTGAAGACCAGGGTCCGGTCGTCCTTGACGGTCAGCCCGGGAACCGCGTCGCTGCCCGAGGTGTACGGTCCCTTGTAGGTGGAGTTGTAGACCGGCTCGTCGGCCAGCCACTCCTGGATGTAGGTCGGGCCGCCGTCGATGGTCTCCTCGAAGGAGCGGGCGATCCCGTACGCCACGTCGGCCGCCGTGATCGGCGTGCCGTCCTCGAACCTGAGCCCNTCCTTGAGGGTGTACTCCCAGGTCTTGCAGTCCTTGTTGACGTCCCTGCCGGTGTCGGTGGCGAGGTCGCCGACGAGCATCACGTTGCCCTGGCCGTCCTCCTTGAAGACGGTGAGGGTCCGCAGGAACATCTGCTGGAGCGACATCGCCGCGAACGTGTACGTCCGCTGCGGGNCGAGGTGCTCGAAGTCCGCCTCGGTGATCAGTTTCAGGGTGCCGCCGCGCCGCGCGCCCGGCACCTCGGCCGCCGGCCCCTGGGAGTCCTTCGGGTCGGTCGCGATGGAGCTGGTGAACTGCCGGTTGCCGCCGTTGTCGGAGTTGTTGGTCTCGCCGGTGTTCTCCGTACAGGCGGCCAGCGCACTGGCGGCGACGACGAGCGCGGTGCTCGTCGCGGCCACCGCGAGCCTGGGTCGCATTCGGACTTCCTCCTGGTCTCGTTCCCCCGCACGAGGCTGGGTGTGTGGTCGGCTGAGATCGATGAAGAAAATATTCACGCAGCTTGCTTCGAATGTAAGTTTCCTGGCAATAACGATGGGGCAACGTTTCGGCGGGGCCGCCCGGCGGGGACGAGGCGGGCCCCGGCGAGGTCGCCCCGGCCGCCCGGCGGCGACGGGCGCCGGCGCCTACCCCAGCCGGACCCGGGGGTCGATCACCGCGTACAGGACGTCCACCAGGACGTTCGCCGTCACCACGAAGACGGCGGCGAGCAGCACGGTGGCCATCACGATCGGCATGTCGAGGTTCAGCGCCGCGTTGAGCGCCGTCTTGCCCAGCCCGGTGAACCCGAAGACGGTCTCGGTGATGACCGTGCCCCCGAGATAGGCACCGAGGTCGAGCCCGGCGATGGTGATGATCGGGGTGATCGCCGCCCGCAGCGCGTGCCGGCCGTACACCGTGAGCTTCGGAAGCCCCTTCGCCCGAGCCGTACGGATGAAGTCCTCGGAGAGCGTCTCCAGCATCTGCGCCCGCGACAGCCGGGCGTAGGTGGCGGAGTTGAGGAAGCCCAACGCGAACCAGGGCAGGACCATCGCCGACGCCCAGGCCACCGGATCCTCGGTGATCGGGGTGTAACGCGGGTACGTCAACAGCCCGGTCTCGTAGACCAGGCCGATCAGCAGCAGGGGGCCGAAGAGGAGGATCGGCATCGAGGCGCCGACCAGCGAGGTCCCGACCGCCAGCCGGTCGAGGACGGTGCCCCGGCGCAGGGCCGAGATCATCCCGATCGAGACGCCCAACACGAGCCAGACCACGGCGGCGCCGAAGACGATGCTCAGCGTCACCGGCAGGGTGCGGGCGACGATGTCGGTCACCGGCTCGTCGTTGCGGAACGAGAAGCCCAGGCAGGGCGCGGGGCAGTCCCGGGCGGTCTCGCCCGACCCGATCGTCCGGCCGACGAAGATGCCCCGCATGAAGTCGCCGTACTGGGTGACGATCGGCTTGTCCAGCCCCATCCGGCGCTCGATCATCTCGATCCGCTCCGGGCTGCAGACGTTCTTGCTGTCCCCGCACATCAGCTCGGCCGGGTTTCGCGGCACGACGAAGAAGAGCCCGAAGGTCACCACGCTCACCGCGATCAGCGTGGTGAGCGCGAGCAGCAGCTTCTTGACCAGGAACCGCAGCATTCCCGCGCCCTCCTACCGACTCGACTTCGGGTCGAGCGCGTCGCGCAACGAGTCACCGAAGAGGTTGAACGCCAGCACCAGCAGGAACAGCGTCGTGCCGCCGATGATGGTGAAGCTGGGTACGTCCCGCAGGTACCGGATGCTGTCGTTGATCAGCCGGCCGAGGTCGGGAGTCGGCTCCAGCACCCCGATGCCGAGGAAGGACAGCGCCGCCTCGGCGGTGATCAGCGCCGGGACGTTCAGCGAGAAGGTGACCAGGATCGGCGCCCAGAGGTTCGGCAGGAGCTGCCGGAACAGGATGTGCCCGAGGCCGGCGCCGGAGGCGCGGGCCGCCTCGACGAACTCCCGTTCGCGCAGCGACAGGACCTGGCCGCGGACCAGCCGGGCCGAGGTGGTCCAGTTGAACATCACGAAGATCAGCACCAGGAGCCCGGGACGGAACCACGGCGAGACCTCGTCCCGGGGACCGTAGAACTGGTTCACCGCCAGCGGCACGAAGGCGAAGCAGAAGATGTAGAACGGGAACGCCAGCGTCAGGTCGATGATCCAGGTGATCACGGCGTCGACCCAGCCGCCGACGTATCCCGCGACGATGCCGACGACGACGCCGAGCGCGATGGTCAGCACCGCCGCGGTGAACGCGATCATCAGCGACGTACGCAGGCCGTAGACGACCTGGATGAAGATGTCCCGCCCGATCCCGGGCTGGATGCCGAACCAGTGCTCGCCGCTGACCCCGGCGTATCCGAGCGGGAAGCCGTTGCGGTCCAGCAGCTCGGGGAACCGATCCTGCGGGCCCTTGCCGTACAGCTTCGCCACCAGCGGCGCGGCTGCCGCGAGCAGGACGAAGAAGATCAGCGCCCCACCACTGACCAGCGCTACCCTGTCCCGGCGCAGCCGCAGCCAGGCGAGCTGCCCCGGCGAGCGCCCGACGAACTCGCCGCCCCGTTTCCCGCCGTCCACCGCGTCGTCGGTCACCGGTCGTCACCACCCTCCGGTCGCTTGGTCCCGGCCGGATCCTCCGGGAAGTGGCAGGCCACCGCGGCGCCACCGCCCTCCGGCACGGCGAGCGGCGGCTCCACGGTCGCGCAGACGTCCCGCGCCTTCCAGCAGCGGCTCCGGAACCGACAGCCGGAGGGCGGGTCGAGCGGGGTCGGTACGTCCCCGGCGAGCCGGATCCGCCCGCCGGGGCCGAGCCTCGTCACGTCCGGCACGGCCGACAGCAGCGCCCGGGTGTACGGATGGCGGGGACGCTCGTAGATCTCGTCCCGGTCGCCGATCTCGACGATCTTCCCCAGGTACATCACCGCCACCCGCTGGCAGAAGTGCCGGACCACCGCCAGGTCGTGCGCGATGAAGACGAAGGCCAGCCCCAGCTCGCGCTGCAGGTCCCGGAGCAGGTTCACCACCTGGGCCTGGATCGAGACGTCCAGCGCGGAGACCGGCTCGTCGGCCACGATCAGCTTGGGCCGCAACGCCAGAGCCCGGGCGATCCCGATCCGCTGCCGCTGGCCGCCGGAGAACTCGTGCGGGTAGCGGTTGTAGTGCTCGGGATTCAGCCCGACCAGCTCCAGCAGCTCCCGCNCCCGGGTCCGTACCCCTCCGGGCGGCCGGATGCCGTTGACCCGCAGCGGCATCGCGACGATCTCGCCGACGGTGTGCCGGGGGTTCAGCGAGGCGTACGGGTCCTGGAAGATGATCTGAAGATCCTGGCGCAGCGGACGCAACGCGGCGCGCCCGAGATGGGTGATGTCCCGCCCCTCGAAGACGATCCGCCCGCCGGTCGGTTCCAGCAGACGCACCAGCAACCGGCCGGTCGTGGTCTTGCCGCAGCCCGACTCGCCGACCAGGCCCAGCGTCTCCCCCGGGCGGACGGCGAAGTCGAGCCCGTCGACCGCCCGTACCACCCCGCCCCGGCGTCGGAAGCCGCCGCGGACCGGAAAGNGCTTGGTCAGCTCGGACACCGCCAGCAGCGGCTCACCGGTCGCCACCGTCATCGGCGCTCACCCTCCGTTCGCGGAAGCCGTGCGACCCGCGCACCCCACCCGTGGTCCACCGTCACCGGGCCACCCCCACCCGGGCGATCTCCTCGGCGTACCGCCGCCGTTCCTCCTCCGACAGGTGGCAGGCGACGAGGTGGCCGGCCTCGGCCGCCGGACGCAGCTCGGGGACCTCCCGCAGCGACCGGCCGCCGGTGTGGTCGGCGTACCGGCACCGGGGGTGGAAGGCGCACCCGGTCGGGAGGTCGATCAGGCTCGGCGGGTTGCCGGGGATCGGCAGCAGGTCCGTGTCCGGGTCACCGTGCAGCGAGGGCACGCTGGAGAGCAGCCCCCAGGTGTACGGGTGCTGTGGCCGGCGCAGCACCTGCTCGACGCTGCCGTGCTCGACGGCACGTCCGGCGTACATCACCAGGACGTCGTCGGCGACCTGGCTGACGACCCCGAGGTCGTGGGTGATCAGGATGATCGCGGAGCGGAACTCCTGTTGCAGGTCCGCCAGCAGGTCGAGGATCTGCGCCTGGACGGTGACGTCCAGCGCGGTGGTCGGTTCGTCGGCGATCAGCAGGGCGGGGTCGTTCACCAGCGCCATCGCGATCATCACACGCTGCCGCATACCGCCGGAGAACTCGTGCGGATACTGTTCGGCCCGTCGCGCCGGCTGCGGGATGCCGACCCGGTCGAGCATCTCGACCGCGCGGCGCCAGGCCGTGTGGCGGCTGGCGCCCGGGTGGTGGACCCGGTACGCCTCGGCGATCTGCCGACCCACCGGGTAGTACGGGTGCAGCGCGGAGAGCGGATCCTGGAAGATCATCGCCAGCTCCCGGCCACGCAGCCTGCGGATCTCGGCGTCGGGCAGCCCGACGAGATTCCGCCCGCCGACCCTGATCTCGCCGCTGATCTCCGTACGCCGGGGGTCGTGCAGGCCGAGCACGGCGAGGCTGGTGACGCTCTTGCCGGAGCCCGACTCACCGACGATGCCGAGGGTCCGGCCGCGCTCGACGGCGAACGAGACCCCGTCGACCGCGCGNACCACCCCGTCCTCGGTCCGGAAGCGGACCCGCAGGTCNCGCACCTGCAGGTACGGACCGTCGCCCGGCGTGGCCGCGGATGCTGTCGGTGCCGCCACGACGCCCTCCTCTCCCCGGCCCACCGCCGGCCGCACCGCACGTCGGACCGGTTCGCGCCGGGCCACGGCCACGGCGGCGGCGAAGGTAACCTACATCAGGGTTCAGAGGGTGAAAATAAGCTACAGGAGCCGATCTGTCAGCCGGCCGAACGTGGCGATCCCACGTCCGGCTCCGACCGCACACCCATCGCCTCATTCAAATCGCTGTCGCGGTCGCTGTCGAGCCCGCCGGTACCCGGGTGGGCGGAAGCCGTCGGCCGCGGCCGGGCCGCGCGTGCGAACAACCGTCGACGTGCGACGGCNCGCCGGCCGGATCCCCGTCGACCTTCCCTCACCCCGCCGGGCGGATTTCTCGCCTAAGGTCATCCACGTGTCGGCCGCCGAGGACGCCGGCTGGCGGCCTGCCGCTCCCACGCGGATGCGCGGAGTGANCAAGGGGGACGGTGGCGGGCAGGACGAGGCAGGGCTGTCGGGACCGCGGTGCAGACCGCGCGGGCAGCGGGGAGAGGCGCGATGACGGAGTTCGACGCGGCGACGGCGGCGGTCCAGGCGGCACTCGACGCCGGAGCCCGGTACGCCGACGCCCGGGTGATGCACCGCCGCTACGAGTCGATGACGGCCCGCAACGGCGAGATCGAGTCGGTCAGCCAGGACGAGAGCGCCGGACTCGGCGTACGGGCGCTGGTCGGCTCCGGGTGGGGCTTCTACGCCGTACCGGACCTGGGCGGGGCGGCGGCCCGCGCGGCGGGCGAGCGCGCGGCGCGGATCGCGGCGGCCAGTGGCCGGGTCGCCGGCCCCGGCAGCAGTCTGCTTCCGGTNCCGGCCAGCACCGGCTCGTGGCACTCCCCGTGCCGCATCGACCCGCTGTCGGTCCCGCTGGCCGACAAGGGCGACCTGCTGGTCCGGGCCACCGCCCTCTCCCGGGAGCACGGTGCCGACCAGGCCGAGGGCATCTACCAGATCTGGGACACCCGCAAGTGGTTCGTCTCCAGCGAGGGCCACCGGATCGACCAGCACATCCGGGAGTGCGGTGCCGGCATCTCGGCCACGGTGATCGGTGACGGCGAGACGCAGCGCCGCTCGTATCCCAGGTACCGCGGCCAGTACGGCACCCGGGGCTGGGAGCTGGTCGAGGAGCTCGACCTCACCGCGCACGCCGCCCGGATCGCCGAGGAGGCCCGCGAGCTGGTCACCGCCCCGCTCTGCCCGGCCGGCGAGACCACGCTGATCCTCGGCAGCGAGCAGATGGCGCTGCAGATCCACGAGTCGGTGGGGCACGCCATCGAACTGGACCGGATTCTCGGCTGGGAGGCGGCGNTCGCCGGCACCTCCTGGCTCGACCTGCGGCAGCTCGGNACGCTGCGGTACGGATCCGAGCTGATGAACATCACGATCGACCCGACCATCCCCGGGGCTCTGGGCAGCTTCGGCTTCGACGACGAGGGGACCCCGGCGGTGAAGCGGGACGCGGTCCGGGAGGGCCGCTGGGTCGGCACCCTGGCCGGGCGGGANTCGGCNGCGGTGGCCGGCCTCGACTACGCCGGCAGCGTCCGCTCCGACGGCTGGGCCCGGCTGCCGATGGTCCGGATGACCAACGTCGGCCTGGAACCGGGCCCGCACACCCTGGAGGAGATCATCGCCGCCACCGACGACGGCATCCTCATGGACGTCAACCGGTCCTGGTCGATCGACGACAGACGGCTCAACTTCCAGTTCGGGTGCGAGATCGCGTGGGAGGNGAAGAACGGCCGCCGGGGCAGGATGCTCCGCAACCCGACCTACACCGGGATCGGCCCACTCTTCTGGCGGTCGATGGACATGCTCTCCTCCGAGATCGTCGTGTGGGGGACGCCGAACTGCGGCAAGGGTCAACCAACGCAGATCGGCCACACCGGACATCCGGCCGCACCGGCCCGGTTCACCGGGGTCCGCGTCGGAGTCCGCGGGTGAGCGGGCGGGCAGGCCGCAGATGTGCCACCGAGAGCCGCGGGTGAGCAGGCAGGAGCCACGGGNGCGCAGCCGGGAGGAGAAAGGACGGCGCCGATGACCACACCACTCGACCTCGCCGGTCAGGTCGTCGACCTGGTCCGGCGACTCGCCGGTCCGGGCGCCGAGGCGGAGGTCAGCGCGGAGGACGCGGAGCACGCGCTGACCCGCTTCGCCAACTCGTACATCCACCAGAACGTCGCCGAGCGCGGCACGACGGTCCGGCTGCGGCTGCACCTCGACGGCCGGACAGCCAGCGGATCGTCCACCGTGGTCGGCGCAGACGGCCTTCGCAACCTGGTCGAGCGGACCGTGGCGGCGGCCCGGAACAGCCCGCCCGACCCGGAGTGGCCGGGCCTGACCCCGCCGACGACGCCCGACGGTGCCGGCATCTGGGACGAGGCCACCGCCGCCGCCTCCGCCGGGGAGCGGGCCGAACGGGTACGCGAGTTCGTCGACGCGGCGGGTGGGCTGGAGGTGGCCGGATACTGCCGTACCGGGTGGCGCGAGGCCGCCTTCGCCAACACCGCCGGCCACGCGGTCACCGGCCGCGTCACCGAGGCGGCGATGGAGGGCATCGCCCGCTGCGACGGCGCCGACGGCGCCGCCCGGTGTGGCTCGGTACGGCTCGCCGACCTCTCCGGCGTCGTGCTCGGCGCGCGCGCCGCGGTGAAGGCGCGGGCCGGTGTCGCCCCGGTGGAGCTGCCGCCCGGGCGGTACGAGGTCGTCCTGGAGCCGACCGCCGTCGCCGACCTGTTGCAGAACCTCGCGATGTACGGCTTCAACGGCAAGGCGTACAACGAGCGGCGCTCGTTCGCCGAACCGGGCACCGAACAGTTCGACCGTGCGGTGNCCCTGGTCGACGACGCACTCTCCGCCCCGGCGCTACCGTTCGACGCGGAGGGGACGCCACGGGCCCCGCACGCGCTGGTCGAGCACGGGGTGACCACCGCGGTCGCGCACGACCGGCGGACCGCCGCCAGGGCCGGAACCACCTCGACCGGCCACGCCGTGCCGGACCGCGCCGCGGCCGGTGCGATCCCGCTCCACCTGGGACTCCTGCCGGCCGAGTCGCCGAACGGCACGACGAGGGCGAGCGAGGTCTCCGGTCCGGTCGTCGACTCCGACGCGGCCGCCCTGGTGGCCGGGGTACGACGCGGCCTGCTCGTCACCGATTTCTGGTACACCCGGGTGCTGGACCCCAGGAGCCTGGTCGTCACCGGCCTCACCCGCAACGGCGTGTGGCTGATCGAGAACGGGGAGGTGACCACCGCGGTGCGGAACCTCCGGTTCACCCAGTCGTACCCGCGGGCACTCGCCCCGGGTGCGGTCCTCGGGGTGGGACGGCACGCCACCCTGCAGTCGTGGACCTTCAGCGACGCCTGGTGGTCGGCGCCGGCACTGCGGCTGGCCTCGTGGAACTTCACCGGCGGCGCCTCGGGCTGACCGGGCGGCGCCGACCTCGGACAGACGGCGGGGTGCCGGGCTCGACCGGCGGTGCTTGACTGGGTGACGTGACGGACGACCCGACCACCCCGAACCCGGCCGACCCGACCACCCCGAACCCGGCCGACGTCACCGACCCCGAGGCCACGACGGCCCCCACGGACGCGGGAGAGCAGCGCCGGTTCGCGGACGCACGCCGGCGCCGACGCCTGGTCGTCGCCGCGGTCGCGGGCGGGATCGTCCTCGTCCTGCTGCTCGGCGGCTGCCTCGCCGCGCTGGCGGTCGGGATCGGCCGGGTCGTCCGGAACTCGGAGCACGCCGAGCGGACCCGGGACCGGGTCGCGTCGGCCTGTGGTGACCTGGAGCGCCGGCTCAACCGGCTGACCCCGCCGGGCGCGACCTCCGGGGCACGGCAACGGGCGGCGGCGATCCGGGACGAGAACGCCGCCATCCGTCCGTTCCTGGCCGACATCGAACGGCTACCCGGTCGGCGCCACGAGGACGCCGACGACCGCCGGGACACCCACGCCGACCTGTGGCGGAGGCTGGNCGACGCCCGGGTCGCCTACGCCGACGCCCTGGACCGACAGGCGAACGGCGGCGAGCCCGCGTTCTTCATCACGCCGACGGACCGCCACGGACGCCCCGTCGTCGACCTCCTCCAACGAGGACCGCAGTCGTGTGCCGCCGCCGCCCGGCGGCTCGCCGCCCCCGACCTGTGACCCGGTGACCCACGGCGGCGGCGTGACGGGTCCGGCCCACGGGGACGGTGGGGCGGGCGACGGCGGCCGGCACGGCTGTGGAGCGCGGCGGGACCGCCACGGCGAGTGAAGTTCTGCACAACTATGCCCGAATCCGGTGGTGGCTCTTTCCTAACCGGTGGGAAACCCGCGACACTCCCAGCGCAGGTGCCCGTCCGTGTGCGGCGTAACGTGTGCACCGTCGCGGACGCAGGTGGCGCGGCTGCGGGNCCCCCCTGTCCGCGCGGCCCCGTCGGTAACACCACCAGTGCCCGTCAGCCAGACCGGGCCCCGTCAGGGAGACATAGATGACTACGAGGACGGCCCCACCTCCGGCCGGACTGCCGGGAAGCGTGCGGCAGCGCGCGGCCATCGCGGCGAGAACCCTGCGCACCGACCGTTGGTGGTTTGCTCCACTGATCACGGTGATCGGCCTCGTTGCCTGGGTCACCTACGCCACGGTGCGGGTTTTCATGCACGACCGGTACTGGGTCGGCGACTACCACTACCTGACCCCGTTCTACTCGCCGTGCGTGACCGAGCGCTGCCTTCCCGAGGCGGCCCACTTCGGCCGGGTGCTGCCCGGCTGGTGGATCATNCCGGATGCCGCGCTGACCCTGCCGTTCCTGCTGCTGTTCCGGTTGACCTGCTACTACTACCGCAAGGCGTACTACCGGTCGTTCTGGTTGTCGCCACCGGCCTGCGCCGTGCCGGACGCGCACAAGAGGTACACCGGGGAGACGCGGTTCCCGCTGCTCGGCCAGAACCTGCACCGGTACGCGTTCTACGCCGCCGCGATCATCTCGGCGATCAACACCTGGGACGCGATCCTCGCCTTCCACAGCCCCGAGGGCTTCGGTTTCGGGCTCGGCAACGTGATCCTGGTGGGCAACGTGCTGATGCTGTGGGCGTACACCCTCTCCTGCCACTCCTGCCGGCACGTCACCGGTGGTCGGCTGAAGCACTTCTCCAGGCACCCGGTCCGGTACCGCCTCTGGACGTTCGTCTCCAAGCTCAACGTCCGGCACATGCAACTCGCCTGGATCACCCTCGGCACGCTCGCGCTGACCGACTTCTACATCATGGCGGTTGCCTCCGGCTGGATCTCCGACCTGCGGTTCATCAACTAAAGGGCCTCTGACATGACTACCCGAATCGAACGACACCACTACGACGTCGTCGTCATCGGCGCCGGCGGCGCCGGCCTGCGGGCGGCGATCGAGGCCCGGCTCGCCGGGAAGCGGACGGCCATCATCTCCAAGTCGCTGTTCGGCAAGGCGCACACGGTGATGGCCGAGGGCGGTGCCGCCGCCGCCATGGGGAACGTGAACCCCCGGGACAACTGGCAGGTGCACTTCCGCGACACCATGCGGGGTGGCAAGTTCCTCAACAACTACCGGATGGCGGAGCTGCACGCCAAGGAGGCGCCGCAGCGCATCTGGGAGCTGGAGACGTACGGCGCGCTCTTCGACCGGACCAAGGACGGGAAGATCTCGCAGCGCAACTTCGGCGGTCACGAGTACCCGCGACTCGCCCACGTCGGAGACCGGACCGGCCTGGAGCTGATCCGTACCCTCCAGCAGAAGATCGTCTCGCTCCAGCAGGAGGACAAGAAGGAGCACGGCGACTACGAGGCCCGGATCAAGGTCTTCGCCGAGACCACGATCNCCGATCTGCTGCTGGACTCCGACCGCCGCATCGCCGGAGCCTTCGGCTACTACCGCGAGTCGGGCGAGTTCGTGCTCTTCGAGGCCCCGGCGGTGGTGCTGGCCACCGGTGGCGTCGGCCGGTCGTACAAGGTCACCTCGAACTCCTGGGAGTACACCGGTGACGGCCACGCCCTGGCGCTGCGCGCCGGGGCGACGCTGATCAACATGGAGTTCCTCCAGTTCCACCCGACCGGCATGGTCTGGCCGCCCTCGGTCAAGGGCATCCTGGTGACCGAGTCGGTCCGCGGCGACGGCGGGGTGCTGCGCAACTCCGAGGGCCGGCGGTTCATGTTCGACTACGTCCCCGACGTCTTCCGCAAGCAGTACGCGGAGACCGAGGAGGAGGCGGACCGCTGGTACACCGACCCGGACAACAACCGACGCCCGCCGGAGCTGCTGCCCCGCGACGAGGTGGCCCGGGCGATCAACGCCGAGGTCAAGGCGGGACGGGGCAGCCCGGCCGGCGGCGTCTACCTGGACGTCTCCACCCGCCTGTCGCCCGAGGAGATCAAGCGTCGGCTGCCGTCGATGTACCACCAGTTCAAGGAGCTGGCCGACGTCGACATCACGAAGCAGCCGATGGAGGTCGGCCCGACCTGCCACTACGTGATGGGCGGCGTCGAGGTCGACCCGGACACCACGGCGGCGGTCGGGAACGTGCAGGGACTCTTCGCCGCCGGTGAGGTCTCCGGTGGCATGCACGGCTCCAACCGGCTCGGTGGCANCTCCCTGTCCGACCTGCTGGTCTTCGGCAAGCGGGCCGGCGAGCACGCGGCGGCGTACGTCGACACGCTCGGCACGCGGCCCAAGGTCTCGACCGCCGACGTCGAGGCCGCGGTGGAGCAGGCCCTGGCGCCGCTGGAGCGCAAGGGCGGGGAGAGCCCGTACCGGCTGCAGCAGGACCTCCAGACGGTGATGGGTGACCTGGTCGGCATCATCCGGCGCAAGAGCGAGCTGGAGGAGGCGCTGGTTCGGCTCGCCGAGTTGCGCGACCGGGCGAACCGGGTCAGCGTCGCCGGCGGCCGGCGGTACAACCCGGGCTGGCACCTCGCCCTCGACCTGCGCAACATGCTGATCGTCTCGGAGTGCACGGCCCGGGCCGCGCTGGAGCGCGAGGAGTCCCGGGGCGGCCACACCCGGGAGGACTTCCCGACGATGTCGCCGAAGTGGCGCACCGTCAACCTGGTCTGCTCGCTCGACGGCGACAAGGTACGGCTGGAGCACAAGCCGCTGCCGAAGATGCCCCCGGAGCTGATGAAGCTCTTCGACCGGGCCGAGTTGGCCAAGTACCTGACCGATGAGGAGCTGGCGGAGTTCGACGCCCTCACCGCAGAGGCGCACGCTGAGGAGGCGGCCAAGTAATGGGCAACCAGGATGCGCCGGTCAAGACCGGCACCACCCGGCACTTCCGGATCTGGCGGGGCGACGAGTCCGGCGGCGAGCTGGTCGACTACCAGGTGGAGGTCAACGAGGGTGAGGTCGTCCTCGACGTCATCCACCGCCTCCAGGCGACCCAGGCGCCCGACCTGGCCTGCCGGTGGAACTGCAAGGCCGGCAAGTGCGGCTCCTGCTCGATGGAGATCAACGGCATGCCGCGGCTGGGCTGCATGACCCGGATGTCGACCTTCGACGACAACGAGACGGTGACGATCACCCCGTTGCGGACCTTCCCGATCATCCGGGACCTGGTCACCGACGTCTCGTTCAACTACGAGAAGGCCCGGGAGACCCCGGCGTTCGCCCCGCCGCCGGATCTCGCCCCCGGCGAGTACCGGATGCAGCAGGTGGACGTCGAGCGGNCGCAGGAGTTCCGGAAGTGCATCGAGTGCTTCCTGTGCCAGAACACCTGCCACGTGATCCGGGACCACGAGGAGAACAAGCCCGCCTTCTCCGGTCCGCGGTTCTTCATCCGGGCCGCCGAGCTGGACATGCACCCGCTCGACACCAGGAACGACCGCANGGAGTACGCCCAGGCCTCCCAGGGCCTCGGATACTGCAACATCACCAAGTGCTGCACCGAGGTCTGCCCCGAGGGCATCAAGATCACCGACAACGCCATCATCCCAATGAAGGAACGCGTCGTCGACCGACGGTACGATCCTCTTGTGTGGTTGGGCAGCAAGATCTTCCGACGCGGTCAGCGCGAGGCCGAGCAGACCGCGCGTGAGAGTGCCCCGGTCGGGACCGCGCACTCGCACGCCGGCGCGTCGCACGAGCCGGGGGCCGAAGCCGAGGCCGAGCGGGGTGTGCACTGGGGGCGGCAGGTGCCCCAGCCCCAGGCGCCGGCGGTCGACTCCCGGGGTCGGCTGCCGATCAGCGAGTTCACCTTCGACCGCCCGGCGGCGCCGTCACCGTTCGGCGAGGACGTGACGTTCCCGATGCCGCCCAAGGATCTCAACTACGCCCACCCGGAGCAGAAGGACTGATCCGTCTGGCGAGGCGTGCGGGGGTTGTCGGCGGCCGCCGGCAACCCCCGCACGCTCTTCGGCGTCGGGTTGCGAACCGACAGCCGCCGTCGCCCTCGCCCGCTCGCCGGGCCGGGTCGGACATCCCCGCTCGCCGGGCGGGGTCGGACACCGCCCGCCGGCCCGGCTCAGTCCCGCCAGGCCGCCAGGACGGGACGCAGAGCCAGCACGACCGGTACGTCCGCCGGCAGCCAGGGGACGCTGTCCANCTCCTCCGGGCGCAGCCAGCGCACCTCGGCGTGCTCCAGCGGCTTCGGCTCGTCGTTCCCGACCAACCGGGCGAGATACACCCGCAGTACCGACCGCCCCTGGCCCATCGGCACGTCCTCACCGACCCGGTCGCCGACCTCCACCCGCACGCCGAGTTCCTCGAGACACTCCCGCACCAGCGCGGCCTCCTCGGACTCCCCGGGCTCGACCTTGCCGCCCGGGAACTCCCAGCGGCCCGCCATCTCCGGCGGGTCGGACCGGGCGCAGCCGAGCACGCGACCTCCGGCGATGATCGCCGCGCCCACCACGACCCGAGGCTGTCGCGGACCGCGTTCGGACAATCCCCCATTCGGCGCGGTACCGTCTCTACCGCTCACCCGTTCACTGCGCACGACCGTTCAGGGTGCCAGATCAATCAGGAAATCGGGTAACGGTGAGAGTCCCCACGGTCAGAAGAAGCCGGAGAGGTGGACGTGGACACACCAGCTGCTCAGCGACAGACTAGGGAACACCGACGAGACACGGGATGGCGACGATTTGGCCACAAGCCGGCAACGACGCCTGGGAGGTAGAGCGATGCGTGCTCTGTGGGGTCGTCGGGGCAACCGCGACTACCTGAGTGACGCTCTCACCTTACTGGGCGGCTGGACCCGCGAGGGCCAGCAGATCAAACGGACCCTGGTACTCGACGACACCCAACACGCGGCGCTGACCGAACGCGTGAAGGTCATCGCCGACGCCCTCCACCTACGCCCCGAACTCCGTCGACTCGACGGGCACACCCAGATCAGGATCGGCTCCCGGGACGCCGACGCCCTCACCGAGAACGAGGTCACCCTGGCTGCCCGCATCGAGGACGTCTNCCGGGCGGTGACCTCCTCCGGCTGACCCAACCACCCGGGGCCGGCGCGCACCGGGACCCGCGCGCCGGCCCCGGGTGGCGCACCCCACCTAGCCTGGGGATCATGACCAACGTCATCTACGACCGCCAGGATCAGCTCCAGCAGATCCAGAGCGGGCTGCTCGACGGGGAGCAGATCATCGCCGTGTACGACGCGATCGGGACCGGCACCGGCTTCATCGGGCTGACCAACCGACGCGTGATCATTCAGGACAAGTCGTTCATCGGGAAGCGGTACGCCATCACCAGCATCCCGTACTCGAAGATCACCAGCGTGAGCGTGGTCAGCAACAGGTCCTGGGGCGGTTCGTTCTTCTCCACCGGCGCCATCGCGATCCACGTCGGCAACCAGACCTACGAGGTGGAGTTCCGTGGCGACAAGAAGAGCCACCACGTACACAACGTGATCCTGCACTACATCTCGTAGTCCTGCGGCGGAACCGGACCGCGCCGTCGCCGGCGGACCTCAGGGGCGGGGCGAGACCCGCGTCCACGGGCGTCGGTTCCGACGACCACCGGTGGCGGCGACACAGCGCGGGCAGATCCACCGCACCTCGTCCCGCTCGGTCAGCACGTCGGTCGACGCGTAGTCGAACCGGAGGTGCGGAAACCGCCGAAGCGCCGCCCGGCTCAGCGACAGCCCACAGACCGTCTGGTTCTGCCCCGGTCGCCAGCCGTGCACCTCGCCGCCCGGCTGGCGTGTCCCGGCCGGGTCACGCCACTCGCCGGAGGCCGCCACCGCCGGCTGNCCGCCCCTCACCGCCGGTCGGGGCCGCGACCGGCGGCCCGCCGCTCGTGCCCGANGNCCCCTGCGGCCTCCCGTACGCCCGTCCGCCGTCGCTCTCCCGCCGTCCGACACATGTCTGTCTCCCCCGCCGCCTCCCGGTCGCCACGGTCCGTCCGTTCCGCCGGCTCCCGCGGGCGGACGCCGGCCCCGAACCGGCCTGGTCCCGGGGCCTACCCGGGCCGGCGGACCGCAAACGGACAACCCGGTCGCCCCGGGCGCCGCCCTGTCGGGCGGACGCACGACGCGTGGTTCCGTTTCCCCGGGGCGCACGCGGGGACAGAGGTTCACCCGCCGGCGGGCGGAACGGCTCCGCTCAGACGTTGAAACGGAACTCGACCACGTCACCGTCCTGCATGACGTAGTCCTTGCCCTCGATCCGCACCTTGCCCGCCGCCTTCGCGGCGGCCATCGAGCCGGCCTCCACCAGGTCGTCGAACGAGACGACCTCGGCCTTGATGAAGCCGCGCTGGAAGTCGGAGTGGATCACGCCCGCGGCCTCCGGGGCGGTCGCCCCGATCGGGATGGTCCAGGCCCGCGCCTCCTTCGGCCCCGCCGTCAGGAACGTCTGCAGCCCGAGCGTCCGGAAGCCGACCCGGACGAGCTGGTCGAGGCCGGGTTCGGACTGCCCGATCGACTCCAGCAGCTCCCGCGCCTCCTCCGGCGCGAGATCGGTCAGCTCCGACTCGACCTTGGCGTCCAGGAAGATCGCCTCGGCGGGGGCGACCAGCGCCCGCAGCTCGTCCAACAGCTCGGCGTTGGCCAGCTCCGCCTCGTCGACGTTGAAGACGTACAGGAAGGGCTTGGTGGTGAGCAGGTGCAGCTCGCGCAGCTCGGCCACGTCGATGCCGGCGCCCGCCGCCCCCGCGTACAGGGTCACCCCGCTGTCGAGCAGCTCGGCCGCCTTCCGCGCGGCGGTGGCGATCCCGACCCGGTCCCTGCGGGACCTGGCCTCCTTCTCCAACCGGGGCAGCGCCTTCTCGAGCGTCTGCAGGTCGGCGAGGATCAGCTCGGTGTTGATCGTCTCGATGTCGTCACGCGGCGACACCTTGCCGTCGACGTGGATCACGTTCGGGTCGGAGAAGACCCGGACGACCTGGCAGATCGCGGCGGCGTCACGGATGTTGGCCAGGAACGCGTTGCCCCGCCCGTGCCCCTTCGAGGCACCCCGCACCAGGCCGGCGATGTCGACGAACGACACCGGGGCCGGGACGATCCGCTGAGAGTCGAAGATCTCGGCGAGCTTCCCGAGCCGGTCGTCCGGCAGCCCGACCACCCCGACGTTCGGCTCGATCGTGGCGAACGGGTAGTTCGCCGCGAGGACGTCGTTCTTGGTCAGCGCGTTGAACAGCGTGCTCTTGCCGACGTTGGGNAGGCCGACGATCCCGATGGTCAGTGAACTCATGCGAACGCGACTGCTCTCTCTCGTTGCCCCGCGGTCGGTGTCACCCCCGCGCGGGCGCGCGGTCTGCCGTCCGGCGACGCCGGCCGGTCGGCCTCCCGCGAGTCTACGAGGTCGCCACCGCCCGCACTCCGCCCGGCGGCGGGGCGACACCGTGGTCGACGCCACGTCCCGTCTCCTCCCCGCGGGCACGGGACGCGGGTGTGTCGGCGCCGGCTCACGAGACCCGGCTCCGTCGTCTCCACACGGGTGGCGCGGGCACCGCGGCCGGCGTCGACGTGCGGGGGCCAACCACGACGACGCCGGCCGGGGCGTCGACGCCCAGGTCCGATTCCCGCCAGTCGGACCGGTCGTGGACGCGGCAGGATCGGGGCGTGGAGCTGGACTTCGAGCGGTGTTACCGGGCGGTGAGCAGCCGTGACCCCCGGTTCGACGGCTGGTTCTACACCGGCGTGCTCAGCACCGGCATCTACTGCCGACCGTCCTGCCCGGCCGTGACCCCCCGGCGGGAGAACGTCCGGTTCTTCCCGTCGGCCGCCGCCGCCCAGCGCGCCGGCCTGCGCGCCTGCCGGCGGTGTCGGCCCGACGCCACGCCCGGCTCGCCCGAGTGGGACGTGCGGGCCGACGTCGTCGGGCGGGCGATGCGGCTCATCGCCGACGGCGTGGTGGACCGGGAGGGCGTACCCGGGCTGGCCAGCCGGCTCGGGTACACCGAACGGCACCTGCACCGGATGCTCGTGGCGGAGGTCGGCGCCGGGCCGCTGGCCCTGGCCCGGGCGCAGCGGGCGCAGACCGCCCGCGTCCTCATCGAGACGACCGACCTCGGCCTGGCGGAGATCGCCTTCGCCGCCGGTTTCGGCAGCGTGCGGCAGTTCAACGACACGATCCGCGAGGTGTACGCGGCGACGCCGTCCGCGCTGCGCGCCACCGGCCGCCGCCCCGGGGCCAGAGCCGGAGGCGGGCCCCCGGGGGCGCGGGCCGGGAACGCCACCCCGGGGACGGTCCACCTCCGGCTGGCGTACCGGCCGCCGCTGCACGCCGACGCGCTGCTCGACTTCCTCGCCCGGCGGGCCGTACCCGGGACGGAGCAGGTGCGGGACGGGACGTACCGGCGAGGACTGCGCCTGCCGCACGGGCCCGCCGAGGTCGCCCTGACCCCGCTGCCCGGGTACGTCGCGGCGGCGCTGCGCCTGGCCGACGTGCGGGATCTGGCCCCGGCGGTGGCCCGGTGCCGCCGGCTGCTCGACCTGGACGCCGACCCGGAGGCGGTGGACGCCGTGCTCGGCGCCGATCCCGCACTCGCCGAGCTGGTGGCGAAGGAGCCCGGGGTCCGGGTGCCGCGCGCCGTCGACGGGTTCGAGCTGGCGGTCCGGGCCGTCGTCGGCCAGCAGGTCTCCGTCGCCACGGCCCGCGCCACGCTGGCGCGGCTGGTCGCCGCCGCGACCGGTGCCCCCTGCGTCGACGGCGCGGAAGCCCGCGCGACACGGCGGTCACCGGGCGGATCTCCGGACGACCGGGGCTGGCCGGAAGGGGGTGTGCGCCCGTTCCCGTCCGCGGCGGAGGTGCTGGCGCTGCCGGACGCCGCGTTCGGCATGCCGGCCGCCCGCCGGGAGACCATCCGGGCCGTGGCCCGCGCGGTCGAGGCCGGTGACCTCGACCTCGACCCCGGCGTGGACCGGGCGGAACAGGTCGCCCGGCTCACCGCGCTGCCCGGAATCGGCGCCTGGACCGCCCGGTATGTTGCGATCCGCGCCATCGGTGACCCCGACACCTTCCTCCCCACCGACCTCGGGGTACGCCGCGGCGCCGCCGCGCTCGGCCTCCCCGACCGGCCCGCGGCCCTGGACCGACACGCCGCCCGGTGGCGGCCGTGGCGTTCGTACGCGGTGATCAGACTCTGGAGAGCACAGTGAGCAGCCTGTACAGCGCGACCCTCGACACCCCGGTCGGACCGTTGACGATCCTGGCCGACGCCGACGGACAGGTCCTCGCCGCCGGTTTCACCACCGCCGCAACGGCGCTGCTCGACCTCGTCCACCCCCGGTTGCGCCGTCCGCCGCTCCCCCGGCCGGACCTCGGGCCGGTCACCGCCGCCGTCCGGTCCTATCTGGACGGCGAGCTGACGGCGCTCGACGCGGTCCCGGTCACGCAGCACACCGACGGCGGGTTCCTGGCCCACGCGTGGGAGACACTGCGCCAGGTCAAACCGGGCGAGCCGGTCACGTACGCCGAACTCGCCGCCCTCGCCGGGCGCCCGCGCGCGATCCGGGCCGCCGCCGCGGCCTGTGCCCGCAACGCCGCCGCCCTCTTCGTCCCCTGCCACCGGGTACTCCGCACCGGCGGTGGCCTCGGGGGCTACCGGTGGGGGCTACCGGTCAAGTCCTGGCTGCTCGACCACGAGAGGCGTTCCTGACGGCACACCCGCCGGGCCCGCCGGTGCGCCGCCCGGTGGCGGCGGCGTTCCCGGGTCCCGGGGTGGTCGCCCGCGCCACCGGCCGGCTCGACGGCGTGGTCGACTCGACCGACGCTGTTAGAGTGCTGCCGACTCGGCGGCGGCGGGGGGCAGAGGCGTGAACGGGAGTTTTCGGGACAACCTGGCCCAGTTGTTCAAGGCCCGACTGCCGATCCTCTACATCGAGTCGTACGAGGAGTCCCGGGTCATCGCCGAGGTGGCCGCGGTGGCCCGCGACGGCACCTCGGTCCGGACACCCCGCACGGTCTGGACCTGGTCGCTGACCGAAGGGCTGGTCCAGCTCGACGGGGCTTCCCGGCGCGGCACCACCGACCCGGCCGACGCCCTGGACGCCGCGCTGCGCCTCGAGGAACCGAGCGTGGTCATCCTGCGCGACCTGCATCCGGTGCTCGGCGGCGACGGCCGCCCCGGCGACCCCCGGATCATCCGGCGGCTCCGCGACGTGGCGGCGGCGTTCAAGTCCGGTCCGATCCCGCGGGCGCTGGTCCTGGTCTCGCCGGTGCTGCGGATCCCCGTCGAGCTGGACCGGGACATCACGATCGTCGACTTCCCGCTGCCGAGCGAGGCGGAGATCCGGATGGTGCTCGAAGGACTGATCGCGGCGAACATCGCCAGCGGCCGGATCCAGATCCGTCTCGACGCCGTGGAGCGGGAGCGGTTCGCCAAGGCCGCGCTCGGGCTGACCCTGCACGAGGCGGAGAACGCCTTCGCCCGGGCGATCGTCAACGACGGCGTCCTCGACATCCGCGACCTGTCCGTGGTGCAGGAGGAGAAGCGGCAGGCCGTACGCAAGTCAGGGCTGCTGGAGGTGGTGGAGGCCGGTGTGAACCTGGCCGACGTCGGCGGCCTGGAGAACCTCAAGCGGTGGCTGGCCAAGCGCGAGGGCTCCTGGCTGGCGGCGGCCGCCGAGTACGGTCTGCCCGCACCGCGCGGCGTGCTGATCACCGGCGTTCCCGGCTGCGGCAAGTCGCTGACCGCGAAGGCGGTCGCGGCGGCCTGGGAGCTGCCGCTGCTGCGCCTGGACATCGGTCGGGTCTTCTCCGGGCTGGTCGGCTCCAGTGAGCAGAACCTGCGGACCGCGATCCGGACCGCCGAGGCCACCTCGCCGTGCGTACTCTGGATAGACGAGATCGAGAAGGGCCTGGCACCGGAGTCCGGTGACTCGGGCACCACCTCCCGGATCTTCGGCACGTTCCTCACCTGGATGCAGGAGAAGACCCGTCCCGTCTTCGTCATCGCCACCGCGAACGACATCGACCGGCTGCCGCCGGAACTGCTGCGCAAGGGACGCTTCGACGAGATCTTCTTCGTCGACCTGCCGACCCGGGTGGAGCGGAGTGCGATCTGGCGGGTCCACCTCACGCGCCGGCTTCGCAGCCCGGCGGTCGCCGGCGGGCTCGTCGTCGACGACGACCTGCTCACCGAGTTGTCCGCCCTGACCGAGGGCTACTCGGGCGCCGAGATCGAACAGGCGGTGATCGCCGGCCTCTTCGAGGCGTTCTCCGCCCGGCGTCCGCTGGAGCGGGACGACCTGGTCCGGGCGGTCGCCACCATGGTGCCGCTGAGCGTCACCCAGGCCGAGCGGATCGACGCGATCCGGGCCTGGGCCACGACCCGCGCGGTGGCGGCCACCGCCGCCGAGGACTGGGATCTCGGCAGCCGGCGCGCGGGTGGTGGGCCGGGTGGCCCGCCGCCCGGCCCACACGGGGGCCGGCTGGTCGAGTACTAGGCCCGGATCGGGAGAGACCAACCCACGTCGGACGGCGCGCCACGACGGCGGGTACGTTCGACAGCGAGCCTTGGGAGAACGGATGAGCGTGTCACTGCTCCTCGTCCCGGTCGCCCTGGCCGCCGCGACCACCACCGTGGCCGGCCTGGCGTCCGGACGGGACAGCACCGGCCGGACGGTGTGTCGGGTACAGACCCGGATGCGGGACGAGAACCTGCTCGCCGCCGCCCTCCGGGAGACCGGTGCCGCGGTCACGGTACAGACCGACGAGATCGAGGTGGCCTGGCACGGTGTCCAGGCGACGTTCCGGCGCGGCCAGGACGGCGTCTGGACGGCGTCCTTCACCGGCGACGTCGACGAGAACCGCGCGATGGAGATCGTGCGCGCCGTCGACGCCGGATACGGTCGTCAGGTGCAGCGGGCCGTGCTCGAACGGCTACGGGAGCGGGCCCCGGCCGCCGGGCTGCGGCTGGAGTCGGAGCACGTCACCGAGGACGAGGCGGTGCGCCTGGTCTTCGCGGTACGACAGGGGGCACACCGTGTCGGATGAGCGCCGGATCGTGGTGACCGTCGCCCCGGACGGCACGGTGACCGCCGAGACCAGGGGCGTGGTGGGCGAGGAGTGCCTCGACTACGTCGCGGTGCTGGAGGATCTCCTCGACGCCCGGGNGGTGGAGAGCGCCTACACCGCCGACTTCCACCGGACGACGACGTACCTGGCCCAGCAGCAGGATCTGCGCGATGTCGACCGGGCCTGACCGGGGTCACCCCGCCTTCGCGGCCGGCCCCTCCGGGCCCAGCCTCGGCTGGCGGATCCGGCACAGCCTGTGGCTGCTGATNCCGGCGCTCGGCGTCGGCTGTCTGGGCGGGCTCGGTTTCCTCTACGTCGGCATCCGCGCCCGACGACCGGCCTGGTGGATCGCGGGCATCTGCTACCTGGTGCTCGGCTGGACCTCCTTCATCGTGGTCGGGGAGTCGCCGCAACNGAGCACCGTCGGCGCCGTCGGCGTCTGGGTCTTCCTTTTCACCTACCTCGCGAGCCTGATCCACGCNGGCGTGATCAACGGCGCGTGGCTGCGGTGGCGGGCCAACTGGGTGCCCTGGTACGCCCAGCCGACGGCGCCACCGCCACCGGGTCACCCCGGGTCCGCCCACTACGGACCGCCCCACCCCGCGCCGGTCGGGTACCTGAACAACCCGTACGGCTCCCCGGCGCTGCCACCGGGTCTGGTGCCGCCGCCGGAGTCGTTCTACGGCCCGGGGCCGTCCGCCGCACCCGCACCGCCGGTGCCGTCCGTTCCCCCGGGCGCCGCGCCGGCCCCGTCGACCGCCGGGCCACCGTCGCCGTCGGTGCCCGGACCGCCCCAGGCCACCCCGGTCGGCGGCGGGGCCGGCGCTCCGGCGCCGTTGGACGTCAACACCGCCAGCTACGAGCAGCTCGTGGCGCTGCCGGGCTTTGATCCCGACCGTGCCGTGCGGGTGCTCACGCAGCGCCAGGCACAGCGCGGATTCGGCAGCGTGCAGGAGTTCGCCGCCGTCGCCGGGCTGGCGCCGCACGAGTTCGCCCGGCTGCGGGACCGGCTGGTCTGCGCACCGCCGCCCCGCCCCGGTCAGACCGTCGGGCCGGTCTCCGCTCCCCCGCTCGGGCCGGACGGTCCGCCGGCGTTCGGGCACGGCGGCGGGCCGGCGGGCGGGCACGGCTTCGACGACGACGGCTGGCGGCCGCCGCACCAGGGCCGTGTCCTCGATGTCTGAGCACGCCCGCGTCCCGGCCGCCACCGCGGAGCCCGACGTCGTCTCGGTGGCCCGCTTCCTCGCCTCGACCCGGGCCGAGGGGCCGGGCGAGCGGACGGCGATCTGGGTGCAGGGCTGCACCATCCGCTGCCCCGGCTGTTTCAACCCGCACATGTGGGGCTTCCGCGGCGGCGAGCGGGTGGACACGGCCACCCTGGTCGCCCGGGTCCTCGACGCCGGCACGGCCGGGCTGACCCTGCTCGGCGGCGAGCCGTTCGACCAGGCCGCCGCCCTGGCCCGGGTCGCCGCCGGGGTACGCGCGGCCGGCAGGTCCGTGATGACCTTCACCGGCTACACCACCGACGAACTGCACCGGGCTGTCGACGCCGGCCGGGCCGACGTGGCCGCGCTGCTCGCCGAGACGGACCTTCTGGTCGCCGGCCCGTTCCTCGCCGACCGGATCGACCGCGTACGTCCCTGGGTCGGCTCGACCAACCAGGAGTTCGTGCTGCTCACCAACCGGATCGCCGACTCCGTCGCGGAACTGGTCGCCGGCCCGGACCGACTGGAGGTCACGGTCGACGCCTCGGGCGGCATCGCGGTCAACGGCTGGGCGGAGCTGGACGCGTTGGACGCGCTCCTCGACGGACTCGACACCCGCCGCCGCGGGTGAGCCCACCCGACGGCGTCAGTCGGCGCAGGTCGGGGCGGGTCGGGTGGGAACCGGCATCGCCGCCGGCAGGAGGGTCCGGTCGCTCAACACGGCGCAGCTGATCTGGTCGGCGGTGACGCGGGTGCGGTTCAGCGTCGCGCCGTGCAGCAGCGCCCGGTTGAGATTCGTCCCGGTGAGCTGGGCATCGGTGAGGTCGATGTCGATCAGGTTCGAGCCGACCAGCCTCGCCCGGGTCAGATCCGCGCCGGGAGCGGTGACGTAGCCGAGGTAGGCGTCGCTCAGGTCGGCGTCGGTCAGGTTCGCGCCGGACAGGTTGGTGGCGTCCAGCCGCGCCCCGCGCAGGTTCGTGCCGACCAGGTTCGCCTCGACCAGCCCGGTCCCGTCCAGCCCGGCGCCCGGCATCTGGGCTCCGCTGAGGGTCGCGCCGTCGAGAATCGACAGGTTGATCCGGGCCTTCGTCAGGTTCGCCCGTCTGAGGGTGGCCTTCCGCAGGCTGGCCCGGTCCAGGTCCGCGCCGCCGAGGTCCGCGCCGTCGAGGTCGGCGCCGTCCAGCCGGGCACCGCGCAGGTCGGCACCGTCCAGCCGGGCCCCGGTGAGCACCGCCCCGGCGAGTTGCGCGTCCCGCAGGGACGCGCCGGTCAGCACGGCGCCGGAGAGGTCGAGCCGCTCACCCGGACGATCCCGGTCGGCGTCCCGCCGGCCGAGTACGGTCAGGGCCGCCTGGACGTCCACCGGCGGACGCCGCGCCCCGCCGTCGTCCACGGTGGAACCACCGGCCGCGGCGGTGGCGTGCTGCCGGACGAACGCGGCGAGGACGGCGGTCACGGTCGGCTGCTCCGCCGGCGCGTCCCGCAGTACGCCCTCCAGGGCGAAGATTCCGCCGGCCCGTACCGTGTCGGAGGGCGAGCCGAGCAGCTCGACGGCGGCGGTGAACCGTTCCCGGACGTCGCGGTCGACGTCGCCGTCGGCACGCCGGGCCGAGATGGACAGCGCCGCCGTGGCCAGCACCAGCGCGACCGTGCTGAACCCGAGCGCGAGTGGCGCGGCGAACCGGGCCGACCGTCGCCAGACCCTGTGGACGTCCACGGCTCCAGTNTGCCCGCCGCCACCACCGGCGGACAAGCTCGCCCGACCGCCTGGGGCAACGGGACCCGGGTCGGCGGGCGGCACACCGTGCCTGCCGGACCGGGGGTCGGTGTAACGAAAACGGCGCCAAAATCGCTGCCGGCCCAGACCCGCGCGACGCGGCAGGATCGCTCATAGGCTGGGGGTATTCGGGCGCTCGTCACCACGCCGGAGAGGGCGCCGGCCCCGACGGACGCCTGTGCTGATCCGGACCAGCGGAACAGTCGACGGCCGGCCAGGAGGGATGGCCGGCCGTCGACACCGCACAGCCGGATCAGCGGGCCGGGAGGCGGTCACACGTCGAATCCGCCGAAGTCCAGGCCACCGAGGTCGCCGAGGTCGACATCCATGCCACCGAGGTCGCCGTGGTCGGCGGCGTCCACGAAACCGTCCCATCCGTCGTCGTGGCCGTGGGAGTCGGCGAACGCGGGCGACAGGAGCGCGTCGGCGATCAGCATGCCGCCGAGCACCCCGGCACCCGCCGCCAGCCCGGTCTTCCACCACGGCGTGGAGTACCACCCGGCCGGCACCGGCCGTCCCCGCCACCAGCCGCCGGGGTGGTAGTAGGGCGTGGCGGCACCCGGCTGCGGCCCGGCCCGGAACGTCTCCCCCCGGACCCGGACCTCGCGCGGCTCCGTGATGGCGCCGGCACCCCGGGCGGCGGCCAGCGGCGGCAGCTCGGGCCCGGGATCGATGCCGAGCGCGACCCGGGCCGCCCTGATGTAGGCGAGCCCTTCCAGGGCGGTCTCCCGGACCAGCTCGTACTGTCGCACGGAACGGGCCTGTTCGAGCTGGCTGCCGGCGGCGGTGTAGCGCTCCGCGGCGTCGGCCAGCGCCTGCCGTACCGCCGGCGCGTCCCCGTGCAGGTTCGTCAGCTGTCCGCCCAGCCGTTCGTACCAGCGGCGTGCCTCGGCCCGGGCGTCGGCCAGCTCCCGCTCCCGGCGGTGCGTGCTCTCCCAGTGCCACCAGGCCGCACCGCCCGCCACCAGGACCACCAGCAGCAGTACCCCGATCATCCCGACCATTGCTCCACGGTACCCAGCCCCGGCCATCCGCCCAGCTCACGCCTCGTGGGTGCACCCCGGCCGTGCCCGTTTGGCATGCTTCGTCACGTGAACCTCGCGACGGTAGCTGTGGTGGTGCTCTGCCTCGTCGCCGGTGGAGCCGTCGGCTGGCTCGCCGCCACCGCGCGGTCAAGCGCCCAGATCGCCCGGCTCGACGCCACCGTGCGCGCCGCCCGGGAGAGCGAGAGCCGGCTGGAGCAGTCGATGCGGGCACTGTCCTACGAGGCGACCGTGCGCTCCCAGGAGGCCGTGGCCCGGGCGGTCGCGCCGCTCCACGACACGCTGCGCCGCTACGAGCAGCGGGTCGCCGAGCTGGAACGCGATCGGGTCGACGCCTACGCCGAGCTGCGCGAGCAGGTCCGGTCGATGACCCGCGTCTCCAACGAGCTGCGTACCGAGACGAAGCAGCTGGNCGCCGCGCTGCGCGCTCCACAGGTCCGGGGCCGGTGGGGCGAGCACCAGCTCCGCCGGATCGTCGAGGCCGCGGGCATGCTGGAGCACTGCGACTTCGCCGAGCAGGTCAGCGCCAGTACCGACCACAAGGGGGTCCGCCCCGACCTGGTGGTCCGGCTGCACGGCGGCCGGTCGGTGGTGGTGGACGCCAAGGCGCCGTTCGAGGCGTACCTGGCCGCGATGGAGGCCCGCGACGACGCCGGGCGGGATCGGCACCTGGACGCGCACGCCCGGCACCTGCGGGCGCACGTGGACGCCCTGGCGGCCAAGTCCTACTGGGCCGCCTTCGAGCAGTCCCCCGAGTTCGTGGTCCTCTTCGTCCCGGCTGACCCGTTCCTGGACGTGGCACTGCAACGCGATCCGACGCTGCTGGAGCACGCGTTCGCCCGCAACGTGGTGCTCGCCACCCCGGCCACCCTGGTCGCGCTGCTGCGCACCATCGCCTACTCCTGGCGGCAGGAGGCACTGGCCCGCAACGCGGCGGCGGTGCACACCCTGGCCCGCGAGTTGTACGGCCGGCTCGGCACCCTCGGCGAGCACGTCTCGAAGCTGGGCACCGCCCTCGGCAACGCGGTCACCGCCTACAACCGGGCGGTGGGTTCGCTGGAGGCGCGGGTGCTGGTCAGCGCCCGCAGGCTCGCCGAGCTGGGAGTGACCGGTGACGACCTGCCCACCCCGCCGCAGGTCGAGACCGCACCCCGGCAGCCCCAGGCCGCGGAGCTGCTCGATCCCGCGCCGCGGCAGGCGTAGGCCGGCCCGGCCGCGGTAGGCGGCGGAGGCCGGGCACCCGACCGCCACGGGCCGGCCCGGGTGGCCGGGCCGGGACGGCTCAGCCCCGGGTGGCCGTCTCCACGACGAACGGAACGCCCTGCTGGCAGGTGGTCATCAGGTCGGCCTGCACCCGACCGGTCACGGTGAGCCGCCCGCCTGCCCTGATCACCTCACGAGGGCCGCCGACCAGCAGGTAGTTGTCGATCAGGTAGCAGCCGGGCTCGACGCCCTCCCGGACGACGCCGCTGAGCGTCGTCGGCGACCCCGGCGACGGCGGGGCGTTCCGGGCCGGGCCGGACGGCCCCGGCGTGGTCGGACCAGCCGGCCCCGGCGTGGTCGGATCGGGACCGGCCGGACCGGGCGCGGTGGAGCCGGAACCGGCCGGGCTGGGACCGTCGGGCCCCGTCGGGCCCGGTTGCGGAAACGAGGTCACGGGTACTCCCGGCGGCGCGGTCGGTGGCTGCGGCTCACCCTGGCCGCACGCCGCGAGCGCCAGGACGGCGACGAGCACGGGCACGGAGATCCGCGGCGGGGTCATGTCGATCAGACGGCCGCGGCCCGCTGCTCGTTCCCCTCCGCCCGGGCCGCCGCGGCCCGCATGTCGCGCTTGAGTTCCTGCGGCAGCGAGAAGGNGAGCCGCTCCTGGGCCGTGGTCACCTCGGTCACGTCGGTGAAACCGCGCGCGGCGAGGTGCGCGAGGACCTGCTGGACGAGTTCCTCCGGCACGCTCGCACCGGAGGTCAGACCGACGGTCTCGGCCCCGGCCAGCCACCCGTCGTCGATCTCCGAGGCGTAGTCGACCAGATGGGCGGCCCGGGCGCCCGCGTCGCGCGCCACCTCCACCAGCCGCTGCGAGTTGGAGGAGTTGCGGGAGCCGACCACGATCACGACGTCGCAGTCGGGCGCCATCTTCTTGACCGCCTGCTGCCGGTTCTGGGTGGCATAGCAGATGTCGTCGCTCGGCGGGGACTGCAGCAGCGGGAGCCGGCGCTTGAGCCGGGCCACCGTCTCCATCGTCTCGTCGACCGAGAGCGTGGTCTGGGACAGCCAGACCACCTTCGACGGGTCCCGGACGGTCACCCGGTCGGCGGCCTCCGGCCCGTCCACGAGCTGGATGTGCGCCGGCGCCTCACCGGAGGTGCCGATCACCTCTTCGTGACCCTCGTGGCCGATGAGCAGGATGTCGTAGTCCTCGGCGGCGAACCGCCGGGCCTCCTGGTGCACCTTCGTGACCAGCGGGCAGGTCGCGTCGATGGCCCGCAGCGACCGCGCCTTCGCCTGTTCGTAGACCTCCGGCGCCACCCCGTGCGCGGAGAAGATCACGATGGCGCCCTCCGGCACCTCCTCGTTCTCCTCGACGAAGACGGCCCCCTGGCGTTCCAGGGTGGCGACGACGTGCTTGTTGTGGACGATCTGTTTGCGGACGTAGATCGGCGCACCGTAGAGCTTCAACGCCTCCTGCACGGTCTGCACCGCGCGGTCGACGCCGGCGCAGTAGCCACGCGGCTTGGCCAACAGGACGCGCTTGCCGGTCTGGGGTGTCGCCTGAGCCTCGGTCACCCGGCCAGTCTACGGTCCGTCGCCGCCGCCGCGCCGTCTCGACGTACCGGGCGGCCCGGCCGGGTGCACCGACGGCCCGTACCGCCCGACTCGACCCGACGGCCGGTCCGGCTGGGCGTCGGTCGGTGGGCCGGCCCCGTACGCTGGCCGGGTGACCGACTCCGGAACCCCGCGCAGCACCCCCGAGGAGCCCTGGCCGGTCCGGGTGGTCAGCCAGAAGCTCAGCGCCTGGATCGGCAGGCTCGGCTGGGTGTGGGTCGACGGCCAGGTGGCACAGATCACCCGACGGCCCGGCACCGCCACGGTCTTCATCACCCTGCGCGATCCCTCGGCCGACCTGAGCCTCACCGTCACCACCAACCGGGACGTGCTGGACACCGGCGCCCCGAACCTGGCCGAGGGCGCCCGGGTGGTGCTGCACGCCCGACCGGAGTTCTTCGCCGCCCGGGGCACGCTGAGCCTGCGTGCCGACGAGATCCGGCAGGTCGGGCTCGGTGAGCTGCTGGCCCGGCTGGAGAAACTGAAAAGGCTGCTCGCCGCCGAGGGGCTCTTCGACCGTTCCCGCAAGCGCCGCCCGCCGTTCCTGCCCCGCCGGATCGGCCTGATCACCGGCCGGGCCTCGGCGGCCGAGCGCGACGTGCTCACCAACGCCCGGCGTCGCTGGCCGGCGGTGGAGTTTCGCACGATCAACGTGGCGGTGCAGGGGCCGACGGCGGTTCCCCAGATCATCGACGCGCTCCGGGTGCTCGACGCGGACCCGGAGGTCGACGTCATCGTGCTCGCCCGGGGCGGGGGCAGCGTCGAGGACCTGCTCCCGTTCTCCGACGAGGCGCTGTGCCGGGCGGTCTTCGGCTGCCGTACCCCGGTGGTCAGCGCGATCGGCCACGAGACCGACACGCCGTTGGTCGACTACGTCGCCGACCTGCGTGCCTCCACCCCGACCGACGCCGCGAAGCGGATCGTCCCCGACCTCGGCGAGGAGATCCGGCTGCTCCGGCTGGCTCGCGACCGGCTCGACCGGGCGGTCGTCGCCCTCGTCGAGCGGGAGCAGCACCGCCTCGACGCCTGGCGGTCGCGGCCGGCGCTGGCCCGGCCGCAGGTGATCGTCGAACAGCGGGCCGCCGAGGTGGCGGCGTTGCGGGACCGCGCCGACCGGTGCGTCCGGCACCGGGTCGGCCTCGCGACCGACGAGCTGCGGCACACCGTGGCCCGGCTCCGCGCGCTCTCCCCGGCCGCGACCCTGCGCCGGGGGTACGCGGTCGTGCAGCGCGCCGACGGCCACGTGGTACGTGCGCCGGACGAGGTGAGCGCCGGGGACCGGCTTCGGGTACGCCTCGCCGAGGGCGAACTGACCGCGGTCGCCGAGGACTGACCGCGACCGCCGTCGGCTAGGCCGACCCGGCCGGGTCGGCCGGCCGCGGTGCCGACGTGCCGTCGTGCCGAGGCCCACGCGCGTCGCGCCGGGTCTCGCGGGCCAGGTCGGCGACGAACCGGGTCAGCAACCGGGCGAAGGTGGCGCGATCGCTCGCCGACCAGCCAGCCGTGGCCCGGGCGAAGACGGCCTGCCGGAACCGGCGTGCGCGGGCGAACTCCTCCCGCCCCCGCTCGGTGCTGACCAACCGAACCCGCCGGCCGTCGCCCCGATCCGGCTCGCGGCCCAGCAGGCCGCGGTCGACGGTCCGGGTCACCAACCGGCTGGCCCGGGGCTGGTCGATGCCCAGCCGCTCGGCCACCACGGTCACGGTCGCCGGCAGCCCTTCCCCCTCCGCCCCGATCACGGCGTCCAGCACCTCGAACACCGCCGGGTCGTGTTCGGCGGCGAGGCGGGCGAGGCTCCGTCGTGCCTGGCTGCGCCGGATCGCGGTCATCGCCCGCTCGATCTCCGCGATGCTGGGGTCGACCTCTTCCATGTCTATGTACAATAGCATGCATGTCACCGCGACCGATCGGATACTGGATCAAGCTGTTGGACCGGCTGATCGACGAGGAGTTCGACCGCACGATCGGCGAGGCCGGACTCGGTCGACGACACTGGCAGGTGCTCAACGTCCTCGACTCGGGCCCGACCACCGCAGTCGCACTGCGGGAGGCCCTGGCACCGTTCCTGGCCTCCCCCGGGGGCNCCGACGACCGACCGGGTGGCGACACCCACGGGCCGGGTGCCGATCTTGAGCCGGTCCTGGCCGACCTGCGCACCCGGGGATGGCTCCGCGTCGACGCCGACGGCCGACTCGCCCGCACCGAGCACGGTGGCCGCGCGTTCGAGGACCTGCGCGCACGGGTACACGCCACGCGCGCCAAGGTGACCGCGGGCGTGACACCCGAGAGCTACCGGACGACCGTCGACACGCTGGCCCGGATGTGCGCCAACCTCAACCCCCACGCGGTGTGCTGAGATGGGATCACCATGACGGACGAAGAAGATCGCACGAACGACGCCGACAGCGGGCTCAGCTACGAGCAGGCCCGCGCCGAGTTGGCGTCGGTGGTCGAGCGGCTGGAGGCCGGGGGCGCCTCGCTGGAGGAGTCACTGGCACTGTGGGAACGCGGCGAGCGGCTGGCGGAGATCTGCCAGAGCTGGCTCGAGGGAGCCCGGGCCCGCATCGACGCNGCCCGCCGGGCCCGCGAAACGTCGGCCTGATCCGACCGCCCCGGCTGTCCGGCGGGCGACCCGCGGCCCCGCCCGCGACCGGCCATCCGACGGCGGCCGTACGGTTCGGAGTCAGCCGAGCGACGCGGCCAGCCGGCGCAGCTCCTCCTCCGGCGTCTGCCCGACGACGATCACCGTCCGGCCCGGTTCCAGCAGCACGAGCGCCCGTTCACCGGGGCGCGCCGTGTATCGCTGCCAGGCTCGGCCGCCGATCTCGACCGTGCCCTGCGGCTGGCCCGCCGCGGTCAGCTCGGCCGGGAGCAGCTCCTCGGCCGCCACGCTGCTCTGCACCAGTTGCAGCCCGCCGCCGTCCGGACCCAGGTACCCGATGCGCAGGGTGGCCCCGGTGTCACCCTGCCGGAAGTCGGCACGGACCGTGCGCCAACCGTCGCCCAACCCGGTCGGTTCGCTGACCGGGAAGGCGTTGGCCGCCCGGGCCCGCTGCAGGGCCGGCGCGGCATCGACCTCGGTCGGCGTGTCGGCACCGAGGAAGACCCGGCCGAAACCGACCAGCAGCGCGATCGGCACCAGCAGCACCAGCAGCGAGACGACCATGTCCCTGGTCGTTCGCTGTGACCGGATCGCGACCTGCACGACCTGCTGCCGGGCGTCCTCCGGGTCGACCGCCGGCGCCCCGGTCCCGGGCGGATCCGCCGGACCGTCGGGGCCGACCGCCGCGCGCGGATCCGGCCCGTTCGCGCCGGACTCGTCGGGCAGGCCGTCGTACGGGGTGGGGCCGGTCGACTGGGTGCTCACCCACCCATCTTGGCAGCCCAACCGGTTCCGCGATCCAGGCCACCCGCCCCCCGAACCAGCGTTAGGTTCACCAACGTGTCAGTATCCCTGACACAGCCGGCCACACCCGCAGCGTCGCGAGGAGGAACCGACATGACCAACACCCGGACCCGCGTACCGCAGAACCTCGACCGCAACCTGGCGCTCGATCTGGTCCGGGTGACCGAGGCGGCGGCGATGGCCGCGGGCCGGTGGGTCGGCCGGGGCGACAAGGAGGCTGGGGACGGCGCCGCCGTCGACGCGATGCGCAAGCTGATCAACTCGATCCCGATGCGGGGTGTCGTGGTGATCGGCGAGGGCGAGAAGGACAACGCCCCGATGCTGTACAACGGCGAGCAGGTCGGCGACGGCACCGGACCCGAGGTCGACGTGGCGGTCGACCCGATCGACGGCACCACGCTGATGAGCAAGGGCATGCCGAACGCCCTGGCCGTGCTCGCGGTCGCGGAGCGCGGCGCGATGTTCGACCCGAGCGCCGTCTTCTACATGCAGAAGCTCGCGGTCGGCCCCGCCTACGCGGACGTGGTCGACATCGAGGCCGGGGTCGCGGAGAACATCCGCCGGATCGCCCGCGCCAAGCACTCCAGCGTGTCGGAGGTGACGGTCTGCGTCCTGGACCGGCCGAGGCACGCCGACCTGGTCCGGGAGATCCGTGAGGCCGGTGCCGGGATCCGGTTCATCAGCGACGGCGACATCGCCGGGGCGATCGCCGCCGCTCGCGGCGAGTCGGACGTCGACGTGCTGATGGGGATCGGCGGCACCCCGGAGGGGATCACCGCCGCCTGCGCGCTGAAGTGCATGGGCGGGATGATGCAGGCCAAGCTCTGGCCCCGCGACGACGAGGAGCGGGAGAAGGCGATCGCCGCCGGTCACGATCTGGACCGGGTGCTCACCACCGACGACCTGGTGGCCGGTGACAACTGTTTCTTCGTCGCCACCGGGATCACCAGCGGGGACCTGCTGCGCGGCGTCCGGTACCGTGCCGGCGGGGCGTACACCCAGTCGATCGTGATGCGCTCGAAGAGCGGCACGATCCGGGTCATCGACTCGTACCACCGCCTGGAGAAGCTGGCGCTGTACTCCGCCGTCGACTTCGACGGCCGCCCCATCGCCGAGCAGGCGTAACCGCCGGCGCCGCCTGGTCGGGGTTCTCCCGGCCCGCCGGTGCGGCTCCACCGCCGTCCGGGGTGCCCGGACCGCCCCGAGGGCGGCCGGGTACGCGGCCGGTCGGCTCAGCCCGCGTCGGAGGAGTGGCCGGGGAAGAGGTGCGCGGCCGGGTCGATCGTGACGGCGGCGTTGTTGACCGCGGTCGCGGCCTCGCCGAACCCGGTGGCGATCAGGCGGACCTTGCCCGGGTACTCGGTGATGTCACCGGCGGCGAAGACCCGTGGCAGGTTGGTCAGCATCGTGCTGTCCACCAGGATGTGGCGCTTGTCCAGTGCCAGACCCCACTCGGCCAGTGGTCCGAGGTCGGCGGTGAACCCCAGCGCGGCCACCACGGTGCCGACCGGCAGCGTCTCCACGCCGCCGCCCCGTACCGTGATGTCGGCCCCGGTCACCGCCGTGTCGCCGTGCAGCCTCGTCACCTCGGCGTCGACCACGATCCGGACCGGCAGTCGCCGCACCCGGTCGACGGTGGCGGCATGGGCCCGGAAACGGTCCCGACGGTGGACGAGGGTGACCGAGCGGGCCAACGGCTGCAACGCCAGTGCCCAGTCGAAGGCCGAGTCGCCGCCGCCGACGATCAGCACGTCCTGCCCGGCGAGCTCGGCGGGATCCGGCACGAAGTAGACCACGCCGCTGCCGACGAAGTTCTCCGCCGCCGGCAGGGGACGCGGGGTGAAGCTGCCCAGGCCGGCGGTGACGATGACCGCGCCGCACCGAAACACCTCGCCGTTGGCGAGGCTCAGCACCGGACGGCCGTCCAGGTACGACAGCTTCTCCGCGCGTACCCCGAGCCGGTAGTCCGGATCGGAGGCGGACGCCTGGTCGACGAGGTTGGCCACCAGGTCGCGGCCCCTGATCGACGGAAACCCGGCAACGTCGTAGATCATTTTCTCCGGGTACATCGCGGTGACCTGTCCACCCGGCTCGGGCAACACGTCGACGACCATCACGGACAGACCGCGGAAACCCGCGTAGTACGCGGCGAACAGCCCGGTGGGACCCGCCCCGACTATCGCGACGTCAACCTCGCGCATGTTCTCACCGTCGCTCTCCGGTCACGGGCGGACGCGGGCTCACTGCCTCGACCGTAGGCGGGAAACGGACGTCGGGCAACAACCCGTCCGGAAGAACGACACACCTGGTCAGGGCAGAGTCACGGTGAACTCCGACCGGTACGGGTCGTCGTCGCGCGGACGACGCCGCCGGAAGAGCACCGCGGCCAGCATGCCGCCGAGCAGGCCGAAGAGGTGGCCCTGCCAGGAGATCAGCTCGTCGGTCGGGAGCACTCCGAGCAGCTGCCAGCCGTAGAGCAGGCCGACGAGCAGCACCACCGCGAAGTTCCACCAGCTTCGCTCGACGATGCCGCGCATCAGCAGCAACCCGAGATACCCGAAGACGACGCCGCTCGCCCCGACGACGACCGTCCGGGGCGAGCCGGTGAACCAGACCCCGAGCCCGCTGACGAGGATGATGACCAGTGTGGAGTAGACGAAGCGACGGGCTCCGGCGGACAGGACGAAGGTGCCGAGCAGGATCAGCGGCACGCTGTTGCCGTAGAGGTGGTCCCAGCCGTGGTGCAGGAACGGGCTGAAGAAGACACCGTCGAGGCCCTCGATGTTGCGGGGGATGATCCCGGCACGGGCGTCGAGCCCCGCGTGCAGCCAGACGTCGACCGCCTCGATCGCGAAGAGCACCGGCACGACGGCGCACATGGCGACGAAGGCCCGGCCGAGCGAGGCGTAGAACGCCTCCGTCCCGAACCGGTTCGGGTCACGGGAGTACGGGTCGAACGTCACCCTCACGTTGCTATCAGCTTCGGNGGTCGCCCGCCACCGAGGCCGGCGGGCCGACCCCGACGCCGGAGCCGGGGGCGCGGACGGCCTCCGCGCCCCCGGTCATCGCCTCGCCTCAGTACCAGCCCTTGTTCTGGAAGAACGTCCAGGCGCCGCAGGGGGTGCCGTAACGCCCCTTGATGTAACCCAGACCCCACTTGATCTGGGTTGCCGGGTTGGTCCTCCAGTCGGATCCCACACTCGCCATCCGCTCGCCCGGGTTCGCCTGCGCGATGCCGTACGCACCGGTCGAGGGGTTCGAGGACCTGTGGTTCCAGCCGCTCTCCTTGGTCCAGAGCTTGTCCAGGCAGGGCATCTCGGCCAGNTTGAAGCCCGCGTCGAGCAGCAGCGCGCACCCGATCGCCCGGTTCCCGCTGTACTCCTGGCACGAATCCGGTATCGGGCCGGAGTAGGGCTTGGCCGCCTCCTGCGCCGCCCGCTCGCGTGCCCGTTTGCGGCTCGCCGCCTCGTCGGCCTGTCTGGCCCGTTCCGCCGCGGACCGGGCCAGCTCCGCCGCCTTGCGCGCGGCCTCCCGCTGCGCGGCCCGCTGGTCGAGAGTGGCCAGAAGGTGCGCCGCCCGCTGCCGACGGAGCAGGTCCCACTCGGCCTGCTGCGCCTCGTAGACGGCCTGGGCCTCGATGCTCCGCTGCTGTGCCTTTCGGTCCTCGCCGAGGAGGTAACCGCCGCCGACGCCCCCGAGGAGCAACGCGACGGCAAGACCCCGGACACCGAACCGGCTCCACAGCCGACTCACACGGTTTTCCCTTCGTCGGGGACAGGGACGCGGCACACGGAAAACCCGATGTGGTCTCCCGTTCACGCCGCGAGCGCCCAGACCCGGCCGGGTCGTGTACTCCGACCGACTGGTGGTCGTCGGACCGCCGACCCGGGCCGAGCGATGATCGGCAACGCCCGGGTGGCGTGGGCGCTCGCAGGACACCCTTGCGTACGGTGCGCCGGCAGGGAAACCAGTGACGGCTTTTGTGACATGCATCACGCCGCAAATCACCGTCAATTCGGGCGTACCACGCAGGAGTCAACCCCTACAGCGGCATGTCCTCCAGCAGGTCCGTCACCACCTCGGCGATCGGCGACCGCTCCGAGCGGGTGAGCGTGACGTGCGCGAAGATCGGGTGGCCCTTCAGCGCCTCGATCACGGCCGTCACACCGTCGTGCCGACCGACCCGCAGGTTGTCCCGCTGCGCCACGTCGTGGGTGAGCACCACCCGGGAACCCTGACCGACCCGGGACAGCACGGTGAGCAGGACCCCGCGTTCCAGTGACTGGGCCTCGTCGACGATGACGAAGGCGTCGTGCAGGCTCCGCCCGCGGATGTGGGTCAGCGGCAGCACCTCGAGCATCCCCCGGGACAGGATCTCCTCCACCACGTTCTCGTGGACCACCGCGCCCAGGGTGNCGAAGACCGCCTGCGCCCACGGCGACATCTTCTCCGCCTCCGTGCCCGGCAGGTAGCCCAGCTCCTGGCCACCCACGGCGTACAGCGGTCGGAAGACGACGACCTTCTTGTGTCGGCGCCGCTCCATCACCGCCTCCAGGCCGGCGCACAGCGCCAGCGCCGACTTTCCCGTCCCGGCCCGGCCGCCGAGTGAGACGATGCCGATCGAGTCGTCGAGCAGGAGGTCGAGGGCCACCCGCTGCTCGGCGGAACGGCCGCGCAGGCCGAACGCCTCCCGGTCGCCCCGGACCAGTCGCACCGTCTTGTCGGGCAGCACCCGCGCCAGCGCGGAGCCGCGCGGCGAGTGCAACACCAGACCGGTGTGGCAGGGCAGGCCGGCGGCCTCGTCGAGGTCGAGACAGACGTCCTCGTAGAGCCGGTCGATCTGCTCCTCGGTCAGGTCCAGCTCGGCCATCCCGGTCCAGGTGGGATCACTGGCCTGGCCGTGCCGGTACTCGTCGGCGGTCAGCCCGACCGACGCCGCCTTGACCCGCAGCGGCATGTCCTTGCTCACCAGCGTGACCGCCCGCCCCTCGGCCGCCAGGTTGAGCGCCACCGACAGGATCCGCGCGTCGTTGGTGTCGGTGCGGAACCCGGGCGGCAGGACCGCGTCGTCGCTGTGGTTCAGCTCCACCCGCAGCGTGCCGCCCTGCTCGTTGGCCGGCACCGGCTGGTCGAGCCGCCCGTGCCGGGCCCGCAGGTCGTCGAGGAACCGGAGGGCCTGTCGGGCGAACCAGCCCAGCTCCGGATGATGGCGTTTGCCCTCCAGCTCGGAGATCACCACCAGCGGCAGGACCACCTCGTGTTCGGCGAACCGGTGGAAGGCCCCGGGATCGGACAGGAGCACCGAGGTGTCCAGGACGAACGCCCGGGTGGACGGCGCGGGCTCCACGGTCTCGGTCGGCTGGACCGCCATGCTCCGGCGTCCGCTCCGGGCCCGGCCCGGGGCCGTCCTGACGGCGGTCACGTTCTGGTCGTCGGCCCGAGGGTTGCTTCGGCGAGTCGTCACAGGCCTGCTCCGGCGGGCGTGCNCCCGTCCGCCCGCGGTCCGCCTCCTCCGGAGCCCGGAGACACGGGGTCGGATGCGGGCCCCGTGCATGCGGTCGCAAGATCCGGGCCGTCCGGCTGGCTCGGGACGACCCCGCGCCATGCATAGACGCTAACCGGAGAACGCGGGCCTGGGCTAGGGCATCGATGTTCGAGTTGGTGCTCCCGGGCCGCCGGCTGCCGGTGGTCGGCGTCGACGGGGCACCGTACGGCCCCGGACCGGCGTGGCACGTCCGTCCCGGGGCCGACGCGGCGCGCGCCCTCCGGGTCGACGACGGCACGCCGCCGGTCCACGCCGACGCGGAAGACCGAGAGCCGGCGGACCGGCGGACCGGCCGGGATGCGTACCCCCTGCGCGCATCCCGGCCGGCGGGGGGGCCACCGTCGCCGGTCCTCGGGTGGCCCCGGGCGGTGCGCGTCCGCGACGGACCTGCGCACCGCGCTCGCGGGTGACCGCTCACCCCACCGCGCGCCGGTCAGAGATTCCGACCGGCGAGGGTGCGGTGGAGTGCCGTCCGCCGTTGGTCGCGGTCCCCGCGAAGGAGGCGCCCGTGTACGTCGTTCCCTGACCGACGACGGTGTGGCCGTTGTGCGGTACGCCGGGCGACGGCACCGCCAACACCGAGGCGATCGCCGCCTGCGCCTCGCGACGTCGACGGTTCCAGGCCCCCCGGTCACCGTCGAAGTACCCCTGTCGATAGCCGAACCGGTATCCGAGTCGGTAGCTGAGCTGCCCGTGCAACCGCCCCACGGCGTAGCTGGAGGACGCGAGCAGCAGGACGAGGAAGACCACGAAGAACGGACTCACCGGTTCACCCCGTCCCGNCCCCGACCGATCCGCTGACCGCCCCCGCTCGACGTTCCTCTCCTGTGTACGTCCACCCCGATCTGCACGTGGCCCCTCCGCGTCGAAGGAGGTCGGATCGCCGGACGAGACCGGCGGCGACGCCGTCGACGATCAGAGCCCGGGTTCGGGTTGCTAGTTCGGTCACCCGACTCCTCCCGTCACGAGGGCGTGACCCTCTCAGACAAAGAATGTCTCAAGTGCGAGACACACGGTAAATCGTCCCATGCGCGTGACAGTATCAGCCCTTCGTCCGATTACCCCCATACCTACGTACACCTATTGTTTTCACGTAATACCCCTCGACACAAGCCACGCCGGGGCACGACGAAAACGCGAACAGTTGTCACGCATGCATTACAAAGCCCGCTCGGACCCCCCGAAGCCGGGCAACTGGTCGTACCGTCGTCAGGTGTCGGATCGCGCTCAGGGACGGAAGATCGCCTTCGCCGCATTCGTACGCAAGGCACTGGAAGACGCCCGCACCACGCGCGCGTGGACGGGTACCGAGGTTTCGCGCCGTACCGGGGTGTCCCGCCAGACCATCAACCGCTGGGTCCGTGGCGAGTGGGCCAGCGACCCCGAACCCCAACGTGTCGTCGCCTTCTGCGAGGGCCTCGGTCTGGACCCGAGCGTGGCGTTCGGCGTCCTGGGATGGGATCGGACGGCATCCTCCCGCCCGGCGCCCAGTGCGCCGCCGATGGACCCGGACGTCGAGGCGCTGCTGCGTCGGCTCGTCGATCCCAACGTCTCCGACGCGGAGAAGTTCCACATTCGAGAGACGATCCGCTACCTCGCGTACCGTCCACCCCTGCCGGTGGAGACCCGGAGGGGACGGAAGCGCGCGGGCTAGTTACTCATATGGTGCAACTTTGCGCATGCCACCCATCCAACCACCTCCGGTGACCAAACAGTCGCGCTAACGTGCCTCTTCGTACTGCTTGGGCTCGTCGTCGGCGGGGGACGGGACAAGGCCGAACCCAGCCCTGCGGGACAGAAGGAGGGGTCGAGCCATGACCCTGAAGTGGTTGGCCGTGGTGGTCGCGGCGGTGTCCCTGACCCTGTTCGTGACCATGAACGTCGTGGCCGGCACCGTCCGTGACGGCGGCCCCGCGCCGCTGCTCGTCAACGTTCTCGCCCTGACGGTCGCCGGCACCGCGACCGTCCTGGCCGTCGTCGCCGGCCTTCACGAGCGGCTCGACACGCGGATCACGGCGCTCACCGACTTCCTCGTCGCCCGGCTCGACGAACTGGACCGCAAGGCCGACGACCCCAACACCGCGTTCGTCGAGGGCTATCTGCTGAGTCGGGCGCAGGAGTCCGGGGTCGTGCCGATCGGGTCGAGGACGCGCGGACGCCGAACGATGATCGGCGGCGAGGACTAGTCACCCACCGTAACGGGTCACCAACCGACACCCACCGAAAGCTTTTCATTTCGACATCTGCAGCGGCGGCGCTCCGAGGTACGCTGACGCGCGTGCGGCCGATCAATGCGGGGCAGGGTCCCCCGACCCGTTCCCTGACTGCTGAGCAGGCATGGCGGGTCACTGCCGACCGCCTTGACCGCTGTCTCCTCTTCTTCGACTTCGACGGCACCCTGGCGCCGGTGCAGGACGATCCCACGGCGGTGGAACCCGCGCCGAAGGCACTGGCGGCCATCAATGCCCTCACCGCGGTGGTGCGGCGGGTGGCCATCGTCTCGGCCCGACCGGTCGAGTTTCTCCGGGACCGGCTCGCCAGCCTCGACGGGGTCGACATCTACGGGCTCTACGGTCTGGAACACCTGCTCGCCTCGGGCGAGACGGTCACCGAGGAGGCGGCCCTGCCCTGGGTTCCGACCATGGCCGGGCTGGCCGATCGGGCGCGGGACGAGCTGCCGGACGGGACGCTGGTGGAGTACAAGCGGCTCTCCGTCGCTCTGCACTACCGCACCGCCCCGCAACTGGCCCGCCAGATCGAGCGGTGGGGCCGGGAGCAGGCCGACCGGCTCGGCCTGCGGCTGCAGGTCGGGCGGATGGTGCTCGAACTCAAGCCACCGGTCGACCGGGACAAGGGCATGGTCATCGGCGAGGCGGTCCGCTCCGCCGGATGCGCCTGGTACTTCGGCGACGACGTGTCGGACCTGAGAGCCTTCGCCGCGCTCCGGGCCCGGGAGGCCGCCGACCCGGACTTCTTCGGAGTCTGTGTCGCCGTGGCCAACCCGGAGACCGGCGACGAGGTCTCCAGCGCGGCCGATCTGACCGTCGAGTCCCCCGAGGCGCTGGGCGACTTCCTCACCGAGGCGCTGCACCGGCTCGGCTAGGCCGGGGCAGGCGTCGGCGGCGCGCGGCACCGAGCCCGTCGGGCCCGGCCGGCGGGCTGGTGCGACGCGAGAACGCTACTGGCCGTACCGACGCTGGCGGTTGGCGTACGAGCGCAGGGCCCGGAGGAAGTCGATGCGGCGGAAGTCCGGCCAGTTGACCTCGCAGAAGTAGAACTCGGAGTGCGCCGACTGCCAGAGCAGGAAGCCGGAGAGGCGCTGCTCGCCGCTGGTCCGGATGACCAGGTCCGGGNCGGGCTGTCCCCGGGTGTAGAGGTGTTTGGCGATGTGCTCCACGTCGAGGATCTCGGCGAGTTCCTCGATGGTCCCGCCGGCGGCCGCGAACTCCCACAGCAGCGACCGGACCGCGTCGGCGATCTCCCGCCGACCGCCGTATCCGACCGCCGCGTTGACCTGGGCCCCGCCGGTCCGGTCCCGGGTCCGCTCCTCGGCCGCCTTCAACGCCGCGGCGGTCTGCGCCGGCAGCAGGTCGAGCGCCCCGACCATCCGCAACCGCCAGGGGTTGCCCTCCTCGGCCAGCTCGACGACGAGATCCTCGATGATCTGCATCAACGGATCCAACTCGCTGGCCGGGCGGCGCAGGTTGTCGGTGGCGAGCAGATAGAGCGTGACGTGCCCGATTCCGGCCTGGTCGCACCACCCGAGCACTTCCTTGATCTTGGCCGCGCCAACCCGGTGCCCGTCGTTCGGGTCGACGAAGCCCATCTCCCGGGCCCACCGCCGGTTGCCGTCGCACATCACCCCGACATGTCGCGGTATGGGCTTACCCGCGAGCTTCGCCGTCAGACGCCGCTCGTACACGGAGTAAATCAGGTCGCGCAGGCTCATCCCCTGCAGCGTACCGATCAGAGTCGTCAGCGGAAGTACGGCCGGAGGACGCCCGGCGCGGCGGCNACCATCCCGGCCACCGTGCGCAGGTCCAGTCGGCCGTCACCGAGCCCCAGTTCGACCAGGGTCCGGAACACCCGGGCGTCCCGGGCGGCGGCCCCGACCACCGCGTCGACGACCGGCCGCCACCGGGCCAGCCCGGCCACGGCCGAACTGTGCCGCAGGTGCCGGCCCAGCCGGCGGCGCAACGCGGCGGCGTAACGGTCGGCCGCGGCGTGCGGCGAGCCGGCGGCGGCCGCCCCGGCGAGGGCACCGGACAGGACCGCATAGAAGATCCCCTCGCCGGTGAAGGGATTGACCAGCGACAGCGCGTCTCCGGCGAGGACGACCCGACCCCGCCCCGGCACCGGCCGGCGGGTCGACAGCGGCAGGTGGTGCGCCCGCACCCCGGTGACCGTGCCGGGGTCGACGCCGGGAAGCAGGGCGGCGAGCCGGTCGAGCAGGTCGCCGCGGCGCAGCGGCCGCCCGGTCAGCACCTCCCCGTACCCGACGTTGGCCCGGCCGTCACCGATGGGAAACGCCCAGGCGTAGCCTGGCCAGTGCGCGGCCGAGGNGACGATGCGCTGCTCGGCCAGGCCCGCCGGAGCCGGGGCGTAGCCCCGGATCGCCAGCGCCACGTGCCCCCGCGGGTTGGCGCCCTGCCCGAGGGCGCGGCGGACCACCGAACCGGCGCCGTCGGCCCCGACCACGGCCCGAGCAGCGACAACGTCGTCGAGCACCACCCGATCGCCGGTGACCTCGACCCGGCGTACCCTGTGCCGGCGCAGCCCGGCGCCGGCCGCCAGCGCCGCCGCCACCAGCCGGGCGTCGAAGACCGTACGGGGCACCGTGTACGCCGGGCGAGGCAGCGGGCGCGCCACCTGGTTGCCGCCGGGCGCCACCAGCCGCAGCGCGGACACCGGACGGTAGCCGGCGACCGCGTCCGGCACGCCGAGGCCGGCCAGGACGTCGAGGGCGTGCGCGGCGATGCCGTCCCCGCAGGCCTTGTCCCGCGGGAAGTCGGCGCGGTCCAGCAGGAGCACGTCCGCGCCGAGCCGGCGGGCCGCCAGCGCGGCGCAGGCGCCTGCCGGCCCCGCGCCGACCACCGCCACGTCGACGGTCTCCACGGCCGACGCTCACCTCACCCCGGCGGGGCGGTCACCGGCACACCGGCGGCCGCCGCCGCACCGTCCGCCCGCCGGTCCTCCGTCCCGCCGACCCGGGCGGCGCGGCGCAGCGCGTACAGGGTCGTCGCGGCGGCCACCAGCAGCGGCGCACCGTCCCGGACCAGGCCGTCGAGGCCGAGCAGCAGCCAGCACAGCGGCAGGTCGACCAGAAGCACCAGGGCNGTGAGCAGCACCAGCAGACCGGCGGCCCACCGACGGCCCCGGAGCAGGAAGAAGCTGACGAACAGCACCGCGTAGTTGACCGCGACGCCGACGACGAACCACAGCACCACGGTAGGCGCGACGAGCAGCCGCCCGTCGAGAATCGTGCCGATTGCCACCAGGCAGGGCACNAGGCTCAGCGGCCCGTACGTCAGCGCGGCGACCCGGGCGGTGAGCAGCCAACCGGTGACCATGGGCCGACGCGGGGCGGCCTCCCGCCAGGCGATGCCCCGGCGGTGGAGGACGAGCCGGTTGGGGTGCCGCACCAGGTGGGCCCGTACCGCCGGCGAACGGTAGAGCAGCCAGACCACCGCCGCACAGAGCGCGGCCAGGACGGCGAAGCCGAGCAGCCCGGGCGCCGGTGGCACCCCGACCCGGGGCACGATCAGCCGTCCCACCGCGAAAACGGTGGTCACGGCGAGGATCAGCCCGAGCGGGCGGGCCGCGGCCCGCCCGCGCCGCACGTGCCAGATCAGCAGCAGGAACCCGAGTGACCGCAGCAGCGCCCAGCCGGTCCGCACCACGAGCCCGACGCCCCGGTCCGGGGCGTACCGCCAGTTGAGGACGTCGACCACGACGGTGGCCGCGGCGGTCGCGACCAGCAACCAGAGCAGCACGCGGACGGCGGGCGGCCGCTTCGTGCTCGTACCGGCGGCCGTCGTCGTCATGCCGACGATGATGCCCGGTACGGGCCACCGCCGGCGCGCCCGGCGGCCGGATCTCCGCTACCGCCGGGCTCGGCGACCGCGCCCCGTCACGGTCGGCCCGTCACCGTCTGGCCGCCTCCTCGTCGAGGCGTGCCCGCAGCGCGTCCAGCTCGGCCCAGAGAACCCCCGGCAGCCGGTCGCCGAACCTCTCGAACCACTCGCTGATCCGGGGTAGTTCCTGGCGCCACTCCTCGACGTCGACCCGGGTGGCGATGCGCAGGTCCTCCGGGCTGATGTCGAGCCCCTCGACGTCGAGGGCACCCGGGGCGGGAACGAAACCGATCGGGGTCTCGACCGCCTCGGCCCGCCCCTCGATCCGCTCGACGATCCACTTGAGCACCCGGGCGTTCTCCCCGTACCCGGGCCAGATGTAGTCGCCGGCGGCGTTCTTGCGGAACCAGTTGACGTAGTAGATCTTGGGTAGCTTCGACTCGCCGCCGTTGGCGCCCTTGCCCATCTCGATCCAGTGCCGGAAGTAGTCACCGGCGTGGTAGCCGATGAAGGGCAACATCGCCATCGGATCGCGACGGACCACGCCGACCTCGCCCGAGGCCGCCGCCGTGGTCTCCGAGGAGAGGGTCGCCCCCAGGTAGACCCCGTGCACCCAGTTGCGTGCCTCGGTGACCAGGGGAATGGTGTCCTTGCGCCGGCCGCCGAAGAGGATCGCGTCGATCGGTACGCCGNTGGGGTCGTCGAACTCCTCGGCGAGGATCGGACACTGTTGGATCGGGGTACAGAACCGGCTGTTGGCGTGCGAGGAGGGTTCCCCGCTCTCCGGCGTCCAGTCGCGGCCCTTCCAGTCGGTGAGGTGGGCCGGTGGCTCACCCATCCCCTCCCACCAGACGTCGCCGTCGTCGGTCAGCCCGACGTTGGTGAAGATGGAGTTACCCCGGTCGATGGTGCGCATCGCGTTGGCGTTCGTCTTCCACCCCGTGCCGGGCGCGACCCCGAACAGCCCGTACTCGGGGTTGAGCGCGTAGAGGCGGCCATCGGAGCCGAAGCGCATCCAGGCGATGTCGTCGCCGATGGTCTCGNCCTTCCAGCCGGGCAGGCTCGGCTCCAGCATGGCGAGGTTGGTCTTCCCGCAGGCCGACGGGAAGGCACCGGCGATGTAGTGCACCCGTCCCTCGGGGGAGGTGACCTTGATGATCAGCATGTGCTCGGCGAGCCAGCCTTCGTCGCGGGCCATCACGCTGGCGATCCGCAGCGAGTAGCACTTCTTCCCGAGCAGGGAGTTCCCGCCGTACCCGGAGCCGAACGACCAGATCTCCCGGGTCTCCGGGAAGTGGGAGATGTACTTGGTGTCGTTGCAGGGCCAGGGGACGTCCGGCTGCCCCGGCTCGAGCGGGGCGCCCACCGAGTGCAGGCAACGGACGAAGTCGGCGTCCTCCCCCATGCCGGCGAGCACCTTGGCCCCCATCCGCGTCATGATGCGCATGGACACCACCACGTACGGGCTGTCGGTGATCTCCACCCCGAACATGGGTTTCTTCGCCTCGAGTGGTCCCATGCAGAACGGGATGACGTACATGGTGCGCCCGCGCATCGCCCCGCGGTAGAGGTCGGTGAGGATACGCTTCATCTCGGCCGGCGCCATCCAGTTGTTGGTCGGCCCGGCGTCGGCCTCGTTCACCGAGCAGATGAAGGTACGATCCTCGGCCCGCGCCACATCAGAGGGATCGGTACGTCCCCAGAAGGAGTNGGGCTTACGGTCCGGGTTCAGCCGTACCAGAGTGCCGGCCTCGACCAGTTCGTCGGTGAGACGTCGCCATTCGGCGTCGGAGCCGTCCACCCAGACGACCTGGTCGGGAGTGGTCAGTTCGGCGACCTCTTTGACCCAGTCGAGTAGTTTCGAGTGGCGGGTCGGAGCCTGATCGAGACCCCGGATGGTAGCCGGAGCGGCCATGGCAGTTCTCCTTTTGGTCGACGCTGACCGTTCACCGATCGTGCGGTGCCGAACGAGCCGGCGACGGCGCCGCCGGTGAAAGCATGGAATTTCCGTCAGCGTAAACCGATCAGCCGTTCGGGACAGCCAGACTGACGTGAAGAACTGCTCGACACGCGNCCGCGGTGCGTGACAGCCGCTGCTTCACTCGCTCCCACGCGCAGATTCGCGCAGGTCTTTCCAGGACATTTCATCCTGTCACGGTTCGCACATCTTCTCCGACAGCCCCGACAATCCCGGACGTCCCAGCCGTACCGGCGCGACGGGGGCGGCGACGCCGCCGCGGGTGTGGGCGGGCAGCCGCCCGGGCCCGGCCCGGTGTGACGGGACCGGGCCACCCCGACCGTTCGGCTCTTTGGGCGCGATGCGACGGCAGTCGGCCGGTGGGNACGTGGCCGCGCCCGGCAACCGGTAGGCTCAGACCCGTGTCCTCCACCGCCACCGGCGAACAGCCCTCATCCCCGGGCACCCGGCGCGGCCTCCTTCTCCACCTGTGGGACCGTTTCGGCCATCTTGTTCATGAGTTGGGCAAGTTCGGGACGGTGGGGGCGATCGCCTTCGCGGTCGACTTCGCCTTCTTCAACCTCGCCAAGGCGAGCCTCGGCTGGGAGACACTGACGGCGAAGACCTTCTCCNCCGTGGCCGCCGCCACGGTCGCCTTCGTCGGCAACCGGTTCTGGACCTGGCGGCACCGGGAGCGCTCCGGCATGGCCCGGGAGTACTCCCTCTACTTCTTCTTCAACGCGGTCGGCCTGGGAATCGGGCTGGCCTGCCTTGCCGTCAGCCACTACGGGTTGGGCAGCCTCTGGCCGAGCGTGTTCAAGTCCCTGGTGGCCGACAACATCGCGGGCAACGTCGTCGGCGCGGCNCTGGGGACGTTCTTCCGCTTCTGGTCGTACCGGCGGTTCGTCTTCGTCGGTCCGGCCGCCTCCGACGCCCCAGAGATAATCACCGAGGGACACCGGAGTCCGTAACCCACCATCTGCCATCTGCCACGACCTGCCCCGAACAGCCGGCGAGACCGGCCCAGCTGACTGCCCTAAGGTGTTCGAATGCGTTTCGTCCGGATGTTGCCCGAACGCTGGCAGCGGTTCCTCCGGGAGGCACTGAAGTTCGGTGCCGTGGGAGGCATCAACTCCGTCGTCAACTACGCGGTCTTCAACGCGCTCGTGCTCNCCGTCTTCGCCGACGGGCAGCTGAAGGCGAACGTCGTGGCGACCATCGTCGCCACCTGCACCTCCTACCTCATGAACCGGCACTGGACGTACCGGGACCGGCCGAAGTCGGCGATACACCGGGAGACCATCCTGTTCTTCCTGTTCAACGCCACCGGTCTGGCCATCGAGCTGGGGGTGCTGGCCCTGGCCAAGTACGGGCTCGAGTTCAGGAGCCTGCTGGCGCTGAACGTGGCGAAGACGATAGGTGTGGCGCTCGCCACGATCTTCCGGTTCTGGACGTACCGCACGTTCGTGTTCCGCCGGTCGGTGCCGGGTGCCGACTCCCCCGACCACACGGTTGCGCCGCCTCCCACGGCGACGTCGACCGGCGGAACGGACGCTCCGAACCAGGCCGCCACCCGCCGGGACGGCGAGGAGCTCACCGCACTGGACCCGGTCGCCGAACNCGCCCAGACCCTCGACGCCGAGCTGGAGACGGAGTTGGCCACCGAGCTGGACGTCGCGGACCTGAAGGCGACCGCCCGGCCGCCGGTTCGCTGATCCGACCGGCTGGAGAAGCGGCCCGCCAGGGTCGACGACGGCGACCCGGCCGATCCGGCAACCACGGCACGGCTCGCCCGACGCCGGCACGCCCCGACCCGATGCCGGCCTCGACCTGCGGCGCGGCGGCCGGCACGAGCCGCCGGAGGACGACGAGGTGCGGCCCGGCGGACGACCCGGCCCCGCGCGGGCCGGCCGGTGCGTGGCCCTGACCCACCGCCCGGCCGGTGTCCGCCTGGTGGCCTCCCGTTACCCGGCCTCCGTTACCNGGCCTGCTGCTCGCGCAGCGGCTTGCCCTCCACCATGTCCGCGAGTATCTCGCGCATCTCGCCGTCACCCAGCGAGTGCTTGTCGTGCAGCGCCTCGACCAGTTCGTACAGGGTCGTCTGGATCTTCTCCACGTTCGGGACGTCGACCAGCACCGACTGGCCCCGCTCGCCGGCCGACTCGATCGTCAGCGTGCCGCAGCCGAACAGGCGCTCGATGAACCGCTGGCTCATCGAGTGGTCGTTGACCCGGCTCAACGGGATGTCCCGGCGGTCGCGCGAGAAGACGCCCTTCTGCAGCAGCACCCGCTCGTTGGTGAACAGGTAGTGGGTGGTACGCCAGACCAGGTACGGCCAGGCGCTGAAGACCAGCACCGCGACCAGCGCGAGCGCCACGACGACGTACCGGGCGATCGCGCCCAGGCCGTCCGACGGCAGGAACACGAAACCGGCCACCACGGCCGCGACCGCCACGACCAGCACCAGCACCGGTCGGACCAGCGCCTTCCAGTGCGGGTGCAGATGTGCAACGACATGCTCATCCGAGGTGAGCACGTCCTCGGGGAACGCCACCCCAACCTCCTCGTCCATACACGAACGTCCGCGGTGACCGTAGCTGTTGCGCGCCCGCGGTGGCGGCAACCGGTACCGAGTCTTTACCGACCCCCTGACCGGGGCCGGTCGGGCGGACGTCCGGCCCCGACGCCGATCCCGCGGGACCGATCCGGTGGACGTCGGCCGCCCCGGCGGCGTCGGCTCCGGCAGGCACCCGCCGGCTGCCCCGGCGGGACCGCGCGGACCTCCGGTGGCACGACCCGCTGTCGGGGTTCACCGCCACACCGCGAGCACCGCGACGCCCCGCCCCGGTCGACGGTGCCGTTCAGCGCAGGTGGAGCACGTCGCCCGCCGCCAACCGACGCTCCCCGGCGGCGGTGTCGAGCACCAGCTGACCGTCCACGTCGATCCCGGTGGCAACACCGACCACGTCGTTCCCGGCCGGCACCAGCACCCGCACCCTGCGGCCGAGGGTCGCGCAGTTGCGCACGTACGCCTCGTGCAGCCCGCATCCCCGGGCGTCCCCGCCGGCGGCGCGCCAGCGGCCGTACCAGCGCTCGACGCCGCGCAGCAGTTCACGCAGCAGCGGGTCCCGATCGGTGGTCGCCGCGCCCGCCAGCCGCAGCGAGGTGGCCGGCAGACCGGTGGGGTTGACCGGCAGCTCGTCGGAGCNCAACGTGACGTTGAGCCCGATCCCGAGCACCACCGCGGGNTCCTCCCCGCCCGTCGTCACCCCCTCGGCCAGGATCCCGGCACACTTCGCCTCGCCTTCCGACGACGGCGGGCGCGGCCACACCAGCAGGTCGTTGGGCCACTTCAGGGCGCAGCGCAGCTCGGCGAGTCGGCTCACCGTCTCGACGAGCGCGACACCGGCCAGCAGGGGCAACCAGCCGTGCCGGGCCGCCGGCACCGCCGGCCAGTCCCGGTCCGGCACGGCCACCCCGGGCCGCAGCAGCACGCTGACCGCGATCCCGGCCCGTGCCGGCGACTCCCAGGAGCGGCCNCGGCGACCCCGACCGGCGGTCTGCCGCTCCGCGATCACGACGAGCCCCTCCGGCGCGCCGGACCGGGCCGCCTCCGCCGCATCGGCGTTGGTCGAACCGGTCTCGGTGTGCAGCACCAACCCGGTCCAGAGGCCGTCGGGGACGACAAGGGCCCGGCGCAACCGTCCCGCGTCGAGCGGCGGGCGCTCCAGATCCGTGTACGGCGATCCTGGCATCAGGCCAGCGTACGGGGCATCGTTACGATCACGGGCGTGACCGCGCAGCAGACCAGCACCGGAGCCGACCCGCGCCGGGAGCCCGACCCGCACACGACCGCCGGACGCATCGCCGACCTGGAGCGCCGGGTGAACGAGGCGGTGCACGCCGGATCGGCCCGGGCGGTGGAGAAGCAGCACGCTCGGGGCAAGAAGACCGCCCGCGAGCGGATCGAGATGCTCCTCGACCCGGGTTCCTTCGTGGAGCTGGACGAGCTGGCCCGACACCGGTCGACCAACTTCGGCCTGGAGAAGACCCGCCCGTACGGCGACGGCGTGGTGACCGGCTACGGCACGGTCGACGGCCGGAAGGTCTGCGTCTTCGCCCAGGACTTCACCGTCTTCGGCGGCTCTCTGGGCGAGGTCTTCGGCGAGAAGATCGTCAAGGTGATGGACCTGGCGATGAAGATCGGCTGCCCGGTGATCGGCATCAACGACTCCGGCGGCGCCCGCATCCAGGAGGGCGTGGTCAGCCTCGGCCTGTACGGCGAGATCTTCTTCCGCAACGTCCGCGCCTCCGGGGTCATCCCGCAGATCTCGCTGGTGATGGGCCCCTGCGCCGGCGGGGCGGTCTACTCCCCCGCGGTGACCGACTTCACCATCATGGTCGACCAGACCTCGCACATGTTCATCACCGGTCCCGACGTGATCAAGACGGTGACCGGCGAGGACGTCGGGATGGAGGAGCTGGGCGGGGCACGGACCCACAACACCCGCAGCGGCAACGCCCACTACCTCGCCGCCGACGAGGCCGACGCGATCGAGTACGTCAAGACGCTGCTGTCGTACCTGCCGTCGAACAACCTCGACGAGCCGCCCGCCCTCACCGACGTGGTCGCCGACCTGGAGATCACCGACGCCGACCGGGAGCTGGACACGCTCATCCCGGACTCGGCGAACCAGCCGTACGACATGCACCAGGTCATCGAGCACGTCCTCGACGACGGCGAGTTCCTGGAGATCCAGCCGCTGTACGCGCAGAACATCGTGGTCGGCTTCGGCCGCGTCGAGGGACGTCCGGTCGGGGTGGTGGCCAACCAGCCGATGCACTTCGCCGGCTGCCTGGACATCGCCGCCTCGGAGAAAGCCGCCCGGTTCGTCCGCACCTGCGACGCCTTCAACATCCCGGTGCTGACCTTCGTGGACGTGCCCGGGTTCCTTCCCGGCACCGGGCAGGAGTGGGACGGGATCATCCGACGCGGCGCCAAGCTCATCTACGCGTACGCCGAGGCGACCGTGCCGAAGGTGACGGTGATCACCCGGAAGGCCTACGGCGGGGCGTACGACGTCATGGGCTCCAAGCACCTCGGCGCCGACCTGAACTTCGCGTGGCCGACCGCGCAGATCGCGGTGATGGGCGCCCAGGGGGCGGTGAACATCCTCTACCGCAGCGAGCTGGCCGCCGCCGAGGATCCGGCCGCGCTGCGCGCCGAGAAGATCCAGGAGTACGAGGACACCCTCGCCAACCCGTACATCGCCGCCGAGCGCGGGTACGTCGACGCGGTGATCCGCCCCGCCGAGACCCGCCGCCAGATCGTCCAGGCGCTGCGGATGCTNCGCACCAAGCGCGAGACCCTGCCGCCGAAGAAGCACGGCAACATCCCGCTCTGACCACCGGCCCGGGCCACTGTGNCCAACCGGCCCCGGCCGCGGCCGGGCCGCCGCCCCGGGCGGTCGCGGGCCGGGTCAGAGTCCCAGGTCGGCGACGGGGAAGGCGCCGGCGGGGATCCGCTCCCGGACCGCCCGGCGCATCGCCCGCTGCAGGGCCGCGTTCACCGGCGTCGGCACGCCGTGCACCCGGCCCAGCAGCACGATCTCGCCGTTGAGGTAGTCCGTCTCGACCGAGCCGGCGGACCGGGCCAGGCTCTGCCAGGTCGAACTGCCCTGCCGCTCCGCCCCGTCGACCGGGACCGAGCGGACCTGGTCGCCCCGCTCGGCCGTCTCCTCGGCGACCGACGTGAACGCGATCCCGGCCGCGCGCAGCGCGGCCTCCCCCTCGGCCCGTGCCGCCTCGGACAGCTCCCGTGTCGGCCCGGTGTCGGACACGCGCCCGAAGAGCGCCTCGACGGCGTTGTTGAGGTTGCGGAGCAGCTTGCCGTACTTCCAGCGCATGACGTCGTCGCGGACCGGGGCGAGGAAACCGGCGGCGGCGAGGTCGTCCGCGATCCGCCGGGTCGTCTCGTCCGAGCCGCGCGGATACGTGCCAAGGTGCAGCATGCCGAGGTACGGGTGACCGGTCGCCACCACCCGGCCCGGCTCCAGGTGGGTCGCGGGCAGCCAGACGCAGACCGGATGGACCCGGGCGAACAGCCGCGCGGCGGCGGGTTCGTTCGCGACCCCGTTCTGGGCGGTCAGCAGCGGAAGCCGCTCGGCGGCCGCACCGCCACCCGCCACCGGCAGACCGGCCCAGNTGCGCAGCGCCGCCTCGGTGTCCTGCGACTTCACGGCGAGCACGAGCACGGTGTCCGGGGTGAGGGTCGGCNCGTCCGCCGCGGCGTCGCGGGACGCCGGATCGCCGTACGCGGGGAGTTTCGCGGTGTACTCGCCGTCCGGGGTCCGCAGGGTCAGGCCGTGTGCCCGGATCGCCTCCAGGTGGGCGCCACGGGCCACCACGGCGACGTCCCGGCCGGCCTGGTGCAGCCGTACGGCGATGGTGCCGCCGACCGCGCCGGCACCGACGATCAGGTAGCGCATGGGATCCTCTGGTGGTACGGGTCAGCCCGGCAGGCTGACGGTGTCGAGCGCCGGCCCGGCCAGCAGGGCTGCCCCGGCCAGCAGGGCCAGCAGGTTGACCACGGCGAAGAGGCCAACCCAGACCGCTCCGGGCACCCCGGTCAGCCAGGCGAGCTGGTCGGCGTCGGACTGCGGCGCCCGCCCGCGCCGGCGCTGCGCCTGCAGCTCACCCACCGGCCGGACGCCGCCGATCAGCAGGAACCATACCCCGGTGTACGCGAACGCGGCCTGCACCTGCGGCGACGCCTTCCACGACACCCCGAGCACGACCGCCGTGGTGACCACAACGGACAGTACGCCGTAAACGTTTCGGATCATCACCAGCATGGCGAGCAGCAGCGCCACCGCCACCCAGAGCAGGAGGGTGATCCGGTTGCCGGCGAGTACCGCGGCCGCGGCAAGCCCGACCAACGAGGGGGCGACGTACCCGGCGAGCAGGGTGACGACCATCCCCGGGCCGGTCGGTCGGCCCGCGGAGAGCGTGAGCCCGGAGGTGTCCGAGTGCAGCCGGATGCCCTGAAGTCGCCGGCCGGTCAGCAACGCGGCGAGCGCGTGCCCGCCCTCGTGGGCGATGGTGATGGCGTTGCGTCCGATCCGCCACGGCAGCCGGGTCACGACCACGGCCAGGGCCAGCAGCCCGGTCAGCAGCACCAGCAACGGCGGCGGATCCGGCTGCGCCCCGACGAGTCGGCCCCAGAGCTCGGTCACGGCGTCCAGCGGCATCTGAGCGAGCCTAGTTCACGAANCGGCGATCCCGGTCGACGCCGGTGTGCAGGGCACAGCCCGCACCGCGACGCGCGCGGCACACCGCGCCGCCACNACGNCGGCCGACACCCGGCTGCCGGGGCTGCTCCGGTCAGTCCCGTGCGGGCCGGAANCCATCCGCGATGATCTGGAAGTTGGCCAGGTTCTCGTCCCACTCGTCGGCGGGGGTGTCCCAGCGGATCGCGTACGCCTTGTCCTTGGCCGTGACGAAGCCCCGGTTACGCACGTGCATCCGGACGCCGTTGTCGGTGTAGATCCACTCCCAGTCGGCGGCGGTGTCGAAATAGTCGACGCTGCGAATCGTCACCCGCTGGTAGTCACGGTACCTGCCCTTGCGGGCCTTCTCCTGGGCCTGCCAGTCGGCGACCGGGTCCGGCTTCGGGCTGTTGTTCTGGTCGATGAGGAGAGCTCTCGGGCTGTTGGGATCGCGGAAGCGGACCCGCACCTCGTCCCATCCGCTNCCCCACCGCTCCCGGATCATCCGCCAGCCCTCCGGCACCGGCACGGAGAAGCCGGTCTCGTCCCGGTGCAGGCGCCAGCCCGGCGGCAGCTGCCCGTTCGGCTGGCCGGTCGGGGTCACGGACGGCTGGGCTGCAGGGGTGGTCGGCGAAGGCGTGGGCGACGCGCTGGTCGCCTGGGCGGACGGCGCGGGCGCCGCCGCCTGGCTGGTCGCGTCCGCGACCGGGTCGGTGCCGTCGGTACCCCCGTCGCCCGAGTCGCCACGCGTCAGCGGCACGATCACCACGAGCATCAGCAGCACGAGGGCGACCACGCCGCCGACCAGCCACAACCTGCGGTCGCTGGTCACCGCGGTCAGCAGGTCACGGCGCGCACGCGCCTCGTCGTACCCCGCCGGCGCGGCCACGGGGATCGCCCCCCGGCCGACCGACGGCGCGGGAGACGCGATGACCTCGGTGGGCCCCGCCTCCGGTCTCGCCGGGGCCGGTTCCGGGGCCGGGACCGACGTGACCTGCTCCGCCGCCGNGCGGCCTGCCGGAACGAGCACCGTCGGCTCGACGGACGGGGTCGGCCCGGGCGACGGCGTCTCGGCCGACGAGTCGGCCGGTGGCTTCTCCTCCTCGGCCGGCCGCTCCGGCGCCGACAGGTCGCTGTCCGCCGCCGACAGCTTCACGGTTTCGGCCGGGGCCGGCACCGGGGCGTCGTCGGGCGCGGCCGGCGGTGACGCGGCCGCCGGCTCGGCCGCGAGGGCCGCGGCGTCCGGTGTGGGCGCGGCCGGTGGTTCCTGGCCCGCCCGGGGAGCCGGCAACGGCACGATCCGGGTACGCGGCTCACCCGACTCGCGCGAACCGAGCGGATTCGCCCGACGTACGCCGTCGAGCAGCGACAGGCCGGGGCGGCCACGTCGACCCGCGGCGCGGCGCAGCAGCCGCTCGGCGGTGTCGGCGTTGATACGAAGCTTCGGGTCCTTCTGCAGCAGCCCGGCCAGGACCGCCTTGAGCGGACCGGCCCGGCGCGCCACCGGCGGCGGCTCGGTGGCCAGCGCCGCCAGCGTCGCGATCGCCGACGGCCGGGCGTACGGGGACTGGCCCTCCACCGCCGCGTACAGCGTCGCGCCCAGCGACCACAGGTCGGCCTCCGGACCGAACGTGCCGTCCCTGGCCCGCTCCGGGGCGATGTACGCGGGCGACCCCAGCACCAGCCCGGTACGGGTCACGTTCGGATCCCCCGGCACCGTCGCCAGACCGAAGTCGGTCAGCACCACCCGGCCGTCCTCGCCCAGCAGAACATTGCCGGGCTTCACGTCCCGGTGCATCACGCCGGCCCGGTGTGCGGCCTTCAGCGCCCCCAGTACGCCCAGGCCGATCTCGGCGGCCCGGGTCGGCGACACCGGCCCGTCAGTGGTGAGGACGTCCTGCAGCGACCGGGACGGGACGTACTCCATCACGATCCACGGATCGCCATCCGTCCGCAGCACGTCGAAGACCCGGACCACGTTCGCGTGGTTGAGCCGGGCGATCGCCCGCGCCTCGCGCAGCGAGCGCTCTCGCATCTCGCGGCGCTCGTCCTCGGTCAGTCCGGGCGGCGGCACCAACTCCTTGATCGCGACGTCGCGGTGTAGCACCTCGTCGCGTGCCTTCCAGACACGACCCATGCCGCCCTGGCCGAGCGGCTCGACAAGCCGATAGCGGTTACCGATCAGTTGTGGGGGCGCACTGGACACCTATGGACGGTACCGAACGTCGTTTCGCAGCACACCGTCGGCACGCCCATCTGAGACATCCGCCAACCGTCAGACGTATGCTCGGGGCCATGGCTGAGGCAGAGCCGCTCCTGCGGGTGGTCCGAGGCGCTCCCACCGCGGAGGAAGTGGCCGCGCTGGTGGGGGCCATCCTGCTGCGTCCCCGACCGGACACCGCGGCCGGCCTCGCCGACGCATCGACCTGGGCCCGCCTCAGCCGGCCCGGTACGGTCTCCGCCTCTGGCCTGCCGGCTCGCGTCGGCGGCGACGCGTGGCGCATCTCCGGCCTCCCGCGCTGACGACGGCCCCGGGCACTGTCCGACAACCACCCCGTCGTGACCTCTGCCCCTGAACGGGGCTGCCCACGTTGTACCGACCCACTAACCTACGTCTGGGGGCAGTACGTAGCACCTGGGGAGATCCGTTGATACCTGAGGAAGACCGGGGGCCTGCCTGGCTGCGGGACTACGGCAGCATCGAGGTCGACATACAGCGAATGGAAGAGTTCGCCGCCAGCCTCGCGGCCGAGGTGCGGAAGAACTACGTGCCGCACATGGAGGAGCTCCAGGCGGAGCTGCTTGCCGACCGCCCCGAGGTGGCCGGTGACTTCGCCGAGCTGTACTACTTCATGAAGGCGCACCGGGACGCGCAGCAGGAGACCTCCAACAGCGTCTGGGACGTCGGTGACGGCACGGACCGGATCGCCAACGCCGCCAAGCTCGTCAGCCAGAACTACGCCAACTCCGACGCGTTCTCCTACGCACGGGTCACGGAGGTCGAGCGGGCGCTGGACCGAACCGGCGTGGCCCCGCCGCCGAAGACCGACGGCGACCAGAGCCCGCCGACGAGCGGTAGCGAGCCAACGACCGGTTACACAGACAACTCGGGGGTGTCCTGATGCTTGAGGCGGGTGGGGGCAGCGGCTACGCCGGCAAGACCGACTGGCTCAAACAGAACATCGAACAGATGTGGNCCAAGCTGGNCAACCAGGACACGAACAGCTACTGGCAACGGGCCAGCCAGTGGAAGAAGACGTATGAGCTGAGCTCGACCCACCTGTCGCGCCTCAAGATGTACCGCGACCGCCTCACGGAGGTGTGGCCTCCGGAGAAGAACGAGGCGGCCCGCGCNTACGTCGAACGACTCGACTACCTCATGGTTGTCGTGCAGGAAATCTACGACACGGCGGTCGCCAACTACCAGACCGTCAAGAACGTCGCCCTAGCGATCGGTGACGCCAAGCCCAAGCTCAAGAAGCTCTACGACGAATACGTCGCCAAAGAGGCGGCCAAGAAGGAGTACGACCAAAGGGTAGAAGCCGAAAAGAATTCGCTACTTCCCGGCGTTTCCCTGGGCGACCCGCCCGCGACCCAGGCCGATCTGGACAGGCTGACCAACGAGGCGCGGCGCCTCATGTACAACCTGAGCAACGAGATCGGGCTGGCCCAGATGCAAAT
>Ga0065720_1018839_pt1 | contig 111190 bp, 79 predicted proteins | sample Thericmetagenome_FD_59107 | JGI IMG/M metagenome (GOLD analysis project Ga0065720, IMG submission 59107) | Thermophilic microbial communities from the Joint Bioenergy Institute, California, USA of rice/straw/compost enrichment - eDNA_2 v2... | ecosystem: Engineered > Solid waste > Grass >...
GATTCTGATTCTTTGTTGTTAAGGGTGTGTATCGATCGAGATTGTGAGGTCATGCGTGAGGGAGGGTAGGGAGGGCGTTGAGGAGGGTTGGCTTGTACTGTTTGATGGTCCCTGGCTGAGCCGGAAGGTTCGAGTTGTGATTTTCTTTTTTCGAATAGTTGATATGAGTACCGAAATGCTCTGGGGTCTAGGCGGCCGTTGATGTCAATACAAGAATAGGTCTGAAATCATATGTAACTACCATCCTGCTTGTTGACTCTTGCGAGCTGCCACCAAGAAATTAATCCATACAGTTACTGGTTTCAGTAAAAGAAGCAAAATACAAGGTTATAATATACGGTTTCTTCTGCACACAACTCTTAGTGACCCCCTTGGCTATTTGACCGTGGCTGATATGGGACTGAAGACTTCAGCGCCGTTCCAAATTCCACGTCGAATAGGACACTATGTTTATATGTGGCGAAATCTTATGCGGGAAAGTGTCTGACTCGCTGTTTAGTCACGAAATATTGGAGATAGTGACATTAGTGCCTTTTACGGTTTTTCTCGGACATGCCATCCAGGAAGCCATTTCAGGAGTCTCTGGCATATGTCATTGAGACAGTGAGGACTAGACATGCTGGAAAAGTGGGACAATTATTCATTGAGAACCGCACTTTGCTATCGCAAAATGCGATGTGATCACATTCCATAACATTAATGACAATAATTATGTCTTATAGAGCGGCACGCGCTCAGACTTCTTGACGATCATGGAATATCGTTGTTGTTGGTCGCACCTTTGAGGGGAATACTGACGTACATAGTGGTGTCTCAACGCAGTACCGGATTGGAAGCAAGGTTTTATATTGCTTTTGTACCCCGGATATCAAAGTACATAGATGACACAACATTGGAGAGAGTTTGACACCAAAGAGATCGGCATGAAGTTTAATGAGCAAAGGATACGAGCTGTTTCTTTTACCTTGAAGTATATCCTACTACACACCCTTTTTGAGGTCAAAAGACCTAATGTTTATCTGCATATTTACCACGGCTTACAAAACAGTCTAGCCATGCTAGATGCGGTTATGTTGGCAGTGAGGTAAAGTTCTTAATCCTCAAGCTCTACAAAGGCATCAGACGAGTCGAATTGTTTCAAAGCTTTGGCACCGTGAGGGGCTTGGCGGCAGTGAACTAGCAGCGCAGAGCTGCAACCTCTTTAACACAACTCGAAGTGCCATACAAGAGGCTGGCCTGTTCGTATGCAGCTGAGTGGCTGTATACTCAAGCACAAATATTGACATGATGTGTATATCTGTCAGGGCCCAGCACTTGAGCAAAGACCGATTATGGGCCCGACAAAGCCTTGCTGAGCTCCGGTGCTCGTTCCACATAACTTGTACTACCTCGCATTGCAGATGCCGCTGCCGCATGCGGAGTCAGAATACTACGGTTATTGGTCAGAGCTAGCAGCTGACAGGGTCTGTAGTATTAGGATATCCCATGAGCTGCGAGACAGTCTGTCAGCTTATGCCTTGAATCCCAATCATGCAACCTTCCGTGATGCTGGCTCTCCGGCAGTGATTTGGGGAAACCCCGAGGCTCAGACATAATGTTGTCCGACGAAGTCGAAAGCGTGCCCAGAAGAAAGATGGATGACGATAAAAAGGGCCGTGCTGCAATAATCCCTTTGATTCCCTTTCAGTTGTCCTTCAGTCGCCCTTTCTTAATTCCCTAACAAGGCATCAAGAGAACTTCGTTGCAGCGGCTTACATCAAGTCTAAAATGCGCTTCCTCCCCAGTATCTCCCTCCTTACCCTCGCGGCGACGGGGTTAGCAACGCCTGTTGCTCAAGAGCAAGACGCGGTAAGCATTCCCGACATAGACATCACTTGAGATACCATTTTCGCATCGTCATATCATCGGTTGTCTGTCAAGCTTGCGACTAACCCACTTGAAACAACCCAGCCCAGGCGCCGCGCTCCCTTGGCCTCACTTGATCTGCCCGTTCCTGGCCTAGGAGGTGCCAGTGCTGCGTCAATTCTTAAGAACGTCAAGCGCGAAGCAAAACCCCAAGATCTTACCGGCTGGACTGGTGCACCCCGCAGCGAGAAGCCCAGCAGCAAGCGCGACGTGGTCAATTTCGACCACGATGGTTGGCCATTCGGGCCGTATGGGCTTGATGGTCTCCCGGATGAGGAGGGTCGTAAGGCGAAGCGCGATGATGTCGAACAACGTGACGATGTCGAGGAGCGTGACGAGATTGAGGAGCGCGGCCAGACCTGTCTGACCAAGAAGTCTGCAGATGATTTGGTCAACAAGTACGCCGCCATCATTGGTGGCTGGAAGCCAGAGTATGCGGACTGGCTCGCGAAGAGCTTCTATGACCGGTCCGACAGCATCAATACTCTTGCTGGTATCCCTCTTGGCAGTTATACTTTCCCTAACAAGACAGCGTTCGTTGGATACCAGACCTACACTGTAAGTCCTTGCTGAGCACAAAAAATTGAAATGGAGGCAGCACTAACATGACACCTCCACTTCAGCCGGATAACCTCCCGCTCTATATCACTCACAGGTTCGGCCCATTCAACTGCACGAACACGGGCCTGATCTGGTACGCTGAGAACGGACCGAAGCCGGAGCCCAAGCCTGTGCGCGGTATCGCCATCCTCGGTGGTTACAAGAACCGGACGATCGACCAGTGGCAGCTGAAGAGCATCGAGGTCGAGTTCAACAACATCATTTACCTAGAGAACATCTATGGCACCTGGGCTCGCCCGAACACCACTGCTTGAGCTTCTGAATACGTAGCTGGTCGATTCTGGCCGTGATAGCTCTTCTCAACCCGATTTAGATCCTGTCATTCTCGGGAAAAAAAATGAGATCGGGCACGGGCCGGGCCATAGAGGGTCTCAGAGAGTCGGAAGTTGTAAGTGTCACAGCAGGACTGGTTCCGTCTATCGGGATGTTTGTGTAACAGTTGATTTCCTGAACCATGAACTTTGTTCTGTGGAGGGGCGAAGGTGGGAATAATGTCAGAGCAGGCAGAGAAAGGCTAAGGGCAAAATGGCAACGGATAACGAGTATCTTACCTGCATCCTGCTGATGACCCTCGTTATGCAACATAGCCAGAAATATGTACGGACAGGTGGTGGGATTTAATGGCGAATTTCTTTCTAAATTGTGAAAGTGTCATTCAGGTCAAGGCTGTAAATTGTGGAGTAGAAGCCCCTGAATCCGTAAAGATCATCGTCTCGGCAATTCTGAGCCCGGCAATAAGCTCCACTGCGAGACTAAACAGTATTGTGGATCGTGAGTTTAGCCCACACGAGCCACAAATCCCTGTGTTGCTGAGGTAGATGTCTTCAGGGGTTAGGCTCCAGGTTGATGTGACTTGTCGAAACCGCGGAAAGGTAAAGTTCATGCTCTGATGGGTACATGGTCTATTAATACTACATATTACCATGTAATTATGTCTTAGTCAAATTGCCGGTCTCCAAGCATCATTAATGTCCACTCGAACATGCTGACAGCAGCAGGATGTCCTGTCTCGAAATCTAAAACTGACAACAGCCCAAATGCACCTAACTCCATAGTCACATGTTAATGAAATTCAAAACTCCAAAAACACAAATCTATGGTATCTTGAAATGCAGCATTCCGCCAGAGGTTGATCCAAGAAATCGACAAAGATATCCAAAACGAGTGGGGGATATGTCAACGTGAGGAGACATATCCACAGAATTACTCCCCAACCTCTTCCAAAACCTCCCTCATCGCCTCCCTTACGCTCCCAACGATCTGCTCTTCCACGAAAACCTTACTCGGTGCCCCGCGCAGCTTCTTTTTCGTCTCAAACCCGGGTACTATGCCAGGTTGGTTGACACCTGGAGCACGGAACATGGCCTTCATGGCTGCAGCATGCGCGGCAACAGGATCCCGCTTGGATGGCGTCGGGGCCGAGGTGTGAGAGATTGAGGTTGCTGCGGAGAGTGCCGAGAGGGAGGTCAGGCTAGAGGAGAGGCTTGGTTGGGCGGTGATATTGGGGGTCGTGGAGGAGCTCGGTTCGGCGGTGTCATTGTTCGGCACCGAGAGGGCGAGGATTGTCGAACTGGCAGTATTATCGGCAGGAGACAAGCGGGGACTTGCGGAGGGGGATGCACCAGCGGCGCTGGCGTTTGAAAGAGCAACAGAGTGTGGGCCTGACTCTTTGTTCGAGTTGTTGCCCCAGGGCATCCACGACACCAGCTTGCCCAATCCGAGGGGACCTTTCGACTTTCTTGAATCCTGATCCCTCTCTGCGCTTCGCTCTTCTAATGCAGTTGTGACAGCCCTTTGGTTGGTGCTCCTCCCTCGAATGGTATCGCGGAGGATGACACTGCCCCTCTTACCCCCTGATACAGGGCCTCTGAGAAGAGTAGGATGGGCAGTGACCACGCTGATATTTGGGCTAGCAGCGGCAGGAACAGGAAGTCCGAATTGTCCTAATACGAGCTGACTGGGCCTGCATTTTAGTGTATGGACGTCCATTCCATTGGAAAGTTGAATAACTGATTCGTGGGAAACACGCCTGCGGAGACGGCGGCCATGTTGCTGCGCGACGTTGCCGTGGATGAGAGCAGTTGAGCTCGACTCCGTGTGCTCAGGATTTTCTGCTTCCAAAATCGTATCGCAAAATTGGCTCAAGGGGCCATCGGTAGTGTATCTCGTCATATCATCTTCCCTTATAGACAAATTTTCATCGACAACATGGTGCGTGGATGCCCGTGCCTTCCTATCTGGAGAAAACACTGATCTCCCCGTGATGCTGTAAACCGAAAGTTGGGAAGGGTTTCTTTTATGCGGCATGGTTTTCCATCCAGGTGAGGTCGGCTCAGTTGTACTCATCAAAGTAATCGGGGAGGACAAATCGTCAGCGGGGCTGAAAACAGACGTTCGATGGTTTGAAGGTGAAGTAGGAGCCGAGGAGGATGCGAAGGTTGACTGAGAAGTCGATTGTACGGACCAACGGGCGGGATTGCGGAATCCAAACTTTTCTCTAGGCGTCGTGGCCGTGAAAGTGCGGTCAAAAGCTGCTCGATGAGCATGGATAAGCGAAGTCCTCGGGGTTGTTGGGTGTGCGGAAGTGCATGTGAGCAGAGAAGGCAGAGCAAACCTTGCCTTCTCCGTACCTGAAGGGAAATTTATCAGATGGGAGTTGACGGTGGTCTCCTGACCTTGGATAGGTGAGATAGGACAGTCAGTTCCTTCAAGCTCAGCTTGCAAAGTCCGAGCTGCCCTCGGCCAATAGCTATTCCCAAATGGAAAGAGAACATTTTCCTCCCGGAGGTATTCCAACTCGGCGCGATACTCTTCATTTTTCTGCTGGAGCTCAACGTATGCGGCCCTTAAGGCACATACCTCAGCAAACAAGGTGTTAGTACCGTAGTGATCCTCGAGCTTCTTATCCTCCTCTTGTCGTTTAACCTTGTTCTCCATGATAGATATTTGGCACTTCAAACTCATAGTCTGTTTTTCGTACTCCGAGATTAATCTGCGATGCTCCTCTTGAACACTGTCGAGCTCCTTTTGTTTTAACTGATGGTGCTCTCTAGCATCTCTAGCAGCTTTTCGTGAATCCTCAAGCTGCTTCCGACATTCTTGGAGCTTCTCGTCGTATTCAGAGATTTCACGCTCCAGTTCAATAATCCGCAGCTCATACTCCTTTACTTCTTGTGTTTGCTTCTCAAGTTCGTTGATTTTGCCCTGAAGATACCGGAGCTCGTCGTCCAAGTTCTTTTCCCTCTCATGAGCGTCCCGGAGATCACGGTCAAGATCATTGATTCTCTTCTGCAGCTTCACATTTTCACGACGAAGGATGGCATTCTCCATCTGTTGTTCATCTCTTTCCCGTTGAAGCTTTTCTATCTCAGCGTTGTGCACTTGGGCCTTCTCCTCTGCCTTTTCTTGGGCGGCCTTTATTCTCGCTTCGTACTGTTGGATCAAGTCCTAGATAGGGCGTGTTAACCATGTTGACAACCATGGCAGAGAGGGGTTACAGGAAAAACCAGCAGGACATGATGGGAATCCAAGAAAATGATCCAGGTGTATGTGACTAGGAAAACGATTATGACAATCTGCATTGGTGCGGATTGAGTGCAACAGGACTCGAAATGGCACAATGAGTGGCAGACAAAGCTCCACGCCTCGGAAGCAGATGAAAGAAAACGGAAAACAGGAACGGGAGAACTCACATAACCCATTCTACCAGCCTCACGAAGCTCGCTGTCCAGTCTGCTGACCAGCTTCTGATAATGCTCCTGTATCATCTCGATGATGACATTCAAATGCTGCAGAGCCGGACACCGATTCTGATCTCGTTGACAGCAGCAGCGAATGTCATTTAATAACAAGCTCACATCAACGCCATCGGCCGAAGTGGCGTTTCGGAGGTCCCAAACCGTTGACTTAGCCATGATTTCTGGATGTTCTTTAAGGCTCGAGACAAATCCCAGGCGATATCGCAAGCATCATAGTCGCAGTAGTTTAAATGATCAATGCTGACAAATACGTGGCTCATTGAAGAAAGGTGAACAGAGCAGTAGGAGGAAGAGGAGACAAAGACGAGAGGGCCGCCATGAACCGATCTGCCCCTCTCTCGGTCTGGCGCGGGACACCTCACGCTGGGCCCGGCGATGCGTTGTGCGTCTTGTCCAGCGGATGGAAGAATGACAACTCCGTCTAATCTGCTGCTGCTGCGCGACGGATAACGCAGCCTGAACGCAACAGGGCGATAGTTCGCCGCCAGTCAGTGGAGAGGTGGAGGTGTGACGTGGGGCGAAGCGCGAGGAGCTCACCGCCCTGAGGCAGACATGGGTGGTTTTAGGAACGGTATGGATGATCGAGCTTCGGCGCACAGGGAATGCGATTTCGGCTCAGCATAATCTGATGTTGCCAACCCTGGGGGAAGTCAGCCACGAGCTTCTGGTAAGTATGGAGGGTTCATCTGCCGTTCACAGCTCTCTGTATCCGGGGCCGGCACCAAACATGACATTGGGTCGAGTCAGTTTTCTCGGACAGGAGGAGAATTGACGCAACAGTCAACGACCGAAGACAGCAGCTGTCTGGTGGCTGGGCAATTGGCCAACAAAAAAGAGGGAATGGATCGCTGCTACAGAGTTAAAGAGAGCAGGTCCAGCGCTGGCCATGCGGACAAAGGCCATTTGCTACAACCTCTGCAGCCCCTGTCCCAAGAAATGCAGGCTGCTGCAGGTCACTGCGACTGTTCCTGGCCCCACAAGGCAAGACCCACATCCGTTGGAACCCGCCAGCTGTGTGATACGCAGCAGCGCAACAAGGCTGTTTCTTTGGCCCGTCTATACTTGTGTGATCAGATACCAGAGTGGCGAGGAGTATCACAGAAAACCACACATGCACAAATGCAAATGTGGTGACCCTTCGAAATGCAACATGGTTCACTTACCTAGGCTATGCTAACACTTTACTGTGTAAACCATGGCTGCTGTTGTTTGTGGTCCCTTATCTCTTATCAAAAGCAGAATGCAATTGGCCCAAGGACCTCGATATTGCGATAACTCCGTCTTACTATGTACATATCCTGCTTTCAATAGATGCAAAGTTTGGGGCACACACAGAGTAGCACCGTCCCACCTCAAAACCACCACCAAGACCCGCAAAGTCCAGCGCCCGCCACAATTCGGCTGCCATCCCCTATATCCCCTTTCCATTATGTTTAACCATTGGACCCTGAGACAAGTCTGAACAAGAGAATTCTATTTCTTTTTGCTTGGATCAAGCCGTCTCTATGTCCATTATGATAGTGCGGCCATCAAAATCCAATCATTCTGCTGAGGCGGTCAGGTTTCCGACCAATATGATTCATGTCCAAGTTCTTCGATATCCAGATGACGACCACGTCTTTTGTGAAGAACCTATCCAATTCCCTTCTTTCCGTCAACGCAAGGAACCATCGATTCCTTCGTGATAGCCCCACCTTCCGCATGAACCATCCGGCCTGCTATCAATGACGTATGCCTTCGATTCGGAGGGATCGGAGATCAGCCATTATTTAAAGTCCGTTATGCCTTGAAAAGAACTCTGGTCTTTACTGGAAACTCTTCGCTCATTGATTTTTTTTCTCGGTATTGTTGGCCAGAGCAGAAGTGGCTACACCTGCACTCACTCCACCACCGGGGATTGATCCAATAGTGCCCGCTTTCTCGGGAGAAGCCTTGAAGATGGTAGAGCCAATCAAAATGTACACCAAAGACCGGCTCACGCTTCGCAACTGCGACTACAGATGAGTCTTTGACGGATAGGACATTGATCTTCCCGATTAGAATGAGACACATTATCGTCTGGGGTCTGGTTGACGTCATCGATGATGGATTGTCCGGTCACCTGAAAAGAGTCGGCAGCCATAGGTATGGCATTTGCGGCACCGAGGAGAGCGACAAAGGGCGATTATGGGCTTTATCTTGATGGTTGTTGATTGGTTGATTTCGTTTCTCTTTCTTCTGTTAGGTGTCCGAAAGCGTACAGAGGGCTCTTTGAAGAGAGTCGCTTGGGCAGTCAAAGATTTTTGAGATGATCAGGGAGAATCTTACCAGCGGGCTGCTTAACAACCTTTGCTCCTTGATAGACTTGTATCAATTGTCTCGAGCGAAGAAAGTTGACCTAGGAGACAGAGCCTAAGGCTACTTTGTACTCGAAGACCCTCAGGTTCTTGCTTTACGTCGGCCAACGTCTGTCACCACGGCCATTACTTTTGGAACCCGGGTTGATATATTCTTTGAGGCCTCGATGCTTTCTTTCTCTGTTGTCGTGTGTGCAAGTCTTCAGACTGACCGACGCCGTCACTGATCGTCGCAGAACTGGTCAGGGCCATTGTGCCACATTGTGCGGACCCTACACTATTCTTTGACCATTCCAGATCATGCTGCATCGACCACTTGTCGAGAAGGTCACATTGACCTTCTCGCTGGGCAGGCCATTGCTCTATTCGCTGTGCCACAAGTCTAAGGCAAGCCACGGTTTGTCCCACCTACTCTAACAGCCCTTATTGTGCCCTAATGTGAGTGGAGTGTTGTTCCTCTTCTTCCTGTCAGCACCTGTCAGTCTCCTTATCTTGATGTCAGGAGCCTCCGCTGTTGCTTCCTTAATATGTCAAAGAAGCCATGTGACCGTGGTCATGTCTGCTGGTTGCCAACGCGTCATTTCTGCCATCCGACAGCATTGCGGCTTGTTCGGCGCATGTTCAAGGCAGAACCGGCTGATCAAGTCCAAACAAGTAGCAATCTTTAAAGTATCCCTTACTCATGTTATTATCCTAGTCCCCCGCTTTTCCAGCTATCGACATGGGACTCATTACTTGTGCTTGCTTACCAGTACGGAGAGACAGAGACCCACCCTCTCCAGGCCCGAGAATTCCATTAGGTCCAGTTATCCCCACGAAGGACGAAAGATCTCCCTCCTCTTCTCCCGAGTCAGCTGTCCCTCTTCCTGTGGTCCCGAGCCGATCACCTTCGCCGCTGACCCAGACCTTTGCGTATGCCGTTCGTGACAGTTCACGGCTCTCATCTTGCGACACCGTCCGGTTCAGTTCTCGTCGGGGAAGTGCTGGTTTAGCATCGCTCCAGGACTCTCTCTTGCTGAGTCGCGAGATTTGGGAGGAAGCCTACAACGAAGTCAGGAAGGATGAGGCATTGAGGCCTCTTGTTCTCAACTATGAGCAGCTCTTCAATACTGTTGCCGAGGGCCGGATGTTCGCCTTGCGTCGTTCCTCTCGGCAATCGACCATTTTGAAGGAAAATTTCCAGCTTGAGTGCGTCGAGGAAGTGAATAATAACGAAGAATGCTTCCGAAGGGTTGCCCACGAATACATGGAAATTACGAGACGTGACTCACACTCGACAGAGCAGGCCGTTGTTGGGGCGGCGGTCCAGTTTATTCAGAGGATGAAGGACGTTATTAGCGCCGCTCTTGCATCCTCACCTCCAGCTTCTTTGGCATGGACCGGCATTTGTACCATCCTCTTGCCGGTATGCTTTCCCTTCCCTTTAAACTTCTGTGTTGTTGTTAACCTTCACAGGTTATCGTCAATCATGCCGAGCAGATCGCCGCCCGCGAAGCAGGCTTCGGCTATGTCATGTCTCGATTTACCTGGTACGGCCATGTGTTGGAGCTCCTAAACTGCGAATATTGGCACAGCACGAGTCCCAGTTTTATCGCTCTTCGTCGTGTTATCCGGTCCGAGATCGTTTCCCTGTATAAGCTCCTTATCGAGTACCACTTGCGTGCATATTACACGTATTGTCGACCCCTAACGACAATATCTCGCGACATCTTGAAACTCGATGACTGGAATAATATGATCGCCAATATCAAAGAGAGCGAGAAACGGTTGGAGGATTACATGAGTCTCAACTTTGAGCAACACCTCCTGGATAAGCTTCACTTGCTTTCCGAGGACGCTCTTCACAAGCAAAGGATGGAGACGCTTCTGAAGTTCAAGTTCCCGGATGATCTTCCGTACTCGGTCTACCAGGCGTACTTGGACAGCATCGTAGCCCCTCAGAATGGCACTGGGGCTGGAGTTCTCACACATCCCAAGTTTATTAAGTGGGCAATGGCTGAGTCCGGAGTTTTTGTTCTGGAGGGGATCCCCGGTTCTGGAAAGTCCGTCCTCGCTAAGTCTCTGCTAACCGATCTCCCTAACTGGAGGCCCACGACAGTGTGTGCATACTTTTTCAAGGACAACGGGAGAGGTCAGAACGCGGCCAACACAGCACTTTGTCGAATCTTGTCCGAGCTTTTTCGTGAGCATCCAGAGCTCATCGACCGTATCAACACCAAGGTTGAAAACATGCTGCCGGAGGAAGTAAGATGCCGCTTCGACCTTTTATGGAGCCTCTTGGAAGAGGCAACACGAGAGTGTGACCCAGGCTGCTTTACAATCGTTCTCGATGGATTTGACGAATGCGAACCGGACTCTGCGAACAAGCTCTGCTAGAAGCTTAGTCAGTACTTTTCTCACCCGATCCCTCGAGTCAAGTTCTTCATCACGACACGCCCTCTGGTCTCGCCTCAGCCATCATTCAATTTTCCAGGAGTGACGTTCCTAAACCTTGAAGAAGACGAACACTGCTTGAAACATATCAGCAAGGATATCGGCCAGGTGGTATTGGCGCGCTTCAACCGGTTTGCCGACAAATGCATCCAAGACCTGGCGCTTCGTGAGGAGCTCCTCGCACTCATTGAACCAAAAGAAGACCGCACATATCTATACGTCAAACTTCTCTTTGATTGTTTGGAGCTGCGAATGCGAGAGGGTATTCCGCGGGTGCCTTGGGGCTGGATTAACGTCTTCAAGACCCTCCCAGGAACCGTCAAGGAGGCATATCTCGGCTTTCTCAACCGTGTTCGCGAGTGTCACCGCGACGATGTCCGAAGATTGTTCAAAATTGTTCTTGCTGCCGCTCGACCTCTCACTTTGAGGGAGGTCAACATTGCGCTGAACATATTGGACTGTCACAATGGCAGCGACCACGGCTTGGGACTGCAGAACGTGAATGGCTTCCGTAGCTGGATCCTGGATGCCTGCAAGTACTTCCTGGATGTGTATCATGGCAGGGTCTACTTCATTCATCAGACGGCCAAAGATTTCCTTTTGGAAAACTCCCCTGGCAATGGGCCTAGGGAGCCAGACTGGCTGGGGGACTTGACGATGGCAGCTTGCCATTAGACTCTGGCCGAGAGCTGCATCAAGTACTTGTCCCTTCCCTTGCGCACATCCTCAAAGTTCAGGGATGCTGAGGCACCCGACACGAATGAGGACTATCACCTCTGGGATACCGATGAGCTTGACTTCGCTGGCTATGCACATGTAAACTGGCACAGCCATGTGCAACATACGTTAACATCTGATGACTCGGAAAGCTCGATAAGACTCCGTGACATCCTTCGCCCCTGGAGTTTCTGGTACCAAAACATGATCACAGTGGTTCGGCTAAGCTCCCCCTGGAGCGCCATTCGCCTTGAAACTCTCGAGAAGATGCTTGCTCCAGAGGATGGCAGGCACTCCTGGTTCATTGTAGACGAAGACTATGGAGTTGCTGGTGAGTCCCCAAAGGGACAGATCCTAGCCATTGCATCCGACAAAGAAGATCGTCTTGTCATCGCAGATGCTAGAGGTGAACCACTCCCATGGCTTCCGCCTGTCTCACCAGAACAGAAAGGTACCTCAGAGAAATTATCCTCCATGCTTCGTTCTCTCTCAACTTTTCACGTCTTACGGTCCATTACTGCCTATAAACGCTACTCTCCCATCCCATCGGACTGGTTCTCTGTTCGCATGTTCAACAAGGCCAACCCTACCTACCATACAGCCACATCTGACCCGATTCCCATACTCTACCTCACTCACGGCGATGTACTTAGCTACGTCTTGTCCAACCGGACCCCTTCCTTCCCAGCACATGTCCACATGCTCAGCCTCAACGCCTCATGGACGGTCGGCACCCTTCTCTGGAACGTACGCCTTCCTGCCGGTCAGGACAGAGCCGGCGATCTCACAATGGTGGTTCCACACCCTGTCAATAAGGATGAGGATGACCCAGAGATGGAGGCTGAAGACAGGATTATTGTAATATTCTGTGTTGGAGAGAGAAGTGGGTGTACAGAGAGGTTAATGACGCCCTCAGAGTGGCTAAAGGGATTGTATATCCCGCCGGTATTGGTTGAGCCTGGAGAGGAGTGCTTGGAGAAGAAGAGGAAGGAGTTACCTGTGTGGCCTTTCTTCGTGCCGCCGCCAAGCTGGGTTGTTAAGGAAGTAGTCGTGAGGACGAAGAGAAGATCCCGATGTGTTCAGCGTTGACTTACCGACAAGATTGTAAAGCGGGGAGGGTGATTGAGATGATGTAGGGAGTTGGGGATGGAGATGTCATTGAGATTGCGTTCTGTTTCCCGTATTACCTTGATTGAAAGTTTGGTGTATGCGGAACGGAGAGCGGGCTTGTGTCATGTGGATGGCGGGGATATCAGGTTTCAAACTGAGATATGTGTTTATTTGATATGTTGAAGAGGTTGCCGGGTGATGGTGAAACGTGCTACAAGACCCCCACCTCAACATCAAAACTTTTGCGTCCTATAAACAACGTAGGCACCGCTAAGAGAACGGAGGCATGCAATCTACGTGGTCTACGGCTCTAAAAGGTAAGCAGAAGCCCCGCTCTCTGCTTTAGGTGTTGTCATCCCAACTCAAAGTACTTTCGCAGAATTGGTTAACACCAGGGTCATCTGTACCTGCCTTCCCACTGCCTTCTTGCCATCAAAGAGCGTTGGCTACTAGTTGGAAGGCTCCCGGTCTAGCCAATTGCGCGGTGCTCTCTCTATGGCAAGCTCAGATGGAAACTGCGCGGCAGCAAGCCTGGTGATAACTTTTGATCCCTAAATACCCTAAAAAGTATAATTAACCCTCTTTTTTACCATGCAATCTGAGTTCGATCCCTTCTCTGAACGTAACAGATCTTCCAGTCCACAATCCTCTAATCCCCTCACAAATCCACCAGTTCCTCTGTATCGGATCAGATCTCTACTCACCAACAGAAAGAGTTAATCTCTTCACATCAAGTTTTCTCGGCACTTCACTCATTGACCATGCTCCCTCTTTGCACTACTACCGTTGTCTTCATATCCATGGCCGGCATGGTGGCCAGTGCCTCCCCAGTCAACTTTACCCCGGCCGCGGTCACCGAGTCTACCAACACCACAACCCTAATCAAGCGTACCCAGTTTTACCCCGGCAACCAGAAGGCAGGCGAAGATGACTGGTGCGAGAAGTACCAGATGGGCCAGTTTACGCGTGGCAACAGCAACCGCGCCAAGTCCGCCGACTGCGAGGCCATTCTCAAGGACATACCTACCCCGGGCTACTGGCTCATTACGCTGGATGACACCAAGGCCCATGAGAAGAACGGGCGTTGGGTGCAGATCGCCAAGCACAGTACCTGTGCCTTTGATGTGCGCCTGTCCAAGGCTTATAAGCAGGATCGCCCGGAGAATATGTGGGACTTTAAGTTTGGAACAGAGGATATGTGGTGGGCAATTTCTAATTATGCTTGGGATCCAGACACCAAGGATGGCACGGTTCAAGTTTGGAGTGGTTTGTGGTGCCACCCGAAGGTGAAGCATCACGGGAAACAGATGAGAGTCGACTGGAGGATGGTGCATGCTTGAAGAGTGGAGGCCTTGAGGTCTAGACTCTACTATCTGCTTGGAGGGGGATCATTAACATGAAGAGAGATTTATGGAGATAGAGATGGTCTCTGGCTGGCATCTGCAACGCCTGGTCAGCAAAGGAGACCGTGCATGAGAAACACATCATGCGCATCTTAGATATCTTGATAGCTGGACCTAAAACGTGATTTGAGTTGCAAATCTTTGAAGTCCCTGGATGTGATAACTCTGTGGATGTTTGCAGTGTCATCGCTGCGTTAATTTTAGCGGCACCTCAAGGGCGACACCAAGTACCCCCCCTACCTAAGCGCGCGGCTGGCCTGCAGCCCAGCTGAGTCACCTGAAGCCCAACCTTGGCAAATATCGAGCTAAGCTCCATCGCATATTTCAACATTGTCTCCAATCTGCTTTCTGTTCTCATAGCCAGCCTTTCAGTACTAAACGTCTACTTGTCCTATTTCTCCATTGTACTGCTTGTTAATATTCTCGCTGCTTCCAGTTCATTGGCTCCTTTCCACCACCCTAAAGCCAAGCACTGACGATCATTTCCCAACTAACCTCATAGCCACAATCACTGGCAATGGGCCACGACACTTCCTCCCTCTCCCAGCAAGCCCTCTCCAGCTGGAAAGCCAATGCTCAAGCTTGGGACGCCCAGATCACGCCCAACGGCAACAAATACTGGCGCCATCTCCAAGAACCTTGTCTGCGTCGTCTCCTCGGGGCCTACCTCTCTAAATCAGGCGGCTGCCGCGCTCTGGACCTCGCAACAGGCAACGGCCTCTGTGCGAGATGGATGGCCTCCCTTATGGACCCTGCTGGGAAAAGAGATGTGCTTGCGACGGACGGGGCAGAGAGTATGCTCGATGTGGCGAGGATTAGGGTTAAGGAGGCTGGGCTGGAAGGGGTCGTCAGGTTTAGGAAGGTCGATGTGACGAGTAAGGAGGATTTGGTGGGATTGGTGAGGGCCGAAGGAAAGTGGGATGTGGTGTTGATGAATATGGCGTTGATGGATGTCGGGGAGGTGTGGATTTTGGCGAAGACGTTGCCGCATTTGCTGAGAAAGGGGGGAGTGTGAGTACCTCACTTTTAAGACCAAGTTTGGCGGTGGGGAGGTTGAGCTGACGAGATGTCAGGTTTGTTGCGACTCTACTGCATCCGGCTTTTTTTACATCAAAAGCGGCAAAAAATGTGGAGGTCAGAATTAACCATGAGACGGGGGAGTTTGAGATTTTGCGAAGTATTGTGGTGAGGGAGTACATGAATGTTGCCCCTTACAAGGGAGTGGCTGTTGTGGGGCAACCGGAGAAGCAGGTGGGTGTTCAACACCGCGAGTTTTTACTTTCATGCTTATCAGAATGGCAGATCTACTTCCACCGGCCGATGCACGAGCTCTTCGGTGTGTTCTTTCGTGAGGGCCTGGTTATGGATGCTCTGGAGGAGCTGGCGTTTCCGGAAGAGGCCAAAGAGGAGAAAGTCACTGCGACTGTCAATTTCACACAGTTTCCAGTTATCCTCGCTTTCAGGCTGAGGTTGCCATGACAATTTGGCCTCCGTAAAGCTGGATGCCAGACAACTACAATGCTAAACTGGCTCAATATTTGAGTTGAGGGAGGTAAGAGAGGTTCGTCTTATGAAGTCGCAAGGTTTTAGTAGAATACCAAAACAGCAATCCCGGACATTTCTTTTGTGCAAAATAAAAAAAGCAGATGTTCTCACCGTTCCCTTCAAATAAATCCAAAAGACTTATTCTGCTTCTCACTCATACATGTAACACATATCCCCATCTACCGTCGACACCAAGTCTCTGATCGGCTTGGATGGCAAGAGGGGTCCAAATGGGACCGGAGAATCCAGTGTAGCAGGGTCACTTGGCGGAACTAACGTCGTGTCAGTTAACAACTCCCTTCATCACCTCCTCCACATTGAGGGCAAATACTCACCATTGAACGTCGTCACAGTCCCCCAAACCTGGTTTGTCCTGTTCTGGATATCCAATCCCTGCCAAATCGACCACAGCCGGTCAACTTGTGCATGATGCAGCCAAAAGATGGGATCATTTGGGCTGACATAGACATCCAGTTCCTCCCCTCCAATCTGGAAGTGTCCCGAACCATGGATCCCTTGGGGGGCATCAAACACCTCATTCACGCATGCCAAATCCGGGCAGTTGAGCAGCTTTGACGCGTTTGTCGGCCTCGTATCCTGAGACCAGATGGGGCTCAGGTCTCGCTTTAAACACCGAGGGTTGTACTCCAGCCCGCCTTGTGGACCCTGAGGCCTGATCCCTACCGGACCGATATGGGCTTTCCACAGTTGTTCCGTGAACGGACCGCGCTCGATGCATCCCCCTCCTGTAGCCGGCGCCACAAGGAATGGAGGGAATCCCGGAACGATGTCAATCAGCGTGTCATTCCTGTCAGGAATATACTTCCCATTGCTGCCCATCGACCAAGGACTGCCATTGAACAATGGTGCCCGTCGGGGATCATCATACCACAGCGTCCAGTCCCAGTATGGCTGTGCACCACGGTAGCCGCACTCCTCGCGAAGGGCTTTCTCGTACAGATGGACATAGTACCGATGGAAGGGCAGGAACAAGCCTGAAGAGTGGACAAAGTCTGTTTGGAAGAGATGGATACCCACTAGGTCGTCGTACCGGCTTCGCACACCAGGGATCAAAGTGCGGTTGGTCACGGCTGGCTTGCGATGCAGGCAGTGCACTGCTGCAATGTAGGAGAGTCGTTCTGGGATGGATAGGGCATGCCTGCAATATTCGGTGTAAGGGCCGATGTTATGTTAAATGGAGATGGTAGTTCAGGCGAAGGAAAGTAGAGACATAGGTTGAGAGAGGACACTCACCATTCCTTGCGGCGAAGGATATTCTTTTGGGTACAGCCGGTCTTACGCGGCTTGATGTGGTCGATTATCTTCTTTTGATACTGTTTTTGTAACACATTGACCTCTTTGAGGGCAAGGTCCTCGAGTTCCTGACTAGAAGGAGGGTTTCTAGGGCCACCAGGACCACCTCCAGGGGCAGCACTGATTAAGCCGGCCACGGAGAGAGCTCCAACGAGGACAGAGAGAATCCGCATGGTCACTTGTGTCTATGATTGAAATTGATGCTGGCCTTTAGCCGTTGCGGCTTCAACGGGCGTAGACTCACCCATCTTTATACTTGCAGCTCTGCCGCTACTTGCATCGTTTAACTCTTAGGATCGTCGTTGGAGTAGAGTCTTGAAATCAGTCCGTTGTTGCTGAAGTCATCCTTGCAGTCTTGACGTTGTATTTGTACGACCATGAAAGCGGTCCACTTGACACTATTGCTGCCGTCAGCAACGGTATCATCCTCCCTCCCGAAAACTTGCATCCTTGCAACCCTGAGATTGCACTCCAGGATCCAAAGCCATGGAACATGCAGATTCATTAGCTATGCTGAGTAACTGTATTGCATCTGAGCGGCCCGGGTCGCGCTGCTCCGGTCTTGCTTACCAGGATTCTTGAACGGCTTGCTCTGAAAGAGAAAATTGCCGAGCACGGCCAAGACTGTAGATGCCAGCAGTGGCACGATCAGCTTGAGCCCAGGCTATCTTTCTATTTATTTAATTTATTTTATTTTTCGACGGGGTTCACCACCGAGGGTGCTGGGTCGTGCCCACGACGCCGGGGGGCAAAAAGCTACCTGAGTTGGACTAACTACAAGTAACGCCGGGAAAAAGCCGCATAGGGTAAAACCGGCGTCTGTTAGAGGGAGTGCAGTGTACCATGTACAGGGGAAGGTTCTTGAAACCGGCCAGCCTTAGGTATGTACCTCGTTAGGACCTACTCCGGGTCGTTAGGCTCGGGGTCTAGATGATCAGCACGTTGGGTTTGGGGCGGGCTTGCGAGGGGGGAGCGAAGGAGGGGTGGTAACGGGATAGGGTGCCCTGTGGAAGCGTCCCAGGCTTTCCCCGGAGTTTGATCTGGGAGGCCCTTGACTTGAGCATTTGGAAGACCAAAAGGCCCTTGGGTCAAGCTTGCAGGCAAATGGGTTGTTGAAAGAGGCGAGAGGGCAGGAAAAGAAGCCTAGGCTATCGAATAGGAGGTAGCATGGCTCCCATGTGCCTGCTTCCCAGGTTTTTAAGCAACTTGAGAAAAGCGAGCATGACCACAAATTCATGCTTCTGCACAGTTCACTCCCACGATAGATAGACTCTAATCAGCGCTGATTGAGTTTCCACACACTTTTATCATACTTTCCTTCTAAAGCTACGTTATACGACACCACTACAACTCCGCTCCAATCGCCGATCGGACATAGCAAGGCTACGTACGCATCCAGTTGCGACTGTGGGGAAAAAGTTGACATCGGCATTTGCCCTTTGGTTATTGTTTCAGTACATCTCATAGAAACCTATTGAATCAAGGTTATAGTCGGTTGTGACTCGATCAATTTGATTACGAGTCAACTACGAGAACTGGATGCTACGGCTGGTGGTACAGTAAAACCTGCAATGCGCTTTCGATATATCAACTTTCCTAAAGGTTTAGACGATTTGTCATTACTTTAGCGCAAGTAAACATGATGAATGTTGACTTAAGAGATGAATAGGCAGATCAGATGCACAGTTGCTGAATCATTTCTGGGGTCTTTTGCAATCAGGAAACTCGACATTTCTGTGAATGTATGTCAGGTTGCAGCCTTACTCTGCACTTTATAGGCCATCTCATATCTATCTAGTGCGAGCTACAGTTTTGGAACAATTTCAATTTGGCCCTTGTCACAATAATACTAGAAGTATATCATAGCGCAAGTTGTAGTCACGTGTGACCTGCGAGGCATCGGTGTAAGTGCAGTGAAGCCGATCAACAGGGTCGAGTTTATGGTGTTTGGATCAAAGGTTCGATACTCTTTCTCGCCTACCATAGTTAATCCCCGCACCGGTTTTTCCCTCAATTCCAGGTTTTCCCGGGTGCTAAAGCCTAATGGTAAGTTCCCGCTGGTGCCGCGGGTACGACCAAACACCAATGTAGTAGAATGTGGTTGAAGAGTACAATTCAAATCTTGATAGTATTGAGCCTTGCAGTTAGCCTGAACGTCCAGAGCCACTCAACCTTGCAGCATTAACCACTCTCTTCGGTAACCCCCGCCCTGCGGGGCTTCATGTATGTCCAGTCTATAGCCAATCTCGGTTCGGTTCTCTTCTGCCATCCTCCAAGCTGCTAGATGCTGCAATTTCATTCAAGCTTTCAAAGCTGTGGTCAAATACTATGCATGCACTGGAGTCTATTAGTAACATGGAAACATGGAGCTTGACAAAATCATCAGAGTCTTGTGGCCAGCCCCGCGGCCTGAGATACTGGGGCTTGCTCACATCGAGAGCTTCTTGTTTCCAGTCCATTTGTTGCCCCCAGTCTATTTCAATTATGTTGGCAGGCATGGGAATACTGCTTCTTTGCACGTAGGGCCACGGGAGACAATTAACAAGGAGACGCCGAGGAGAGATAGCTGATGTTCCAAATTGCCTTGAGTCGGGAGATGAGATCCGGATTGTTTACTGGATTCGAGTTCCATACCTTCTTCGCAAAAGTACAGAATATCCAGGATGTTATCAGCTCGTGAGACATTGCAACCTCCAAGGGATAATGTATGAAAGACATTAGGGACTAAACATGAGAGGATAGCTGACTTTCCACTTGTTATGCGTAGAGAGATGATGTGCAGGTCCTGTAGCACAAGGACAATGATCTTCTCATTACACTGTTCACCTCGGTAGATCACGGTGGAGGCAATCAACCTTCAACCTAACAATAAGAACAACTCCAAAGTTCCTGGGTATAAAAGACAAAAAAGACTAGTAAGAACAGCTGGGGCTCAATCGGGGATCGAACCCGAGACCTCGCACATCTCCGGCACCTGTTTCTCTCAGGAACTGGGTGGAAACCCGAAGCGCGAATCATACCACTAGACCATTGAGCCGTGGCTATTGCTGTCTGACTCTAGATCGGGGAACATGATAATAGTCAACTTTTTAGGCACTGGCTGTTCATTTGGTGATGTATTCTCAGGATGAAGCCTTCAGAGTTGCTCAACCAAACGGCCTATAATTGCAACACACTCATCAGAAATGAGAACATGTCTTGAATTTTTTAGCAAAGGTAGTTGACTATCGCGACAGTCCTTTTTGCCTCACACGGGAAGAAGATCAGGGTTTGTGCAGTCTCCCGTCTCCACAGCCTTGACAATGCCCCAGCTTCGGATCCCGCGGCATGTCATCGACTTCATCGTCCCAGTTTCAGCATCACTACCCTCAACGATGTGAGGAACATATGTAAACATCCCAGTAAATAATACGGTTCCCGCATCGTTTCAAGATAAACAGTATTCCATCCACTTCACCCAACCATCCAATCCAAAATGCCCCCCATCTACCACCACGGTCACGCTCCCTCCCAAACCCTCCACCACTCCTGGCGCACAGTCACCAACTCAGCCCCTCACTTACTCCCCCATCTCGCCCGACTCTCCTCAACCTCCTCATCATTCCCAATCCGTGTCCTTGACATAGGCTGCGGCCCCGGCACGCTGTCCGCCTCCCTCGCCAAACACCTTCCCCCAACAGCAAGGATCGTCGCAACAGATATCTCCGATGATGTGCTTGCTCGGGCGAGGGAACATGCCGTGAGGGAGGGGTTAGCAGAGATGATGGAGTTTGTCAATGCAGATGTGTGTTACCTTCCCTTTAAGGACGGGGAGTTTGAGGTTGTGCATGCGCATCAAGTTTTATGCCACATAGAGGACCCAGTTAAAGCGATCAAGGAGATGGTAAGGGTAGTGAAGAAGGAAGGGGGCATTATTTCGCTGAGGGAGGCGGATGTGAGGAACTGGCATTGCTGGCCTGAGCTGGAAGGGCTAAGGAAGATGGAGATGTTGATGAAGGAGGTGATGAAGGCTGATGGGGGGCATCCGGAGGCCGGTATGAGGTTGGTTGAGTGGTGTGTTGAGGCTGGTGTGAAAAAGAGCAGGATTGACATGGGGTTTGGGTCATGGTGTTTTGCAAAGGAGGAGGATCGGAGGATGTGGGGTAGGTTCTCAAGTTCATCAATACCTTTTGGTGCTCCAAATATTTACACGATGCAGGAACGGCCATGATTGAGCGGCTAAAGGCAGGACATCTGCGACGCAAGTCCCTCGAGCTGGGGATCACGACCGAAGAGGAGATCGAGGGGATCATTCGGGACTGGGAGAGCTTTATGGCAACGGAGACAGCCACTCTAGGGAATGTCAACGGGGAAGTCACCATTCGTGTTTGATTCGAGCTGTTTTGGGCACAACAGGCTTTGTTTCCCAGAGTGTTAAGACGAGAACGCAGGCTGAGGTTCTACCTCTGAGATGCCCCTGACAGCCATCTAGGTCCTGTTAGTACAGATCGCACAAAATGCTAGCGGCTCGCTGAGTCAAAGCTTCTAGAAGCCATGGCAATATCTGGCGCAAGCAAGGGTTTGCCGATCCAACGAGTCGGGCCTGACATCATCGATGACGGGATTGCTCTGCCAATCCGTTAAGGATGTTCGACTCGGATGCTGACCAGGGAACCACAGATTCTAAACAACTCACGGTCTGTTATCTAGGCTACGTCTGAGATTGGTGCTCAAGATAAGCAGTGATCGTTTAGACGACCAGACAGTGACGTATCGCTATTAAAAGTCCTCTCAAGATCTATGCTTCTCTCCTCAAAACCCCCGCCCAAGACCCAACAACTTTCTTCAGTGCCCCCATTCAACGACTTCGAATCACTGGACAACACCGTCTTCGCGCCTAACGACCGCAAAGTTCCCTTTATTAACTGCAACATTCTCCCAGTTCCTCAAAATGCCCCCAGTAAACCCCCACCCCTCCTCCCAAACTCACTGCTCCCTCCCCTCTTCGCCCCCCAAAACCCTCCAACCATCCATGGAAGAACCTCAAGCCTCCCCAAACGCAACGCAAATAGGGCCGGCCGCAAGTTCCAGGAGACGACACTCCGGCTCCGGCTTAATCCCCGCTCCCCGCCTAGCCGCCGCAGAAGCCGGCGACGCGGACGCCTTCTTCAACCTCCTCTTCGACGGAGGGATGTCCAGCGCTCATCATCACCACTTTCAACAAGCCCCTGAACAATCCCGATGCCGCTCATCCCCCGGCACAGGAGCTAGTCCCTCTCTCCCGAAAAAGAAACAAACCCACAATTCGGAAACAGCAGCCAAGAAAACTACAGGAGGACAACTAGGCAGACTTGAAAGTGAGGACGTCGATGACGAAGAGTATTACACGCCGAATGAGGAGATAGAGGAGGTGATGATGCAGTTTGGAACGGGCGGGGCGGGCGTGGAGAGGGGAAGTGTGGCGTTTGCGGGGGAGGTGGTTGAGGAGAGACGGAGAGGGGGAAGTGATCGTCAGTGAGGGATGGTAATGTGTACGTAAGGATTGATTGGAAAATTTGAAGAGAGAAGGCTGTTTGACTAGGTATGAGGGAAGATAGAATGCGCCGAAGGACAGGGAGAGGTTGAAGGACATTGGCGTTTGGAGAGGATGTCTTAGGGGGAACTCATCAGAAACTGTACCATATTTCAAAAAATCGTCGTGATCAAGACCGACGTCATAGCGAGGAAGAATATATTACATTCGTCCCAATGGGGTATTCACCAAGCAACACTTCGCACAGCCAACAACTCCCAATCCGCCAACTGACCGCGATCCCAACCATCCAGAACGAGCCAGCAATCCGCAATCCTGTCAAACCATAATTTCTTCTTCAAGTAAAATACATAATCGTCCTTCTTGAATGTTAAACCCACCTTCATCCATTCATAACAATATCGTTACACTTGTCGCTTACCCATCCATCTTTAACCTTGTCCAGAATTCCCATTCTTCGCCTCTCCTTCTGCATTAGCCGCTGTCCGACTGGCCAAGAAAAACTTTCTGAAGTCTTCATTACTTTTGCTCCCTGTCTGACCCTGTTCACCGTTGATCGTGGCAGGAGCACTCTTCTTGGCCGAGATTGCACCCACAAACCCTAACCCTCTCTTCAGCTTTGGGCCAGACCCAGGCCGACGTAATAATGTGGGAGGAGGCATCAGCTCTGCAGCGGACTTCTTATCTTGCGAAGCCTGTTGCTGTAGAGGGTGAGCGTGCGACTGCGGCTGTGAATGAGGTTTGTCGATTCGATCGACCCTCTTCTCAGCCTTGTTCCGGAAGAGCTCCTGTGTCGTCCCGGTGCGAACTTTCTTCCCAGGCTCAATCTCCATGCCATCAATCGACAGGGCAGCCTTCCCTGCAGCCGCAGCGTCGGCAAATTCGACGATAGCTCCTCCATGCACGGGATGCAGTACAAGCTTAACAATCGGCGCATTTGTAGCCGACGTCAGGGCAGCCCTCACCCGGGCATCGGTCATGGTATCGGGGATCCCCAGCACAGCAATCGTCCGCGCAGCAATCTCCGCAGGAGTTGGCATACCCTGGCCTTCCTGAGGCTCAGGGGTGCCGTCCATGACACGAGCCACTGCTGTCGTTTTGGTCGTCGTCGGACGCGACAGCTCAACCTTGATGGGATGGTTCCCAAAGATGAGCTTGTCGCATAACCGGATCGCTTCTTGGGCCTGCTCCTTCGTCTCCATCACAACAAACGCCGTGCCATGGCTCTGGCCGGCCATGTTGCGCGGCACACGCACGCTGACGACACGGCCTGCCTTGGAAAACAACCCACTGATATCCTCTTCGGACGTGCCGCGTGGCAAGTTGATGACATGCAGCTCGCGTTCTTCGGCTTGGGCGCCGTGCCTTTGCTGCTTGGCGAGAGGATCAGAGAACTTGGCGACGAGCTTGTATTTGCCGTCAGAGAGGGGCTTGCCGTCGAGTTTAGTGGCAGCAGTGGCAGCTTCGCGGTTGCGGAAGGTTACGTAGCAGAACCGACGCTTGGTGTTGTACTTTAGGCTTGGGAAGCGGATGCTGTGGATCTCGCCACAGTCTTTGAACAGATGACGGATGTACCTCTCGTCGGCATCGGGGGGGTAGTTGGTAACAAACAGAGTGCAGTCGGTGGCTGGCTGAACTCGCACAACGCGGTCGCCGAGGTACTTGCCGTCGCGAAGCAACGCTGACTTGGCCTCGTCCGGTGTCTTAAACTCGACCAATGCCACAACCTCGCCATCACGCTTTTGAATGTCGATGTTGTTGATGTGACCATATTCGCGGAAAAACTGCTTCAACTTGGTCTGCGTCACCTCAGCCGGCAAATCCAGAACAAAGACGGATGTGTTTTCCCGGTCGCGCTTGAGACGCTCCTCATCGTTGTTCTCGTTCTTGGCACGCTTGCTGCCCGTGCCATCCTCAGGGGTCTCTTCGCGCTTCCTCTTCGAACCAGGAGAGCCCACGGTCTCCGAGACATCAACCATATGATAATCAGCGGAATTTACCGTCTGGGCAGCCCACTGCACCTGAGCAACCTGTGCAGCCTGGGCGGCCTCCCGCTCGCGACGCTTCGCCAAGGCTTTGCGGGTCTTGAGCACGGTATCCTGGGCCTCCCTTAGGGTCTCGGCGGTCTCGTAGTCGTTGCAGTGCTGAAGGTATATCTCCATGACGCGATCGGGCCAATTCAACCCGCGCACTTTCAGTGCACGAGTCAAGACTTCCGTAGCAAAGGTCGGCACGCGCAAGGCTTGGCAGGCATTCGTCGGGGTCGGACTGGGGGTCCTGTTCCGTAGGGTTGTAAAAACCATCATCTCCCAGAAATACCAATTGAGCCAGAAATCATACTTTCCAGCATGAAGCGGGTTCTTCGCCAGATCCTCCCAGACCGCGCGAGCTCCATCAATATCATCCTTCTTCTCGGTCAGGAATTGTATCAAAATCTTTTCCAGCCGGTACTGAGGATCGCCTTGGTAGTTGTCGTACTTGCGTGTGCCCCAGTGCTTCACATCTTCCAAGGCCGAGAGCAGGCCGACCTCGGCTACGTCAACAGCCTCCTCGGACGCATCAGGGACCATGGCAGTGCGCTTCAGGTAGCCGCACCATGCCGCGTACATCTCGAGCACGCCCATCATGCCATCACGGTCGAGCTGGCCATTGTCCGTGGCAGAGTGCTTGATCTGCTCAATATCAGAGAATGACAGGCCACTTTCCTCGGCAGCCAGAATGTAGCGCGCCCAAAGAGCACCACACCATGGTACGTGCTTGACTGAACGCGATAGCGCGTCCAGCATATCGGGTACCATATGACCAGGGACCGGCGAGCGACCCTCTTTAATATCTGTATGCGTGGTAGACACGAATACGATGTAATTCATCCAGGTATTCTCGTCCGAGGAGAGGACGCCGGTAAGCGCGCGCGAGAAGAGACCCAGGCAGATCTGAAAACAGGCGATGGCTTCGTCTCTATCCTTCCTGGTCTTGGCCTGCTTGATCTCCCAGTCGAGGTACTCAGTCATGACTGAGCGCATTGCAGCCGCATCGCGCGATCTCGTGGCAGCGGCCAGCTTCATCTCCCAGGGATCGCGCTGCTCGTAAAGCTTCTTCGCGCCCTGGGCGTTGCGGGTGATCTGTTCCATCTCGGTCTCCCAAGCATGGCGGTTGTACTCAGACAGGAAAGTCGAGAACATCTGCGACGTCTCGTTCCACGTAGCATGGGGCACAAGCAGACGATTTTTGAAAAGCTGAGTAATTCTGCGTACGCCAGCCTCGGTTGTAGTGCGTCGCAACAGCTCCATCTCATGCGAAACCCAGCGATTCCACAGCTCGTGGCTGTCGGACAAGCGATACTGCACGGCCTCGTAGCCCTCCTGCCAGAGGTTCAGAGCAGCATCGAATGTGAATGTCTCGCGGCCAATAGCCAGCTCGTCCTGGGGCCAGCCGATCTCGTTGCCGCGCTGGTTGCAGTCGACATAAAGCGACCAAAAATACTCGCAGTAGGCTATCCACAGCTTCAGGCTACCGGGCTCAGCGAGCGTGGCACGTTGAAACGACTCGATCACGCGCACGCGACCCTCGAGGTCGGTGGCTTGGCGTATCTGCCGTTCGACATGCTCTAGCCAGTTATCCTCTCCAACAGGGTTCGTCATGATTCCAGCGGCAGCGTCGTCGTCGTCGTCGTCGATATTCGTCGTGTCAGCGATGCCAAGGGCGAGTCATCGGGCTTTAATGTGGACACGATTATGCGCGAGCGGCGTTGATGGCGAAGATCGAACTGGTGTGCTTAGTGGATCTAGATGCAAAGATGGGGGGATGATTGGGAGATGATTGAGAGTCGAAAGCACAGCGCGACAAGTGTGTGGGCGCTGGGCTAGCAATGGGGCGTTGAGCCGTTGAATTGTTCCCCGTTTGAGGCGTAAGGCGTGAGGCGTCGTTGAAAGCGGGAGTAGCGTTGCGCCGGGCCTGGGCTGAGGGCTGAGGGTTGGCCGTGAAATTTGTCCCTTCCCCAGGCCAAGTTAGCCAGGGCCTGGACTCCGTCGAAACCGGCGCTGGCTCAACCGTGGCCCGGTCTGGATCCTCTGGGCGCAGCCGATTACCTAAGCGACCATGCGCTATCCCGCGGGACATGGACCACTAACAGCATCCCGAACAGCAGCTCTATTGCTGAATCTCAGCCCTTCCGTAAATCTTTATTATGAAAGCCTGATTTTTGGACATTTTTGAATGCCATCATGGTTATCTTGGATTTTCTGCTGAATTTCAGGCTGCCGCAGCGGTCAGGGTCCTGACCTGGGTCTGCCGAGATCTTTGCTGATCCTGTTAATCGGACCCGCAGCGCTTGCTCCTTCCGCAGGCCTTGCTGCCAACGGCTCGCATCGGCCTGCTCTCAAGGCAACAGCACGTCTTGATTTGGGCATGTCAGAAGCAGGAAACTGCGCTGAGGCTGCACCCGCAATGGCAGGCACAGCGGTCCCAGAGCAGTGACTCTCATCGGTCTCCCAGTTCAGGCTTTGTCGCTTTCTACAATTTTTTTTCCTGTGGTCATGGGCGCACAAGGCCGGTAAACAAGCATGCCCCAGCCCGCCATTTCGGCAAATGCTTCCACGAGTTTTCCACCCGTTCTGGGCCCTATGACGTAGTTTATCTTGCGCGGGATGCCGTCATATCCGGTGGCTGGCGGGTCTGGCCTCGGCCTGCGGCTGTTTCCGATTGGAGGCCAAGTGAAAAATCGCGTCATCTTGTGAACTCACCGAACCCCCGGATCAGTGGGGGCTTCCATCGGGCGCGCTCAGCCCCGTGTTTTGTGCCAGATTCCCAGCCGCAAGCCTCAAGATGGGGATCGAGTTCTCGAGGGTTCGAAACATGGAAAACCTCCATCGCGTCGCATCATGTCTTTGTTGTCGTCTCCTTTGTTCCAATTGCGGTCCTTCCACGAAAGGAGCCATTCCTTAATGTCCCTCATCACCTGGTCGCCTGCCTACAATCAACTTTCCACCCATTCAGCAACTCAAACGACGCGTTAATGCTGGAGAGCTTCCTTCATCCTAAACCTTTCGCCCCAGTAATCGCCGACTGGATGGCTTTATTTTCATTTCCCCCTTTTGTGCTTTTGTGGGATGGCAGGAAAAGTTTTATTGCGGATATGAACTCTGATACCTCCCTCCAACCTAAACTTGCCTCTGAGCCCCCTCGCTGCAAAACATTTTTCCATTTCGTCAAGATCAAGGAAATCCTGGGAGAAGTTAAGCACTCAGGTTCCCCAACATGTCAAGCGAAAACACAGGCCACAAGCGTGCCCGCTATGAGTTCCCGAGCGGGCCCAGCTGCGACAACCTCCTGCTACTGAGTCGGATTCGCTCATTTCGATCAGTTCCCTAAAAGCAGTATTCGAATAAAGGTTTCCCAGGACGGCTCGTCCCTGGAATTTGAGAAAGCCGTTATTGGCGAAGCTCAAGAAGCCCCATCCTGCCCATGGGTTTCTCCAACGGCCAGTACCAGCATCGTTGGACAAGGAACCACCGAGATGATCCGTCGTCAGCTGGACAATATTAACGCGTTTGCTCTCCCTCCGATCCACGTTTTTGTTCGCTATTCAGCTTGTAGTACGAAAGCGGGTTTAAAGGCGCCATGTATCTCAGTCTGATCCTGCCCAGACGCGCCCGAAGACCACGGCCAAGCTGCGACAGCGCCATCACCGTCATTACCTATGGCATTTTCGTCAAACAGTCACACGGCTTCGTTGGCTTCCGTAGACCCCGTTCTTCCATCACGGAGTGAGCAATCCATACACCCGCCTGCTTCAAGCGAAGCAGCCGGTCAAGCGCAGCGCTAGAGTGATCGGTAAGCTCTTCTATATGTTCCAGCTCCTCTAGTAGTCCGTATATTGAAGAGTTGCCATCAAACAGTGCAGAGCAGTCAGGCCGACCGTGCTTTAGATCCGTTCATGACCGGCCACCAACACCAGCATCTTGGAAGTATCGGCATACCTCCTCTTGTCTTATCAGAAATGTCATACACTTAAGTGACGAAGTAACGGACGAATCAAGAGATCGAACTTCTTTCCCTCTTGTTGCATTGAATGATTACTGCCATAACCGGTTACAGAGCAACTCGTACCGCTGTGTACCTGACGGTCAACAAAGTACAAAGGACTTAAAAGGAAAATATGGAGACTAGGCACTTGATTCTAAGCACACACTTGCACGGGAGAACTGAGAAGGATCCGATGGAAGGTAGCTCATGCAGCGAGTTGGCTTTTATTTTCTCCAATGGGCGCCCAGAAGCCGGGTTCTCATGTATCGAGGAGAGGCTTCTTCAAGACAGTCGGTTGGAGGACAGCCTTTGTCCTCAAAAGTCGTCCTCGGAAGGCGGCACCGATTGAGGCGATGAGAACACTTCAGAAGAGGTCTCCAAGGCCTTCGGGTATGGGTGAATGGCGAAGCTTGATGTCCCAAGGCCCGAAGTGACAGTGCAGCCTCCTCAGCTCAATTCGAGGTACGTCGTGCAACTCTTAAGTAGTACATGAGGTTAGGCTGACACACAGAGTCCACTCGGCTCCAGTTACTGCACCTTGCCACCAGTGCAGTCAAAGCAGTCCTGGAATACAAACTCTATCTCGTCACTCGACAACCGTCTTTGGGACCTGTCATCAGTATAGAAGTCAACCATTGGTCCGGAAATCGCAAAGGGACCTTGTCAAGGAAGTTTTGCGTGACACATGATCCAGTCGACTGGGAAGAGGTTAGTGATATGACTTGTCTCTTGGGCTCCGAACAAGCTATATTCCGCCTCTCGCCTCCGCACTGCCAACATATTGAATTTCATTATCCCGTAGCCTAGCGATTGGGCAACCCGCACGGCATACATCGCTTACACCGCTAACGCGATGGCTCAGCTTGTTTATTTTCCTTTAGCCTATTTGGTTTCGGCCCTCACCTATCCGCCGCGCTTCCCGTATGCTTGTCGCCCCCCTTCCCTCCCCGAAAAACAAGTCTTTCCAAGCTGTATCGTGCAGTTCCTGGATACTGGGCCGGTTGTGTTCCCGGCTTGCCCAACTCACGTGGTCTCTATTTTCGTGGGCTGTGTAGGTAGTCTGCATCGCCGATATTGACCATGCAGCGGGGACAAAAAACAACCTGCGAGCCTCTGCCGCCTAGATGCCATACAATTTACTTAAGTCTGCTTCGGTTCTGTGCGCAGATATGAACTTCCCCCTCTCGTTCATATGGCGACATGGTGATACGATGTAGCGATCAATTGGTTACTACACCAGCTCAAGGCGATGGCATGCAGCTATGGAGAGCTTGCCAGTGCTCAAAATAGAAGCATTGTGGAATAAGAGTATGAAGATAGATTGACTGTATAGTGCTGCTATCCCGGATAGTGGGATCGTCACCACAACTTCATTTCGTCCCGGTTGCTAGTGTCTTGTCATAGCTCGTTAGACTTAGCACCAGGAGGGTAAGCTCCTGCAAAGGGACAGATTATCGCATCTCGTGACGTTCCGGATTTCCAGGAAGGGACTTTTCCGGGCTCATGGCGATGATGTGGCAGCTACAAGATGCGTGATGAGTCTGTCGTCGACAAGAATAGAAGCATGGCTGTCACCATCATTAAAGATCTCATGAGTTTCAGAGGACGAAATCGTTTATAAAAGAGGCCTTTCCATCAAACCAGTCTGCCCCAAGAGCATCTCATCCTCATCAGCAGCTGCCCTATTGCAGTTAGGAAGTGCTTCTCCCTCTTCAGATCCACCATGCAGCTCAAGAACGTCATCGCCCTCTTCGCCGGTTTGGCTGTCGCCGCCCCAGCCCCGGCCGCCGAGCCCATCGAGCAGACCCTGGCCACCGGTCCCTCCGGCCATGAGGTCCAGATCACTGGCATCGCCTTCGCTGGCTCCGGCTGCCCGGCTGGCTCGGTCTCGGGCCAGCTGTCCTCCGACCTGACCACGCTGACCCTTCTCTACTCCGAGTTCATTGCCCAGGCTGGCCCCGGCATCGCTCCCTCCCAGTACCGCAAGAACTGCCAGCTTAATGTCAAGATCCGCTATCCTCAGGGCTGGCAGTTCTCCATCTTCAAGGCCGATTATCGTGGCTATGCCCAGATTCCGGCCGGTGACACTGGCACTTGCAAGGCCACGTACTACTTCTCGGGTGATTCGCGCCAGGTAAATTCTCTACATTCTCCTTTTCTGACGTTGAGTTTGTCGATTTGAGCTTTGGCTGACAGATACTTGTCCAGATCACCTCGACTCTAGTCCTCAGCGGCCCGTACGACGACAACTACCTCAAGACCGACGCTTTCGGTGTCGAGAGCACTGTCTGGTCGCCGTGTGGCGTTGAGGGCCTGCTAAACATCAACTCGGAGATTCGCCTCTCGCCACTCGACTCGAACAAGCCTGCTCTGATGACGGTAAGGTCCCTCAAGAATATCACTATCCGTTGGAGGAGGTGTCGCTCTGGTTCAAGTTCGAAGGTTACTGGCCGTGGAGATGAGCCTGTTGAAGTAGAGGAGGAGCTTTGAGAGCCTCTGTCCATCTTGTGATGACTATACTCAGTTTACTGTCGCTTAGTGCAATGGAATCATTTGCTGATATATCTTTTCTGTTGTGTCTAGGTCGATTCCACGGATCTCAAGTTCACCCAGGTCTACTACCTGCAGTGGCAGCAGTGCCACAACTAAGCGGTCAGTGTGAAAGCTTAGCATGCTGCTGTCGCGAAGTTAGGTACATCAAAGAAATGAAGGTCAGGGGTATCCAATCTGCTCCTAACCTGGGCATGAGTGTAACTCAATCTGAACAAGGATCAAGTGTTGGTAACTGGGGCAAATTTGGGGTGGTATGGCAGCTCCGCTTTGTGGGAGCATTCCTTCCTTTCTTGTCGTTCACATCTGTGCATAGCAGTTAGGAATTATTCAATTAAGGCCGGTCTCAACCAACGAACAACTTTAGATTAACATGAACGCATTATGTGACTGTTATTCATACCGAAAAACAAGATCAGAAGCGCTATTGCAAACGCTATTTCAGAGCCATGCGAACGACACCGACCCAGGTGTCTACTTCTTGATTGATAGCTTGTTGCATCTGTCAGCCGATTCATCGCTGTTGGTTACATGTAATTTGTGCCATAGTGTAGCACCTACCTACTTAGAGTGACTTAACTCATGCAGCCGCAGCTATCTCGGTGAACTTTGGTCATAAACCTAGCATGCGCTGCACTAATCTACAGGAGGACTAATATATTACTGGCCCAGCGGTCGTTTGCAATGATCCAATGGATTTACTGTCACATCAGAGTTGATGCAAGCTGCCTTGATAAGCGGGGCCTTCTCTCCGCTTGCATCTCATTTGCTGTACGAGAAAGCTGAATGGAAGCTCAAATATCTGAACCCTTGGGCAGCGTTGCTCTCGTTTTTGTTGCATCATTTACTCAGGACATTGGCAACTCAACCCCACAGCTCAAATCCTGTACAGACTTATCCCTGCTTTTTTTGTTGGTCGGAGTGGCCAGGTGGCATAGTAATCACGGTCAGCAAAACGATAAGTCTTTGTCAAAGTTACAAATTGATCTATATACTCTAAACTGTTCGCTTGCCTGATGTTAACTTGCAATGCGAGTTCAGTTCGAGAAGTGGAGGCGAAAGCTTTGCAGGTTCAAACCTAAGAGCGATGGGAGGCCTCATTGCCAAAGAGGTTGGTCAAACCTGGTTTTGCGAGATATCGATTTACAAGAACTAGCACAAAGCCGTTTGCATTAACAGACCTACATCCAGGGACAAGCTAATCCGGCTTATGCTTCTATCGTCAGCGCAGTATCTGGAATCATATTTCTCTCGACACCTCATCATGGAGCAAACCTTGCCGAAGCCCTCAATAAAATCCTCAGAATCAGCCTCGTTTCTGGTCCTACGAACTTCATCTCTGAGCTAGTTGCTTTCAATCACAAACTCTTCAGCAGCTCAAGGGACAATTCAGAATGTTGCTTCCAATCTGAATATTGCTGAGAATCAGGCCCGGAGTTTGGGAGCCTGTCCGCGTACCTGCAACTGCCCAGATTTTCTCGGGGTACTCTGGCATCACGTTTGCCATTTGACAGGCCAATGATTTAAGCATCATGTTTTCAGGCACTTCTCTTCTGAGGTGAAGAGAAAGAAGAAGTAATTACACTTGTCTCCTCTTTTTATCAAATGGTTGATGATGAAAGTAGCCATGACAGACTTCCCCCTGCCGGGAGGAGCGTTCAACCACAGTACACGAGGAGTTAATGTGATATCATCCAGCCAGTTAAGAAAAAAATTTTTAAGAATTCAGCTGCAAATTTCTTCTGTCCATTTGTCACGGGCGAAATTCGAGTCCGTCTCCGGCGTCTCGGACAAAGAGAAATATTTGGCTAAGTCAGGAGATGAAGTTCTCATGACAAGAACAGCTTCTTTGTCACCGACTCCAGTTCTTTCTTCCACAGGCACATCGGTAACGGTAGAAACCTGCTTTGAAGACCGTGATTTTGCCTTGTAAACCAGAGATCTTAAGGTATTTTTAACTGCAATATAGTTTGGGTCCGACGGTGTGTTGATCTATATCGCAGCATTAAAAAGAGATTTTCATCTGCTTCGCGCCGCCTTGGAAGTATTTGTAAAGGTTGCCAATCGATTGCGGAACAGCAATGCTAAGCGCGTCGCACCAAATTATGACTAGGTAATATCTTTTCTTGAAGCATGGGCTGCCGAATTCGTCAACATTGCATTCAGGTTCAAAACTACTCTGGTCCAGCAACCAGACTCAATATTTTTGACTAAATCCCTCCTGTTGTTCTCAAGCTTCTATGATATACCAGCACTTCGGTTTGAGTTTCAACATACATTAACACTCTAGAAGTTTTAGATTCTCATTAAATCAAGTGAAATGCCCGGGTAGCACAGATGACTTTGCTTCATGAACTTTCCACGTTCAAACACATCATATGCACTGCATCTGTTGGGAACGTCCTGGCGGTCATTGGTAACAAAAAAATTATGGATAACATCATTGCGGTAGCTCGGACCGCTTGGACAGATTCATGTCAGAGAATGGTAGCTCTCATTGAGGTTATCCATAGTAACTCCACGTCACAACTTGCCGAACTGTTAATCGAGTCCTTGAAAAAGATCGGCTTGAACAACGATATCTTTGACAGCGGGTTGCAGCCTCTTATTCTTCCTACCAATGGCAAGGAGTTAATGCTGTTGACGCAGTCGGTATATTTGTATGGCTTGTTTGACTTTTTCAATCCTAGATCGCGATCCGGGAACTCATGGATACCTTATCTGGATGATCTAAACTTTCTTCTATCTCTCTCAAAATTTGGAGTTAGCCTTAGGCCTTCGGAAGAAACTCAGATACATTCAATCGGCGAACTGAGCTACGAGTATGATCGCGTTTCCACTCTGGGGCCTACCGGGTTTTGGAAACTAGGCGTGGCACTGGAGTCTGATTAATTCCAGTTTCGGATACCAGCCGACGGTCAGAAGTACAGCACAGTTATATGTTATGATCATACAGTGGATGTATCTGTGTCTTCTTGATTCTGCTCGAAAAGGTACTCCTTATCAAGTTCTTTTTCCTTCACGACGAAGATGTCAGCCGTCTCGATGGATGCCGTCAATTCGAACGCGTTTACCAATACTATCTTTTGGTAGACTTTGCTACCAATCCAGTTACTAGACAACAGCCGCAAGCAATCTCTGCCTCTGGAAACCATCCGAAAAAAAATGTTACAGGACCATAACTGGGCAACAGCGATGCGTTTTGTTCCCACAGTTGCCTTGTACACAAGAGTTGCTTGGCATCTCAACGTAGTCACAACATGATGAATTAGATGCATACATTGGCCGGACTTTAAAGACTGAATTCTTGGATAGAGATCTATGGGTCTGTAGTGGCAAGTTGAAAGTTTCTCAACCAAAGAGGGATATAGATGGTAAGAACCTCTTCCCTCATGAACCTCAGTTGGTTGACGTGGAGCGTCATTATTACGTACCAGATGATTTCGGCAAAGAGTTTCGGCTCTCGAGTCAAGCAATGCTTCTGTGTCGAAGTAAGGTAGATGGGTCAGTTACTTCTATTAAGTCGAAGACACTTAGGGATGCACTGATTGGTATTGAATAATAGCTTGACTCCCTGGAGAGGTCAAAAGCTCGAAGAAAGGCAGTATGTACTATGTCATCGCACAGCTGGATAGTAATATATCATTTTATCACAAAAGAAACAATTACCACTCCTACGACCAGGAATACCCTTATATACCTTTTAGCGCCTATGGGGGAGTGCCCACTCAACAAGTTACCCATTGCCTCATCCAGCTCGTATACTTATATCATCTACCTTCATCCAGTTATGAGAATCACAGACTTTGAACAGTGTTATTGCCCATTTGCATGCTTGACAAATCATGTATGATTGAGGACTTGCTCGGCCTCGGCCGAGACAAGTACTTTGCAAACTTTGGGGATGAGAACGTGAACAACATAGTACTCGCAAAAACCCTTAGCACACGCCACACAGTAGTGCTGTTGCCTGTCTGGTTCAGTTCATAAGTGTATGCGGTATGGCTAGACACAGATATCAGCTGTATTTCCTTGCCTTATCTGTAACGGGTGACTTGGTCTGGTTCAAGCAGGGATCGACAATAGGTCAAATGGGTTAAATGATGGCCACTGACGATGTGGGGTGCACAGCGAAGTCAATTACTACGTGTAATAATCTTTCTTGGTCCTCAGTGTCCTTGTGTCAGGGAGAGGAGGAACCAAGGGAAGTCTATCATGACCGGGCAGCTCCTTTTATAGAATCCTCATCATTCCTCGGCCACATGACTCATTCTCTTCGGTCATCCGGCTCTAGACATCTTCCGGGATCAACCACGTATTTGTGCCGCTCACAATCATCCTGTCTCTGGTATCCCTTGTGTTGGCAGTTGGGGACATCCCTTTCCTTGGATTACCGTGTCCATATGACATTACCTGCTTCACTAGACTTTACCTCGTTTTATTTACATTTCCTTTGTATTCACTTTAGCCTGTCTATCTGCTCTTAATCTCTTACAGCATGAAAATCATTCGCCCCCCATAGATAACAGCCGTTAAGAGTTAGGGAGTCTATCAACCTGGCAAGCGGTTGCAACAGACAAGGGGAAGAACATGTTGCTCCTATGTTGAGGAGCCTTGGACGCCTGACACACGGTGTGCAGAATCATGAAAGCCCAACTGTAGGTTTCTTCCAGAACTCTACCGACCACAGCTTATATCCACTTCTTTACCAACATACCATATCAGACTTTCTACGCTATATGAATCAAACTTTATCCTAGAATCCCTTTAACTTAGAGAACATATTATAAAAGGTTTGTGATGTTATGACTCGTAGGGAGTCAGATCTTTACTTGTCTCTTATTATACATCTTATGTCTTATCTATAACATTGACCTAGGGTTCCAGTCATAATATCTTGGAAAACAAAAAAGACGGATCCTTGAAACCAAGTGCAAAATGTGCATCTTGATAAGTTAGTTGCTCTTGATGGCTGCGTATAAAAAACTCATCAGTTAGTGCGTTAGCAACTCTGGCATTCTTTGGTGACATCAGTAGCGGCAGTAATGTAAAAGGGCGCATTGAACCGAATTCTATCTTTCGACCGGTCCATCGCTGGGGGGTGCTGGGCCGTACCCACGGCGATGGCGGGCAATAGCTACCAACTACTCTACATACATGTGCCGCCGGACAAAAAGCCCGCACCGGGACAAAACCGGCATGAGCAAGGGGAAATGTCGGCGGGGTTGCGTAATGTATGTCGGGCAGGGATCACTCTTGCACGACCCCGGGGATGTGAATCTCTAGCCCCGACACCGACTCCGACGAGCTGGTGTTGGGGTATGTAAAAGGGTGCGTCTAGTAAGAGACTAGTTTGTGCGGAGAGTTCGGAAAGAAACCTACGGACTCTGCAGTTAGGCCTTCATGATTCCATACAGTATGACGACTAAGTCGTTGTACAATCACTTGGTGGGTGAATGCGGACATACAGATAGATAACTGAAATGCACAATATATTGACCATGTTAGATGAAACCTACAGACAAGTCATTCTGAATCCTTAACATTTCCACCATGTTTACAATTTTCAACGTTTAACCCCTGCATATTAGCTTGAACTGCTACAACGTCCCCATTCCTCGGGCACAAAAACGTCCTATCTGACATCACAGCGCACAGTCTGTCCTCATCTCCCATAACCCAATCCTCCGGGAGGAAGTAGAACTTGGAAAGGTTTAAATTGGGTTGAAGTTCACCTTGTGGAAGCGTCCAAGCGCAAATCCAGAGATCTACGTCAAGGAAAATGAGCTTTTGCTCCTCTCTTAGATCAAGAATTTCGAGCGGCTCCCGGATCTGCTGCGCAATGCTGGGTGGGACCAGAGAGTATTGAACGACGTTTTCAGTTTTGCGATCTGTCAAATTCTCGACGCTCGGAAGATCACCAATGCTGAAGAGCAAGTACTCATGTTCAACTTCTCCTGAAGCGCGAATGAGCTCTAGTAGTATGTTTGGGACCCTTTTCTTAGGATCAGGCGACCTAGAGTCTCAGAAACGGACTCATCGGTGGAAAGTTGATCGAGCCTAATGAGAGACTTCTGATCTTCTGGTTCTGTACCCATTGGGAGGTGTAGATACCTGTACTGTTTTACTTCACGGAGCTCCTCGCAACTGAATACGTGAAGTTGGCTGTTCGTAAAGGCTAGAATCCGACTAGAGTTCATTGGATGATATGCCCATTTGACCCGTCCCTGGAGGCTCTGTAACTCTGCCGGGAGTGCTTCATATTTGTAGGTATGATTGTGGATGTCGATCGAGTAGATATTGTCTCGGGTTGCAACGAAGAGCTTGCGTTCATCTGGGTGGAACATAAGCTGTTCGATAATGTTGTTGTCATCATGGGGAATGACCAGTTCCCAAACAGGTTCAGCGGTGCACTCGACTTGGCTTAACTCAGAAGTCTCGAGGCTCTTAATATGGACTTTTCGGCTCAAGTCGGCGAATGCGACCAGTTGCCCATCCCAGCTCCAGGCCATTTGCTCAATCGACAAGCTCGAGGAAATCTTAGCCAATTTCTGAACTATACCCTGGCCGACCTTACAGAGATTTGCAACTCCATTGTCAGTGCCATAAGCATAGAAGAGACCCTGCGGCTGATATGACATTGAGGTTATCTTGTCTCCGTTCATTCCATTATTCATCGACTTATTCCTGACTATGAGAACATTGGGAACGCTTGTGTCGTCCCCCGTATCAGAATTTACGAGCTCCAGAAGCTCGCTTTGCTGCCATATGTTGCCATAAGTGCCTCTGTTGTCATAGAGCCGTGTGGCATCTGTGCCGAAAGAAAGTTGTTTCACAGGATCTCTCGACCAATTTTGATATATTATAGCAAAATCTCTTGTTCTGAAAATCTTGATTATGCCCATAGCATCTCCGGTGGCGATAATAGAGCCATCCGCACTCAGCGCCATGCAGCTTCCTCCGGTTTGTACACATGCGTTGGGTGAGACAGACTCTTCTTTGGTAGGATCCCATCGACATAGAAAGCCAACTTGATCCATGCCAAACACATAGTCCTCACTAGGATGCCATGCAACTCGAAACATTTTTAAGAAGGCTCGTCGGTTTGCTGAGGAAGCTACCCTCTGATCATATGAAATATAACATTGGCCAACCAATTCCGCAGCTTGAGTTGGGTGAGTGATCCTCCAAACTGTTAGGGGATGGTTCCGGTAGCAAAAAGCGACCATTGTAGCATTTGAGTTCAAAGCTGAACACATAGGAAAGTTGACGACAGTATCATGCTCGATTCTTTCCATGATTGTCGTGTCCGTGTTCCAGCCTAGTTGCGTACTAGCTTCATGGTCGCTATTCTCAGCAGGTATGTTAAAGCTCCTGATGCATCGGTCTTCCCCACATACGACAACTTTGTTCTGTGCTTCCTTGAATACAATGCTGTGGGGGCGACGTCGTTTCGTGGGGTTGTTGACAACAGCGAGGCACCATCCAGTTTTGATATTCCAGACCCGTGTTGTTTTGTATCCGTAGCTGACAAGCTTCTCTCCCGACTTACTACCTTGGATGCTGAGAACAAGCTCTGAATGTTTCAGAGAGCGCTGTACCTCCAGGGTTGTCGCATTGTATATGCTAATGTGACTGGTACTCTTGTGGATGTGGAGAAGGGCGATTCGAGTGCCAAGAGAGATGACCGATGCAATAACGCCTTTCCGTGGAATGGAGAATCGACCCCAACTATCATCCCACGTGGTTCCCCCAGTCAGTCCAGAAATTGTGATCTTCACCCAGTGTTCTGTCCCAAACTGGCGGTAAATCCAGGAGTTCTCAGGGCAAAATGGTGGAATAAGACTAAGTATAGACTGCGGTTCTCTGCTCAAGTTCGGTCCAAACTTTCCCAGGATTCTGACGAGATCAGTTGCCCAGTCATCGATAATTGCGATTGTATCAGTATTAAATGTCAATTCACTCTGGTTTGCTCGTAGTTTTGCTACAATTTTGGCTAGATGCTGCGAAGCAGTCACAAGGGAGGGTAGGTCATTCCGTTTAACTGCCGCATATATCCATGTCAACATATGACGTTCGCGAAGGAAGCTTAGAAAAGCCTCGAGTAAATGCGGCTCTTCGAGATCGAATGACATCGTCAGATGTTGGGGCCAGGCGGATATGGAGTAAGACAGGAATGCTGGTGGCTCTGTGCTGTTGACGTGTTCCTTGAATTCCGGATCAGTGAGAGACTTGAGACAACGCTCTAGGAGCATTCGGTGCGCCTCCTTGACGTTGACAAAGACCGATTGTCGCGTTGGCGACAGTGTTGTGAGGTATTCCTGTGCAGTCTCGTGGATCAGGCTTACTCTCTCTTCGTTGCAGATTGTAACGAAACCTCCACATAGCTCCATGATCGACACGTTCATATCCAAGATGTTCATTTCAAGCGCGTCAGTCAGTTCTTTTAGGCTTAGAGGCCTTAAAGCACATGTAACCCACTGGAGAATTGTTTGACTCAACTCCTGATTTTGATAGCTCATCGACAGCATGGACTGAGTCAAGGAGAGAGCCATCCGATCATACATAGCCTGCATATCAGCTGGCAGGTCCGTCAACGTCCTCTTCAAATGTTTCAGAGCATGTGAGGACTTGAGGGTCCGCACTGCCAGATAAGTCCAAAGGAAGTTATCTCGAGCCATATCCAGAATCTGCTTCAAGATTTTGGTTTCAGCTCCCTTGGATCTCCATAACAATATTTGTTTAAGACTCCTCCATGTCGATGAGCGGAAAACGTAAGCCAACTCATGATGGACGTAAGTCTGGATATCTAAGTCATTGCCCTTGTGAAAAACACTGCTGACCATAGGTGCCGGAGACGTCTTGTTGAGTTGTGCAAATCCACGGATAATCTCTTGTGAATCATTCCGGCTGATGATGAGAAAACGAAGAGGTTAAGACGATAGTGGCAACTCGAACAAGAAACTCAGAAATAGGGTAGGGTTGTCCACCTTATCTAGGCCATCAATGATGAAGTAAAGTGGAGACTTCCCAGCAAGAGATGACTCCTCCAGCTGAAAAAGGGTCTGCTTGAATAACAGGCTCCAGAGGGCATGAGAATCAGCTCGTCTCAAAACAATGCCTTGTTTTGCGAATTTTTTTGAGTCTGGCTGCATATGCCTCTGTGGTGTGGGCCACCTGGTAGGCCGAGGACAGCAGCATCATTTCTAACTCGCTTTTGTCCTTTGAGGTAAACCTGACGAAGAAATAATGGGGGTTCAACCCCTGTTTCTGGAGTTTTCTGATAATGAACGAGGCAAGTACCAACTTTCCGCTAGCCGGCCTTCCATAGATCCACAAAATTCGTGATTTACTTCCGCTTTCTGGGCTTCGGTCCAGCCAGGAGATAAAGTTCTTGTTGTTTAGAATCCATTTGCACATTTTTGGTGCTCGCCTCTCACGGAAAAAGTAATAGTCATGGTAAGGAAGTACCGGAGAATTTAAGAACTTGGTCAGTTGCCGGGATCCCTTAAACATCCCCGGAAGCGCAAGTCGACTGGGAACTGCATAATATAGTGTCAGCAAGCACAATCATGCCACAGGAGCATGGTTGCGACACGACTTACAAGACAGAAGTCGTCTTGTTCTTTGCGATAGCTCTTCGTCGATTGCGTTTACAAGACTTGTTAAATTCTTTCGTGAGGAGATGTAATTCTTGTCATCAGAACCTTGAAACTTGCAGACTCCGTATGATCCACATCCATCGGAGTTTGAATTTCCTTGGGATATCTGGGACCCAGAACTACAGACTCTTTTCCGACAATGAAAACCCTCTAAACAAATATATTAGTCATGAGTATCCAGTGGGAATCATAAGATCATGCTAAGGCGTATCACATGTTGGTGTCTTAACTCAATTAGTGTAGAACGAGTTTTATAACAAGACACGATTCCAAGAAGTCTCTGAGCTGTGATCTCAAACCACCCATTGATGTCCTTAAGGGTTTCGGACTCCGGAGATAGCTCCTCTACGAATGTATTGAAATTTGATTTTGAGCCTGAGACAAGCTTATAACTCCGGAGAAACAGATCAAAGAGCTTTGAAGAACCATAATGTGGAGTGCCAAGGAAAATCATTGCCTTCACTGATTTGTAAATGGATTTATATGTTTCATCTTCGGAAGCAGTATTGTAGGCCTGTTGTGTCATAAGACATCAGATGTGATGATCAAAAGAAGCAAGGTTTGCTAAATGGGATTACTTACGTGATTCACCACAATGCCACCTAAGGAATGGGCGATGAAGATAATCGGTTTCTGAACCCGAGTCATGCCATGTTAATGTCACATAATCCTGTTTGTGCAGCCCTCATTTAAGTAACTGGAGTTACACATTGCACACTCACCTTTCCAATGTTCAAGTCGGTACATTTCCCATGGTTCCCTCCCTTCAGTTTAGAGAGAAAGTCACGAGAAGCTGGCCAATTGACACTTTTTTCAAGTCATTCTTGTCAAGAATAGGCTTCGCAATATAGCCAAAGGTAATAGCACGTGCGTGGTGAAAGTGAACAGGTAGAAGCTTCAATGGCCAGAATTTCTTGGGACCTTTGTCTAGGCACCATGTTGATTGACTCCCCCCCCCCCTTCATCCCATGAACAAGCACAATGTCAAGCCTGTACTCGTTCACTTGAGGTTGATAGACAACAGTCAGACCTGGAGAGTCACCCCACATTTGAAAATGGAGTTGGTTCTCCAGGTAAATACGGAGGATATACAGTGGGCCCTGCTTGATGTGAAGTCAATGCAGACATGAACTCCTGCATCTGGTCCAGTCTTTCAAAATGATCCTCTGGGGGATCTGCTCGATCACTTTGGCAAATCAAGGGTGTGCATGTAAGCTAATATGCAAAACAGGTCAGCTTTTTACAGACATAATGTTACACAGAGCAATCATTGGCCAATATATGTTCAATACCCAAAGAAACATTGTGCAAACTCACTTGATCCATGGTCATGCACCCAAAGAGCTAGTAGTGTAGGTACGTATCTCGATGACAAGTTATTGGAATACTATTAGAGCTTCGACTTGGAAACACCGGTAACCAGGCAGAACCCTTCTCGGGATTCAAGGAGCATTGAAGGGGATTTGTTGCAGAGAAAACATGAAAAACTTGAAGTGTGGATGTTTAATCGGCGCTCTGAGTTTAGGGAGTCGTCATACTCAAGGGGGTTAAAGTGTCAGCGTCGTCGGCCTAAGCATAAATATCCGTATGGGATTGGATATTGCTCCCTATGTCACTGTGTTGCCGAATCCCTCACAACTCAACAGCCAATTGATCTCTAATATGTGTCATCCATTCTATTGGTTCAGTTGTAGCAAGGCAGGATGATGATGCTCTGGCCTTGCTGCGTGGCCCCAATCCGTTGCCATTTCCGCCCGGTTTTCTTTGGTTCGCTTTGCTTTTGGGAAGCCGGGATCGGAGTTTATCCTCCGCATTTTGCTTGCTCGGTTTTTGGTTTCTAAGCGGAGGCCAGGTTATCCTTTTAATTTTCTCTCATTCTTCTATTTCAGTAATGATTTCATCCCTTTCGACATATTTCCTCCCTGTGTCAGTTTCAACTACACGATCGAAACGTCAGAGGGACTCAACATGGAAGCATCATCCGAAGCATCCCGTTCGTCAAAAAGTCAACGTCTTAATCAAATCACGCCGCCAAGCAGTTCCAAAGAGAGTCTGGTCTGCCCACAATTATGGATATAGTCAGCATGAAAGCAATCCTCCAGCGCTACGTCAACTACTACCGCTTGACAGGAGATCTACTTCCTCGGATAACGCAGCAAAAGATATCCTTAGCAATTCAGACCATATAAAAATGCACCAGGGCTCTCCTAGCCCACTGGATGACGAACCTTCCTGCATGACGTGGATGAGAGCATCAGCTGGGGACATGAGCTCATCCTGTATGGGACCAGACCAGATGGTCCAGGTATATATTAAAGAGAAACAAGGCTCTCTCAGCATCAAGAGATGCTTTACAAACAAGATGGAAGTTTTCCTATGCATGATGATACCGTCAACAGTATGTGAAGCATATGTAACATCCATATCATTACTGCTTGTGCCACTGACGAATCGCCTCTTGAGCAGAGCTGCCTCCTGGAACCAAATATATTTCTGTGGAACATTTTGGTACTAGTGCATGGACACTCACAGGAAAGATCACTGTTCAAAACCAGCACGGCGAGGAGGAGTATTATTTTGTCAAAATTGCTTTCCGGGACATTGGACGAAAGATGCTCCAGGGAGAGTTCGAATCTCCAAATTAATATATGAGACAACGCCTACGTTCATTACAAAACCATATGGGTTTGGCGAGTTCCCAGACTCCGGACTGACAGCTTATTTCTATCTGTCCCAATTTGTGGAACTCGACATTGAGATCCCTCCTGACCCGGATGAGTTCACTCAACGTCTTGCCTACCTGCACAAGATGAGCAGGTCACCCACAGGAAAGTTTGGCTTTCCTGTGCCAACACGTGATGGCGATCGCCCCCATATTGTCGACTGGCAGGACAGCTGGGCGGTTTTTTTCCGATATTTGTTCTTGGGTGTATGCAGGTTCGACATTGCTCGAAACGGGCAGTGGCCTGAATACGAACGGGCCATCCAGCAGATTGCAGACAAAGTTATTCCCATCCTGCTAGAGCCACTTCAGGCCAATGGGCGGAAACTCAAACCATGTCTGATTCATGGAGACCTTTGGGAAGGCAACATGGGGATCAACTTGGAAACTGGTGACAGCATGATTTTTGATGCTGCGTCTTATTTTTCCCATAATGAAATGGAGTTTGGTCATTGGTGAGTATAGTGATTCTGACACGAATTATCAAAGTACAGCCAAAACGATGAAGCTAACATAATACAGGCGTTTCGAGTTCAGTTCCATTTTTTGGTCCAGGGAATACTTAAAGAGTTATTTAAAATACTATCCTCATGCCGAGCCTGTCGACCAGTTTGAAGACCACCTGCGGCTCTACAGTCTCAAAGGAACTATCAATTACTCAGCTGGGCACCCTGGTAGCAATCCAAGAAAAACGCAAGTCATCCTGTCTGTTACAACACTGGGGAGTGTCAACATCCCTGCATAATGTCATGATGGTGCTAACACTCTACCTCACTTCTAGGGCTTACAACAACATGTGTTATCTCAACGAAAAGTATGCACCTATTGAGTACATGGACAAGTATGACCCGGCCCTTGATCCAAACATCACCGGTCTTTCTATCATACCTCACTTGGCGGAGGGGCTTATTTGACTCGGGTCTACACAGTTCATACGTAGAGGATCACATGTTTCGGAAGCCATAAATCCCATAATAGTTCTACAATTCTGTTTGCTATATTACCTTGAAACTGCTATAATATGCAGATATGGGGCTTGATTTGGTCTGATGACTCTGTACATTGCCATCAGCCCACCACTCCTTTTGTAGATTTTCGCCAACATTTGGTTATCATAGGGGTCAAATGGTCATTGTGCGAATACCTAGACCTGGCTTGTCGCCACTGCATGCATTCACGAAGGATTACAAAAATTGAAATTGCTCCGGCACCTCCCAGAAACACAGGAAAAAAAGGCAAAATACCATCTTCATCTAAATATGATCCACTAGAGGTTGGATGATAGCAGCGGACAAGGCACCAAGACCATACTTCATGGTCTGACCAGCTGCGTATACCGAACTTGATACGTATGGAAAAATGTCAACCAGGAGTATGCTTGCTACATGGCTCACAAGTGTAGAGAGCTCACACTCCAAAAACTCCAAAACGGTAGGGGTAGCTGGATGGGCTTCGTGTTGGACCGCCCAACCATAGTAGATGACCATAAGAGCTTCGAAACACGATGATGAGCGGATAATGTCGATATCGGACAGCCTCAATCGGAAACCAGGAATCTACTTGCGTGTTCACCTGCTTTGGGAATCGAAGCCTTTTCTTCCGTTGTAACAGCAAAGTTCCTGTCAACCAGCATCCCGGCGATGAGGCCCCCTATCGTCATACATGCCAGCTCCGAACGGAACACAAGCCCTATTTCGAGCTAGTTGTACTTGTAACTTGGCCAAAGATGACTGGAGTTGCAACTTGAAACGTGTGATAAACGGAGTACGACGACGCAACCAGAAGAGCACAGGAAATGCGTCCTTGTAAAAGATAATACTGAACGGCCCGGGACCGTTCCGCACCGTCCATCTCGGGCGTTTCCTTTTTCCTACCACCCTCTCGTGCTTCTCCCTCGATACACCCTTGTTATCTGTCCCAGATCGATACTCCTCACCTATCTCCTAACACCTCCTGACCCCCTCCTCTCAAGCCGCCCAGCGTCTCGGGTAGTGTTCCCCAGACGAGAATCACCACTACGCCTGCCAACACAACCACAGTAACAAGCACCCACGTAGCCCTCTTGGTCCTCCAAGTTAGCGTTCCGCCAACGGTAGGCTAGAAAGCCGACAATCCCTTACAGAATGACAACATTAGGCTCAACATAGTACCACGCTTCGATACAAGGGCCACGTCAGCCTCAATATTGTATGCAGCAGCCAGAGTTGGGCTGGCATTAATACTCTGGAGGATCCGGATAATCAACAGCCCAACATAGGAGCTTCTCGACGCAGGGAAGTGCATGAGACCCACCATACCTGTGTTGGCAAGTAGGTAGAGTATCACCAAGCCCAGTAAGGCTGGCCTACGACCATACGGGTCGGCCAGGCAGGCGATCAAGGCTAGGACAAGGGCTTTGGCGATGGCGCAGGTAGCTACGGTAAGGTTTATTGACTGCAGTGGCACAGAGGAAAGTTCCAAGAGGAGGGGGATAAGCGGGAAGTAGATCGTTGCGGTTAGAGTCGAGAAGCTGATGGTCAGGTTGAGGATAAAGGTCAGGTAGATGAAGCGGGGATGAGACCGCGTGTACTTGTTTGGTGTTGCGTCAAATTGTCGACTCTCAGCTAGGGAAGCTGCGTCACATTCAACATCATCGGATGAGTTGGAGGCATCGTTGTGGGAGACTAGCCTGAGACTATTGATGATGAAGGCTGACATGACAAGCTGCGATTGTGAGAGTCTGACATTGCAGCGATGGTGCTTTCTCGAAACCAAGTCCAATGCTGGTGATATCTTAGCTCGAGTACTCTCGTTCGATCAGCACCGGACGAAAATAAGGCAAATACAACCACGCTGTGTAACCTAGCACAGACCTTGCGCTGGCCGCATGATACATGCAGGTCACAGGCGAACCAGGCTATCGGTCTTTACTCACCTCGCAGGATGGCTCAGCTGCCACTAGTGACGCCGCTGCTCGCCGGAGAACTTTAGTACCGAATCCAGAGTCAGGAAATTGCTGTTTTTATGCACGAAGAACTTGGAAGATGCCAAAGCTGCCTGCATTATTAGGGCGGGAACCTATGTCAAGGACGATAACTGCTAGTGCATCATCAAGTAGGAAATTGGAATTACCAAAGTTCATGCGATGAGGCTCTGCGAGCATCGCTACAGAGCAGCCAAGTGCCCGTTTGCAAAGGATCGGTAAGTGATAAGGATGTTTGTCCTTTGTTGGTTCCAAAGCCTCTCCAACATGACCGAGGACAGGACGGTAGAGTGCTGGCATATGACAAGGGACAATTTTGACTACGCCATCAACGCAACTCTCAATATGTATACGTATATATTGGTGAGCTCGAGGAGAAACAGCCAAGTAGCCGCCGTTCTTGGGGAATTGGGACCAACATGCAAAAACGTTGCTGTTGTGCTGCGTGATTGGTGCTGAAGATGGTAAGTGATCCCCGCCTCAGCCCTATCGCATGTCCTATTTCTCGCAGCGTTGGCTCTGATGATCGCTGTATCCACATCGCAAGAGATGAACCAGGTAAAGTACCTTAAGCATAAGTTTCTCGACCAGACTCAAGGCAAGTGACGTGTTCAACCCGCTCGCCCGAGACTCAAACCGCCGTATCTAATTTCATACAAACAGTTCGGTTAAGCCATCCTGGAACATGAAAATACTACACAGAGAGACAGATGTTGATGGTACATGCCAGTAATGATTTTTCTCAGTCGTCACCGTTGAACTGACGTCCTCCTCCCCCACATTCTGCCTGGTAGGGAAGCACCCACAGCAAACATTACGGTCCCCACTCTACGCCTTGCCCTCGTCCCACGGCAGTGGGTACGTTCCAACCCAATCAGCAACCTCGCTCCTGAGCTGGACAATTTCCCTATCCGTCTCACCATTACCCAGATATTCCAAGAAGGTCTTCAACCGGCCAGCCGTCTTACCCTCGCCCTTCTCTTCCGCAGCCTTCCTGGCCGCCTTATCCACGCGGATCGCAATTGTCACCGCTCGATCAACAATATCCGCCACGCGCTCAAAGTCCTCTTCCGTGAACCCACGTGTTGTCATCGCAGGGGATCCCATGCGTAGTCCGCCAGGCGTCAAGGCCGATTTGTCGCCGGGCACAGTGTTCTTGTTAGCCGCGACGCCAACGAGCTCCAGGACACGCTCGACGCGAGCGCCGTCGATGCCCTGCGGTTTGAGGTCGACTAACACCAGGTGGTTGTCCGTGCCGCCAGATACAATTTTGTAGCCCAAACCACCCTTCTCCTTGGGCTCACCCAGCCGGCGGGCGAGAGCCTTCGCATTAGCTAGGACCTGGGTCTGGTAGGACTTGAACTCGGGCGTCTGGGCCTGCTTGAGGGCCACAGCGAGCGCGGCGATGGTGTGGTTGTGGGGACCGCCCTGGTGACCGGGGAAGACGGAGGCGTTGATAGGGCCTTCGAGGTTGTAGAGCTCCTCAGCACCGGTCTTAGCGTTAACACGACGCACACCGCGGCGGTAGAAGATGAGGGCTCCGCGAGGACCGCGCAGGGACTTGTGCGAGGTGGTGGTGACGATGTCGGCGTGGGTGAAAGGGCCGGGCAGGACTTTCGCAGCGACCAGACCCGAGATGTGCGCCATGTCGGCCATGAGGTAGGCGTTGACCTTGTCGCAGATGTCACGCATGCGAGCATAGTCGATTAGACGAGAGTAGGCTGATGCGCCAGCCACAATGATCTTGGGACGGTAGAGGAGTGCTGTCTCCTCGAGCTTGTCGTAGTCGATCAGACCGGTCTCCTCGTTGAGTCTGTAGGGCAGGGTCTCGAAGTACTTGGAGATGAAAGAGATCTTCTTGGTCGGGGTCTGGTAGCCGTGCGACAGATGACCGCCATGAGGGAGATCAAGGCCCATGAGGCGATCATGTGTTTCCATCAGGGCAGAGTAGACGTAAAGGTTGGCCGGGGCGCCCGAGAGAGCTACAGGCCATGTCAGCCATGTGAGTACCCTTGAGTTCTTCGGAGGACTCACCCTGGACATTGACACCCCATTCCCGGGGATCAAGACCGAATGTCTCAAGGGCACGCTGCTGGCATAGCCTTTCTGAGGCATCAATAAATTCATTACCACCATAGTACCGTGCACCAGGGTATCCTTCCGAGTATTTATCTGTGTCCAGATATTAGCCCGCTGCTCCCATCCCATGACTTGTGTTCCCTCACTGGTACGCACTCTGCATCGGGCTCCCTAGGGCGTCCAACACAGCCTGGGAGGTGAAGTTCTCGGACGGGATAAGGTTGATGAAGTTCTTTTGCCTGGTTTTCTCCTGTCGTCTTGTTAACCCCTGTCCCAATGCTCATCTCGAACAACTGCCCGAAGCACCCCACATACCTTCTCAATAATGTCATACATAATAGGATCAGCCTGCTGCAAATGAGCAGCGAGCATCTGCGGCGCATTAGCATCCCATTCCTTTCTAGCTCCATCCCCACTGGCGCCCGCATACCCGCTGTTGAGCATCATTTGCAGCAGACCCAACACTCCTCCTCTGCACTGCCGGGCGCAACGTCCGCGATATTGTCCTCCGCGACACGCCGGCGACGCCGCGAAGGGCGGCAGTACACACTGCCATGCGCCGTAGACCTGGGATGGTGGCTGACATGGCTACTACTGACTGCTGGCAATCACAATGTTTTATCACCAAGTCAGCAAAAGTTCATAAACGATCAACCTGGATATCCACGAAAACACATTTCCTCGGTTAAACATGGGATTAGGGCGGGGCGCTTGTGATCGACAACAATTGAGTAATACATACAGGATAAAAAACCACAGACCAAAAACTCCGTCAGCGGCGTGCAGCTAATTTGATTCTGACTGGCGATTGACCTGAGGATGGAATGGGCGGAGGTCGTTGCGGATCGTGCTGATGCTGTGAACCGTCGGGGCCAAACAGGTGACTTTTGGCACAGCGAATGGCACCACAGGTGATTCCGATCGATTCATTGGCGCCTGCGGCAGTACTGCGGGACGGTCTTCAGTGGTGATGCTGCTGGGCTCGGCGCAAAGAGAAGCCGCAAAATTGTGGGGTTATTGCCGCCAAGAAAGGAAGCTGCCGTAAGCTATTATCTTATCATGTCTTTTATTTTAGGATAAGCTCGCCCGAGATTGGTCAAAGCGTATCTGCCGACGCACAGACCATATGGCCCGTACCCTGCCCCACCCAAAATTCACGTTTATCAACGACCAAATTTTCGCGCCGACTTCTATTCTTTTCTTCCCCAATCAACTAAATTGGGGGTGATGAGCGCGCTACGTCGAATCCTCCGCCTTACGGCTGGTGGGATATGCTGACATGTCCTGGCACACCTTCACCACTCAACGAGGGACAATTTGAAGCAATCTGACCCAATTCTGGTTGATGCCCGGCGCCGGAGCCGGTTTTGCTTGTTTCTTGTCTGTTTCCTATCTTGACCTCTCTACGGTCGTCCGTTTTGCCTGAATCGTCAGCCTGTCTGTATCTTAGATAGACCATAATAGAGCATTCTGAACCACTCCCCGAACGCCAGGACTTGCGATGTTGACAGTGAAACCCGCAATGCTTTTGCCATTCTAGTGTAAACCAGTTCCCCAGTTTCAAAGCAGCCAACTTCTTCACCAGACCCGGCAAACCCATTGATTCCGTCTTTCAGTGCCATACATGCAGCAAGCCAAATTTGTCTCGTTTCTACAAGACCGCGCCGCCTAATAAAAAACTGGCGCGCGAGGGCCAGCGGGAGAGTCTAGAGAGTCCAGAGTCCAGAGTCCACGTGCACGAGAGCCGACCGAGATATGAAGGTAGGTAGAGAGAACGCGACCAGAAAGAAGCCCAACCCGTTACTCCGAAAGGTTGCCGGAAATCCATTTGTCCATTCGTATGTCCTCGATCAAAACATCTACTTGGACTCCTCCTCCTCGCCCAGAAGAGCGTTCCGCTTTGCCGCCTGCCTCTCCTGCTTGCGCTCGCGAGCAGCCTTAGTCCGCGCGCGCTTGGCGTCCATCTCCTCCTTAATCTGCCTCTCACGGGCCTTCTCAGCCTTAGCACGGTGGATCTGTAGTCACCCAGTTAGCGCGAATTACCCTCCAGCCTCGAATTGTCTCTAAGAACATACGTGCTCGACAAGCGCGCGCTTGTGCTTGAAGGTGTTACCCTTGGCGAGGTGGTAAAGCTCGTGGTAGAGGTGCTTGTCAATCTTGCCGCTGGCGCGGTACTTGACCAGGAGGCGGCGGAGGACGCGCTGGCGGCGCATCCAGAGGACCTGCCTGTGGCAATGTGTTAGGACTCCGCGTTCCTCTATCCATTTCTAATCGATATGGGTGGACTACGTACTGAGGCATACGGGCATCAGCGGTACCCTTGCGCTTACCGAAGCCGCGGTGGCGGCCGATGCGGCGAGCAAGGTTGAGCTCGCGCGCGCGGGAGCGCGAGTGCATCGTCACAGGCTTCTTGATGATGAGGCCATCGGCGACGAGCTTGCGGATGCTCTGGCGGGAGTTGGCGTTCGAAATCTCGCTGACCTCGTTGGGGTCCAGCCAAACTTTGCCCTCGCCGCAGCCCAACACCGACGCCGCCAGGCGCTTCTGGGTCCTCAGGTTAACCCTACAGCCGGACACCAGTCAGCATGTCTGTGTTTTCGACTCTCCCTGTGATCTCCGTGAAAATTTCGATGGCGATGGGGGAATGCATGATGCAGGGTGACGATTGTCGGAGTGGTGATGGCGATGATGCAGTTGTCGGGAGAGGATCGTTGGTGCACTGATGATGCCTGCTCTTCTCTATGCCAAAAATCCATCGATTTCACCGCGATTCCAGCGAAAAATATCATCCTGCAAGATCCTACTCTTTCCTCTGTGTCAACGAGGGGGATATCAGGGCACTCACATCTTGAATGATTTCTGCTGTAGATGGTTAGTATCTCGAGGTTGTCGATGGGTTTGGATTTCCGCTGAGGGGAAGTTTGCCGTCAGAATTTCTCGAGCGCCAGTTTGTGGGTTTCCCTGGTGGGGCCAATACGAGGATTGCGATTGGGCGAGGGCTATGAGAATCACGCACCCTAGCACGTGCCACAGTCTTTAGTGGTACTGGCCCGGGGTCCACTTCACTCTGTGCTCTCGGCTTTTTGAGCTTTTCCGGGTTGCGGTTCCAAGAGACCCGAGGCTCCAATGTTGACAAATAGCAACAGTTAGCCAAGGGGTGTAAGAGTGCTCCGCAAGCCAGAGCTCAGATATTGAACCCAAATGATACAAAATGTTAACAACGGAGATGAATATCTCAGCAGGACCCCGGCTTGTCCCTCCTTTTGAGTGCCTTCTCTCTCCTGGTGCTGACCATGCATGCCTCTTGATCCATTTTCTGTAGTCACATCCAGAAGCTCCTCTTCTCCTGAGCCCTTTTTGTTTTGTATTTGACATCACAGCTACAAAATACTATTCCACTAACACCTACATTCTTTCACTCGGAGAACAAATCCGACCCAACATCTACCTTCCCAACCGCCATAAGCTCCTTCTCATCCTCCACCTCATCAGCCGACAAACCAAGTGTTCCAGCACCGCCTTCAGCCTCTCTCCTCTCCCTAGCCTGGGCACCCAGCCTGAGCGTCACACGCTTAAAGTAATCCTGCATGCTCCGCTTGACATTAGGCGCCAAATCCGTCGCGGCCGTAATCCACTTGTCAAACACCTTGCTTTCCTCATCCGCGACAGCAAACAGCTGCACGAAGGCTGCCTCGGCCGCCAATTTGACGGGGATAACCATGTCCCGGACGGACGAGAAGATTGGCGGCGCGAGTAGCGACAGGTGCGGGCGCACCATGTCGGGTTGCTTGCGAGCCATCGTGCGGACCAGGACGAGGGACAAGCGGCGCGAGTCACCGGGATTGCCGGGTGGGATGAGCTTGGCAAGGCTGGTGAAGATGGCCTTGGTCGTCTCGAACGCCTTAGGTGAGTCGTGGAGGAGGTACTTGCCGGTAGCCATGATGAAGTTGTCGGCGATGAAGGCCTGGAATTGATGTTAGTTCTAGATTACGTACCTACAGACTGGTAGGTTCAACTTACATCTTTGCTTTCGATGCCCTGGCACAGCAGCTCCGGCAGGTCCTCCGCCAGCGGCGAGTCTAGCAGCGAGCTAGGGCTTTCCAGGAGCACAGCATTGAGCGCAAGCACACTCGAGGTAGTAAACTCCCTGACCATGACCCTATTCTTAAGCAGGCCAACGGCCATATCAGCCGGGACGTTCTTCATCAGCGCGCCAAACAGCTTAGCGTTCGTAATGGTCATGGCCTTGTCATTCTCATCAGGCTCCATGTCAATCAGGCCCAAGACAGCTGCACGCGAGCTCTCGCCCATGTTGGAGCCCGCCTTGCTGATGACCTCGTAGAGGGCCTTGAGCATGGCCGTCTTGACACCGGCATCCGTCGTCTTGGAGCCGGTAACAAGCTCAGCAATCAGTGGATCAACACGCGGCGTGTACTTGATGAGGGTGCCCAGGGCACGAGCTGCGCGGCTGCGCAAGATCTCGCTCGAAGTATCTGCAAGGGATTTGGCAAATGTGCGCTGGAGCTGTGGCAAGAACGGCTTGAGCGCGGTAGGCATCTTCTCGAGCAGATGGTTGAGGGTAAGCAGAATGGCCGATCTGACCTCCGTCGAACGCTCCGAGACAACACGAATAAGCGGACCCGTGATTTGCGTGACGAATGGTTTGAGTGAGGCCTCGGTCGTCCTGTCGACGATATCCGAGATGCCTAAAGCGGCTGCTACTCTCTGCTCGGCAGTACCGTTCATGAGACCCTGCAAGAAGATAGGTAGGATGGCGTTGATGCCCTTCGGCAGCTCGAAACCAGCCAGCTCGCGGCCGGCCACGCCAACTTGGAGCAGCGTCTGGCGGGTTGAGATGACCAGGCCCTCCATCTCCTCCTTCTTAAGCCGCTTGGTGAACTCGTTGAGCGCGTTCCACGAGGCCTTGACAACCTCCATGTCCTTGTCATCGAAGGAGATAAGCAGAGCACGAATGATGTCCTGGTTGTACCTCGAGTAGTCGACGGTAGCAGCAGAGAAGAATTTGGCGAGGTGACGGCCGGTAGCTGCTCTTTTGCGGTGGTCTTCGTGCTTGATGAGCTGAAGCAGTACGTTCATGACCACGTTAAGACCATCGGTGTCGTCAATAGACAGTATGACAGTATCGAACGAAGTGTCCAGCTCCTCGCGGAGGGTCTCGTCGGCGCAGCCGACAATGTTGTCCATAAGAGAATTGATGATGTTGGGCAGGCGCCTGTTCATAGCAGCACCAGCCACCTTGGACAACGAAGCCAGAGCCTTGGCATTGAAAGCCGAAATGGGCGGCGTGATGAGGGTAGGGATGAGGTTGGGCAAGATGATGTTGGCCCGAGTAGGCTCGGTAAGCAGTGTAAGCAAGGCCGCCAGAGCGTTGTTCGCCTCCTCCTCGGAGCGGAGCAAGTTAAGGAGGAAGGGCAGAACCTGGTCGATAGCCCGTTTACCAATGATCTGCTGCAGCGAGTCGAACGCTTCTGCAGCGGCTTCGCGGACATCCGAGTCGGAGTCGGTGAGCGCCGTACGAACAACCGAGATGAGAGTCTTCTCGTGGTCCTCGAGAGCCTCTGGAGAAGCCGAGGAGATGAGCTCCTTGAGAGCAAGGCAGATACCCTGCTTGGCGTTGACATCCCGGGACGTCTGCAAGCCCTCCTCAAGAGTAGGGAGCAGCGTAGCCAGGACGCCATCGCCGGCCTTCTTGATGAGCTCGCCCAAAGCGTTGCTAGCGATGACCTTGTGCTCCATATTGGAGCTGCCAAGGCGCTTGATGAGCAGCTGGGTGAGCGTAGGCACGAGCTCCTTGAGTGTTCTTGGGCTGTGAACAAGCTGCTTCCAGACAGTGACAGCAGCAGCGCGGACGGCGCCTGCGGTATCGCAACGGCACACGTACAAAGCCGAGAGAATCTTGTTGCGCTTCTCCTCTCCAAGAACCTCGCGTAGAGAAGCACCAGCTTCCTTGGTAATATCCTGATCCGCCTCGTCTTCTTCCTTGTTTGCCGAGGCCTTAACACCAGCAAGGTTGAAGAGAAGATCACCAACAAGCTCCACGGAGCTGAGACGAATGCGGTAGTTGTCATCGGCCAAGCCACGCTCGAGCTCAGGCAGCAGCAAGTCGACAGCGCGAACAGCGAAGTTCTTGACCAACAGACGACCTGCACGCAAAGCTGTCTCTCGAATGGACTCGACATCATCGGCCAAGCCAGAAAGGATTGGAGGAATGATCTTTCCGAGATAATTGGCAAAGCTGTTACCGAAGCAGACGGGCAAGAAGATGAACAACGACATGAAACCTTCGCGAACGGCAGGCTTGGGGGACTCGACGTTCTGCAGGATGGTTGGCAGGGTCTCCTCCAGTCTCGAAGTACCCAGACCAGCGAGGACCTCGCTGAGAGCCTGAGCAGAGCCAAGGCGGTCGCCAGCGCTGGTGTCGGACTTGAGGGTCTGCATGAGATTGGGAATGAGATCCGGTAAAGCATCCTCACCCAGCTTTTCGACAAGCGACCCAAGAGCACGAGAAGCCGTGGCGCGTGTAGTCGGAACAGGGTCCACGACAGCAACCTTGAGGCCGGCCACGAGCACCGGCAGGTGAGCAATAAGATCCTTGCGCTCGGTGAGATGCGCCAGACTGCCGATAACCTGGGAAGCCTTGCGCTTGGTGTTGGACCGGTCGCCCAAACCACGCTGAAGGATCCGGCTGACGAGAGCCAGGGACGGCGCATCGAGGTAATGCACGAACTGGACCTTGATGAGGGCATCCAAGGCGTCGTCGGTGTACTTGGTTGGGTCGCTAAGGGCCTTGAGGAGAATATCGATGAGACTCTTGATTTCAGGGTTGGTGATGACCTCGCCGAAGCGCTTCAAGCTCCTGTTGGCAGCTGCCCGCACTTCTTTGTGACTGTCATTGAGCACGGCCGTCAGAGGTGGGATGATCTCGGGCAAGTTCTGGGCAAGCTGCTGAGGATCAAGGTAAGCCATGGCACCAAGTAGGTCGCAGGCACCCTTCTTGCTACGCCATTGGTCATCATCAAGACCATTAAGGAGCGTCGGGAGGATCTGCTTAACACCGTACGAGCTGAGCTTCGCGAAGCAGGCCTTGGCCGCCGCCAAAGCAGCTTCACGGACATCGGCATTGCCATCACCGAAGCCAGCCAGTAGCTGTGGCACGATCTGGATGACGTATGGCTCGAACAGACGGCCAAGGATGGTAGACAGGAGCTCGTAAGCAATCATAGCTGACTCACGCTGACGGATTTCCTTCTTGTTCTCCAGCGCGGAGTTGAGCTGGGTCATGATGCGATACTCCTTAAGGACATTGATACCCCGGCCGAGCACAAGGCCAGCCAGACCATATGCCGCACCGCGCTGCTCGGAGTACTTCTTGGACGTCAAGAGGATCTCCATCATTTCATCGAAGTACTTGGACGACTTGTCGGCACAGGTGCGGACAAGAGGGGGCAGGCACTCAGCAATGGCATACTGCACAGCTTCCGAAGGTGTGCTGAGAGTGGCAAGTAACCGCTCGATAACAACCGGGATCTTCTTATCACCCGGCTTCAAATGGCGAGCAAGTGCACCGTACATGATGATGACAGCCTCGTTGACACGGTCAGCTGCTTCCGAGTTCTTGTCAGGGGCTTCAAGGACCTTCTCAAATGTCTTCATCAGGCGGTCAAGGATCTCCTTGCCGTGGATCTCGATGGTCATGTTAGCAGCCTCGAGCATCTCAGCACGGACACCAGCACTCTGGTCACCCAAAGGACCCTGCTCGATGAGGAAGTTGAAGTAGGGCTCGAGCTGGCGCTTCTCGAGGTGAGGAGCAAGACCCTTGAAGGCAAGAGCGATACCATGGCGAGCCTCCCAAGGATCGGAGAGATCCATCTTCTTGGGCATACCAAACTCATCCAGCTGTTGCACACGCGGCTTGGCCAGCTCAACGTAAGACTCGCGCAGCTTCTCAAGGATAGGTGCCACCACATCAGGATGCTGACCAGCGACCTCTGCAAGAGACTTAGCAGCAGCACGACGTAGTTGAACATCCTTGCTCTCCAGGTAAGGAATCATCTTATGCCCCAGCTCCTCGGAGGTCTTCCACTCGCTCTCCTCCCAAATTTCACGGCCGAGCTCAGCGTTCTCATCAATATCGTCGTGGCAGGCGAGCCAGATCTCCTCAGAAGCGTTGACATCGCTCATGTCGACATCGGCGCTGATAGCCTGCAGCACGGCAGTCCGGACGCTCGTCTGTGGAACAATTGCGCCACGAGCCAGGACGCCAATCTCGGCAGGGCTGATATTCGGGGCGATACAGCGGACCATGTCCGAGAAGCAGTCCTTGAGGATCTTGTAGTGCTGGCTGTACTTCTGCATAGACGAGATCAGGCTGGACAGAATCTCAGCGCGAGGAAGAGCCTCGTCAAAAGCGACATCGGTATGAAAAGACAGGATCTCAATGGCAAGAACCAGCTGAGCATCCTTCTCATCAGCGTCCTTGGCGAAGCCACCTTTCTCGAGCACGTAGAGAACAAGCGGAAGGACGTAGATCAGGCTGACAGTGTCGAGAGGACGTTGCTCGCCCACGAAGCGCAAACGGTACAGCACACGGGTGATGAGCTCCTCGAACGGCTCCTCCGTCAGGTTCTCTGGAAGAGCCGTCACCTCATAGGCGCGCAGAGTAGCCACACCCATGAAGGGACGAATGAAAGATCCGATGCGAGAGGTGATCTGCTCAGAGAGAGAAACGAAAGCCAGTGGCCCAGTCTCACCAGTGATGCGGGTAGCGCCAGCATTGATGGCGGCCAAAGTCGAAGAAACGGCAGCACCCATCCAGCGGGTAGCATCCGTCGGCGGCCCAGTAGCAAGAGCCTTGACGACACCAAACCCGCGGAGAAGTTTGGCAGCAATCTTGCGAACGTTCTCACGGATCTCGGCCTCCTTCTTGAGCTGTGCACTGACCTTTGCCTGTTCCTCAGCCGTAAGCTTCTTTTGTATGCCCTTCTTCTCAGCCAGCTGTTGCCTGAGTTCTTCTTCCCACTTGAGCAAATCATAGTCCTTGACGTTTTTGTTCGGAACCACATTCTGCCTCTTAGCCAGGACATCAACAAACGTCGTGCCCTCAGGAGTGCGGAAGATGGCCGCTTCGAGTGGGCCAACTGTTGACACTACAGCAGCATCAAGGTCGTCTTGGATAAGAGCAACAATCCGAGAGGTCATGTTCTCAGGGGAGACAAAGACAAGCTCGGCAGCAGCACTGTAGGCTGCCTGCTTCGTAGCTTCGGACTGTGTCTGTTAGCAAAACGTATCAGAGAAATAGGATGGGACTCAAGCTTACCTTTTGTTCATGGCCGGTGCACCGGACGATTTCATCGATCAGTGCATCTTCATGGTCCTTTGCGAGTTGGCCAGGGTCAACCTGAACCTTCAAGCAGAGATCAATCCAGCTAGCGCGTGGAATGAGCTGCTGCTTTGCCAACACAAGGAGAGAGCACATCTGAGCCTGGAGCTGCGCCTTGTCAACATCACCGCCTGATCTCCGATTGAGCTCAGCCGGGCTAAGGCAGATCGCTTTTAGCACTAGGTGAAGGTTCGACGTGCCTGACTTAGCCAGCACTGCGGCGCTCTCCTTCTCGGCAGCTTCGCTGGTTGCGATCCAGTGCCACAGGCCCTTAATAATCTCCGTAGCCACAAATTGGCATCCAGGCTTAAGAGAACGTGCAGAAAGATCAGAGAGGGCATCAATGGCTTGCCTGCGGACAGCAGAAGGAGTTGTGGCAGAGCAGATAAGGAAGATAAAGGCCTGAGTCCAAGCAAGCTTGATCGCGTCGCTACTGGAGAGCAAACCCTCCACGATGGCAGACAAAGCGCGGCAGAACCACTTCAAATCATCTTCAGGATACTTGCTGTATAGACGCTGGCTCAGCACAAAAGAAGGCTTCGGATCGAGTATAAGGCTGTTCTTCTGGACAGCCGCTTTCTTTAGCAGGGCCTGGATGTTCGCGTTCTCGAGCCGTTGGAGCAGGCCCGAAAGGCCAGCCACCACCAGGGCGCCAGTAACAAGTCCACTTTGGACAGCGGCAGTAGGATTCGCCACAACCTCGTTAAAGATAGTAAGAAGTGACGGCACGACAGCCTCGGCAAAGGCCACAAAGCCAGCTGGAAGCTCAGCTTCCTGGGCAAAGGCTTGCAACAGATCACCCGTACGGAGGATCCATATCCGCCGAGAGGATACCTTCTTGTCACCCAAGCCCTTTACATACGCATCAAGAAGCGCCTTAGGCACCTCCGGAGTCCGGAGGAGGAACAGAGCACTGGCGTTCAGCGCGAGGGTCTCGGCACTCAAAGCTGCCTCGTTAGCCTCTTTACTTGTGACAGCAGGAAGGCCTGTGGCAATCTTAGTAGCAATAGATGCCGACAGCGGCAGTCCGCTTAGCATCTCAGAATGCAACACCCTGTGATCCGCAGAAGCCAACTTGTTGGTCTTCAGAGGGCCAAGCACTTCATCTGCAGTCTTCTCCAGATCCGCAAAATCCCGGCATACAGTAGCAATCTCCCGAAAAGCCCTGACGGCTCCACTGCGAATAACAGCGTTGGAAGACTTGATGTTGGAGAGCAGGGGTTTAACAAAGCGGCTGTTCAGAGCCTTGGACAGGTCGAGTTTGGGAAGTGCCTTGACCAAAGGAGTGATGAGGTCATTCAGCACAACCTCTGGCGCACGCAGCAAACCCTTCTCGATAGCCGGGAAGACCTCCTTGTCGAGGTCCTCCAGGGAGACAAAGGCGGCAAAGAAGTCGTGAAGGCCATCAGCGATGTGTGACGGCAGCGCTGTTCGAGAGCCAATGATCTCGCGAGCGTAGAAAGTGAAGTATTGGCCTTTAAGGTCCTCCACGACAGCCTTAGCTTCCGGCTGTCGAGCGCAGACGCCAGCAATAACGCCAAGCAGCACCGAGTTCTTTGCCGTCGGCTTGGCATCCTTCGCGGCAAGAACTCCGATCGCCGTGCTTACGGCCGCTTGATCGGCTTGAACGAGCTTCCGGAACCCTCTCCGGGTAATAACCAGGGCTGAATGGCCTACTGACCCCCTTGCTGTCGGCTGCAACGACTTCTCCAGGGCATCGGCGGTCGCGAGCACGAGGTCTTTGCTACACTTTTCCCACAACGAAGTACCGGCGAGGTTCTGGATAAGCAAGCTGCACCATTCTACTAGGGCAAAGGAGTTGGCTTGGGCGATAGCCTGCTTCTGAGCCTCTTGGCGGATGGCTGCAACGAGTGGGGGCACGAAGGACTCGGCTTCAGAGCACTTTGTGATCGATGTCAGGCATTTCTGAACAGCCCGGCGAGACGGACGGTCGGCGTAGAAGGTATGGGTCCAAAAGAGGACCTTCAGCAGGCCAAGAAGGGCTGGCCGGTCAAGGGCTGGCGGGGCAGAGAGTTAGCCAGCCTTGTTTGAGAGACGGTGACACCATTTCAGTGATAACACCAACAAGACGCATCCAGGGATGTCTAGCACGTACAGTTATGCGATATCTTCTCGTCAATTGCGCGCAGCTGGGCGATTCGGACCGTGGTTGAGGACGACGTCAAGGCAGTCCTGGCCTGCTCCAGGTCGAAGCTGCCCGGCGCGGCATCGTTGGCGACGGGTTCAGACATTGTGTTGTGGTTCCTGTGTGGGCATCGGGTCGTATGATAACATTGTTGGGCGGCAGAGGCCGCTAAGTGTGTGGGAAAAGATGGTGCCGGGCTTAGAGTCAGCAAGCAGCTGGCAGCAACCGTGATGGCAGCTGTGTCGTTTGGGCGGTGATTTTGAGCCTTCCACTGCTGCAGTGCTTTGCTGCGGGGCCTTCTGGAAGAGCGGGCCCCGCGAGGGCTGCAGGGCTGCTAAAAACACTGGCCGAATTTCCGCTTCTAGCTGCGCCTTTCATCTTTAATATTCCACCTCTAGCTGGTTGCCCAGCAGCCCAAAAACAGACGATTTTGACTATAGCTAGTTACAAGACACTTCTCCAAGTCTTAAACTTCTCGTACGATGTTTCGTTTATTGTTTCATTAGAATTCCAGCAATCTGCAATGCTAACTATGGGTAGCTGCCGCGAATAATAACACAGTCAAAATAACATAAAAGCCTCGAAGCTCGAGGTGGGGTCCAGCTCCTGAAACGGCAGGCGGTGGTATTCCAAGACCCCGTTTTGCGGCCAGGCTGTGACACTCCCCGCGAGCAGAAAGGGTCCATTATTGGACCTGCAAGGCTGCAAGTGTTTGACTGCGCTGCCGACTGGGACCCTCAGCTGGGCCACTGAGTGCGACTGGGACCTGGAAACCTGGATGCTTCACCTGATGAGCAAGGGCATGAAATTTCGAATTACTCCTCCCGATCTTTTGCTGTCGTGCCTGGAGCTTAGACGCTGCAAGGCGCAAAACAGCAACGGCGGTAGTGCCATCGCCGCACCCGCCAGTCTTCTTGCTGCCCATCACTTCTACTAAAAAAGACCCTCAAATTAGCTTGCTACTTCGCTGCTACTCTTGTCGTCATGGCTCCCAAAAAGAAATCCAAGAAGCCCGTCTCGAATCCGGCCCGCGGGTTTGCGACAACATCGATTGCCTCGAAGCCAAGAGTCGCGGAGGCTGCTCCCTCTTCCGCAAGCACACCTGCTCAAAGCCGTAGTTTTAATAACAACAATAAGACAGCCGACACAGATGCCCCTCCAAAGAACGATGTCCCGCCGAGCAACTCGGCCAAGGGTGCTACGCCGGCCCAAAACACCCTGACAGCGAAGGCATTGAGTCCCGAAGAGTTTGAGAAGCAACTGGAGGAGTCGGAACTGCAGCTTCTGGTCGAGAAGTACGGTCAGACCGTGCGGCGACTGGCCCAGAGGCAGAAGAGCCGACTCGAAACTGATCGGCGAATTCTGAGAAACGGCGCGGACACGGTCAACCCGAAGAAATGGCTGCCGACAGAGCTAATGGACCAGATCCTGGAGCTCATCCAGGCTGAGAACAGGTTTGCAGCGTCGGGGATCGTCTCTGATGGCGCGACTAGTAGGCTCCCGCCGGAGGAAGACCTCATCATCAAGCTGTGGACCCTGCAGCTGACCCTGCAAGCGGCTGGAATGCCCTCCAACCGCATTCAACCGGCTCTGCAATATGTTTTGGACATCGCTCCCAACATCTCGCTTAATGTTAAGGGCGAATCAATCTGGGGACTGGAAGAAGTCCTCGACTGGTTCGCCAGAGAGTGCTCCCTGGAAGAGCTGCCAGACTACTCTGGTCGGAAGACAGGGTCCAAGTCGCAAGCAGGTAGGGATCTTGTGCCATTGTTCATGCGCTTTTCGATGTCTGGTCCTGGCAAATTGTATTCTGACTGCAGATCCAGATACTCCAGCAGATACTCCAGATGCTTCAAGAGGCGGCACTCCATTCGAGATTGACCCCAAGCTGGGGTCCAAGATGAAGGGTAGTGCCCTGAACAAGTCTCGCCAGGCATCGCCCAAACGGCCGACAATAACGGTCACATTTGACGAAGACATCGATCCTGACCAACTCCTTCCTTTGTGGCTCGAAAGCAAAACCAAGCTGTTTCGCATTCAACGCCCCCGCCAGGATGCAGCTAAAAAGAAGGGATCTCAGGAGAAGGACAGTAGCTCTGATGACCCTGAGGAAGCCCTCTTGCTCGCCAAGATCGACAGAATTGAGAAAGATGTTCTGTTTGACAAGAGCGTAGCCGAGAATCAGTGGAGGACAAAGAAGATAGAACTGGAAAGGGAATATGCTGCCGCTAAGGCAGAGGAACGCAAGAAGCAGGCTGATGAGAATAAGAAGAAAGCAGCTGAAGAACCACCGGCGCCAACTGACGCTGATGAAATTAATGCTGAGGCTGAACGGATCGCCGCCGAGATTCTCGCAGAACAACCCGGGGATGAGGACGGCGCGCTAGCTGACTTGTTTGCTAGCTTACCTGTTAATGAGGTCGACCCCTTAACAGGGAAGAGTAATACAGTCGTGAATGGGGCAGATGGCGTCAAAGTCACAATACGGGACTTTGGTAAATGGTCAGGTCTCACTCCTATGCGAGTCCTCGAGGACGCATGCCGGTCAAGGTCAATACAGCCCCTGCTAGCTACTGCAGCTAGACGATCCACTAACAGCAAACAGGGACTCTTCAGTCAAAATCTCATATCACCTCCTATCTGATGTTTCTTATGCGAACCGCCATGCGGTCAATATTATTTGGTCGAAGCCACAGGAGATTCCTACTCCTCTCGAACTGGGTGAGGTCGAAGTGTTTGCTTCACCGAATCAGTTCGTCTACAAGATGATGTCTATTGCCGCCCCTGACAAGAAGCAGTCAGAGGCATATATCGCGACAGTCGCATTGTTTGGCATCTTTGGCGCCTCTGCCAATGAAAAGGAGGACAAAGCTGGTAACCGGCTCCCTCAGGTCTGGAAAGATCTCTATGGGGAGCTGGCCGAGGCAAGGAAGAACAAGGCGGATCAAGCTGATCGTGATGTCTTGAGGCACCTTCGGGACATTGTCCGCAAGAGGGTAGAACAGGAACTCGAAGAAGGCGTACTCGTCCAAGGGTTCAAGGGACGTGGGCAGTCCAGGAATCAGACCGATTCAGACCAATCGGATCAAGACCGTGCCAGACGCCAGGCGGTCGAGCCTGAATACTATCAAAACATTTGGCTGCAGAAGAGCCAGACGCCGAAGTTCCAAAAGATGCTGGTAAGCAGCAATCCAGTTTGGGCACAGGTCTTGGATAGGCTGACTAGATTATGCAGGAATACCGCAAGGAGCTTCCCATGTGGAAAGCCAAGCAAGATGTCGTTAACATTGTCGAAAGGGAGCAAGTGGTTATCATCTGCGGTGAGACGGGCTGGTACGCACATCTCCATCCTTCCTATAAGGCTTCAACTGACCTTCGACAGCGGTAAGAGTACCCAGGTACCGGCGTTCCTTCTGGAGCATTGCTTGCTTCAAGGAAAACCTTGCAAGATTTACTGCACAGAACCCCGTCGTATCTCGGCCATCTCGCTGGCGCGTCGTGTCAGCGAAGAGCTGGGCGAAGACAAACACGATCTCGGCACAAATCGATCGCTCGTTGGCTACTCGATCCGTCTCGAAGCAAAGGTGGCCAGGGAGACACGACTCGTCTATGCCACGACTGGTATCGTCATGCGGATGCTGGAAGGCTCTAATGACCTCCAGGAAATCACTCACCTGGTGCTGGACGAGGTCCACGAACGCACTATCGACAGTGACTTCCTTCTCGTTGTGCTCAAGAAGCTACTGGCCCGCAGAAAAGACCTCAAGGTCATCCTAATGTCGGCTACGGTTGACGCGGAGAAATTCTCCAACTATTTCGGTGGCGCTCCCGTTCTGAGCGTTCCGGGCCGGACGTTTCCTGTCAAGGATCTCTACCTGGAAGATGCGGTCGAGTACACTGGATACACTGTGGACGAGCAGAACTTGGGCGGGATCACGGAGATTGACGACGATGCAGAGCCCGAGGTCGATGAGTCGGCCAAGCCCGAGCTGCTCCAGGAGCTCAGCCAGGCAGGTTACTCAGCCAGGACTCGTAACACCTTAGCCCAATTGGACGAGTACCAGATCCCATACGATTTGATCATCCAATTAATCGATAAGATCTCCGAAGATGACTCGCCATACAAAATGTTCAGCAACTCGATACTCGTGTTCTTGCCAGGTATTGCAGAAATTCGAGAACTACACGACAGGCTGGTTGTCTTCAAGACGCACAAGGATGAGGCCAGACGACGCCATGAAAGGATGCATGGCGACATCAGACTCGAGGATAACATGCCTGACGACGAGTGGGTTGTTATCCCACTGCACTCAACCATCGCCACGGAGGATCAGGAGAAGGCCTTCCAGGTTCTGCCGAGAGGTCAGCGCAAGATTGTCCTGGCCACCAACATTGCAGAGACTGGTATCACAATCCCTGATGTCACCTGTGTGATCGACACGGGCAAGCATCGCGAAATGCGTTTCGACGATCGACGACAGCTTTCCAGGCTTCTTGATGCCTTCATTTCCCGCGCCAATGCCAAGCAGCGTCGCGGCCGTGCCGGCCGTGTCCAAGAAGGTGTCTGCTTCCATCTCTTCACCAGATACCGGTATAAGCACCTCATGAACGACCAGCAGACTCCGGAGATGCTCCGACTGTCACTCCAGGACCTGGCTATCCGGGTCAAGATGTGCAATCTTGGCGGCATCGAGGAGACTTTCAGTCAGGCATTAGATCCGCCATCGGCCAAGAACATCCGTCGGGCTATCGACGCACTTGTGGATGTCAGGGCTCTGACGGCCAACACAGAGGAGCTGACGCCGCTTGGTATCCAGTTGGCTCGTCTGCCACTGGACGTCTTCTTAGGCAAGCTCATCTTGCTCGGTGCGGTCTTCAAGTGTCTCGACATGGCCATCACCGTAGCTGCCATCCTATCATCCAAGTCTCCGTTCCAGGCCCCCTTCGGGCAGCGTGCCCAGGCAGATAATGCCCGGATGCAGTTTCGGAGGGGTGACTCCGACCTTTTAACAGCGTACAACGCATACACGGCATGGAAGCGTGTCTGCCAGACTCCCGGTGCATCCGAGTACCAGTTCTGCCGTAAGAACTTCCTTTCAGAACAGGCACTGGCTAGCATTGAGGACCTCAAGGGCCAGCTGCTCGTCGCTGTCGCCGACTCGGGCTTCCTGCAGCTCACGTCTGAAGAACGTCAGGCGCTTAACAGGCTACGCTTCAGCGGTAGACGGCGTAACCAATGGTATGAGGTGCCCAAGCGGGTCGACGTCAACAGCGACAACGAAGTTGTTGCGCAGTCGGTAATTGCTTGGAGTTTTTACCCCAAGCTTCTAGTGCGCGATGGTAACAGCAAGGGCTTGCGCAATGTCGGTAATAACAAGCCAATTACCATTCACCCGACCAGCGTCAACCATCCGAGCAAGCGTGGTGAGGCTCCTCTCTTGCGGTGGTTGAGCTATTACAACATTATGCAGTCCAAATCGTAAGTCATCTTCTTGTTAATTTACTCCGAAAAGACATTCGCTGACAAACTCTCATCAGAGCCTACGACGCGCGCGCCCACGAGACGACTGCCGTCGACCCGTTCGCGATCGTACTGCTCTGCGGCGACGTCCGCGCAGACATGTTCTCAGGCGTCTTCGTGCTGGACGGCAACCGCGCACGATTCGCGCTGCCCGACTGGAAGACTATGCTTGCGGTCAAGTGCTTGCGCGCCCGGCTGAAGGAGATCCTGACGCGCAACTTCCGCACTCCCGGTAAGCTGCCAACTGCGCAGCAGGAGCGCTGGCTTGAGGTGTGGCAGAAGGTGTTTGCGCTTGCGATGGAGAGGAAGTTGAAGGAGAGGGAGAATGGGGGACGTGGCAGCGGTAATAATAAGTAGGCAAAGAGTTGGATGGATGATCTGGATAAGGGGTTGGTCGGCGCTGGCTGGCTTTGGGAGGTTTCTTCGTTGCTCAGTCAGGTCATCAGATAGACTGGCGACTGGCATCTACGGATAGGACGACAAAAACAGAGAAGCATGTATGATAAAGGTCTTGTACAATGATACACAGAACGCGAACGTAACATAGGAGATTCAACATACAATGCATGATACGGTTACAAAGCCATCCAACAACAGTCACCAGCGCGACGCCCTTGGCCTGGGACCCGGACGGGCCCTCCTACCGTGGCTGAACCGACTCCACACAACCCGGCGGTGTGCCAGCCAGACGGTCCCAGACCGGACCAAAACATCGTCTCATCTTCTCGCGGCCCAGCACGCTGCACCGCCTCGCGGCACATCGATTCTGACGATCGCATTGTGGCACAGAAGGGTTCTTGGCAGCATCAACCGGGGTTCCCTCCCCAGCACAAGGCCCCCTGTCGATCTCGTGGCACTCCCCAATCCCCACACGCGCTTCACTCGTGGTGAGGCTGGGCTGAAGACCGCTAGGTGACTCCAGCCACGCGAAAACTTAAGGCTCACATCTCACCTCACCTCTCACACTCTCCAACTCTCCCAACTTTTGTTGTTGTTCATTGCCTTCATTCAACATCGCGAATATCTTTCCAACCTTCGAAATCAGAATTAAAGCTTTAAAATAGTAAATCAAAGCCAAAATGACCCAGATCACCCAGGAGCCCGTCCGCCAAACCCCGATGAAAGCCGCCGCGTCTAACCCCGCTCCTCTCCCTCTGGCTGACGGGCACAGTGAGCAGACCGGCGCCGGCGCGATGAATGCGCAGGTTGTTACTTCTCAGCCGGTGAGTGCTTCTTCTACTCTGCAGCTCCCCCAGTGCGTTTTGTCAAGTTGCTAGGATCAACTAAGGCAGCACAATACGGATTGATATCTGAAGGATGGCAGCCGATAAGATACGACCCAGACTGATATGGAACACTAACACCATACAGAAGCCCCTCAACCCCATGAGCACCGAGGACCCCGAGCTCACTCTTCGCGGCGGCGATCTCTACTGTGGCTTCTCCCGCGGCTGCTGCGGCTTCACTTGCTCGTGGTATAAGCGCTGCTGCTAAATGCCATCTGCTTCAAAAAGCAATCAATTTGTCACGACTCATGATGATGGCTTTCCGATCATGAACATGGCTTGGAGTTCAGAGATGGACCGGCGTCGGAGATGATATGATGTGATGTTGTGCGATAATGATGGTTCTATTTTGTCTGGAGGATACCCTGAGTGGAATGACTCGATTTCATGAGGAGGATGATCTACCTAGTGATTGAGGAAAGAAGGGGGAGGTTTAAATTCTTTATCTGGCATTGACGAGAATTCCTTCGCTCATGACGAGCGTGACCATGATGATATTTCAGCCGCTTCTCAATCAACTTATTTTGCCTGACAGTTCGAATGCTTGTGTCAAAATTATCGTGCTATGAAGCACTGGCGAATTTTCTTTTCGCGACAATACAGCGAGGCAATGCTGCTTTGGTACAGAATCATATCGTTCTGGATTCCACGAATGTTGCTTGGGTAAACTCACCATTTGGGCTAAAATGTGAGTCCGGATACCGGTTATCGACCATGTCGTTGAAGTAGTTGAAGCCCTTTTGAAGAACCAACGGAACCGCCTAGGTTACAGGTTCGGGAGTTCCTGTTGACACCACAGACTTTTTACCTGAGATACCTTTTGTGGCCAAACCATGTGGCCGCAAGGTGCTAAGGTTCTAAGGGAACAGCCCTGTGACACTTATAGATCACCTGTTGAGTTCACAGTTGCAACGACCGAGGGACATGTGACATACCTAGCTTAGCTGGCTGCAGCATCCTGATATCTGCATCGAATGGGGTGTGGGGGAGTATCAGCGTTCAATGGCGGGGAAGGGCGTGGCAGTCCCTCGGTTATTTTGGGTGACTTCATTTTTTTTCTCATCTCTGAATTTCTACACTTGTCAGTGCACTTCCTGGTTTAACTACTGTCGACACAGAATGCAAAGTTGGCACCAAGTTAATATCACACTGGTTTCTGAACAGAATTATTTGCGGAGCTACTACACGTGTTTCTCAAGAACAGTGACCATTGGGTTGACCATGTCTGAGTACTGCCTAATGTGTAGGTTAGGTGACCAAGCTATCCTTCGAAACGACTTAGATGATGCTTCAGAATCCGTAACAATCTTGAAAGGCTTATCATTGTTGTGTTCGCTCATAGCAGAAACTACGGTAGAAGATACACTACGACAGATGAGTTTGTAGTTCTTCATTCTTTAGATCAGAAGACAGACCATAATGTGGTCCATTCCTTGGGGCAGTGCTGCGTAAAGGGTAGGTAGGAGACACCTGATTTGACATTGACAACAGCTAGAAAGATAGACAATCCTGAACGCATCGAATCGCCCAAACAATAGCTGGATTTTTGGATAGATCCATGACTCCAACCTGGTGGCACTGCTCATGCCGAGCCTATATACAGTGATTTCATGTCAGCAGACGGCTTCGGAGATTGCAAACTTCAAGACACAAGAATCTGGAAATTCTAGTTGTCCTCACGTCAGATAAAAGCTGTTTGAACAAAAGGCCTTACTGTTCGGATCTCTATATCGAACAGCTCTCTCCAACTTTAACGTCTAGTTGAGCAGAGCCTGTTCGCTTTTGCTAGTTCAGAAACCTCTGTTAGTACCTTCTCTCCACAGAAGGCCCGTATAGCTCAGTGGTAGAGCGCATCACTCGTATCGCCTAGCGACATGATGAGGTCCGCGGTTCAATCCCGCGTGGGGGCAACCGTTTTATTTCGACTTTTTGTCATCATGAATCTTAGCGAGTCAGCCCGGTGGGATTGCTTTAGCAACGTTTGTGGAGGAGCTGAGTGAAGATGCTCTCTTGCTCGGTTCCTGCTAGATTCAGAGGATACTTCGTAGATGAGCTTGCATTCGTGCCAGGATCTTGAGGCCGCGGTTTCTGCCTGAATTTCTGGAGAGGACAGACGGAACTATCTCTCCAATGGATCTCTGATCAAGACCTCTTTAAAAAACGAGCCAACATCTACTGGTTAGAATTACTACCGGCGCATCCCTTTAACTGTGATAAAATCCTTTTCTCCCCTTCTGCCAATCAGAAGTACTTTCCACATTTAACAGCTTATTGCACAATGAAGATGCGCTTCAAAAAGGCAGAAAAAATCCATCAAGAGATATAATTCGATATAAGAATATCCATATCTGTCCCATTTGATCAGGTTAATGTTGTGGCAATAGTGGTCTGCAACGGCTCGTAAGTTGGCGGGTAGTAGGTAACTTACGTAACTTTCCGCCAGCTTGAAAAGAGGACTGTCACAAACCAAGCTGCCGGTGTCACAAAATCAAGAGACGCCTTGATTGGTCAGTAGCGCCAAGACCCAACCGAAACCGGCCCCACTGGCAGCACTAAAATCTGAAACCGCCAAACTGCGGGGCCAAGTGGGTTCGATATTGCCAAGAGCGGGTCAGTTCTCGAAAGTCAAGGGTTCAACGTCGTGTTCCAGCAATGCTTTCACTGACATGGATACGCAAACCAACACGAAGACAATGGGTAATGACATCTCCGTCCGCATTTGGGGACCCAAAACGCTGTCAGATTACGCTGCGGTTCGTACCGGTGGTCAAAAATATATTGAGCGGTCAGCCGCCATCACAGTGGTGCGGAGATGCAGATCTGCATGCCAGTTCTTGATGGGTCCTGCAGCGTCAAGCCCCTTGTCACGGGAAATGGCAGTGGTTCGTGGCTCGTGTGATCGAAGCCAGCCCCGGAGATGGAAGGCTTCAAGAACATCTCGACGTCAAAATGTTTGTTAACATGTATGCTTTTTGAAGCATAATTGATCTTCAGTTTTCAGGACCTAACACCCTTCAAGCATTACATCCGATCATGTTTCTAGAGTCACTCAGGGTTGCGGGATAACAGACTCAACTTGGATCGGATAAATTAATGCGTCATCTCGTCTTTGTATCTTGGGACGATCAGCAGGGCAGCGGATACTGTGTCGCAAGTAGGTCGAGTAAAGTTTCTGCGGAAAGACGGTTCAGCAACTGCACTGGGAATCCTATCTTCCGTGAAAGATTGAATCTTAGCTCACGCGACATCACCTTGACTTCAACGGCACCGCGATGTTATGGTGCTTGTGGTCGCAACAATGGGTCGTTGACGGCCTGGTATGGGTGGTCTTCCGGGCCTTGGCAGGGGTCAGTGAGGCCTTCCCCGCGGATGGATTTGATCAAGGGAGGAAGGTGGGGAAATAGGATGCCAGGAACTGGGCGGCTTCAGCGTTGAACAGGCCGTCCCCCGCTGTGCCCGCCAGGGCTTGGCTTGCCTGCGCCAGGGGCTCATCGCTCCTTCCAAAGCCAGTTTAAACACTGCTCACACCCACCGATCGGGCAGCCTCGCGGCCCTCCTTACTGCTGCTGCCCTCGCCCGGCGCTGGCATCTTTATCGCAGTCGGCACTGCCATCGTCATTCCTTCCCTAACATTCCTTTCGAGTTGCTGCCTTGATTTTTCGAATTCATTCGTTTTGTGGGCTTCGATCCCCTCGACTCTCGTTTCCTTGCGCCTTGGACCTTCATTTTACCGCTCACCACTTACCCTCCGCCCTTGCGCGCTGTTTCGTTTCCTGCCAGCGACCAAGTTCGCAACACACTTTAAATTGAACGGCAACCTTCAATTTCGAGACCGACCTTTTTGCGGTTCGGGCTCATTCATCTCGCCTCAGCAATCGTCTGTGCGACTCACAACTAACACCCTGATCGAGATCGCTCGGTTCGTCTCTAAGAGTTCGGTGCGCACCTCGGCTTGACCGCGCATTCGCCTCACCAAGTTTCCGAACTGTTTTCAATTCTCATCTTGTCGGACAACAAGTGTTCTCATCTTTGCATCTGCCAAGATGGTGGCCATTCGCTCTCTGCCGTTTCTGGCGCTGGCAGCTTATGTCAGCGCCCAGTCTATTGACACCCTTGACCCCTGCGGTGTAAGTTTTCCAGGTATGGTAATTCACAAACATTACTGACACATCACAGAGGGAGTGCTACCAGAACGCCGTGGCCCAGTGGGGTCATTTTGGCTGCACCTCAGCCGACGACACTGCTTGCCTTTGCAGCAATGTCGACTTCCACAATGCCATTGACTCTTGTGCCAGCGGCGTCTGCCCCCCAGGTTACGGCCCTAACGTAGTGGCCGCTGCCAATAACTTCTGCGCCGGTATGTCCCTGGATTGATTGAATCGTAGTGTAAATCGCTTGCTAACTCAACGATAGCCTTCACTGCGGCTCCCTCCCCTGCTCCTACCACAACTGAGGCGACTGAAGCGGTTGAACCCACTCCTGAGCCCACGCCTACTGAAGCTGCTGAGTTGACCTCGACTTCTGAGCAGGCCACATCGAACGCTTCCAGCACGACGGTTAGTATTTCAAGAGATATCGCCCTATGAGATCATGCTGAAGCTAATGCCAAGCAGTTTGTGACTTCGACCTCTGTGAATGTGGCCGTTGCTACCCAGAAGGCGACCGAAACAACCTCGAACGCTGTCCCCACTGCCACAGCCGATGGCTCGGAAACCCCAGATGACGATGACAATAAATCTTCCAGCACCGCCGGTCTCACTCGTGCCGCTAAGGTTGGCATTGGCGTCGGCGCTTGCGCTGCTTTCCTGGCCTTCCTGGGCTTGGCTGGCTTCTTCTACTTCCGCAGCCGCCGTGCGCCCGAGGAACCTGCAACTAACCTCCGCTACAAGATCTCAGGCCCGATGCCCAATGCGGAGCATCAGCAAACATATAACATCCGCAACTCGGAATACGACATCGGCAATGAGCTCGAGGCCAACAGCCGCCGCTACGAGGATATGCTGCCGCGCGAGAAGCCTCGTGAGATGGTTTAGGGAGTCTCAGCGTTGCTGGTGTGGAAATGAAAACGGATGTGATGGACGTACAATTTGTGCCCGGATGGGATGTGACAAGGAAGTTCAGACGGCCGGGCTGGTTTGTTTTGATACCCTGATTTATGATTCGGCTGGGGTCAGGTTGCTTGAGATGGTTGCATTTCTTCGAGCTGTGATATGGTTGCTCGTTCATTTTAGTTGGCATTACCGGCAGGGAACGGGCATCGGTAGGTTTTCATGTCTAACAGCTAGCTAGCATGGCTGGTTAATAGGCTTTGCTTCATCATATCATGATGCTACCCTGCTTCTCCGTGTAAGGCCGTGACCCGATGTAAATTGACCAACCATGACTCATATATCGCTAGTGGTACAGGGGATGAAGACTGGGCAACAGGCAGTATCTCCCTGCCCAAACAGCCCGGTGATAGATACATAAATACAAGGCTCCGAAGCAACGCCAACTCTCTTGACACTGACGGCACGCCGTCTACCAGCAGTAGTGCTGATGTTGGGCAGAGATGGGGCGGTCGGGCAGAGGGATCCAGGGGCCCTGGCGCCGCTCCTTTGCCAGACGCTCCTGGTACTCGCGGATGCGAGTCTTTTCCTCCTTAAGGACGATGGTAATGCCTGTCCAAGTCAGCAACTCAACAAAACAAAACCGGGAAGTACAGTGTACGTACGAGCTTGCGGCCTGCGCAGAATGTTCATCCGACCGCGAGCACGATACTCGGGCTCCAGGGCACGCCACGGACCGCGGTTGACAAAGGCTTCTGCCACATACAACCGCGTTGGATCATCCACCTTAATCCACTTCCCGTCCTTCGTCTGGATCTCAATGACTTTGGGCTCAGGTATTTGCTCGCCTCTCGCGATGGCCGCTGCCCTCCTTGCCTCGCCCAGCCCCATACCGTGCTGTGCAATCGCCTCGTTCCGCGCCTGCTCCAGCTGGATCTTGACCTCCTGCGCCATGCGCTTCGGGCTGAAGCGCATCTGCACGATCGCTTCCTGCACCGTCTTGCCAGTGATTTGGTGCGCTAATTTCACAAGCTTCTTGACGGATGTCGGCAGCCAGGGCGACCGGGAAGTGTGTTGTCTCTCTGTGCGCATGATCCGTGCTTCGCGGGATTCTGCGCTGTACGGGTTCAGACCGCGGTGGACGGCCCGGATGAGCATCTTCCTCTCCCAGCGAGCGCGCGCCCGGGGGTTTGGGTCGACTGCGCGAGCGAGGTGCTCGCGGACTAAAGAGGCGCCGGCTTTGGTGCGTGATGTGGAGGGGGCTTCGGGAGCGCCGGGAGCGCCAGGGGGCAGGGCGGCGGGAGACGTGGGCTTGGGGACTTCATCTTCGAAGATGGCAGGCCCTTCGACGCGCTGGGTCAGCTTGGAGATGATCTTCTTACGGAGGTCGGACGGGCCGGCGAGTTTTTCTTCGAGCGGAGTGGTCGATTCGGTCTTCTTCTTCCGCCAGAACCAGTGATTTGCTGGGGTTGCGTGGAGAGTACGGATCGGAAGGAGGAGGGTCGTCGTCGGGGTGGCGGTTGATGTGAAGGGCTTAGCTGGGGGAGACGTTAGCCGTTGTCTGTGAGGATGGAAGAGAGTCAAGGCTTACCACCCTGGAGAAGCACCCGCGACGGTAATGTTAGGCTCATGGCGGCAGCTGGAATGGCATTTACGAGCGATGTGGCGGGCGTTTCGCAGCAGCAGCAACGGCAGCAATGGTGATGGAGTCGCTCGAGGTCAGGGCAGCAAAAATCTCGGCCGGCAAATTCCGCGCTGGTCTGCTGGCCTTGGCGCTTGGCGTCAATCGATACATTGTCAGGGTTAAGGTTGTCTATGACTTTGTAAGTTACATGTATTATGTTACATGTAAGTGGGTGTAACTATCATGCACCTTGCCAACTGGTGTGTGTCACTCTCAATGACAGCAGTGCATATCTTCACAGCCATTGTGTTCTGCGGCAATCACAAGCTCTTTCAGGCTCTTTGCTCTATCCAAAATGTCACTATCACACACAACACCATCCCAAGCGGGGCCCTGAAAAGCGCAGGCCGCCTGTCACCCTTGTCAACACGCAGGTCTGGCGAGGGCATAACCCTCGCCTCTGCCCTCATCTCAAGGCTGCGATGCGCCCTGTGCGGGAAAATTTACATATTATATTTGTTTTCATTTTGCAAAGAGGGAATTCAAATTGTTCCCCTTTCTTTCCCCCCTCTGCAGCTGCATATCTCAAGGCTAGGGAACACAAGTCACACAGTTAATTTCGCAACCCGACCTGAGCCCAGCATAATCAGTCCCCGAGGCGCTTTCCGGTAGCCGCGGGACTTGAAGATAGCCTCTTATATAATCTCCTTTCTGGAGAAATATCAGCTAATATCAGAATTCATTCCTCGAGTCAAGTCTTTGCTGCGCAGGCCTAAGGACTCTCCTCGACCGACCAGCTCGAGGAGAGTCGACCCGGCCAGTCCATCAAGGGTCTTGCTGATACACGTCAAGTCGCTAGTTGTTCTCTCGAGACTATTTCAATGATGGCAGCTAAGTTCAACACCTTTCTTGGCCTAATCATGCTCCTGGCCGTTGCGTTGGGCAGCTTTGGGGGCCCTACCGAGCCGGCTCCTTCGTCCCTGGAGCAGGTTCACCCTCGTTTCGTCCCCACCGCGTCGATCACTGGCGGCAATGTGACCTGCTTCTGGCCCAATGGCGAGCCTGCCCCCGTTGCTCGGCCCTGCCTCGATGGCTTCGGTAATCCGACCGGTTTGTGCTGTGCCTATGGTCATCATTGTCTGAACAACTCTCTCTGCATGGTCAAGGGCGGCCTCGGCACTTCCAAGAGCAGCATCGATAACGGTAATGGTAACGACAACGGCAAGAACAGCTTCTACCGCGGAGCCTGTACCGATCCCGAGTGGAAGAATCCAGGCTGCCCTGGCTTCTGTACTGGTTTGGCCGACAATGAGAAGTCTCATTTCATTATGGCTCATCTCTGTGGCCAGGGTCCTAGCAGGACTCATTGGTTTTGTGATGGGTTCAAGCCCAGCAGCAACTGTCTCTTGACTAATGGTCACTTCGCTCTTTCGGGTGAGTTTATCTTAGTTCTCCAAGAGTGAGACCAATGAATTGGTGCTGACTCGTCTGGCAGATAACCTCACCGTCTACGCCACGGCAAAGGAGTTACTCAAATCTAGTGACAGCGACGGCGATCACAGCGAGGTCCCTCCCCCGCCCCCTCAGCCGGTGCCACCTATGGCGACCACTCAGCCAGCGCACACTGATCATCCGATACACACCGTTGGACCCAACGAACCTCCTGTGTCGACGGCTACCCCTGTGCCCCTGGTTGGCTCTTCGACTGTGTCTGTCCCGGCACCTACGCTGTCCAAGCCTGTCCCTCCCAATGAATCTTCTCATCTGGCACCCTCTCCTTCGACCGAGGCTCTTCCGGCCAAGCCAACTGACACTAACCCTGAGGACCATGGCAGTACCAGTTTCGTTCCGGTTCCCCCGATCACGACTCTGATCCCTAACCCAGCAGAGTCTGACACAGCTTCTCACACGTCTGAAATTCCTGCTGAGACGTCAACCTTCACGGAACTTGCGCGTCCCACATCAACCCCCAATACCCTCACCACAGGTGTCGGCATCGGCCTTGGCGTCGGCATCGTCGCCACTCTCCTCTGTATCGGGGTCATCGCTCTTACAATCTACTTCCGTCGTCGTCGCAAACTCAAGCGTCTCGGCCTCTGGGGCGTCCCCGCCGCTGAGTCCCCTCCTCCGTTGTCCGAGAGCACGCGTACCACGGGCTTAAGGAATGGCACGCCTACGACCGATGGATTTGGATGTCGCGAGGAGCGAGATAAGCATAAACGGATTGCAGAGAAGTCTCTTGCTTTGGCCAGGGCCGGGTTTAGAGTTGGCATTGGCTATGAGGAACATGAGATGGATAATCTGAGGAGTCGTGATCCCCCGGGTATACAACAGGCGGTTGAAAGAGCGCAGCACGCGAATGCTCAAAGTAATCGTCCTGGTTCAGCTCCCCATGGTCCTGGCTCAGCTTTGAATGGTTACGTGCCTCAGTCTCGCGGCCCACCCCCCGCTGGTCCTCGACCCGGCCCTCCTCACCATAGCTCTGGCGCCGGGTATCCTGTTGTCTGTCCGGTTCCGACGCCTGGTCCCGGCCCTTCTCGTCCAGCTGGTCCTCGTCCTGGCCCTCTTGCTTCTTCGGGTCCTGGCTATCAAGGCAATCACCGTTCTCAGGGTCCTGTGCCTCGTCAGGCTTCTTACAATGGCGGTCCTGGACAGAACCATAGCCCTTCTCAACGTCTTCCGACTCGTCGTCCAGCTCCCAGTCATGGTCCCGGCCCTGTTGGTCTTGGTTCGGTTCATGTCTCTTTCTCTCATGGCGCTGTTCGCGACCCTGGTTCCGTTGGTCCCAGAAACAACTCGCACCCTACCAGCCCAGAGACCATTCATGCCCAAGAGGGTCGCATGCACACGTTGAGCCCTGTAGCTGGCGTCGTGTTTAATCCTATTCGTCTGCAAGAGGGCGCTAGAGCATATGTTCGGGACCAGGCTCAACGCGGTGGCAATGCCAACGCCAATGTGATGCAGGGCCAGGCTCAGGACGGTCACCATAGGGAGCATCCTCATCCGGATCATCATCAAGGTCAGGGTTATGCCCCAAGTGAGAGTGGTCCTGTCTGTGATCGTGGTCATGGTCACCATAATGATCATGATGGTACTGGCTGGCCTCTGGCTTAAGGCTAGTACCTTGTCCTATATCCGCATGAGACATCTTTTATGTGAGGCTTGCGATAAGGCATGAAAGAGTTTTCTCGGATTTGTTATCCGGGTTAAATGGAAGGATGATATAATTTAACTTCACTCACGAAGGGAAGGATCGTGGGATCATAATGATCTCAAGGAAACGGAATAATCTAGGAATGACTGGTAACGGAATTGAAAGAAATGGAATATGGAATGGAAATGGATGGATGGATGGTCGATGGTACTACATCGAGAACATAGGGACTCTTTCATATCCAAGTGCGTAGAGAGCTTACCTCAGTCCAAAGCTCATTGCGGGCTAGGTAGTTTACCTTTGACCGCGTAGCCTTAACATGTCAGGGTGATGGTGGTGTCAACACCAACAACCTATGCAACCCTCAAAGCCCCCGGGCTACGCCCAGCCATCTTACCTTCTGGTCCAAGACCTTCGGACATATCGGCCAGGAGATGTCAATCCCCGAGCCCTCGCGAACCTACGATCAACCGCGGCCTGGGTAAGCTTAACCCACCGCCCGGCATTCTTGGCATCATCTTGTCCGAGAGCAGCCCCACCCAGAGCAAGGGGTTTCCACAGCAGCTGAGCGCGGCATCGGAACTTACAATCACCGATGCACCAACCCAAACCCCTAAAATGAGGCCACTCCGAGACTGGCGTCGGAGATAACCCAGCCGATGGAACTGGCACGTCTGCAGGATTCTGTGAATTTGTTGGATGAAGGAGGGCCCAAAACAAAGCAAAACCTGGAGATGGGAGGGGAGGGGAGGGGGTCCACATAGATGGAGGGAAGAGCAGATTCGCTTTGGGTTTCCAGCCTTGTTCATCGGTCACTGTCAACCAGGCTCAGGTTCCGTCGGCGCGGCTTGGTCCCGATTTTGTTAGGAATGAGTCTAAGGTCTTCTTCAACATGGGGTAATATTCGTGTCTGGCGCTAGCGTTGCGGAAAGCGGGAAAAGGATTAAAGGAAATACTCAGATGGTATGAAAAGGGGACGCCGTCCGCCGCGTCAGTTAATCGCATGCTGTTATGTTCACCTTGCCCGACCAAACTTGACCTTGTATTACCGGTTGCTCAACAGTCAAGGCAGTCCTCGGGTCGGATATAACACCCTGGAGATTTTCTTGAGGCGCCGCCGTTGCCATCAGCTGTGTGACGCGATCCATTTCTTTGTTGATCGAATCGTGCACACAAGTAGCTTACCCAGCTGCATCTGGTTCGTTTTCTGCTGCTGTTTACGAATGCGATAAGTTGATATCAAATTCTCTAGAGCCAGGACAGTTGGCAGTTGCTGCGCCTGGTTGATGATCAAAGGTGCTTCTTATCTGAGAAACTCTTGTTCCATCAAACCCTCGACTGCAACGCCCCTAAACTGCCAAATCAACCATCCTAGACTCCGTCTCTTACCTATACACACAATCCAATGGCCTCCATCACCCAAGGGCTCATGGTAAGCATCGCCCTACCAACAGACAACCCTCAAACCAACACTCACTAATACCAATTCCAGCCCCTCCTCCCCCGAGGCGGCCCCTACCCGCCCTCCGGCGCCCAACTAGGTGGCATCCCCACGAAAAAAGTCGACGTGCCCACCTCGGCCGTGCTCCTCGCCCTCTTCTTCGCCGGCGCCGCCACCCACATGACCGTCTTCCAAGTGAACCGCCGCCGCGGCCACTTCTTCATCTTCTCCGTTCTAGTCTTCGGATTCTGCATGGCCCGCATCATGGGCCTGGTCATGCGCATCGCCTGGGCATGCAACCCGACGAATATCGATCTCGCCATTGCTGCGCAGGTGTTCACCAATGCGGGTGTGCTGGTGCTGTTTATTGTGAATGTATTTTTGCTAGTCAGAATTGTCAGAGGAGAGGCGCCAAAGGTGGGGTGGAGTCGCCCTGTGTGGGTGGCGTTGCGCGCGCTGGTCGTGTCTATCATCGCTATGCTCGTTATGGTGGTTACCTGCAGCGTGCATAGCATGTTTACGCTCAACATGGAGACGCGCCAGAAGGAGAGAAAGGTTCTGCTGTTTGCCGGCGTCTACATGAGCGTTATTGCATTTCTTCCTATGCTGGTCATCCCGATTCTCCTCTTACTCAAGACGATCGCAAAAAAGAATATCGACCTCGGCGAGCGCGAGGACTTTGGTACACCCGACGTTGCCGGCCGTATTCGCACCAAAATTACCTTGCTCTTCGTTGCCTCTGTCTTACTTACTATCGGCGCTGGATTCCGCGTTGGCGTCAACTTTGCTACTCGCCCGGCTTTCAACCCTGCTTGGTGGCATCACAAGGCCGCTTTCTACTGCTTCAGCTTTGCGCTGGAGCTGCCCGTTGTATATATGTACGCTCTGTTCAGGTTCGATAAGCTGTTCTGGGTGCCCGACAAGAGCTCGAAGCCCGGCGATTTCTCGAGGGGTGTCGTTGCTGCGGATGATTGCGACCAGGAGGACGAGCTGTTGGAGGAGGGTGGGAAGTCGGGTAATTCGGGCGCTACTAGTACGAGAGAGAAGGAGAATGGAGGGAAGAGTGATGCCCAAGCTGTTTAAGATCATGAGTTTTTAGGTGGTGGGCTCTGGATGTTGGAATGCCAGTAATGATGCACGCAAGCTGCATGGTGTAGCTGTGGCGTTGGGAGTTCTGAAAACTCGTGTTAGACATCACATCCATGCAACGTTTCTGTAGACGATAGAGTTTCATTCTCTTGATAGCAAATATACCCCGATCTGTTTTCATCTGTCTGTGCTCCATCTTATTGAGAATTACTGCGTTGAAGTGGACACAAAAGGTGGATTGACTGCCTGGATGTCAGGAAGAGATTTTTAACCAAACCATTGGTTTGCATTAAGACATGCTCTGGCTCCTGCCATATCACATCAAGTACGAGGACCTTCACCACGGTAGGTGACATGGCTGCTTTCTGTTTTTTGGAGAGATTATCTCAAAAGGCTTCCTCAAACAGTTGATCTCACTTTTAAACCTGAACGAAACATAGCATTCGCAGCACCATTGTTAAGTGCGTTTTGTGCCTCCTATTACCACAAGTACCGTAAGGTTGTCAGACACGTTCCCTTTAGCTATAGGTTAGCGTTCTGCAAAAGACGCCAACTCCATCCTCTTCAACCGTTTACCATCGAGCCTAAGCACCTCACGCTTAATGCCCTCTCAACTTCACTCTCGCAACAAGTATCCAATGAAATCGCGAAAGTCGGTTCATGTCTGGAACCCTTCCATTCCTACCTAGCTACTCTTGAAACATCAATCACTACCTTGTGGAACCAAGACATTATTTATGCGACGGTAACACAACAGCTACATGGCCCTCACTAAGTCAACGTTTATCAAACCGAGCTGGAATTTTTACAACCTCCATGGGTTTACCCTATCCGTCAGGCACAAGTTTAAATTCACCAGATGAATAAGGCATGAATGAGACTTGCTGTAAGTTCAACGGCGTTGAACCTGACTGCATTTAAACAAGCTCTCAACCCTTTGAAGCTTGGAAAGCCTTCAAGCCGCCGACAATTCTCTTCATCTTACTGCTTACCTCCCGGCTATGTCAGAGGCTTACACGTTCCTCAAGACGAATGCCGGGTCATTGGCTCTGGTTGAACTTGAGCTTTATGGCTACTTAGGGTCCATCTCCTTCTGAAGTACCGTGTTCTCAAAGTCATACGGGCAGCACAGTACACACTTCTCTACTGACACACACTTACCTCGCTTTTCAAATAACAAAAACATCATCACATCACAAGCAGGAACACACCTCGTTGGTTCATGGGGTTGCTCATTTGTCCGATCTGCCATCTCGAGATGACGTCCGCTGCAAGGGTGCCATGACAACATGATGCATTTTTCCCAGCCCCCCTTTCATTTCCATTCCATGAAAGAGACCAAACGCGAGACAAGAAGTCCGAAGTACGCCCCCACCATGGATTCCCTCGAAAGCCCCTCCCCGCAGCGAAAACGACGATGCAAACCCCATCCTCCCCACACTCCTTCTCTCCCCCGGCCCCGACGCCGACGCCCACAAACGCGCACCCGTTCCTTACGCCCTCGACATGACGCCCCAGGCGCGGATGATGCCGTCCGTGTAGCCGGCGAAGAGGGTCTGGCCATCGGCGCTCCACGCAAGGGAGACGCACTCGGGCTCGCGGCTCTTCTTGCCGACATTCTGGAACTCGGGCTTAAGCTCGTCGACCTTGCTCTTCTTCTCGAGGTCAAAGATGATGATGCTGCTGGCAGTGGCAGCGCACAGCCAGTAGCGGTTGGGAGAGAAGACGAGAGCGTGGATCTCGTCGTTGGCGTTGAGCGAGTAGAGGTGCTTGCTCTCATTAAGATCCCAGAGCATGGTGGTGCCGTCCTTGCCACCTGAGGCGCACAGAGAACCGTCGGGGGAGATGGTGACGGTGTTGATGTAGCCGGTGTGGCCGATGTGGTCGGTCTGCAGCTTGCAGGATTGGAGATCCCAGACCTACGTCTTGTTAGCCATGAATATCTCTCGGCTCAAAAGCTTGCAAAATTAAGCGTAGAAACAAGTCGCTCAGTGCATGGTGAATGTTGGTCTCACGGCCTGCGGCGAAACAGGCTCTGAAGTAGCAAATACTAGAGATATGCAAAGCATCATAGCGAGCAAAAATGGCAAGTTTTTGCAGAAACATACCTTGACAAGCTTGTCCCAGCCACAAGAGACAATCACGGGATTCTGGGGGTTGGGCGAGAAGCGGACGCAGGAAACCCACTCAGTGTGGCCCTTATCGGTAATGGTGTACTTGCAGTCGCCAAGGGTATTCCACAGCTTGATGGTCTTGTCGCGCGAGCCCGAAACGATCTGGCGGTTGTCGGCCGAGAAGGAGACCGACAGAACGTCGCCAGTGTGGCCGACGAAGCGGCGAGTGGTGGTGCCGGTGGACAGCTCCCACAGGCGCAGGGTCTTGTCCCAGGAGGCGGAAAGGGCATAAGCACCGTCCGACGAGATCACCTGGCGGCCTATCAGCACAACACCATTCCTCCAAGAGAATTCTTCATGATTTCTTTTGCTCGAGAACGTACGCAGTCGGAGACGATGTGGGAGTGGCCGTGCAGACGGCGCTTGGGGTAGCCGTACTGGGTCTCGTCGCGGGTAAGGTTCCAAATGATCAGGGTCTTGTCTCGGCTGCCGGAGAGAAGCATGTTGGGGCTGTGGTTTTCACGGTGAGCGCAGGTTCCTTGACGTCAAAGCTATTCTCACACGGATTCGGTTCGTACTTCTCCATCGACGTGGCCAAGCTGGTGACCCAGCCATTCTGTGCGCAATTGTTAGTCTCCGAGTTCCAGACAAAAGCTCCCAGCCCGTTGCAATCGACGAGACTACGCCGCGAGCTTTGCGATGACAGCTGCTGGCGTCGTCCTCGTCGTCGATCGAGCTACAATCGCAACGAATTGGCAGTGAAAAAGGCGACTTACGTGGCCCTCCAGGGTGCCCTTGAGGATGAGTTGCTCAGCCATCTTGACGGTCCTTCCTGGGATTCAAAGATCGGTGGAAGAATGGTGAGCTGAAAGGAGCCGCGTTTCGTCGGGGGTCAACAGAAATCGGGGCACTGCGGGAGCTGAGGATTTCCGAAATTTTTGTGCGGCGGAAATAGGGCCCGATCGTGGGGCAGGCCGCGCCAGTCTGTGGCAGCCCCACCAGCTGGCAGGCCCAGATGCTTAGTCAGCATAGGCCTTATCGATAGCGCTGCTTCTATTGGAGAGAAGCAGCACTGAAGCTGCACTGATCAGTTTCCTGCCCCAGAACATCCAGGCATCCATCCCTGCCATCGCGATCTTGTCCTCACTTAAAGTCCCAGGTTCAGAATAAATAAGCTGAACCCAAAAGACACAACATTCCATGTTCGATATTGTTGAATACACTTGTAGGGTATCGTGATGCCCGTCTAGATCCCAAACTCCAAGCACCATCCGTTTCCCATGTCCCGTGTCCCAAACCAGCCGAGCCTAACCCAAATGTACATATTAGTCAGTGTACTCAGTATTTCGGAAATCCTCCAGTTATAGAAATCAATGCTTCCCAGCTGCGTTGCCCACAGCCTTTCTAACACCGGGGCGAGGCACCTCTTTGCGGCAGTATGCTTTCTCCGTAGAGACAATCATGCTGTGGTCGGCGATCTCGACCCTATTCTTGTCGCCGTTGACAAGGCTACAGATCATGCCCCCTTCACGACGCTTCCCCTTGGTTCCATCCTCTAACATTTCTTTCATTGCCATCTCCCACAAGTTGTAGCGGTCCCGGCGCGCAGCCTGCCTCTGCGCAGCCGATCGAATCTCTTTCTGTTTTGCGACTTTTGAAGCACGCATAAGTCTTCTAAGTGCCTCTTCACCTGCTTTAGCCTCCTTTGCTGCTGCCTCCCGAATCTTCTTGGGGTCGCCATGCGGAATTTCTTCAGCCGCAAGCGGTCTCTGTGGTTGCGGTACCGGTGAGCCTTCGATGGGCTCCAACGGCGCGTCTGGATCGAATATTCCCCAGTCGTCAGACACGGTAACGGCGTCGACGCTTTCGGGGGTGTACTTGTATGTGTGTATACTCGGGAATGCGGGGAAAGAGGCGGGGATGTACGGTTTTGAAGCTTTATCCTTCGCGCCATCCAGCTCTGGGCCAAGGATGGGTAAGTCAGGAACGATGCCATCTTCTCCCGGTAACGACTCGTAAACAGGTATCCTCTTGGATCTCGGAATGGGTGGTTTCTTGTGTGGCTTTAGCGCCGATGTAGTCAAGTTGAAGCGCTTCAGGGTCTGCTCAAAGTCGGTCGGGATAGGATAGGAGCGGCGTGCTGCGTTGGTGAAGTGCTTGACGTCTTCAATCATAGAAGTCAAATCTGCACAACGGCATAAGCATGGAACAATCCAAAAAGAGTACCCCGGTGCATCATACATTCTTCTGCCATCAATACAAAGCTCTCAAAGGCCTCGGGCGTAGCAGTGTCGAAACCGACTTTCTGCAGGACCAGAGCGATGCTTCGGCGCAAGCCCGCCTTGGCCAAAGCATCGGTGGTCTCCATGAATGAATGGTGTGGTGAGGACCCAGGTCTCTCAGCGAACAGAATAGTGTAGGGCGACATCAACTTCGGACGCTTTGTGCTCGCGCTCGCAGTTTGTTGGTCGGCCTCAAGCGGCCGCTTCCGCGACTCGGTCGGCATGCCTTTAGCTTTAGCTTCGAAAAACGCTGTAGCCATATTGGGCGCTCGGTACTTGACGATTGGTATCTCCAAACGGAATAAACTCGACCTCTTTGGGGCTTGTCGACTCGAGGCCGCGATGAATGAGTTGGCCAGGCGGGTGAGAGTGCTCGATTCAACTCGAATCGCGTTGCTGCGAACTGGAGACGTGAAGGCTCAGAGCTGGCGCGCGGCGGAACGCTTGGCATCTGTAAGGAGCACAGGCCATGAACCTTGCGCACGGATCACTGATTCGGCAAGGGTTGGGCGGGCCACAGATTACATCACAGAGGAAGCCCTGCGCTTAATCACACATCCGTTTGCCGACAACGGAATTGCTATTGTCGTGCTCAACTGACCCGAAAATAGGTACTAAATAACTAAATATCATTAAAAACCGAAAAAAGTAAAATCGGTAGGCCATTTTGAAGTGATATTGGGCTGATCAACGCATAATAGCGGCGTAGAGGCTCGCCGTCAACTCCCACAACGCCCATGATAATGATCAATTGAAAAGTCCAAATTTATCTCAACCAGTACTCCTATTGTCTCGTCCTGTCCTATTCCAAGAGAACCTGACGGAAACATAGAAACTGAACTGTGCTGGAGGTTTCAAGTGGAGACGAATGTCTTGTGGCAGACCCGCCGTCGGTAATAAATGTCAAGAACGCATCCATCTCCTCCAATTATGTGCCCTTTTTGTAATACAAACCCACAACTTTCCATCACCGACCATTAAACTTACAATAGCTTTATTCAATGGCCACAATCGCAATTCATGATCTCATAACCCTCCAACAAGGCGGATACCGTGACGCCAACCTAACACATCTTAAGCTTGCCTCCCCTTTAACCTCCTTTCCTGAGGAGATTCTCTCTCTTGGCCTGTCCCTCACAACCCTCGACCTCTCAGGGACAGGCCTCTCTTCTCTCCCATCCAATCTGGGCGCTGCCCTGCCAAATCTCAAAACTATCCTTCTAGACAACTGCAGCTTCGCTATCTTTCCCTCTGAAGCTGTCTCCTCCTGTCCGAACCTCACAATCGTCTCCCTCGCGAATAACCAAATCTCCTCCATCCCAGAGGACATCCCACTCCCTTCCGCGCTAGAAACCCTCATCGTCACCAACAACCGACTCACCTCCCTTCCTAAAGTGCCTTTTGTCCCCTGCAAGAACCTATCTATACTCCGTCTATCCCATAACTCCCTCACTTCTCTACCACGATGGCTCTTCACCTCTCTCCCTTCCCTTTCACAACTCTCCTTCGCGGCCAACCCCTGCTGCACAGCTTGCCAAGTCCCAAACGGCGTTCACCGGGGGTGTTGTGCGCTAGCTGATATCCCGTTCAAGGAGCTTGAGCAGCAGTCTGAGGAGCCAGTGCCGAGCTTGGGGTTTACCACAGCGACTGTTTGCAAGGGGCAATGGAAGCAGAGCGAGGAGTATGCTGAGGAGGTGGCTGTTCTGACCTTTTGGGGGAAGAAGGGGGAGCAGGAGATGGATGTGTGGATTGAGGCTGGGGCTCACGAGAGTTTGCTATCTGTTTGGGGACGGGTAACTGGGCATCCAGGGGAAGATACCGACGAAGAGGAGGGTTTTAAGGGAGCTATCGTTGCGCAGCTCGTGCCCGAGGGGTATTACCCCCTTGCTAAACCCCCATCTGCTCTCGACTTGGGCATCAGCAGTACGACGGAGGAAGACTCCCAACCTCTCGAACTGAGCCACTCCTCCGCGCTAGCGATGTTAGCCTCCATTGCTGGCGCCCTCTCCCATCTCCACGAGCAGGGTATCGCTCATGGGAATCTTCATCCCTCCAACATCCTTGCCAGTACAGAACTCGAACATGCTTTGCTTGTTGGCTTCGGGGAAGCAACTATTTACAGACATGGCAATCTCAGCGAGAGGTCCGGGGTCGAAAAGATCGAGGTACTAGCGTTTGCAAAGGTGTTGGAGCATGTACTGGGGCTGGTGAAGCCTGGATCTGAGGGGGATGAAGAGAGGGAGAGGTTGGTAAGGAGGGGCTTGGAGGAGTTAAGGGCCAGGTGTAGCGCCCCAGGGGTAGAGGAGAGACCGGCATTTGAGGAGATTAGGGAGGCGTTGGAAGAGATGGTGGGGTGGAGGAGGATGATGAGGATTCCGGGGTAGGATGACGGGAATGTCGATGTGATGTCCGCGGTTTGACGAGACGAGAACTTATGAAATGCTGGAATCTTCGAGATACCAACACATCGTTCTGACGACTTAATGATTTTGACAACCATCTATGAAACCAGACCTCGGAAGCGCATTGAACAGTTGGATAACACACACTTCACAGATTCCGGGTTGCACAACCTCATCATAAAGCCTACCCCTATCTTTCAGGGATCTTATTCCCATTCCCAGGAACTTGCCGGCCAAGACTGTAGCTGGCACCCAAAACAAAGTGACGAGACTGGGATTAGAGATTTCAGGCCCCCGATCCCAGCCCTAAGGAACCGGGACACCTGATCCGGCATATCTTCGGCCACTCCGCACGTGCGTGGATGTCTCGGGTCTTGTGTTGCAGTCACCATGTCCTATCGATCTGCTCGGTAGGTAAACACACAAATGGTTGAAGGGATAAGGGGCTTAAGTAGGATTGGAGGTCGGGGTCAGTGCCATGGCGGTCACTGGGGAGTGAGAAGATAGAATCTGCTTAACCAGCGAGAAATCTTGCTTTTGTCAGTCTTGATTCATCTCTGTGTTCGCTTCCCGACAACAAATGTTTATTTCTATCAGGATTGGAATTGGAAATCTATATCAATACTGATCTATAAGTAGACCTGAATCTTGTCTTTCCATGCCGTGAGAGCATCGGGAGGGCGATGTGCCACTCAGTTAGAGTTTACCAACTTATGGACTGTTTCCAGGTTCTTGCGATGAGGGTTTGTTACCAACCTGCCGATACAGTTAGATACATCACAAACTCATAGGACTTCACACAGTATAATACCCCCTGTTTGTTAGCCCAAGACTTCGGGATCAGGGAATACCTAACGACATCACAACTCAGCCACAAAACAACCATTTTCCAAGCAAAAAAGCGGAATCAGTAAATAGAAGACTCATCGCTTGATTATACCAACTCATTTTCTACCCAAAACTGTTTTTGAGCAAGAAGACGGCAGTTTAGAATATAGGGCTGACCAGGACCCCTGTCTCAGGTTTCTCATAAACAAAAGGTTAATTGCAATGTGCAGGCAAGACGTGATACATTTATAGCAGACTACTTGGAGAAGACCGTCGCATTCTTTGCTAACTGGCGGTTGAGATTGTCCACTGGGACGATACCGATGTCTGAGCTGGACTCCCGTACTTGTTGTAATGTTAGTAAATCATCCGGATCCCAATATGGGATAATTGTTAGCGATGGAGGGTGTGGGATGCCTCATGGAAGTCATCTCTGCGCAGAAACGACTGTAACAGCGAAACTTTTTCGTTTCTTACAAGACAAGTCCTTTTGCACAAAAGCCACTCACTTCGACGAGAGAGGGAAGCTTTCAAAGTTCTTCTGGCTGGACAATTAGGTATAGGCTTGTGTAGTGCTATAACCATCACTGGATGTGCCACGATTTGTTGGCTAATTGGCAGGATTTTCCTCGCAAAGTTAGCGCCGCAGAGCTAGCCAAGACGCTTACAAAACAAACTGTACCGCCCCTGCCGCACAGGCAAGTGGAGCTTACGTTATGGGGGCTTGGACTTGGGACTCTTTCTCAACGCTCAAGTGATCGTTTGTCAGATTCCAGCTCACAGATTCTACGTTTCATCGGACAGTTTTTCTCCAAAAAAACCGCGCCTCATCTCCATCACAGACCCCCCACCGGTCAGCAGCGGGCCAATGCCAGTGTTCGCTCTTGAATGCTGCTGTTGCGCGCATAAGCCAGCGTGGGATTGAAGGCATGGGGCATTCAGCCACGAGCACAAGTTCGGCCGCCCGTCAACCGCCCCAACAGCTGGCGTCGTTCAAAATTTCGTCCTCCCATCCAGCCCCCACCTACACGAGCTGGCGCGAGAAGGACTGCATCATTTCTTGCATCAACCGAGCGCCGATCCGCGCTCAGCGCGCTCATTTACGACCCTCATGATCCGATGCGACGCAGAGTCGCTGTCAACGTGTCGTGTGAGCATCCATCTGTCCAGAGCGATGCTTTGAAAATTGTTTTCTTCACCGAGACGATGCCTCGGTCCCAACAGACCGTTGCACGTTCGGACGACGGATGGAGGTGCGAAAGGAAGCCGGCAAGCCACGAAGCGAGACACGCAGGAGGCCAGGAGCACCGTTAACCGTTAGTGGACGGCCAAATACGGTTTACACGCATACAGTTTTTGCACCACAGCTACAGAATGCAAACTGTTCCGTCCACGTCCTGCGGTTTGCTCCGTCTTGTCCTAATGTGCATTTTTCTTGAGTTTCCCCAGCCTTTCTGCTTCCAGTGTGAGCTGCAGCGTGCTCAGTATGCTGCACAGCCGTACTGTGTAGTCAACACTGACTCTCCCTAGGTAAGTCAGTCAAAGGGGCAGCAGTGCGAGGAGTGTAATGCCGTCGTCTATGAATCAGCACCCGGTGTGGAGGATCGAGATTTGATGTGCGTACGAGGAGTTCAAGCAGGGCATCTCGCTGACGATTCTGTGAGTGATACGATGAGAGCTTCGTCGCTGACTGTAATTTTGCGTTCGTCCCACAAGCCCGTGTCCCACAACGTTTTCTTAGCTTCCGCAGCGGATCCATCCGTCAGCGGGAGAGTGGATTCCCACAGCTGACAGAAGCGCATGAGGCACAGGGCAGCTCCATCAGAGCAGAACACAGGTTCAGGGCAGGCTCGATATCTCGTGGGAGTATGAAGGTTGATTCCGTCCTTCCTCATCCTCGATCCTCCTCGGAAGCAGCGCCTGGAAGAAAATTGCTAGTGCAAAGAAGGGCATTTTGGCTGGCTGAATCCTTTGCTGTCACCGGATGCTGAGTGGCTGGCCAACCAGATCAAGCCTACGCCAAGGCCAAGCAGGGCAAGGAACGGGAGAGGGCAGAGGGCTGCCGGCTGGACAGCTCAGGGCTCCGGGGTCCCACAACCCGCACTGATCGGTGGGCCAGGAGTCCATTCAGGGCTTGCCCAGGCTCGGACCAGGTGTGGGCTGTCTCTCCGCGTTCTCGACCTTTGGACTCCTTCAGGTCCTCGCCTACGTTGGCGTCTCGGTGACATTCACTTCCAATTCACATCGTTCCCTTTCACTCGTCTCATCTCTTGTTTGTCGTCCCCTAGCGCAAGAGCTGGTCGATCTGCAACATCACGGCGACCCCAACGATCACAGTGGCCTTGCAGACGCCTTCAACATTCATACTGGCGCTCGCCGCCGCAGCTTTCGGATTTTACCCCACGCGGCTCGCGTTCTCGGTTGTTTTCGCCATTGCTTACTTATAGATTACATACACTGCTCTTTTCCTTACTGTCTCTTACAACTTTCTTACCATACACGACCATTCTTACAGAGTTCTTCCGTGCCTGTTTGGCTGCTGGCTCGGGGCTGCTGTGGGGTGTAGTGGCTCATCAATCCCCCGTGTCGCATCACAATCGCTGTGTTTGCTCTGGCCAAACACCCTTGTCCTGCCGCTTCGTCACCTGTACATGCCTACGACAAACCGCTTAGACGCCGCTTGTCCCAAGATTCAGTGTCTTCGAGCCGCTCCTCATCCATATCCCGCCCATACGAACGAAGAAGTCCTTTCACGTGCCGCGCAGATTGTTTTGTCGACCGCTTGAGCAAGTGTGTGACCCTCAATCAACCTCGAAGACGTGATTCTTTGACTACGACCGGAGCCTGTTCCCAGTCTTGACAACCGCTCAGGTGTTTGATACCCGCGACCAGCAAGGTGGTGTGAACTGTCCTCAGAGCTTGACAAACTTCGATACTCGTGTAAGCTCCGTGCCTTGGCTAGCAGCTGCAGACGGACGAACAAGTCGCGACTCGCTCGGCCCGAGCTACAAAAAACGACCTTGCTGTTCTCGAGTCGACCTCATCGCCCCTACGTGACTCGAGTGCCCAACGTGGCAAGCTGATTCCTTGATCCTGTAATGATAACGCTGCTAACTATTGCGTGCTGCTGAGTCCGCGGCCAGGGCTCTTGCAGTTTCAACCTGCTTAGTCTCTAGTCGACGCTCAATAAGTTGTAACAATGGGGCCAAGCTTTCCATTCCCCGCGTCCATGATCCCAATCGTGCCGACGCGCAAGGGGTTATTGATTATAGATCTGCAGAATGACTTCATCTCACCAGACGGCCCTCTTTACACCCAGCAACCAGAAGGCTGGGTTAACCGTGTGCTGGACCTGGTCAAGGCCTTCAGGGACACGCAGTCCGGCGATGTGATCTGGGTGAGATCCGAGTTCCGCAAAAACCGGCCGCTGGTTGATGGCGATCGGGTGATCCAGATCATTACCTCACTAGAGGCTCTGCATGAGGCAGCGGAGACATCCCGCGGCAGGTCGCCTGTCTCTGTGGTGCACGATATTGCTATCACAGAGAAAGACAAGGAGGCTTTCTTGACACCCGAAGTTGAAATCCCTGAGGGGGAAGAGCCGAAGACTCCCGTCGTGGTGCCAGGAACCGAGGGTGCGCAGTTTGCGCCTGAAGTGCAAGCAACGATTGACCGCAGAGATATCATCTTCACCAAAACACACTACAGTGCCTTCGCCGAGGGGCCGTTACTGCAGACCCTCCGCCGTCGCTTCGTCACAACCTTCTACGTCTGCGGAGCGCTCACCAACGTTAGCATTTATGCCACAGCATTGGATGCAGCGCAGCACGGCTTTCAGATGACCATTGTCGATGACTGCTGTGGCTATCGTGACGCAGGCCGTCATCGTGCTGCTGTGAATAAGCTGGTGCAAGTGACCGGGAGCGATGTGGTCACATATGCTGAATTGATCGAGCAGTTTCGGCCGCCGGCACCACCAACGCTCTCGTCTGGTCTGTCGCCGTCCATTTCAAACATCGAGATTGGCAGCAGCAGTGCAGCATTGAGTGGTGTGCCTGCCGATGCCATTCCCAAGGTCTCCAGCTCGGAAGCAGAGTCGTCGGAGCTGCGCCCTAAGGGCCAGCTGCCTCCGCCCAAGCTTAGACCCGGAGAGCTCGAGCCCCAAGCTGCTTCGCCACCACACGCACCCGAAGAGGACCGGGACGAGCGCAAGCAATCGGATGATCAGCCCTGGCCGCAACCTGCGTCCCGCTCCCCGCAGCCAAACCTATTGGAAGACAGAGTGGCATTGCGCCCTCTTGATGACCAGGGTGCCGTCATCAAGGACACTAGCTCTGCGAGACCTGCCGATGCGAACCGCGTAACGTGCGATGATGAGTCAACGTCACCACGCGACAGCCCGCGGCAGAAGCTTGCAGAAAGTGCGAGAAGTACAGAGAATCATCTCCAGAATGGTGATGCAACGGCGAGGAGGCATCCAGAGTCAGAGAGCCCAAAAGGTCCGACCCAAGCCCCGGGGGCTGCGAACACTAAAACTGAGAAGCCCAGGGTAAGACTCCAGCAGCGCGGCGAGAAGACACGTATCGTCATCTGCCAGAAGTTCGACGTCGACGACGATAAAAAGACCTCGTCTACCCCGTCCGCATCGAAGCCAGACACAGACGCATCCACGACCGTCCACGCGGACCGCATCGACCAAGAAAGCAGCTCGAAGAGCCTCGACCCCAGCAGCATCGAATCAGTGACCCGGGCTACCGCCGAGCTGAAGTTGAGCGACTTGACCACCCTTCCTCCTGAGATCACATCTACTCCTTCGTCCAAGACTACACCGACTCACTCGCAACAACCTTCACCCACCATGGCTGACCAACCGACCGTCACCTCCTCTGAGCCCCTCTGCGAGGGCGACACGACCATCTTCTACAACGTCCTGCCTTCCGAACTTGCCGACATTGCCTTCGGTAAATTGCTGGAAGAGGTCAGCTGGGCCGGCATGTCACACATGGGCGGCGAGGTCCCACGCCGTGTGGCCGTCCAGGGAGAGGTCGCTCCCGATGGCAGCATGCCAGTGTACCGTCATCCGAACGACGAGTCTCCCCCATTGCTTCCCTTCACGCCAACCGTTCGCAAGATTAAGGAGGTTGCCGAGAAGATCGTCGGCCACCCATTGAACCACGTCTTGATCCAGCACTATCGTAACGGCAACGACTACATCAGCGAGCATAGTGACAAGACGTTGGATATCGTCCAGGGCACATATGTCACGAATGTGAGCCTGGGAGCGCAGAGAACCATGGTCTTCAGAACGAAGCGGCCCCTCAAGGACAAGGACAAAGACGGTAAGCCTGACGACGACCATGACAACAACAGCAACGACGAAAAGAAGGCCCCTGCCGGTTCCAAACGCCAGATCCAGCGCGCCCCGCTGCCCCATAACTCTCTCATGCGCATGGGCCTCAAAACCAACGAGCGCTGGCTGCACGCCATCCGACAAGACAAGCGTGCCGACCGCGACAAGTCCCCCGCCGAACTGGCCTACAGTGGCGCCCGCATCAGCCTGACCTTCCGCCACATCGGCACGTACATCGACGCCAGCCAGACACTGATTTGGGGCCAGGGCGCGACGGGTAAGACGCGTGAGGAGGCCAAGCCTGTTAAGAACGGGTTGACGGACGAGGCGGTGGCCATGTTGAAGGTTTTTGGGACGGAGAATCATTCTAGTGAGTTTGATTGGCAGGAATGGTATGGAAAGGGGTTTGATGTGTTGCATATGGGTGTGCCAAAGAGGTTTTGTGTGGGGGCTAAAGATGGGGCAGTTGGCAACGCTAGTGTTCTGTTGGCTTTGGGGGAGCTAGGGGTTTCGTGTGCCAAGGGGAGTGTGGAGGGCGTGTGTAGGTTCGAGGAGAATGATGTTAGTAGGGCGGTTGTGGAGGGGGTCGGGACGGTGTTGAGATATTTGGATGCGGTGTATGGGAAGGGTAGGAGATATGATCAGCTCTTGCCGGGGGAGGTTGCCAAGCGTTTTACTCTGCTGGCTAAGGCAGAGGGTTTGGCTGTCAGGTGGAAGGAGGTTGGCTCCATGTTGGGGAAGGGAGGCGTTAGCAAGGACGTAGTGAGGGCTTTGATGAAGAAGGAGCTGGAGGAGTGGGAGGGCGTCGCGGGCGAGGCGGTTTCTTCTGAGTTTGGTGAAGGGTTATACATTTGTGGCGGCGTGCAGGCCTCGCCGGCGGACTTTGGGCTGTGGCCTGTGCTGCATGACATGGTGCGCGCTTGTGGGGGCGACGAGGGGCTGTTGGGTGGGGAGAGCGGTTTCTTGAGAAAGTATTATGTTGCGTTCCGTGGGCGTGGATCAGCGGCAAAGGCGCTGGAGTTGTGGAAGGAGTGATGAGTTGAGCGGCATTTTGTATTTGAATTTTGGTTTGTGGTTTGTGTTTGATTTAATTTTCACAGTTGGATATGTTCTTCATGCTGTCCGTTTGGTTGGTCTTTTGGCTAGGAATGGGATTACTGGATGGAATATGGGTTGGGAATTTGGGACAAACACCAACCAATGGGTGGTGGATTGTGTGAGCTGGGATTCTCAAAATTGTTGGGATATTAAGAGGAATTGGATTTTGTTTATACTGCGATGGGTTGGGATCCAGTCACTTGGTTTGTTTTGAGTGTCGGATTTGTATATACCCGTTGATGACATGCGGCACAGAGTGCAGCGTGTATAATCTGTGTCTGGTTAAAAAAGCGAATATACTGCTTAAGTACAGGAGCTGTTTTTTTTTTTTTTTTTGTTCATGACCTCTCGTAATTGAGAGTTGGCTTTTCTCAACTGACCAAAACTTGAGCAAGAGTTTATGATCAGGGTTTTTTTTTTTCTTAGAGCGACCATACATGCTAAAACATTTTGAAGACATTAGTTAATTTTCCATTTTTGACTTACACCTGGTGACTCAAGCCTTGATTAGGTAGTACCGTACTTTCTCTGTCAAGGTTGTAGTTTAAGGGCTTTAAAGAAGCTGAACAGTTCTGAACTCGATATCCCAAAGTTCAGGGTCAAAGAGTTGAACAGCTCCAAATATAAGAACCATCACACTTTGCAACAACGCTACAAATTCTAAAATGGAGAATATGTCAATCAGTTTAATGCGAACCTGTGTTCTTTAACTGCTCTTCTTTCCCATATCTTTTGAAGTCCTACTCGTTATGTCCATTGACCTGTACACCCTTATCGATGCTGCCGCTCCTAAACCCCGATAATGCGATCCACCACCCAACCGGTCGATCGGCTTACGCAAGCCACAAGCAACGAAATTTGCCGGAATCCATCCGCAAATCACGTGTTCCTCTGGCAGCTAAGCTCCGATGGATCAGCCCATGCTGGAGCTCCAATTAGTAGCAAAGTGAAGCGCAGTCAAACCACTCATCGGCGGATTCCAAAGCTCCCCTCCACCGCAGCTACACCCAAGCAACCCGTTCGTGAGAAAAGCCTACGCGAAGCAGTCCTCGACAGGAAACACAAATCGACAGAATGGCTATCGCTCCCATCACTGGTGTATGTGTTCGCCCTGGTGTTTTGGAAGAGGGGGAGGAGGGAAAGAAGGACGTGGGGTGCATGACGAAATCAGATCCGGTTTGCCGAGAAGAAAACTAAGGAAGAGGAGGATTTGGCGTTGGGGGAAGAAGCATGGGCATGAGGATTGAGACAAGTGCTGATGCGTTGGTGAATCGATACAGATGCTCCGCCGGGCCCTCATCACGGACCTGAGCGTCGCACTTGGTAAGTATTTGACTCCAAAGCTCTTTGCCGGAGTTGTGGGAGACTGACTGAGGCAACAGGTCTTGGCTTCACCATGGCCTCCGCTTTCTGGTATGCTCGATCTTTCTCTACCCCATTCCCTACATCCCTTGTATACCGAATAGGCCTACGTTGCCGAACCAACCCCAACCAACCTACCCGACGACCGGACACGCGTGCGGAAGACAGAGAATTGGACCTGACCGATGTGTGTGTACAGGTACGGCTTCCATGTGCCGCGAACCAAGGCGCGCGATGAGTACTACCGCAAGCTCGAGGCGGAGCGCGCTGCGCGGGCGGCCGCCTATCAATGAACGACCCGACCCGACAGCTCGATTGATTAATTGATTGAGAGGGTTTACTGGCTCGGAATGAGTTATTCTAAACTTGACTGGGGTGCATAGCTAGGGGGTGTAGAATAGGGATTGTAGTAGACGAATTGAGTCGTCGCTGACAGATCTTAGACTGGGTTGAGTGCGCGTGAATTGAGTGATACAAACATTGCTGCTGCCCAGGAAGAATGGCTGTGTATTGCTTTACTCTGTCTACTTGCTCCTCGCAGCTGTTGTTACTGCTACTGTTTCTTCCTCCTACTGTATCGCTTTACCCTCCCTTGCAGAACTGGCTCCCACTCCCGCAATACCCTCCCACGCCGTCGTTTCCACCGTAAAGCTGCCTTTTTTATCTTGACACCTTTAACTTCAATCAGACTCCAGCCCCCTCCAAACTATCCAATTCTTCTTCGAAATAGCGGGAAAGAGGACTCACCTCCGCAACCACCTCCGCACAGGCCAACACGTCACGGGGCTCTCGGGAACATCGGGCCGCGGCACCACGCATTCGTACTGCAGCAGCGTGAAAAGCTCACAATCGCGTGCCAGGTCGATTTGTGCGCCCGACTCGGTCTTGCGCGCTTTGCCTTCTACGTTGACTTGCACGCGGAGGGGCAGTTGCCGGGAAGGGAAGGCTTCGCAGGGGGGTGCCATTTCGCTGTCTAGAGTGGGTTGAGTTGGAGGAGGGTAAGGTGAAGAAGAGTGGCGAACTTGATGGCTGCGTCTGCGAAGAGCTTGGGGGCGAGGGTTTTGGGGGAGGTGGAAGTTGTTAATTTGGAGGAGGTATGTCACTTTGAGGGAGTTTTCTTGAACTCTGCTTCGCTAAAGTCAAAGACTCTTTTGTGAGGTGTTTTCTTCTCAGAAGTTGAAAGGTTGAAGGACATCATCACCATACATACTGACACACATCCAGGTTCTCATCTACTTCCAAGCAGCCTTCACAACCCCCACTACCACTACCTCCCACAGCAACCCCAACAACCCTAACCTCGACCCAGTACCCGGCATCAATCCTCCAAACCCTCGACAACCCCTCCGCATTCCTTCTTTCCCAGACCCGTTCTCCCCCTTGGCAGAACTCCTAACGCAGCACTCCCGCGCAACCCAGTCCCCTCCCCGGCTGGCAGTTTCTGGTCGCTATAAGGAACTGGTGTACCCTTTGATTGCGACACTCATTATGGAGCCAAATTGCATGGCTGTGGCGGTGGTGGATTTGGATGGGACGTTTGATATTCTCCGATTACTAGCAACTAAACCTTTGTCGCAAGGATGGGCGGGGGAAGGGTCTGCAGGGGAGTCTTCGGGGGCCGGGGATGGGAATTGGGCTTGCCATGATAGCGAGACCGAACGAGCCAAAGTGAGGATAACAAAGGAGGATTTAAGTCACGTCCACATCCTCCGCCCTCCTCTCACCAAATCCCAGTCACACTTCTCCTTGACTGAATGCCTCATAAGCATAGAAAACTACATGCTCTACTCCCCTCATCACAAATCCCACTGCCGACAATGGTGGGGGACCATCATTCTCGGAGACCTTCCAAGCACCTCTTCCTCGATGTCGACCCTGTCAATGAGTTCCCAAGCGACCGCAACAGTCACGGCAGGCAGGAGAGGTTGGTTACGTGTCGACAGGGCTGACGCCAATGTGCTGAGTTTCGGGGGTATGAGTGTTGAGGAAGCGATGGAGAAGAGGGAAATCAGGCAGGGGGAGGTTGAGAGGGCTGCGTGGGTAGTGAGTTCGGCATGGGGAAGGTTTACCTTTGGGGGAGGGGGTTGATGATGAGTTTGTGAATTATCTTTGTGTGAACGGCATCACATTCTGCTTGTGAGGTTGGAATTTGGAGCATATAGCTAGATAAGGAGATGGAAGAAGGACCAGTTGGTCTGCTCTTTGACTAACAAAGACAGGAGAAGAATGATTGAGGTAGATAATTACACTGATGAAAGCTATAACAAGCATTAGGGAGACAGGGAAGCTGATATAGGGCATCATATTTTTCCTGATATGTTCTGCTAAGATGACTAAACACAGCTTGCCTTTTGCGAAGCACATATCTAAACCCTGAGTACTCCCATGATGGCCCAACCTGGCTGATGTTCTAGAATAGGACCGTTAAGACAGCCATAACAGCATAATGAACACACCTGGATGTTTAATTTCATCGTATAAGTGCTTACCCTTTATGACCCCTTACCCTACAACCCTGGCACGCACCTATTGGTAACTCTCCTTCAGCAAATTCGGCTTCCTCCACTTTAGATCAAGAATCATCTCTCCAAATAGTCCATTCGCCCACGAGAACCTGTCAATGTCAGTCTTGCTCAACACACGGCCGCACTCGAACGAGTCAGAAGGACTCACCATTGCCTAGTCCACTGTCCCCCATCCTGTGTATTCACACTCTCATGGACCAGCCCCAACCCGCTCGTACTTCCCACAAGTGCTTTCAACTCCCCCCGAATTTCATCATCCATCTCTGCAGTCAAAACCCTCACAATACTCGCCATAGGCCACGCCCATCCTGGTCCAACATGTGGCCCTCCCACAGCACTCAGCGCTGGTCCACGCATCAAATACCCATTCCCCTCAGGTGAAAGGACCCTCGCCCTGGTGCGAAGATAAACCTCATCTGTGGATGAAGAATATCCCAACAAGGGGATCGACAACAACGAAGGGACATTGGCGTCATCCATGTGCAGCGCCGATCCAAACCCGTCAACCTCATAGGCATATACCCTCTCTATGTCCCCTGACTCCGTCAAAATGGGTACAATACCGAATTTCTTGACCGCCTCATCAATCTCCCCCTGCAAAGCCCTCATCTTGTCGGCAAGGCTCTTGTCTCCAACAGCATCGGCGATTGTAGCTGCCCTTGCTAAACCTGTAACAATCATCATATTTCCGGGAATATTGTACGGCAGTGCGGCGGCGTCATCGCTCGGCCGGAAGGCTGTCCTCACCATGCCCGTGCGCCGGGCAGGGTGTCCTCGCCCATCGTTGTCCGTTGTCTCGGTCGCGCGAGTGGTTTGCCGCTGGAAGGTATATCCAGCCGGCAAGACAGTCCCGTTCTGGGGGTCGTAGGTTGGGGATTGCATCGTCCTGAGGGTTGAGAGAATCGTTCTGATAGCAGGCAACCAGTTCTTGGCCGAGGAGAAGAAAGCCGTGTGGTGCGTTGCATCATGATAATCCGCCGAAAGATGGAGAAACGCCGCCAGCGAGTCAATCTCAAACTTGCACTCAAACACCGTCTCCCCATTCGGCGGGGGTGCAACCGCATCCGCCATAGCAAACTCATTCACGCCCCTCGGAATCCCCGCCTCAGCCGGCGGCTGAAAGGCATTACAAAACGGTGATGACAAGATGTACCTCGCCTGCAGGTTAATTACCCCCCTAAACAGCGCCGCCAGACTCGCAGTATCCCCCTCTGCCTTGCCAACCTTGTACCCAACGCTCGGCTCCTCTCCCTCATGATCCGGCTCCAAAACCCTTAAATAAGCCCTCACCTGCGCCGCACTATCCCTCAACCACATGGCATTGATATCCCCTGTCACAATGAACGCCAGTTCCTCGTCATCCTCGGCGCCCCGGCCAAACCAACGGACGGCTGTGTCAAGGGTGTTGGGCCAGGCATTTTCGAACAGCTGGGCTAGGTCTGGGTCGGCGATCTCGGATTTGAGTTGGACAATGTGTGACTCGACTGCGGAGGAATTGAAGGTGCGGCAGTGGGGGGGTGGGCGTTGGAAGGGGAGCGAGTGAATGCCCGAGGTGAAGGGGGGGTGGCGGGTCTTGGAGTAGTCGGCGTAGTTGGGGCATAAGGGGAGTTGAGCTGAGATGATGGGGGTGAAAAGGAGGAGAACTGGCAGCTTCATTTTGGCTGTTGACGTCGACTGGCTGAGGGTTTGTGATTATGTGACCGAGTCCAGTCGAGGTTAGGCTGAAGCCAGGTCCACTGTCCTCAGGGACTGGTCAAATGATTGATCAAGAAGTAGATCCCATTCCAGCGTACTTCCCATGTCTTATATCTATAACCTTCCCAATTCTATCAGAGCCCGTGCAGTTTCCTGTTCCACTCAATAAGCTGGCAAACACACACAAGGCAATTGGGATCAGCAGTAACACAAACAAGGCTGGGGACAGGACTGACGTGACCCATGAGCAAGGGTCAAGGATTTTGCAAGTTTGTACCATACTGTCATGCATCAGTACTCATACCCGAGCAGCAAGCACAGCGGATCGCAAGTTCTTATTTGGAGTAAAAGAAGGTTAATAATTCTTGCCGGACCGTTGCTGGGGAAGGAGTGTTTGGAGAGTTTACGCAGGAGGAGATGTACCAATACGATGACTTCTAATATTTACCTTTTCCGAATCGGGTTATGTGCCTTTGCCTGGAGCCCCGAAATCAAGGCAGACCTTAATGGCAAACTCCAGTTACGTGCCTCTGCTGAGTAGGTGCTTTCCTCTACAAAGATTTCTTCGTAAGTACAGACTCTCCACAAAATCCCAAATTCCATATACCAAGCTGTCAGACTAACTCAAGCCGACAACCTCCCTAATGGTAAACTGGAATGCTAACGCATAAATCCCCAAGTAAGCAAGCAAGCCAATCACTATCTGTAACTAGTCCCCAATCCCAGCCAACAACCCGCATATCGAACATGCCGATCCGTGGCGTTGTTGCACAAGACTCAGCCAGGAGATCTTTGAACTTATGAAACGAATCTCCCCGACGACAACGGATATCGGCATCTCAAAATCAACGAAATAACTTAGGACACGGCGCTTGTACAGACGTTTTATAGAGCAGATCTAATACAGCATCTCGTGACCTAGAGTCATCATAGAGTGCATCTGGGCGTTAAGCCCATGTATCTGGGCTTTGCATCCCCAAGGTGAGACTCAATTCAAACCCTTTGATTGGCTAGAATCCCGGCTCTCTACATGATCCTCTTGCACTGCTCTAACGGCAGGTCACAGCTGTTCAGGAATTAGGGGCTCCGAGTCTCTCATCCCGCTTCGAGTGGCATGAAAGGTGGGATGACGTTCTATATTCACAGCACCGATCAATGTCCGTAGGCATGCAAGATGTCAACAACTCACCTCCAAGTCGAGTCCCCTGACAAGGTCCAAGATAGCTCACCTCAACCAAATCACTTACACAACACGTATGTCAAAAAGTATCCATTCACCACTACACTGCCCGGTCACACAGCGCAACACCAGACGTCCTCTCCATTGCACAAGAACGAAGCCCCACCACAGCCGCCGCCGCAACTTGACCTTGCCTTGCCTTGTATGACTGGACCCATCGATTCGATCGCATCACCGCCCGTACCTAGCTGGACCTAGTACCGTGCACCTTCTACACATGCTTTGCTTGCATCCATGGTCGAAACAAACCTTGCCAATTATACCATGTCCGTGCCGTGCCGTGTACCAATGCCGTACCGTGCCGATACCAATGCCAATTGCCATGCCGATGCCATGCTGATGCCTGTCTGCCGCCCATGTGTCGTTGTTATAAATCAATATTGCCTCCGCACGTCGCAAAGCCCGACCGACCGACCGACCGTCCGTCCGTTCCGAACAGTTTCCTCGTACAGCTGGGGGTATCATTTGCATTTTTTTTTCCAAATTCGTCGTGCGTCTAGGTAGCCCGAGCAATGTGATGGAGAACTCAAAAGAAAAGGTGAAAACAACCCAGAGGCAATACCATCCAGGCCCGGCAAAGTTCTTGTTTTACTAGCGCGAGTAAGAGATACCGTAGTTCTTAGGATTTTGTCACCTTCGCCCGACGACCAGAACGCCATGCAAGAGGGTCCCACAAGAGAACAAGATAGACATGATGCCAGTGACTGATGACTGTGTGCATATGTGTGTGCATGTGTGTATGTGTGTATGGCTTCCGGGAAGAAAAGGAAGACAGAAGACAAGGGAGACAAAAAGATGCTTGCCCAAACAAGAGACACGACTTCTTTTTCCATTTAACTCGTTGTCCAGACATGTATTGTGTGTCAGCCCAAGTTGCCTATGTGACGACCAACGACCCAGAAAAAACCGAGAACGCCGTGGAAAACCCAAGTCGTGTCGCGTTGTCCATGTTTTTTTGCTGTGATTTTTTTTCTTTGTAAGTAAGAGAAAGAAGAGTGCATCCGAACGGGGAAGGAAGAGGATATCTCGGTTAAGAAAGCTTTGATCCCGTTGGACCTAAACCGCCGCTAAAAATTGCAAACCTCCCGGGAACAACGGTCGCTCCCTAAGCCACCGGAGCGACAGGCGTCTGCTGCGGAGCAGGCTGAGCATTGCCGTTCACATCGGCTTGCTCGTTCTGGCCCTCCCCGTTGGGCTGATTTTTTTTGGTGCAATCGCGAGAAATGTGACCCGGCTCGCCACACTGGTAGCAAGTCTTGCCAACCGTATTGAGGGGACCACCGTTAGGGGCAGTGCAATCCCGCGAGATATGGCCCAACTTGCCGCAGGCGTAGCACTTCATCGCCTGTGCTTGGCAATCACGGGCGAAGTGGTTGGGGCCACCGCACTTATAGCAGGTTGCGGGACGGCCACCATTGGCAAAGCGGCCAGGAGCGAAGCCCGGCCGGCCAGCAACGGGACCCCGGTTGATGGGCGGGTTGGGACAATTGCGCTGGCAGGTCAGTAAAACATTCACATCTATAAGTTCGCGGAGCACTTACAGCAAGATGCCCGGGCTGATCGCAGTTGTAGCAGCGGTTGGCGGCTGCGGCACCGCCAAGGCGGAGAGTTGGGCATTCAGCTTGGACGTGGCCAAGGCCCTGGCAGTGGTAGCACTGCTTTGCCTTTGTAGTACGAGGCATCGGGCATTGGGATGACTCATGATCTACGATTGTCAGATTCGATCTATATCGCGCATTATCATGAGTTAAGACATACTCGGTTGCTTGCCTGCGAAACAGTCAGCACCGATCACGCCACTTCATAGCCGGAAGAATACCCACAGTTGTAGCAAAGACGATGAGGGGAGGCGCAAGCATCGGCATGATGGCCGAGCTCGCCACACTTATAGCATGCACGACGTGAAACAGCAGACATTTTGAGTCGAAGTTCTGCTGTAGTTATTGGGAAAGTTCCAATTGTCAACGAGACTGCAGCCACTTATTAGTACCCTATTTAAAACTAGCTGTTTCTTCCTTGTCCCGTAATGTTTGCACTATGACGTTTGCCTCCGGTAGATTGTCTGAGGCCGGCTTGTGACAAGGCCCCCGCAAATGGCGCATCATGGCTGTTGGAGGGCTGATGTCGTCCACGGGGCTTGTGACGCCGGTTGGAGAGATCGTCTTTGTACGACTTGGCAGCAATCCGGGGGAAGGGTCGGCGTCGGTCGTGTAACCACAGGGCCTGACAAGAGATAGCATGACTGCGGTGCTTCTGGGCCAGCCTTGCCTCAGTTGGCAGACGGCCACGGAGGTCAGAGGTCCAGACCGAGGGAAATATTGTGTGCTGCGAAGGCGCAGAGGAACATCGACGCAGAACGCATACGCAGCGAGCAAGCGATTGTCCAATAAATGCGCACATCGGCTGGCGTTCCGTTACGCCTCGCGGTTGTGTGAATCTTCCTTGCCAGAGCCGCTCGATGCTGCCGTTCCTGCCGCTGCCATTTGCTGCCATTTGCTTGGGCCCTGCCGGGGCGTGCCATCAAGGTGCAATTCTCGCCGACACCATGCTGGTATCGTCGCCAGTAATTGCCCTGTCCTGTCTGCCGTGTCCATCGAGGTGCGCGTGGAAACGAGCAGTGTATAAAGGGGGGATGAGGGGTCGCCGGTGATGCTGGCGATGGCGGGGAAGTCGACTAACCTTGCGGAGGGGTAAGATGCTAATGGGGATTGACGGTTGAATAAAGAGCAAAGTGTGAAGAGAGGAAAAAGCAGACGGGGCCCGGAAAATTATAAACGGAGAATTTCTGGATCACGGGCAAAGGGTTTTTTTTTTTTAAAAAAAAAGGGAAAAAAAACTTCAGCTGCTGCAGCGCTCTCCGAATTTCAGACCAACGTCAACGTTCTCACCAAACAACCCGAGAGGAGTGCCGAGCGGCGTGCGTAGAGATGGTGTCAGACCAGGACCTTTCACAGAGGTACAAGAGTCACAGGGTGCGAGGAGAGAGAACCGTGGGCTAGAAGTGGAAGCAGAAGAGGGTCAAGAGGGAGAGAGCGGAACCCACGGGACAGGAACGAGGAGGGCGAGGGCTAGGGATTAGGGAACCTGGAAGGGGAAAGGGAGATAGGGCATGGGCCGCATCCGGACCCAGGCTGAGGCAACTGGTAAGGCACGGGCAACGCAGCGGCCAGTGGGTAGGCAGTGGAAAGTCTGGGTGGGCAGTCACCACGGGCACCATTAATCAGCAGCGAGTGGGCAGGCAAGAGCAGAGTCCACATCCATCCACATCACGTCCACTCAGTAAGTCGGCATCAAAAACATCATCCAACATTAAAAAAGCACATCACATCCTTCCAACACTCATCCATTGCACTCTGCATTACCTGATCATTAATACCTGATTCTACTGACTTGCTGATAAAGCGGCTAGGCCGCAGATGACGCGCAGAGAGGAATGGGCGCACGGGCAGGCCCAATAAAAACATCTCGTGCTAAGCTGCTGAAAACGGAGAGCGGGGTGACGGGCACAACGGGCAAAGGGTGACTCGCTGGTGACATATGTCGAGCACGCGCTCCACGTATCCCTGCAAGTACCGTGGTTGTACCCCGCGCGGTTTCATTGTTTTACTTGTCTTACCACTTTTTCGGCCAGTTGGCGCTTTGTCCCTATGCCGGACAACCCAAAGACACTCACAGGATAGAAACTGATGTTCATTGAATCTTGGATATTTTCAAAATTTCCGCGTCTTCCTCTCTGTGTGTTTTCTCACATCTCAGCCTTCCCTCCTCAGCGTCCCCGTGAGGGCACGCTAGGAAAAAAATTCTTGGTTGGCACCCACCGGCCCACCGTTAACACCCCACCACACATTCTGATGTTCCAATTTACAAACTGAGATTGGTCAAATCCACATGTGGTCCGTGTAATTCCCCACATCTGACTCGCGCCAAGTGCGGCGTTTCGAGATGCCACGCTTCATCTTCGCGTGTTCTTGCGATCGTCTGCTCGTCCCAGGCTTCTTTTCGTTGTTGCACTGTTTGATAACTTCGGGTCGCGTGCCCGAAGCACATGTGCTGGAGTTGCACCAAGCGTTTGAATCTAAATGACCCAGTCTATGGAACTGGTCTTTGCTCTGCCACTTGCGGATGTTTGCCATCTGGGCAGAACAACCAACATCATCATCCGGCAAACGTCACGCTTTCACCCGAAACTATCAAACTGATCAGGCTCCTTCACAACAGAATGTGACCTCTCAGCATCTAGTAGAACGTCTTTGGCTTCTGGTGTACACTTCCCCCTCAATCCCAAAACAGCCGATGGTACAGCAGAGTGGGGTGTCCCGGAAAACCAAAACAGGATGGTCCAGGCTGACGGCTGGCAATGGCCCAAGGTCCATTGTCCCTGAATGGATGGGCTGCCAAAAGCAGACTCCCGGGCCTCGGACTGTGGGCGATGGGAAGCACGCCGTAATGTTCCGGCTCAGCTTGGCGGGGGCGGGGTTCGTCAGTCTCCGAGAGCAGCAAGCGGCACATCACTCATCACCATCGCCAACATGCGTCGTTGTAATCACAGGCAGATAGATGCAGATGGCGATCTGAGGATCGTTATTAGCATACAGTCATATATGTATAAGTGTTTGTAGACGCCGAAGCCTCACATAGGATGACATCGATACATAACTACTGTGCCCCGCCAAGAACACTCGGAAAGCCCAGGAACAGCTTCATTCCTTCAACCCACAACGCTTAACATAATCAATTATGAGTACCCCCCCCAAGAAACACACTGATGTAACCTAACCCTAACGCCTATAACATCATTCTATCCCTATTGGGAATTGCCTACCTCCAGCTGGTGGTATCTCAATGATGATGCTATACACAGCAGCGAGCTCTCCAGAAGCCCAACAATGATTAACATCTATTCCACAAAATATCACAAAGCTTTTAGTCTTCCTAATCCCATCCCGGCCTCGCTCCTCTCATCCCAAACGCCCCAGGGAACGGACTCGGCGGGCTCGGTGCCCTGTTCGTAGCCGACCCGGTTGTTGAAGACGGAGGAGCAATGGAGCGCGGCCGGGCCTCAACCACGTAACTTACGCCGTCTTCAGACGAATAGGACGGAGGGCGAGGAGAGTTCCGTCCCGAGTTGCTTGCCTCAGTCGCAGGCGCGTTGGGAACGCGTGCCCAGAAGAGTCGGTTTGGGTCGACGCGCTGGAAGTCGTGTCAGTAACTGTCACAAACGGCAACATGATGACTTGTAAGAGGGGTACATACCACGCTATTCCTCCACTGCCCATACGCCGGCGGCCCTAACTTCGTCTCTTCGCTTTCAATTCCCGCCGCTTCTTCATCACGAGCCAGAACGACGGGGATCGGTTCGCGTGGGACAGCGTACCCTCCGGGAGGGATAATGACCTCAGCGTAGGGAGAGGTTGAGAGGCCGTTTTGGTATTGCTCGCGCATGGCTCCCTCTTCGACTTTGCGACGTTTGAGAAGGAGCACGCAGAGACGGATGACGGAGTGGGAGAAGACGATGGCGACGAATAGGATGAAGAGCACCAGAAGGATGACGACTTCGCGGGAGTGGATGTTATGCGTGAGCATGAGGGCCAGGACTGCGCGTGTTAGTCTTCACTGTAAGCCTGTAAGCTGAGGGGAGGGCAAGGACTTACAAACTGCCGTGACCGTACTCAAACATAGTCCCGATACAAAGACCCTCAGTATCTGAGCCCTGATCCGGGCTGACCGGATCCAAGGAATACAGAACAGGAATCTCTCCGGGTGTGATTGGGTCCTCCTTGAGGCACTGCTCCTCCCTGAGCTTCCCTCCGATGATCTTTCGCTCCCTCCCCGATCGCGGTCCTGATGGCTGTGATGCCGGTGGTGGCGATGTCTGTGTCGGTGTTCCTGATCCCTGTGCCGTCTTTCACTGTGCTCACTGCGTTCACTGCCCTCTCCTTCGCGACGTTCTCTTCTCCGTCTCCGGCGGCGTTCCCTCTCCTCGGGCGTCTCATCTCTCCTTTCCCTTCGTGAGCGATGTTGACGATCCCTGTGATGCCGGTGTTGATGGCTTCTATCCCACACAGAGCAGGACCGACTTCTCCCCTCGCCCTCGCCCTCATTCCTTTCCCGTCTGCGTCTCCTCCTCTCACGATGAATCTCCTCCCTTGGCCCTGATGCTGCACCAGACCTATGTGTCCTGGTTCTACGAGCAACATGCTCAGCCTGCAAAGCAGCAGGCGGTTCTCTAATCACAACGCACCCCCCCTCAACTGTTCCATTCCCCTCCGAAATCGTCCTTGCCGTTCCCGGCCTTGAGACAGATACCTGATCAATACCGGCAGACTCAGCCCTCCGGTTCTCATTCGACCACGTCCTGGCTAAATTAGGCAAGTCAATCCTGATCCCAGGCAACACAGGCGACGCGATCCTGAAATCAGGGCTCTTGGGGCTTTCTACGATGTCATCTTCGTACTCGTCCTCTGAATCTGATGAGGAGGAGGATGAGCCGGTGTAGTAGTCCACTTCTGTTCCGGGGGGCACACCGCCGCCGGTCTCATCAAACTCCGAGGCATAATGACTTGACGTTGGCCTAGGCTGAGGCCAAAGATGGGCCATGCTTCCCGCGCCGACAGGACCGGTTGGCGTAGTTGGTCCATTGTGATGGTTATGGTGATGACTAAGAAGGCTGGGAAACACCGGAGGCCGGAAGCGGGACCGGAAACCAGAGGATGGGCTTGCGCCGAGCCCGGTACGAGGGCGTTCCATCATTTCCGGGGCCGGATTGTTGGAGGTAGAGCGCTGGGCTTGGAGGTCGGAGGAGTCGGGGATGATACTTATTTGGGGGATGGCGGTACCGTTGTCAGCAGTAGTGGTGTTGTTGTTGTTTAAGTTGCTGGTGAGCTGCTCACGCACGCGCGAGAAGAGGTTGAAGCGGTCCATGACGGGCTGATATAAGTGAAGTTGTATAAAGTTGTAGATGTCGAGAGCTGCTGTAGCAGGCGTCGTCTCTGACGGCCGTCAAGTGTTGGTGTGGTCCAGCTCGATTTGAAGGTGAATATCCAAAGTCGTTCTGTCTTGATACTGAGATCAGCCCCAGCAAGTCGTATGTTTGTCTCCTGTCCGTCGTCTTTCAATGGCCTTGTGAGACAGCAACGACAACTAAAGAAACATCTTGTCACCCGTCAGGTCCAGTCGCGTGGGTGTTATCAGCTCCTTATGCTTAGTCCTCGACTTGAACTTCCACATCCACGATAAACGAATATTAAAAACAACAAAGTGACTCAATGTAGTTCCTCTTCAAATTGTCAGACGAAACGAGCGATCTTAACCAACTCCCTCCTTCCAAGACAACGAACGATAAGGTGTCACCAATGTGATGAGCTGCAAGTGAAAGAGAGAAAAGAGTGTACGACAACCAAAGAAACACTCGAGATCAATAACTCTAGACCTCAAACCCCACGCCGTGCAACCATGGTAGGCAGGGCGAGGCCAATGTTTTGTTTCAACAGACAGGCAAGGTCGAGCCCTCCGTTGGATGGCTGTGCTTTGCTGGATGCAGATGTCTAGACCGGGATGGGGCGTCCCTGACATGTGGGACAGACCTTGGCCCCTGGTGAGGTTCAGGTGGGAGTGATGGTTGATGGAGGTGAGGTGAAGGCGAATGAATGAACCGATGTTAATGAGAGTTCGTGGTAGGCTGTGGACTGGCTTGACATGAGACCAGGGATGCAGGGGTGGAGCAGTGATGGTATTGTTTAGATTGGACGATGGCAGAGGGAGAGGCAGCCAGACTATACTAGCCCGTCGGATATACAAACCACAAGTTTTCACAAACTTTTGGAGGGATGGACTGAGGGACTAAGAGGGAGAGAAGAGGGAGGTTTGGCGTTGTGTCGGGAAGCCCCTGTCCAGAATTCGCAGGAAGGGGGTGCGGTGCCTGTCTCAATTTCATCCTGATGGTATCGTTGGGAGAGTTGACGTTTAATGGTGATGCTACGCCGCCTGCACTTACACACATCGACCAGCAGAATAAACCAACGGTGAGAATAAAATAAAGCAAGCAATTACAAGCTCTCAGAACTATCCATTCTACATCAAGTTCAACTCAAGCAACACCAACCCGCAGAATCACAAACATCCCCGTAATCCCACACAGAAAAAGCATGCCAGTGCACACGCACAGCGTCATTCGCAGTCCCCCTCCAGCCCCACGATTCGCTGTTAATCGCCCAAAAGCGCACTTGCTGCTTGGCTGCCCGCGCATGCGAGCTGCAACAGCAGAGCCCCTGACGCAACAAATTGCGGCGACAGCGCGCCCCTGATTGGCCCACAGCGTCGTTTGCGCAAGAAGCAGCCAAGACGTTTCGGATCATTGTTGGCGGTCCCTGACTTTTTTTGCTCAGAATGATCGCTGAGAAAATGGTTTGCGCTTCGTGTTTCGCGATTGTGTGGAAGTGGCATTAGGGTTAGATTGGGGGAACATTAGGAGTGGATTGGGACGAAGGATGACAATACTAAGAAGCTTGGTATTTGCTCTGTTCTCTGCGGGTATCATTTTTTCCCTCTTTCTTCGCGCATGGGAGTAAATCTGCTGTTCCGCGGCCCGAGCAACACATCTCCCGGGTCACCCTCCACCTTCGCTTTCCCCACCTTCCTGGGTCCTTGCACAGCCACGGAACTATGCGACCCCTAACTGAAAGCGAGGGAGATCAGCGTACCTTCTTTCCTTCGCCTGAACTTTGGAATGCCTATCCGTAGGCGATGTTGCGTCGTCTTTGCTGTCGTGTGAGCATGGCCCAAGCGTGTCCTCTCGGCTGCACCCGCCACATTTGTTACCTCGCAAAGTCTGACACGATGATAAAATGGATGGCGGTGCACGCGGGGGCTTTTGCCTTAGATGTTGGGCTGGTTTTGATCTTTGTTATACTTGTTGATTGAGTCGTGCCGTCAGCTGTCTCAGATCAGCTCACCAAGCAGCATCGTCCGGTCTGACGATGCCGAGAGGACTAGAGTAAAGTTAGCACCAGTAGGCTCACTGAGGCACAAGCAAGCCAGCTTAATGGAGATGAGGGAGACTCACTGATCGGAGCACCGTCCGGCGCAAATTCGGCACAATTGACTGTCCCCTTGTGGCCTGGCAGCTTGTAGAGCAGCTTGCCAGTATCACTTCCCCAAATGACCACTGTCCCGTCGCCAGCACCAACAGCAATCTTCTTCCCATCCTTGCTCCAGCTGCCCCGGATCAAATTCTTTTCCAGCCCAAGCGGGGCGCCATCAAAGGTGCGGATGTGCCGGTCGGTCGGCGCAAACGGCCGAATATCCCACGTCCTTGCAGTTGAGTCCATGGCGTATGACAAAAGCTGTTGGCCATCGGGTGACACACGCAGTGTGGTTATGGTGTCGTTATGACCCAGCATGGTGTGCACAACCGCCTTTTTGCGGATATCCCAGACTTTGATATCGTTATCAATACCGCCCGAGTAGATCTCGTTACCGGCCTCTGACACCGCAACCGCCGTGATGGGAAAGTCCGTCTCGATGTAGTCGACCGCGTTCTTCGTGCGCGGATCCCAGATGCCAATTGTCCCGTCGTCGCTGCCGCTGATGAGCAGCTCCTCGCCACGTCGGGTAACATCCATCGCGTTGATGATTTCTTCATGTCCGATGTAGCGTCGTATCCTTTGTCCTGTTGTCAGGTCCCAGCTGGCGAGGTGCATGTCGGCCGAGGCGGAGAAGAGGATATCGCCGTCGCGCGACCATTGCAAGTCAAGAATGGCTGCTTTGTGGCCGTTCAGGACACCGTAGTTCTCGCAATCGCCATATACCCTCCAGAGCACTGCCATACTTGTTAGCTGTGCAACTGGTAGTAAAAGAAGTTCTAAGACACACTTATTGTCCTGTCCATCGATCCCGAAGCTATAAGGGTTCCCGTAGGGTCAAATTTGGCGGTAAAGATCTCCCCCGTATGCCCTGACAGCTCCATCAAAGGAGCCTTGAGGTTGCTAGTCCGTGGGGTCTGCACAAGTTAGTTGATACTACTCATTTTGTATTCCAAAGAACCGAACCGGTACACACCGTTTGAATCAATGCGCCGGCGCTGTCGCCAGTGCGAGTGAGGGCTCGACTAGAGCCAACATTCTGACGCTTGACGACGAGCTGGCCCTCGCCAGGATCGTCGGAAGCCGGCCGTTTTTCTGACATGTCGGATCTGGACGACTGGATGTGGTACGCCGGCAATTGGTGTGTCTTCTGCGAGGACACCTGGAATGATGGACGATGACGGCGACGCGATGCAGCAAAACACACGCCAAGACAGACACGCTGACGGGGCAGCTGGCAGGCCAGGCTACGCTGCTACAAGCGGCAGGCTGAATTTTTGATCGGCCCGCTCTCCACCGGAGCCTCGCTCTGAGTGGATCGCTGGCATGCCAAGGTTGGGGCAGAACACCTGGGGCCCCCACATCCCACCTGTGCACCATGGAGCTGTGGTCGGGTGGACGCTGTTGTTGCTGGAAGTTTGGGCGGTCGCTTCAACATCGACATTGATACTTTGGATGAAACCCACCCATCTCCTTAACGTCTTGCGAGCCGCCTACCGTGAACCAGGCGAGCGATAGTAAGAATAATTTGAAGCTCCTTGTCCTGTATCAGCCCGAAGCGAGTATTGGACAGCCCTATCAGCCACGATGTCGTCAAGTAAAGCATCGCGTTTAGGGGAGGAGTATGTCCTACAGTCCTTTCAAGGAGATTATCGAGTCTCCGATGTAGCTCTATTGACTTTAGCTAACAGCATACTCCAGGGTTTGGAAGTATGGTACCCGGTGCCCGCTCTCATCCAGCGCTAACCATTCAGGACGCGGATGGACAAGGTCAACGCCGAGCTCGTCGTCCTGACTTACGGCACTATCGTCGCCCAGCTATGCAAGGACTATGACTACGACTACATTGAAG
>Ga0065720_1018840_pt1 | contig 109427 bp, 102 predicted proteins | sample Thericmetagenome_FD_59107 | JGI IMG/M metagenome (GOLD analysis project Ga0065720, IMG submission 59107) | Thermophilic microbial communities from the Joint Bioenergy Institute, California, USA of rice/straw/compost enrichment - eDNA_2 v2... | ecosystem: Engineered > Solid waste > Grass >...
CGGCTCCCCTTCCACCAGCCGAGCCTGATCGAGCAGCAATTGCGCAGCGTCCGTCAGCGCGTCGGTCGCACCCGGCTGCGTGGCCCGCGCAGCCAGCGCCTTGATCAGCGGATGCGACGGATTGATCTCCAGGATGCGTGCGCTGACACGATCGAGCTTCTGATGCAGCCGCAGCAGGCGCTCCAGATGCATGTCCATGTCGCCTTCGGCGGCGCTGAGGCAGACGGCACTGTCGGTCAGACGCTTGGATTCGCGCACATCCTTCACGGCATCGCCGAGGATCTGCTTCAAAGCAGCGATCAGCGTGCCCAGAGCCGCGCCCTCGATTTTGTCTTCCTGCGGCTTGTCGCTGGCCTCGCTCTTCACGGCATCCAGATCGTCGCCTGCCCGCGTCGCCGACTTGATCGGCTTGCCGGCATAGTCGGGCACCACCGAGAGCCAGAAATCGTCCACCGGATCGGTCAGCAGCAGCACCTCAACGCCCTTGGCGCGGAAGCCTTCCAGCTGCGGGCTGCGCTTGAGCTGTTCGATCTGGTCGCCGTTTATGACATAGATGGCGTTCTGCCCCTCCTTCATGGCGGCGATGTAGTCGTCGAGCGACACCCAGCCGTCGCGGGTCGACGAGCGGAAGCGCGCCAGCTTGAGAAGCTGATCGCGATGCTCACGATCCTCATAAAGGCCTTCCTTCAGCACGGCGCCGAAGGTTTCCCAGAATTTCGCGTAAGCCTCGGCGTCGTTCGAGGCCTTCTTCTCCAGCTCGGACAGGACACGCCGGGTGATGGCCTGGCGGATGCGCGCCACCACCGGATTGTTCTGCAGCATTTCGCGGCTGACATTGAGCGGCAGATCGGCTGAATCCACCACGCCGCGCAGGAAGCGCAGCCAGGCCGGAACCAAGTCGTCGCAGCGGTCGGTGATGAAGACCCGCCGCGCATAAAGCTTCAGTTGCGGCCTGCGCGCCGGATCGAACAAGTCGTGTGGCCGCGTGCCGGGGATGAACAGCAGCAGCGCGTAATCCAGCTTGCCTTCTGCCTTGGCATGCAACGTCAGCCAAGGATCATCGAAGGCATGCGCCACATGATGGTAGAAATCCTTGTACTGCTGCTCGGTGATCTCGCTCTTGGCACGGGCCCAGAGCGCGCTGGCGGCATTCAGCGTCTCGCTGTTGTCGCCGTCCTGCAGCACCACCGGCAAGGCGATGTGGTCGGAATAGGTCTTGACAATGCGGCGCAGCCGCTCGGGCTCCAGGAACTCTTCCTCGCCTTCGCGCAGATGCAGGATGATCGTGGTGCCGCGGCCGGAGCGCTCGGCTTCGCCGACGGTGAACTGCCCGGAGCCGTCCGAGACCCAGTGCCAGGCCTGATCCTCGCCGGCCTTGCGGGAGATCACCTCGACCTTGCCGGCCACCATGAAGGCAGAATAGAAGCCGACGCCGAACTGGCCGATCAGCGCCATGTCCTTGGCATTGTCGCCGCTCAGGCCCGCCAGGAACTCGCCCGTGCCCGAGCGCGCGATGGTGCCGAGATTGCTGATCAGCTCGTCGCGGTTCATGCCGATGCCGTTATCGGACAGCGTCAGCGTCTTGGCTGATTTGTCGGCCTGCAGCGTGACCTTCAGATCGGTATCGCCGCCCCACAGGCTGTCATCCGTCTGGGCGGCGAAGCGCAGCTTGTCGCAGGCATCGGAGGCGTTCGAGATCAACTCGCGAAGGAAGATTTCCTTCTGGCTGTAGAGCGCATGCGTGACGATATGCAGCAGCCGCGTCACCTCGGCCTGGAATTGCATCGTCTGATCGGTCATGGCGTCAGACCTCCACGGTGGTACTCAAAACGGAGGGGATCAGCCCTCCTTCTTTTCGTCGTCCTTCTTCTCCGGCTCGATCAGATCCTTAAGCCGGCGATTCATGTCGCGGACGGTCGATTCCGGCAGCAGATAGGCCCAGCCATCCACCCGCGCCTGCGCTTCCTTGGCCTGCTTCTCGGCCTCTTCCGGTGCCAGCAGATCCTTCTGCTCGACATCCTTCTTCACCAGTGCCGGGTCGAAGGCCACCTCGAAGCGGGCCCAGGCCTTCTTGTCATTCTGCTCGTCCGGAATGGCGCGCACGACGACGCGGACGCCGTCCAGCGTGGTGATCTCCACCACCGTGGCCTTGGAGAAATCCTTGCCTTCCGCCTTGGCGACGTCGTCGAAGGTCAGCCAGGCCAGCAGGCCCGGCACGGCATTCACGTCATACTGGGACGCGATCTTCATGCCCTTCGGCATTTCTGCCGGCGTGAAATCGACACTGCTGCTTTCCGCATCCTTCTTCGGCGCACGGACCAGTTTCAGCACTTCGCCATCAGGATAGGTCACCACCGCCTCGGCGACGCGGGCGCGGTCGACCTTGACCACGTCCTTCACCAGCCACTGCACCGGATCGGCGGGCAGTTCGAGAATGCCCTGCGCCAGCCAGGCGCGCGCCTCGCCCGGCTTGCGCACATGATACTGTCCCGGCTTGCCGCCGACGGGGTAGGACTTGATCTTGCCGACGATCACCGCCGCCATCGGCTTGGCCTCGCCATCCACCAGCCGCACCAGGATGGGGCCGGGATCGCTCTTCGCCGCCTCATCGAACGGCTTGTACTGATCCGGCTCGGAGACCTGCAGGCGATCGTAATGCTCCGGCTTGTCGGTGCGCGGCTCGACCGTCTCCAGGCCGGCAATGCCGATGGCGTTCTTGCGCACCAGTTCAGCCCGCACCGGATAATCGCCGCGGCTCGACATCGTCCACTGATCGCCGTTGCGCTCGATGCGGAACAGCGCCTTGGAGGTCGCGATCTCCAGCGACGCGATGTCGTTGACCTTCGCCGTCAATCCGGGGAACAGCGGCTTCGGCGTGAAATCTGCCTGCGTGGCGCTGTCGCGCGAAGCGGCAACCCACCAGCCAAGGCCACCCAGGACGACCGCCGATGCCAGCAAAACGGCCCAGCCTTTATTGCGCATGTCGATCCTCCTTTCCGCCTGCCGTCAGATTTCGGCCACGCGGCGTGCGCGGCGACGGCGCCAGGCGATGCTCAGGCCGATGGCGACCAGCGCGGCCAGCAAGGGCATCAGCCCGATATTGATGAACTTCACCAGGGTCTGCAGACCTTCGATGTCGCGGTTCAGCTCGCGCTGCACGCCGCGCAGCTCGCGCCGGGTCTGCAGCAGCTCGTCGCGGAAGGTATCCAGCGCCGCCTGCTGCTCAGCCGTCAGCAAAGCATTCGACTGCTCCTGGGTCTTGGACTGCAGATCGGCAAGCTTCTTCTGGGTATCCTCCAGCTTCTGCTCAAGCTGCCGCTGGCGCGCCAGGAACTGCTGCTCGGCCTGGCGACGCAGATTGTCGATCACCTCGAACGGCCGCTGCGACCGGCCGCGGCTGCGCAGGCCGATCAGATCGCCCGAGCCCGACATGTTGTCGATCGCATTGATCAGGAAATCGGCATTGGCGGCAATCGGCACATACATGTTCTGGCCGAACATCTGCTGGCTGCGCACCCAGAAGCGGTCATCCAGCAGGTCGGCATCGGCGACCAGCAGCACGTTGATCGGCTTGCTGCTTTCCTTCACCTGCTCACCAGCCGGCACCGCGGGAGCCGCATCCTTGTTCTCCTCCCCTTCCTTCTTCTCCGGCGCCGGAGCGCCGTCGGGGAAAGCCGTCTTGGCGGGGCCGCTGATGCGCGCCGCGAGCACATAGGTCTCGCCGGTCGGCTTGAACTTCTCAGCCAGAACCTGCGGATTGGGATCGCCCTTGAGATCGGCGGTATCCATCAGCATGGCCTGGTTCGAAGACGTAATAAGCGGCGTCACCGTGGTGCTGGCGCCATCGATCCTGCGGATCGAGCCCATCGAGGCCGTGTTGATCTGCGTCAGCTCGGCCGTGACCACATCGTCGCGGCTCATCTGCTCGCTGGAGATCGCCAGCCAGGGCAGGTAATCGACCACGGCCGCGGGACCGCTGCGTCCGGTCTGGACGCGCTGCGCCAGCGCCAGGTCGGCGACGTATTTGTCAGCCTCGACCTCGACGCCCCAGGCCTTGAACAGATCGGGCAGCAGCGAGCTCTGCTCGCCGCCCGGCATCGGCTGGCCGGTCATCGGATTCGGCATTGCCGCCATGGTTTCCGAATAGGGATCGGCGAAGACGATCAGGCGGCCGCCCTTGAGCACATACTGATCGATGGCGTACTGCGCCTGCGGCGACAGATCCTTCGGATGCGCCAGGATCAGCACGCTAAGCTTGTCATTGATCTCCTCGGGCTTCGATGCTTCCAGCATCTTCACTTCGAAGAACTGCTTGATCTGATCGAGGATCAGATAGGGCTGCGACTGCCCGCGCATCGCCGCCATGATGCCGCCCGGACCGTATTCCAGCGGCAGCGAGCCGAGGATGCCGACCACCGGCTTGGTCGGATTGCTCAAGCCGTAGATCAGCTTGGTCAGGTCATATTCCAGGAACTGCTCCTTCTCCGCCTGGAAGAAGGGAATCGTCTGCTGCTGGTCCAGCGTGTTGCTGCCGACCAGACCGAAATAGAACTGCCCGCCCGGCAGGTTGGCCGCCTGCAGCCCGGCCTGCACTGCGCGATCCTCGGCTTCGGTGAACGGCTCGGGGTCGATCACCTCAAGGCGGATCTTGCCATCGGCCAGCGCCGCATAGCGCTCCAGCAGCTCACGCACCCGCAGGCCGTATTGCCGCAGTTGCGGCGCAGCGGAGGCCAGCTTCTCGGAGAAGAAGAAGCGCAGCGTGATCGGTTCCGGAATCTGCTTCAGCACGTTGCGCGTGCCATCGGACAGCGTGTAGAGCCGCGCTTCCGTCAGGTCGACACGCGCGTTGCGCAATCCCTGGTTCGACAGGATGTTGACGGCAAAGAAGATGGCGAAGGCGGCGATCAGCCCGGTGCCGGTGAGAAACGCTTTGCTGCCGGTTTTCATGATGCAGTCTCAGCCCGCTTTCTTGAAATCGACGACAACGGCATTGGCATAGAGCCACACGACGATCAGCGACAGGAAGAAGATCACGTCGCGCAGATCGATCACGCCGTCGGTGATGGCGTTGAAATGGCCCAGGAAGCTGAAGGAGGCGATCGTGTCGACGATCAGACCGGGCGCCCAGCCCTGGAAGAAATTCAGCACCATCGGCGCGCCCGAAACCGTGAAAATGAAGCAGATCAGGACGCTGATCACAAAGGCGATCACCTGATTGCGGGTCAGGGCGCTGATGCAGCTGCCGATCGCCAGATAGGCGCCGGCCATCAGGAAGCTGCCGACATAGCCAGCCAGGATCACGCCGTTATCGGGCGTGCCAAGCCAGTTGACCGTGATCCAGAGCGGAAAGGTCAGCGCCAGCGCGATGCCTGCAAAAACCCAGGCGGCGACGAACTTGCCCAGCACCGCGGCCCAGAGCGGGATCGGCAGGGTCAGCAGCAGTTCGATGGTGCCCGACTTGCGCTCCTCGGCCCAGAGCCGCATTGCGATGGCAGGCAGGAAGAACAGGTAAAGCCAGGGATGAAACAGGAAGAAGGCCTTCAGATCGGCCTGGCCGCGCTCGAAGAACTGGCCGAGATAGAAAGTGAAGATTCCGGCCGTGAACAGGAAGACCACGATGAAGACATAGGCCACGGGCGTGGCGAAATAGCCGGAGAGTTCGCGACGAAGAACGGCGAGCATAGGCTTCATGGCTAATGATCCGATCAGGCGGCGCGCGCGAGCGCGGCGGCTTGGGTGATCTGGCGGAAGGCGGCGTCGAGCTTGCCGGGGCCGGCGATGATGTCGCCGATGCGCCAGCCGGCAGCACCGTCTGGCCGGCCCTCGGCCACGACACGGCCGCGGGCGATGATGATGGCGCGGCTGCAGACCGCTTCCACCTCTTCCAGGATATGGGTGGAGATGATGATCGCCTTGTCGCGCGCCATCGTCTGGATCAGCTGCCGCACTTCGTGCTTCTGGTTCGGATCCAGACCGTCAGTCGGCTCGTCCAGCACCAGCACCGGCGGATCATGCAGGATCGCCTGCGCCAGGCCGACGCGGCGCTTGTAGCCCTTCGACAGGGTGTCGATCGGCTGGTCCAGCACATCCTTGATGTTGACCTGGTCGACCACCTTCTCGATGCGCAACCAGCGGTCCTTGCCGGTCAGGCCACGCACATCGGCGATGAAGTCGAGAAAGCCGCGTGGCGTCATGTCGGCATAGGTCGGCGCGCCTTCGGGCAGATAACCGATGCAGGTCTTGGCAGCCTGCGGATTGGCCTCAACGTCATGACCCATGACCGATATACTGCCAGAAGTAGGACTTAGGAATCCGCACAACATCTTCATGGTTGTGGATTTCCCCGCCCCGTTAGGTCCGAGAAAGCCGAGCACCTCGCCTTTCGCGACCGTGAAACTGATATTGTCGACAGCGGTGAACGGACCGAATTGCTTGACCAGATTCTTTATGTCGATCATCGTTTTGCGTCGTCTCCTGCCTGTCCCCCGTCAGCGCCGTTCCGACGGCGCCCGCTAGATAAGGGTTTACCTGCCCATGGTTCAAGCCCTCCTGATGCGATTTTGCCGGAAAGGCTGGAATCCGCTTTCTCGCGGCCTCAATCGGGGCCTTTTCTGATCCGCCATGCCCCGTCAGCCTGCCATGGACCGCGAATCGCTTCCGTCCCCTGTTTCGCCCTGCGTGAGGATCTGTCAGATCGACCGCCGGACCGGCTGGTGCCTGGGCTGCTATCGCACCGGCGAAGAGATCGGCGCCTGGCCGGGCCTGGACGACAGCGGCAAGCGCGCCTTGCTGGCCCGCATCGCCGCGCGCCGGCAGGGCCTTAGGTAGCGTAAAACCTGCTCGATGCCGCAATTCCTGCTCAAGCGCCTCCTCACGCTGATCGCGACGCTGATCGCGACATCGATCATCGTTTTTCTGGTGCTGGAAATCCTGCCCGGCGATCCGGCACTGCTGGTGCTGGGCATCGATGCGACCGACGAGCAGCTTGCGGTCTTCCGCCAGCAATACGGCCTCGATAGGCCGATCCTGGAACGCTACACCGACTGGATCGGCAATCTGCTGGTTGGCGATTTCGGAATTTCCTATGCCTACAAGACGCCGGTCTGGCAGATGATCGCCGATCGCTTGCCGCTGACCTATCCGCTGACGCTGATGGCCATGCTGCTGACCATCCTGCTGGCCTTGGGGCTTGGCGTCTTTGCGGCCGCGCGCCACAACAAGCCGGCCGATGTCATCGTCATGGGCATCAGCCAGCTTGGCATCTCGATACCGAATTTCTGGTTCGGCCTGCTGCTGATCCTGCTGTTTGCCGTCAATCTCGGCTGGCTGTCGGCCGGTGGCTTTCCCGGCTGGGCCGACGGTCTGGGCCCGGGCCTGCAAAGCCTGATCCTGCCCAGCATCGCGCTGGCCGCCGTGCAGGCCGCGATTCTGGCCCGCATCACGCGCTCCTCGGTCCTGGAAGTGCTGCGCGAGGATTTCGTGCGCACGGCGCGCGCGAAAGGCTTGAGCCGCCATGCGGTGCTGTGGCGCCATGTGCTGCGCAACGCGCTGATCCCCGTTGTCACCATGATCGGCCTGCAATTCGGCAATCTTTTGGCCGGCGCCATCGTGGTCGAGCAGGTCTTCTCGCTGCCCGGCCTCGGACGGCTGATCTTCCAGGCAATCAACAACCGTGATATCGAGGTGGTGAAAGCCGCCGTTGTGCTGCTGGCCTTCACCGTGGTGACCGTCAATTTCATCGTCGATGTCCTTTATGCGGTGATCGATCCGCGCCTGAAGGCCCGCGATGTTTGACCGCGCTGGCTTTCTGCGCCGCGCCCTGCGGCATCGCAGCTTTGCCTTCGGCGGCCTGCTGACCGCCATCGTCGTCGGCATGGCGCTGCTGTCGCTCTTCTGGACGCCCTATTCCACCACGGCCATCAACATCCGCCGCCGCCTGGCGCCGCCATCGGCCGAGCACTGGCTTGGCACCGACGCCTTCGGACGCGACGTGCTGTCGCTCATCCTTGCCGGTGCGCAGAATTCGCTTTTCGTCGCCATCGTGTCGGTCGGCATCGGCCTGCTGCTGGGCAGCGCACTTGGCCTGCTGGCCTCGGCCAGGCGCGGCTGGATCGAAGAGCTGGTGATGCGCATGGCGGATTTCACCTATGCCTTCCCGGCGATCCTGTCGGCGATCATGTTCGCTGCCATTCTCGGGCCGCGGACGATCAACTCGATCATCGCCATCGCGATCTTCAACATTCCGGTCTTTGCCCGCGTCGTGCGTGCTTCAGCCAACGCGATCTGGGCGCGCGACTTCATCCTTGCGGCGCGCTCGGCCGGCAAGGGCCTCTTCCGCATCACCATCGAACATGTGCTGCCGAACATCCTGGCGGTGATCGTCGTGCAGGCGACCATCCAGTTCGCGCTGGCGATTCTGGCCGAAGCGGCCCTGTCCTATCTCGGTCTCGGCACCCAGCCGCCGACGCCCTCCTGGGGCCGCATGCTGAACGACGCCCAGACCTACGTCTTCCGCGCCCCCTTGCTCAGCGTGTTTCCCGGCCTCGCTATCGCGATCTCGGTGCTTGGCCTCAATCTTCTGGGCGATGGCCTGCGCGATCTGACCGATCCGCGCCTGGCGCGGCAAAGGTAAAGCCATGACAGCGCTGCTTTCCGTCCGCGATCTGCGCGTCGCCCTGCCGACCAACCGGGGCGCAACCGAAATCGTCCGCGGCCTCAGCTTTGACCTCAACAAGAGCGAAACGCTTGGCATCGTCGGCGAGTCCGGCTGCGGCAAGTCGATGACTGCTCTGGCTTTGATGGGCCTCCTGCCCGAGGGCGCGGAAACGGCAGGCGAGGTTTCCTACCAGGGCGAGAATCTGCTGCGCGCCAGCGAGAAGCGGCTGTGCGATCTGCGCGGCAACCGCCTGGCGATGATCTTCCAGGAGCCGATGACTTCGCTCAATCCGCTGCATCGCATCGGCGACCAGGTCGCCGAGCCCTTAACCCTGCATGCGGGCCTGAGCCGCCGCCAGGCCAAGGAGCGTGCCGTCGAATTGCTGGATCGCGTCGGAATCCCCGATCCGCGGTCGCGGCTGGATGCCTATCCGCATCAGCTGTCCGGCGGTCAGCGCCAGCGCGTGATGATCGCCATGGCGCTCGCCTGCGGGCCCGACATCCTGATTGCCGACGAGCCGACCACGGCTTTGGATGTCACCATCCAGGGCCAGATCCTCGATCTGATCCGCCAGATTGTGGACGATACCGGCATGGCGCTGATCCTGATCAGCCACGATCTTGGCGTCATTGCCGAGACCGTGGATCGCGTGCTGGTCATGTATGCCGGACGTGCCGTCGAGGCCGGCCCGGTGCATGCGGTCTTTTCCGATCTGGCGCATCCTTATGCCCGCGGCCTGTTCGCCGCCATGCCGCGCCTTGATCGCGCGCTGGCAGAGCGCGCCTATCCGCGCCCGCCGCTGCCGACCATTCCGGGTATCGTGCCCGATCTGCATGATCTGGGCCCGGCCTGCGCCTTTGCTGATCGCTGCAGCCTGTCCGAGCCGCGCTGCCGCGAGAAAATGCCGCCCGAGGTCTTTGTCTCGCCCGAGCATTGGGCGGAATGCTGGCGCACCGATGAAGCGCGGAGACGACTGCCGTGACCGCGCCGCTGGTTCAGCTTCAGGACCTCCACAAGTCCTATCCTTTGCCGCGCACAACGCCGTTTTCGCCGCCGCCGCGCATCCATGCCGTCAACGGCGTCACGCTCGACATCCAGGCTGGCGAGAGCCTTGGCGTGGTGGGCGAGTCCGGCTGCGGGAAGTCGACCCTGGCACGGCTGGTGATGGCTCTGGAGCCGCCCGATAGCGGCCGCATGCTGTTTGCTGGGCGGGATCTCAATGCGTTGACGCCCGCCGAACTGCGCAAGGCGCGGCGCGATTTCCAGATGGTGTTTCAGGACCCATACGGATCGCTCGATCCGAGGCTGACGGTCGAGCGCATCGTGGCAGAACCGCTCGATGTCTTGGAGCGCCTGAGCCGCAGCGACCGCCATCTCCGCATTGCCGATGCGCTGGCTGCTGTGGGCTTGCGCGAAGGCGACATGCGCAAATATCCGCATGAATTCTCCGGCGGCCAGCGCCAGCGCATCGCCATTGCCCGCGCGCTGATCACGCGCCCCAAGCTGATCGTTGCCGACGAGGCGGTGTCGGCGCTGGATGTCTCGGTGCAGGCGCAGGTGCTGAACCTGATGGCGGATCTGCAGCGCCGCTTCGGCATCACCTATCTGTTCATCAGCCACAACCTGGCGGTGGTCGATCATCTCTGCGCGCGGCTGGCGGTGATGTATCTCGGCCGCATTGTGGAAACCGGCCCCACGGCAGCGATCTTCGCGCAGCCCGCGCATCCCTATACCCAGGCTCTGATAGCGGCCCTGCCCCGCCCGGTTCCGCCGCCGCCGGGACAGCGGCGCCGACATTCCCTGCTGCAGGGCAATCCGCCGAACCAGGCAATCTTGCCGCCCGGCTGCGCGCTGGCCGAGCGCTGCCGCTATGCCGATGCAAGATGCCGGACAGACGCGCCGGTATTGCGCTCTTTAAGCGATGGACGCGATGTTGCCTGCCACAAGGCGGAAGAAGTCGCGACTATGAGCGCGGCCGTTCAATCGGTCTGAGCGTGTAGCCGCGTTCGCGCATGCAGTAGTCGACGAATTCGTATTCCCGCGGTCCCCGCATGAAGTAGGACGGCGACTGCACGGAATGGAAAGGCGGCCCCCAGCCGAAGCCGGTGCCGGTATAAGGCGGGTAAAGCTGATGCGTCGCCTGACTTTCATCCAGCGCCTGCCAGTAGGCCTTTTCCCTGCATTCCTTCTCGTCGGCGGCGATTTGCGCAGGCGAGGTATCCGTGCGCGCCCATTCGGTCGAAGCCGCACAGCCGCCCAGCACCAGCAGAGCAAAAGCGCACAGAACCCGTCTCATCATTCCACCGGGACCAGTTTATAGCCGCGCTGTTCCATGCAGTAGACGGCCAGTTCGTACTGACGGGGACCGCGGCGGCTGTAGGATGCCACCGGCCCGCTGCCGCCGTCCTCGCCGCCGCCATCCAGGATGAATTGCGTGTCGCGATAGGGCGGATATTTCGGGCCCGAGGCAAAGCTTTCATCCAGCGCCTGCTCGGCCGCGATCTCTTCGCAGTTCTTCTCATCGGCCAAACGCTGCGCATCCGCGGTATCCGGCCGCGACCATCGTGTCGCCGGCGCGCAGGCCGCCACCATCAGCAGGCACACCAATGCAAGCTTATTCATGCTCCTGATCATGCGAGAGACACTCACGATGGCGGCACCGGCGTCAGACTGTAGCCGCGCGCCCGCAGGCAGAAGGAGCGCAATTCATGCTCGCGCTGCATCCGCGACATGAAGGGATCGTCGAACGGGCCATAGGAGTAGCGGCGGTAGCGGGGAAAGCCGTAGGGCGACCAGGGATAATAGGCAAACGGCATGCTGTAGCTTTCGCGGAACGCCTGGTCGCGCGCAAGCCTGGCGCATTCGGCCGTATCGGCCTCCGCCTCCATCATGGAGACATTGGGCTTGGTCCATTCCATCTGCGGCCCGCAGCCGGCAAGGGTCAATACGACGGCGAGCGGCGATATCCGAAGCATGACATCCCTCCACCGGCAACCCAGCGGGGCAATCATTCACCTGATCCGCATTCAAATAGATCGCGATACAGGTGCGATCTAGATTTTTCCGCGATTGCGGCGGAATAAAGACGCAAGGCCTGTTCTTCTAGGGGCTATTCCTATTCCTGGCAGGGAAAGGCATCCGCCAGCGCCATACGGACCGCCTGCATGGCGTCCAGCTCCATCTGATCGGCGTTGTCCCGCGCCCATTCGACATATTGCTGCTGCAGCAATCCTGCCGGGGCTTCGTGCGGCGCGCAGAACCAGGTCAGTTCCTTGCCGTCGGCGACGATCAGCTCATACATCGCCACGGCCCCCTGCAGATAGCGCTGGCAGCCAGCCAGAAGCGGACTGCCCTCGCCGGACTCGCAGGATGCCGCCAGATCCTTGGCCAGAAACCGCGGCGGCGGAGTGAGATCATTCGACATCATCTGCGCCAGCACAGGCGACGCAATCAGGGTAGCCGCAAACAGCAGAAAAGCAGATAGGCGCATCACACGATCTCGTTCTCGACAGGCTCGCCGCCCAATTGGCGGAAAATGGCATGCATGGCTGAAGCGGCGGCTTCCAGCCGCCCGGCATCGGTAGACCGCAGCACGATGGCGGTGGAGGCCTTGCCGCCCCGGAAAGCCGGATAGGAGCCCATATCGACATCGGGATAGGTCTGCTGCAGCGCGCCCAGCGATTCCGCTACCGCGCCTTCCGGCACCTGGGCGACAATCGTGCGCGACAGCAGGCGATCCCCACCGACCAGCGTCGGCGCGACGCTGGCGACCATCGCCTGGAAAATCGCCGGCACGCCGGCCATCACCATGACATTGCCGATGCGAAAGCCCGGCGCGGCCGATACCGGGTTGTCGATCAGCGTCGCCGTATCGGGGACCCGCGCCATGCGCAGCCGCGCGGCATTCAGCATGCCGGGCTCGTAATGCGCTTCCAGACGGCGGCGGGCTTCCGGATGGATGTCGATGCCCACGCCAAAGGCCTTGGCGATGCTGTCGGCGGTGATGTCGTCATGGGTCGGCCCGATGCCGCCGGAGGTGAAGACGTAGTCATAACGGCTGCGCAGCTCGTTCACGGCAGCGACGATCATCGCCTCGATATCGGGCACCACGCGGGCTTCCATCAGCCGGATGCCCAGCTCGGTCAGCCGGCCCGACAGATAATGCATGTTGGCATCGCGCGTGCGGCCCGAAAGGATTTCGTTGCCGATGACCAGCATCGCCGCAGTGACGATCTTCGGCTGCCTGGTCTCGGCGTTGGGAGGCGTTTCCGTCATGGGGAGGAAATAGCACGCACAACGCGGGCAAGCCAGCACCCGATTAGCGCGATACGACCATTGCCGCCTCTACTTCCGGCTTGTATAGGCGGCGGATGGACTTCCCTGCCCCTTTGACCCCTGCGATCCTTTTGCGCCGCTACAAGCGGTTTCTGGCCGATGTCCGGTTCGATGACGGCCACGAGGAAACCGTGCATTGCCCCAATCCGGGCGCCATGCTGGGCCTGACGGAACCGGGCAGCCGGGTCTGGTTAAAACCCGGCAGGGGCAAGCTCAACTGGGGCTGGGTGCTGGCCGAGGCCGACGGCAGCTTGATCGGCATCGATACCGGGCTGCCCAACCGCCTCACCGCCGAAGCCCTGGCGGCCGGCCGCATTGCAGAACTGACCGGATATCACTTGCATCGGCCGGAAGTTGCCTATGGCGCCCACAGCCGGGTGGATTTCCTGCTGAGCGCCGAGGGCAAGCCCGACTGCTATCTCGAAGTGAAGAATGTCCATCTCAGCCGCCAGCCGGGTTTGGCGGAATTCCCCGATTGCGTCACCGAGCGCGGCGCCAAGCATCTGCGCGAGCTCGCGGCGATGGTCGCCGCCGGCAAGCGGGCCGTCATGCTGTTCGTGGTACAGCGCAGCGATTGCAGCCATTTTCGCATCGCCGCCGACTGCGATCCCGGCTACGCCGCGGCCTTCAGGGAGGCTAGGAATAGCGGGGTCGAGGCGCTATGTTACGCCTGCAACGTCAGCCCGGCCGGGATCAGTATTGCGCGGCCGCTGGTTTTGGACTCGTAACTCACTGGAATAGAACGTTGAATCAAGATTTTGCTCCTATCGTCGATACTGGCGACGAGGACGAGGATTTCCGTCCCGGCGCAATCCGCCTGCACAAGCCGGAGGATTTCGAGGGCATGCGCCGGGCCGGCCGGCTGGCCGCGGAGACGCTGGATTTCATCACCCCCTATGTCGTGCCGGGCGTGACCACCGGCGAGCTCGACGAGCTGTGCCACAAATTCATCGTTGAGCATGGCGCCGTGCCCGCGCCGCTCGGCTATCGCGGCTATCCGAAATCGATCTGCACCTCCGTCAACCACGTCGTCTGCCATGGCATTCCCGGCGACAAGGTGCTGGAAGACGGCGACATCATGAATATCGACGTCACCGTCATCCTGGACGGCTGGCATGGCGATACCAGCCGCATGTTTTTGCTGGGCGATGTCGGCGTGAAGGGCCGCCGCCTGTGCGAGATCACCTACGAAGCCATGATGCGCGGCATCGAAGTGGTGAAGCCCGGCGCCACCACGGGCGATATCGGCTACGCCATTCAGAAATTCGTCGAGAAGGAGCGCTTCTCGGTGGTTCGCGATTTCTGCGGCCATGGCCTTGGCCGCATTTTCCACGAGCCGCCGAACATTCTGCATTACGGCGAACCGGGCACCGGCGTGCCGCTGAAGCCCGGCATGTTCTTCACCATCGAGCCGATGGTGAATGCCGGCAAGTGGCAGGTGAAACTGCTGTCAGACGGCTGGACGGCGGTCACCAAGGACCGTTCGCTCTCGGCGCAGTTCGAGCATTCGATCGGTGTGACCGAAACCGGCTACGAGATCTTCACCCTTTCCCCTAAGGGCTGGCACAAGCCGCCCTATCTGTGATCCCGCATTCCAGTCTCATGCTGCCTGCTGAGGGCTGGCGAAGCAGCCGCGCTTTGCCAGCCTTTCGCCTGTCTCTCCCAGCACATCGACCAGCTTGCGCAGGCGCTGCCCTTCCGCAGTGAGGGAATATTCCACCTTCACCGGCACCTGCGGATAGACGGTCCGCTTCACCAGCCCAGCCTCTTCCAATGCGCGCAGATCCAGCGTCAGCATGCGCTGCGATATGCCGGTCATCAGACGACGCAGCTCGTTGAACCGCTTCGGCCCTTCCAGCAGGTAATACACCAGCACGATGCGCCAGCGTCCGCCCAGCAGGCGCATGGCATCTTCGACAGGACAACCAGAAACGCTTTCCTTCATGCGGAGTCCCCTTAAACCAGCCGGTTCATCCCGGTATAATTTTTGTACCAACGTCACAAAATAGTGCCTTCTTCACAAAAGAAAGCACCTTCTTCATCTTCTGCGCAGCCGGCCGGCATTCGGACAAACGCAGAAGAGGATCTGACGCAAATGGAACCCGTACTTTTCTACGGCATCCCGCATGGCTGCTCGTTCGGCTCCATCGTGGCGCTGGAATGGCTCGGCCAGCCCTATCGGCTTTGCCGCATCGACATGATCAACAAGGATGCGCGCTATGCCCGCTTCAACCCCCTGGAGGAAACACCGGCGCTGCTGCTGGAGAATGGCGAAACGCTGACCGAGAGCCTCGCCATCCTGCTCCACATCGCCGCGCGCGGGCCTGAGCGCAGGCTGGGCGTGACAGGTGGCCCGGCTGGCGACCGGCTGAACCAGATGCTGGCCTATCTGCATACCAGCATGCATGGCGCCTTCGCGCCGGCCTGGGCTGCCTATAAGCTCGAGGATAACGATCCGCTCAGCGCTCGCCTGCGCGAGATGGCGCGCGAAAGCGCTGCCGAATGCTACGCATATCTGCAGTCGATCCTCGCCAAGCGCGACTGGCTACTGGGCGAAAGCCGCAGCATTGCCGATGCCTATCTTGCCGGCATCGCCCGCTGGGGCGAAGACCTGAACCTGTTCGATCTGCAAAAGGATTATCCCGCGCTCTACAGCTATCTGCAAAAGCTAAAGGCCGATCCGGCTGTTGCCTTCGCCCATGCCATCGAAGATGGCAAGCCGGCACAGACCAGCGGGCAGTTCCTCGGCCATGTCGCGATTGGCGAGCTGCTCTCGGCTGTGGCTGCCTGACATGGGCTGAATTTCGCGGTGCCGCCGGCAGACGGCGGCACCGCCACATGCAGCATATCCGCCCGCGCCATCTTGATCATTGCAGCTGGCCGCCATGCTTCAGCCCGCAGGCCGTGAATGGCATTGGATCAGGAAAGCATCTGCCAACCCGGTGACCGTTCTACAAAGGCATCGATACCGTAATCAGGATATGAAATACCCATGATATCGGCCAGATGCCGGGATCTGGCATCGATGACGCCGAGTATGCGGCTGGCATGAAACCGCGACACGTCGATTTCTCTCGATAGTGTGATGGCGATAGGTGTCGCTTTGCTCACCAGTTTGTTGACCGTCTTCGCAAGCAGCTTCCAGCCGATCGTTGTTTCCTTCGCAAAGGCCTCAAGGTCCGCCTTTGCAATCTCGTCTGGATTGGCCGTGCCTCCGATCTTCTGGGCCATGTCGTGATTGTAGTCCGGATAAAGCTTTACACACAGAATGTCGTAAATCGGTGCAAGCGACGGGTACTTTGAGCCCTGCTGGTAGACGAGAGAGAAATTCTTGGCGTGCGCATCCGAATTGCCGCAAAGAAGGTTTGCGATCAACGCCTCGAGCAGCGTCTGCCGTGTGCTGGCGGGCACGGCGGTGTGTTCAGCGACCTCGAATATGCGCTGCAATGTCGGCCCCCCTCTATGCTCGTATTTGGCATACGAAGTGCAGCCGAGCGCTTGGCAGAAGTCCTCCTGATGCAACCTGCTGACCTCCAGCCCATTCCCCTGGCTGACGATCTTCCGGTCATAGCGGTCAACGATCAGGGCATCGAGCTGCGTGCCATCTGCTGCCATGAAGCGGCGCTTCTGGAAGTTTACGGTCGGGATGCCGAGCCGCTTTAACAAAGACAGACAGAAGTATTCATTGTCGACTCCGTTGGGAAACTGACGATCGGAAACCTTGATCAGATGGGTCGTTGCCGCTCCGTTGCACGGCATGTAGAAAGCACCGTTGCGATCCATGGCAACTGCAATCTTGCCCTGCACGCCGGCAAGCGACGGCTTCTCTTTCTGATCAGCGGGCATGCCCTGCTCAAGGCGCCGCAGGCTTTGGATCAGTGTCTCTTCATCGAGCGGATCGTAGTCATCAGGCAGAAGCGCCGGACGCTTGACAGGCCTCTCGCCAGGACGGACGAGCGAGACCGCGCCGGCACAGTCCTTCCCGATCAGGCCGAGAATGCCGATGACGTCATTAGCAGTGGTGCCAGCCCGTGCAGCCTCCTGATCCCGGCGCCTGCCCTCGGGCAGCAGGTTTTCGAAATACGGCCGAGCAACGACGTCGTCGTAGGGCTGCTCGCGCAGCGGCAGACGCAATGACAGCTGAATCTTGTCGGCGCGCTGCAGATAGTCCGGATCATAGGTGAACTCGATTTCGCCTGGAGTCTTGCCTGCCTGACGAAGCAGGCCAACCGGCCTGTCGAAAGGCTCCAGATATACCTCCAGCATCGTGGCCGGCTTATCCATGATCGATCATCAATCAGTGTAGAGGCGAATGCCGACGGCTTCGGCCACGCGCACGGCCAGGTCAAACTCGACGCTAGGCTTTCCGCTCTCCAGCTCGCTGATGAACCGGGTTCCGCAGCCGCACAAACCCGCAAGTGTCGCCTGCGTCATTTTGATTGACTTGCGTGCCTGGCGCACCAGCCCACCCAGGTCCCTGGCAGACCGGATCTGATGATTCCCGATCGGTATGGAAGCTTTGGTCATAGGAGGCCGCTCGACAATTATTCCCGAGCGGGAATAATAAGCGTCGAGTAGAACCGGCGCAACCGATATATTACCGATCGGTAATAAAAGCTTCTTTGGTAGCCGGTCGAGCAATATTTATTCCTGAACGGGAATATTAAACGGTTTAAGACGCTCGCTGCCGGATTTATTCCCGTTCGGGAATAAGCTGCCGCTGACAAGTATTAAACCAAACCCGAGTTCTAGAGGTTCCTCAGTATCCCGAACCTGCTCGCTGGCCAGAGGATCGCCGCCGCCAAACAGGATATCGCGTTCGGTTGACGAAGAGGCAGCCCTGGATCACTTTCAGCCTTACCGAGGGGGGCGCCGCTAGGGCGCTGAGATTCGGCCGGCTGCATCTGCAGCAACGCCGTGACCCTGAAGACCGCCGCATCTGCGGGCTTGATCAGCTCGCCGCCGGCGGACTTGTGAACCTGATCCGGGTCATGCCGGCGGAGGGAACGGTCGTGAGGCGTGAAAGAGTCTGTCTGCTCTATTTGCCGCCTGCATTCCGCGAACATCCACCCATTCCCGGATCTCCACGTCGCCTAGCCGAAGGGAGATCCTCATGGACAAGCTTACCGACGCTTTGAACTTCCACATCACCACGGGGCCGCTGCCGGCCTCGCGCAAAGTCTATCAGCCGGGAAAGCTGCATCCCGACATTCGCGTGCCGCATCGCGAGATCGCGACTCATCCGAGCGCAAACGAGCCGCCGCTTGCGGTCTACGACACCTCCGGCCCCTATACCGACCCGGAAGCCGAGATCGACATCAATCGCGGCCTGCCGCGCTGGCGCACGGCATCGATCCTGGCGCGCGGCGATGTTGAAGCCTATGACGGCCGGCTGCTGCGGCCGGAAGACGATGGCGGCAGCGGCGCGGTTCCCGCCTTTCCGGTGACACACCGCCCGCTGCGCGCCAAAGCAGGCCGGGCGGTAACGCAGCTTGAATATGCGCGGCGCGGCATCATCACGCCCGAGATGGAATATGTCGCCATCCGTGAAAACGAAGGGCGCGCGGCGCTGCAGGAAAAACGCGCCCGCGATGGCGAGGATTTCGGCGCGTCCATCCCCGATTTCGTGACGCCGGAATTCGTGCGCGACGAGATCGCCAGGGGCCGCGCCATCATCCCCTGCAACCTCAACCATCCCGAACTGGAGCCGATGATCATCGGCCGCAATTTCCTGGTGAAGGTGAATGCCAATATCGGCAATTCCGCCGTCACCTCGTCGGTGGCCGAGGAAGTCGACAAGATGGTCTGGGCGATCCGCTGGGGCGCGGATACGGTGATGGACCTCTCCACCGGCCGCAACATCCACAATATCCGCGACTGGATCATCCGCAATTCGCCGGTGCCGATCGGTACCGTGCCGATCTATCAGGCACTGGAGAAGGTCGGCGGCCGCGCGCAAGATCTGAGCTGGGAAGTCTACCGCGACACCTTGATCGAGCAATGCGAGCAGGGCGTCGATTACTTCACCGTCCATGCCGGCGTGCGGCTGGCCTATATTCCGCTCACTGCCAACCGCGTCACCGGCATCGTCAGCCGCGGCGGCTCGATCATGGCGAAATGGTGCCTGGCGCATCATCGGGAGAGCTTCCTCTACGAGCATTTTGAGGAGATCTGCGACATCCTGCGCGCCTATGACGTCAGCTTCTCGCTGGGCGATGGCCTGCGGCCGGGCTCGACCGCCGATGCCAACGACGCGGCGCAATTTGCCGAACTGGAAACCTTGGGTGAGCTGACCAGGATCGCCTGGGACAAGGGCGTGCAGGTGATGATCGAAGGCCCCGGCCATGTGCCGATGCACAAGATCAAGGCCAACATGGACAAGCAGCTCAAGGCCTGCGGCGAGGCGCCCTTCTACACGCTGGGGCCGCTCACCACCGATATTGCGCCGGGCTATGACCACATCACCAGCGGCATCGGCGCGGCGATGATCGGCTGGTATGGCTGCGCCATGCTGTGTTACGTCACGCCGAAGGAGCATCTCGGCCTGCCCGACCGCAACGACGTGAAGACGGGCGTGATCACCTACAAGATCGCCGCCCATGCCGCCGATCTGGCGAAGGGCCATCCCAACGCGGCGCGGCGCGACGATGCCTTGAGCCGGGCACGCTTTGAATTCCGCTGGGAGGATCAGTTCAACCTCGGCCTGGATCCCGAAACGGCGCGGGATTTCCACGACAAGACCCTGCCGAAGGAGGCGCACAAGCTGGCGCATTTCTGCTCCATGTGCGGGCCGAAATTCTGCTCCATGAAGATCAGCCAGGAGGTACGCGACGCCGCGCGCCAGCAGAATGACGTGGCGGAAAGCGGCATGGCCGAGATGGCAGAACGCTTCCGCAGACAGGGCGGGGAGATTTATCATCCCAGCCGATGAGCCAGGATGCGCTGCCGCCCGATTTCGACGCCGCCTTTCGGGAGAAGCTGAAAGAGCTTTTCCTGTGGCGGCGCGACGTGCGGCATTTCCGCCCTGATCCGGTCGATCCGGCCTTGCTGCAGCATCTGCTGGAAGTGGCGGCCCTGGCGCCAAGCGTGGGTAACAGCCAGCCCTGGCGCTTCGTGCTGGTGGAGGATGCCGCGCGCCGCGCCAAGGTGCTGGCCAATTTCGAGCAGGAAAATGCCGCAGCGCTTGGCGATTACAGCGGCGACAAGGCGAAGCTCTATGCCTCGCTGAAGCTGGCGGGACTGAAGGAAGCGCCGGTGCATCTTGCCGTCTTCTGCGACGAGGCCACCGGGCAGGGCCATGGTCTTGGCCGCCGCACCATGCCGGAGATGCTGGATTATTCCGCCGTGATGGCGGTCTATGGCTTCTGGCTGACGGCGCGCAGCTTCGGCATCGGCGCGGGCTGGGTGTCGATCCTCGATCCGGTGGCGGTGAACCGCGATCTCGACCTGCCGGCGGAATGGCGGCTGATCGCCTATCTCTGCGTCGGCTATCCGGCCGAGGAGAGCATCGATCCGGAACTGGAGCGTCGCGGCTGGGAACACCGCCGTCCGGCAACGAGCTTCATCATCCGGCGGTGACGCCTTACCCCTCTCCGGCAAGCGGGAGAGGCGTAAGGCGCGAATTTGAACAAAACAAGTACGATTAAATCCAAAATCAAGGCCCGTTCGGGCCTTGAGAAAGATGCCGGGGCCGGAGCCCGGGCATGACGTCTTTCGTGGTGCCGGTTGGGCGGCCGCCTGCCTTTAAAGCGCGGCTTACGCCACCGCCTCGAGCATGGCGGCGTATTTGTCGACCAGCGCCTGGCAGCGGGCCTTGGCATGCTCGTCCTTGGCGTCCTCGAAATCCTCGCGGGCGTCCTTCAGCTGCTGCTCGACCTTGGCGCGGTCCAGCTTGGCCAGCGGGACAGCCTCCTCGGCCAGCACGGTCAGCTTGTCGCCACCGACCTCGGCGAAGCCGCCGGCGACGAAGATGCGCTCCGGCTCGGCCTTGCCCGGCGTGGTGACCTCGATGACGCCATTGCGCAGCGTCGAGATCACCGGCGCATGGCCCGGCAGCACGCCGAAATCGCCAGCCTCGCCCGGCACCACCACCATCTCGGCATCCACCGAGAGCAGCAGCTTCTCCGGCGATACCAGTTCGAACCCGAAGGTCTCGGCCATGATCAGCTCCTAATCTACGCGACCGGCAGCCTTAGGCCGCCTCGGCCGCCATCTTCTTGGCCTTGGCGATCGCCTCGTCGATGGTGCCGACCATGTAGAAGGCGGCTTCCGGCAGATGGTCGTGCTTGCCGTCGCAGATCTCCTTGAAGCCGCGGATCGTCTCGGCCAGCGGAACCTGCACGCCCGGCGAGCCGGTGAAGACCTGGGCAACGTCGAAGGGCTGCGACAGGAAGCGCTGGATCTTACGGGCGCGGGCAACCGTCAGCTTGTCTTCTTCCGACAGCTCGTCCATGCCCAGGATCGCGATGATATCCTGCAGCGACTTGTAGCTCTGCAGGATTTCCTGCACGCGGCGAGCAACGGTGTAATGCTCTTCGCCGACGATGCGCGGATCGAGGATGCGCGAGGTCGAGTCGAGCGGGTCCACCGCCGGATAGATGCCGAGCTCGGCGATCTGGCGGCTCAACACGGTGGTGGCGTCCAGGTGCGAGAACGAGGTCGCCGGCGCCGGGTCGGTCAAGTCGTCGGCCGGCACGTAAATGGCCTGCACCGAGGTGATCGAGCCCTTGTTGGTGGAGGTGATGCGCTCCTGCAGGGCGCCCATATCGGTGGCCAGCGTCGGCTGGTAACCCACCGCCGAAGGAATGCGGCCGAGCAGCGCCGACACTTCCGAACCCGCCTGGGTGAAGCGGAAGATGTTGTCGACGAAGAACAGCACGTCCTGGCCTTCCTGGTCGCGGAAGTATTCGGCGAGCGTCAGACCGGTCAGCGCGACGCGGGCGCGGGCGCCCGGCGGCTCGTTCATCTGGCCATACACCAGCGCCACCTTCGAGCCCGGGCCGTCGGTCTTGATAACGCCCGATTCCATCATCTCGTGATAGAGGTCGTTACCTTCGCGGGTACGCTCGCCCACACCGGCGAACACCGAGTAACCGCCGTGGGTCTTCGCGATGTTGTTGATCAGCTCCATGATCAGCACGGTCTTGCCGACGCCGGCGCCGCCGAACAGGCCGATCTTACCGCCCTTGGCATACGGCGCGAGCAGGTCGACGACCTTGATGCCGGTGACCAGCACCTTCTGCTCGGTCGACTGATCGACGTATTCCGGCGCGGGCGCATGGATCGGGGCGGCCTGCTTGGCGTTGATCGGGCCGCGCTCGTCGATCGGCTGGCCGATCACGTTGATGATGCGGCCGAGCGTCTCCGGACCCACCGGCACCGAAATCGGCGCGCCGGTGTCGGTGACTTCCATGCCGCGGACCAGACCGTCGGTCGAGTCCATCGCGATGGTGCGCACGGTGTTCTCGCCCAGATGCTGGGCCACTTCGAGCACCAGGTGGTTGCCCTGGTTGGTGCAATGCAGCGCGTTCAGGATTGCCGGCAGGTGTCCGTCGAACTGAACGTCGACGACCGCGCCGATAACCTGGGTGATGCGACCCACCTTGTTCGTAGCCATGATGCTGCTCCGTCCTTCTATCTCGTTTCCCAGCGCGCCGACTTACACGGCCTCGGCGCCGGAGATGATTTCGATCAGTTCCTTGGTGATCTGCGCCTGACGCGAACGGTTGTAGTTCAGCGTCAGCTTCTTGATCATTTCGCCGGCATTGCGCGTCGCATTGTCCATCGCGGTCATGCGGGCGCCCTGCTCGGAAGCGGCATTCTCCAAGAGCGCGCGGTAGACCTGCATCGACAGGTTCCGCGGCAGAAGCTGGGTGAGGATGGTTTCCTCGTCCGGCTCGAACTCGTAGATGGCGCCGCCGAGATCCAAAGCCGCCTCGGCATTCTCGCCGCCGGCGACCATGGCCGGGATGAGCTGCTGCGCGGTCGGAATCTGGCTGATCACCGACTTGAAGTTATTGAAGAAGATCGTGGCCACGTCGAACTCGCCGGCCTCGAACATCGCCAGCACGCGGTCGGCGATTTCCTGAGCTTCGGCGAAACCGATCTTCTTGGACTTCGACAGATCGAGCGTGTCGACGATCTTGCTGGCATGGTCGCGGCGCAACTGGTCGCGGCCCTTCTTGCCGACGCAGAGGATCTTCACCGTCTTGCCGGCGGCCGTCAGCTCGTCGATGCGGCGGCGGGCCAGCTTGACGATGGAGGAGTTGAACGCGCCGCAAAGGCCGCGTTCAGCGGTGGCGACGACGAGCAGATGGACCTGGTCGCTGCCGGTGCCGACCAGCAGGCGCGGGGCATTCTCCGCGCCAGCCTGACCGGCCGCCAGCGAAGACAGAATCTTCGCCATGCGCTCGGCATAGGGCCGGGCCTGTTCGGCCGCCTCCTGGGCGCGGCGCAGCTTGCTGGCCGCCACCATCTTCATCGCCTTCGTGATCTTCTGGGTCGATTTGACCGAGTTGATCCGAACGCGCAGGGATTTAAGGCTAGGCATGACGCGCTACCCGTTCCCTGCCGATCAAGCGAAGGTCTTGGCGAGCTCGTCGAGCACGGCCTTGAGCTTGGCTTCGATCTCCGGCGTCAGCGCCTGCTGCTCGCGGATACCCTGCAGGATATCCGGATGCTTGCTGCGGACGGTGGTCAGCAGGGTCTGCTCGAAACGGCCGACCTGGTTGACCGGCAGCTTGTCGAGATAGCCCTTCACGCCCGAATAGATCGAGACGACCTGCTCTTCGACCGGCAGCGGCTGATACTGCGGCTGCTTGAGCAGCTCGGTCAGGCGGGCGCCGCGGTTGAGCAGGCGCTGGGTCGCCGGATCGAGGTCCGAACCGAACTGGGCGAAGGCGGCCATTTCGCGATACTGCGCCAGTTCCAGCTTAATCGTGCCGGCAACCTGCTTCATCGCCTTGATCTGCGCGGCCGAACCGACGCGGCTGACCGACAGACCGACGTTAATCGCCGGACGGATACCGCGGTAGAACAGCTCGGTCTCGAGGAAGATCTGGCCGTCGGTGATCGAGATGACGTTGGTCGGGATGTAGGCCGACACGTCGCCCGCCTGGGTTTCGATGACCGGCAGAGCGGTCAGCGAGCCGGCGCCGTTCTTGTCGTTCATCTTCGCGGCACGCTCGAGCAGGCGCGAATGGATGTAGAAGACGTCGCCCGGATAGGCTTCGCGGCCCGGCGGACGGCGCAGCAGCAGCGACATCTGGCGGTACGCGACGGCCTGCTTGGACAGGTCGTCATAGATGATCACGGCATGCATGCCGTTGTCACGGAAGTACTCGCCCATGGCGCAGCCGGTATACGGCGCCAGGAACTGCAGCGGGGCCGGCTCCGACGCGGTGGCGGCGACCACGATGGAGTATTCCAGCGCGCCCGACTCTTCCAGCGTCTTCACCACCTGCGCGACGGTCGAGCGCTTCTGACCGATCGCGACGTAGATGCAGTACAGCTTCTTCTTCTCGTCGCCAGTGGCGTTGACCGCCTTCTGGTTCAGGATGGCGTCGATCGCCACGGCGGTCTTGCCGGTCTGACGGTCGCCGATGATCAGCTCGCGCTGGCCGCGGCCGACGGGCACCAGGGCGTCGAGCGCCTTCAGGCCGGTCTGCATCGGCTCGTGCACCGACTTGCGCGGGATGATGCCCGGCGCCTTCACTTCCACGCGGGCGCGGGTGACGTTGGTGAGCGGGCCCTTGCCGTCGATCGGGTTGCCAAGCGCGTCGACGACGCGGCCGAGCAGGCCCTTGCCGACCGGAACGTCGACGATGGTGCCGGTCCGCTTGACGGTGTCGCCTTCCTTGATGCCGCGGTCTTCGCCGAAGATCACGACGCCGACGTTGTCGGTCTCAAGGTTGAGCGCCATGCCCTTGATGCCGCCGGGAAACTCGACCATCTCGCCGGCCTGGACCTTGTCGAGGCCATGCACGCGGGCAATGCCGTCGCCGATGCTGAGCACCTGGCCGACTTCCGAAACCTCGGCTTCAGCGCCGAAATTCTTGATCTGCGACTTGAGGATTTCCGAAATCTCTGCGGCGCGGATGTCCATCACGCAACCCCTTTCATGGCGGACTTGAGATTGTTGAGCTTGTTACGGATCGACGCATCGATCATGCGCGAACCCAGCTTGACGACCAGGCCGCCGATGAGGTCGGGATCGACCTTGGCGTTGATCACCACGTTGCCGGCGGCTTCCGACGACAACGAAGACTTGAGCTGCTGCAGCTGCGCGTCCGTCAGCGGAACGGCAGAGATCACCTCGGCGACGGCTTCGCCGCGATGGTGGCTGAGCAGCTTCTTATAGGCGGAAATGATGTCGCTGAGCGCGAACAGCCGGCGGTTCTGCGCAGTCACGCCGAGAAAGCGGCGGACCAGATCCCCCAGCCCTGCGCGTTCGGCCACGGCTGACATGGCCTTGGCCTGTTCGTCGCGGCCGAAGACCGGCGAGCGGACCAGGCGGACCAGATCGGCGGATTCGGCCAGCAGGGCGGAGAGCGTGTCGAGATCCTTGGCGACGGCGTCGAGCTGACCGGCATCGCGCGCCAGATCGAACAGCGCGGTCGCATAACGGCCAGCAATACCGGAGACGAGCGTTGTTTCCTGAGCCACGAACGACCCTTCTTTCTTATGGGCGCCGGGCCATCGGACCGGGATTCGGATGCAGGCATCCGACCGAACCCCGATAGACCAGCTAAGACTTTGATCGGCCTGGGGAATTCACGAGCCAAAGAGCGCGTTCCCGCAGCCCCCCGGCGCGAAAGCCGCGATTACCTAGCATATGGGTCTGGCGGCTGCAACAGCGAGGCCAAACGACAACCCAACGACAACGCGATGACAGGCCAGGAGGCTTCCGCCGGAGGCTGCAAAGACGGCTGCAGAGGCTGACCAAACAGGTCCAACGGAGCCAAACAGAGCCCAAATGCGTCCATACAGGACTGAAGCCGTCCTAACCGGGCGGGCGGGCCCCTGCCATCAAAGACCACTCCGTCCGGCGCGCCGCAGGTTGCGGTGAATCACCTGGGGCCGGCAGCCGAGTTCCACCGCCGCCGCGACGCTCAAGCCACGGCCAGCCGTTCGGCGGCCTTTATTCAGTCGAGCCGGCGGCGGCGCGGCGGCCCGGCCATGGCGGGAGGCGATTCTGGGCAGGCATCCTCTCTGTTCCGGTCGGAAGTGTAGGATTATTTTTTATTTTTAAGAACAAAGAGTGAAGCAGTATCTGCCGCCCCATCCCGTGCCCGGATACAGGCGGTTTATCCCCGGCGGTTCGTCCCCAGCGGTTCATCACCCAAAGATCCGCGCCGGCCGGAGCAAGGCGCGGGTTGGCAAAGCCCGGCGGCGGCATAATGCTCAAGCCATGCCTGACTCCGTCGCCGACCGCATCCTCGCCGATCTCTGGGCCATCCTCATCTATGTCGGCCGGCCGACCCTGCTGGGCGGGCTGGCGCTGATCATGCTTGCCGCCATCGGGCTGATCTGGACGCGCAAGCATCGCGTGCGCGATCCGCGCGATCCGCTCAAACGCGGCGTGGCGATCATCGTTGGCCTGATCGCGCTGGCGCCGCTGGTGGCGACCATGACCCTGGCGGCGATGCAGCAGGCTGGTCTGCCGCTCGATCGCACCTATTGGCTCGCGCGCACCGCCAAAGCCGTGCCTGGCACCGAGATCGTCGCCGTCATTCTGCTCTTCTGGCTCACCGCACGGCTGAACTGGCAGCGCCGCTCATGGTATGCGGTCTATGGCATTGCAGGAATACTGGTCTCGTTCGGCGGCAGCGTGCTGCTGATCTATGTGCTGAGGTGATGGGCTCCCCTACCGTCATGCCCGGGCCCAGTGGAATGTTCCTGGCCGGGGATCTCCTGCCGAATTGAAAAAACCGATCCGTGGGTGACGGGAGAATGTTGATCATTTCCGTCACGTCTATGCCTGGCATCCACGCGTTGTTTTCAGACGCCGCAGAAAAAATGGGACTCATGGATGCTCGGGGCCAAGCCCGAGCATGACGGCTGGCGGTGCAGACAGATGGGCAGCGTCCGCCGCTATTTGCTCAGCACCTTCTGCACGGCCTTCTGCCAGCCGGCATAGAGCTGCTCGCGGGTGGCGGCGTTCATGCGCGGCTCGAACCGGCGGTCGACGTTCCAGCCGTAAGCGACCGCATCGAGGCCGGCATAGACGCCGGATGCCAGGCCGGCAAGATAGGCCGCGCCCAGAGCCGTCGTCTCGATCACCTTGGGGCGTTCGACGGCGACGTTGAGCATGTCGGCAAGAAACTGGCAGAGCCAGTCATTCGCCACCATGCCGCCATCGACGCGGATCGCGGTCGGCGTCTGCGCGCCATCCGCCTTCATCGCGTTGGTGAGATCGCGCGTCTGATAGGCGACCGATTCCAAAGTGGCGCGGGCAATATGCTCATAGCCCGCATCGAAGGTCAGGCCGAGGATCGCGCCGCGCGCATCCGGATCCCAGTACGGTGCGCCAAGACCAACGAAAGCCGGCACCATATACACGCCGTGATTTTCCGGCACGGCGGCGGCAAGCGTTGCCGTTTCGGCGGCGTCCTTGACGCAGCGCAGCCTGTCGCGCAGCCATTTTACCGCAGCACCCGCAACGAAGATCGAACCTTCAAGCGCATAGGTGGCCTTGCCATCCAAACGATAAGCCACCGTGGTAAGCAGGCGGCTGTTCGAGGCAATCGCCGTGTCGCCGATATTGAGCAGCGCGAAGCAGCCGGTGCCATAGGTCGATTTCACCATGCCGGGCTGGAAGCAGGCCTGGCCGAAGGTGGCGGCCTGCTGATCGCCGGCGATGCCTGCCACCGGCAGGCTGGTGCCAAGGATTTCCGGCAAGGTCGCGCCGAATTCGCCGCTGCAATCCTTCACCTCGGGCAGCATGGCGGCGGGGATGTCGAAGATCTTCAGCAGCGCCTCGTCCCATTGCTGGCGATGGATGTCGAACAGCATGGTGCGCGAGGCGTTGGTGGCATCGGTGGCATGCACCTTGCCGCCGGTGAGCATGAAGAGCAGATAGCTGTCGATGGTGCCAAAGCAGAGCTCGCCCTTCTCGGCACGTTTGCGGGCACCCGGCACATTGTCGAGCAGCCAGTTGATCTTGGTGGCCGAGAAATAGGAATCGATCAGCAGTCCGGTCTTGGCCTGCACCACCGAGTTGATGCCGTCAGAGATCTTGCGGCGGCAGTATTCGGCGGTGCGGCGATCCTGCCAGACGATGGCGCGATGGATCGGCCGGCCGGTTGCGCGCTCCCACACCACGGTGGTCTCGCGCTGATTGGTGATGCCGATGGCGGCAATGTCGCTGGCGCTGAGGCGCGCGCGGGCAATGGCCTCGCGCATCACGCTCTGCACATCGCGCCAGATTTCCTCCGCATCATGCTCAACCCAGCCATCGGCGGGGTAATGCTGCGTCAGTTCCTTCTGGGCGAGGCCGACCACCATGCCCTGCGCATCGAAGACGATGGCGCGCGACGAGGTTGTGCCCTGATCGACGGCAAGGACGTACTGTTTCTGCGCCATGACTTACGCCACCTGCCGGCAGCCTTCGGCCTTGAACACGCGCCTGGTGCTGGGCGGATATTTTTCCAAAAGCCGGGCCGGACGGATCGGACGCGCCACGAGATTGCCGCCGCAATTGGGGCAGATGCCGCGCAGGGTATTCTCCGCGCAGTCGCGGCAGAAGGTGCATTCAAAGGTGCAGATCATCGCATCCGCTGCATCGGGCGCGAGGTCGCGGTTGCAGCATTCGCAGTTCGGGCGCAGTTCCAGCATGAAAACCCTCTCTTTACTTTCGCTTCGCGTCCTGCGCGGCTTTCACCGCCCGCTGCGCCAGCGCGGTGATCGCAGCCCAGTCGCCGCCCGCCACCTTGTCCTTCGGCGCAAGCCAAGAGCCGCCGACGGCAAAGACATTCGGCAGAGCGGCGTAAGACGCGAGATTGGCTTCGGTCACGCCGCCGGTCGGACAGAAGCGCGCATCGGGGAACGGCCCGCCAAAACTTTTCAGCGCAGCAATACCACCCATGCTTTCGGCCGGGAAGAATTTGAACCGCGCGAAGCCATGTTCCAGCCCGCGCATGATCTCGCTGGGCGTCGCAACGGCGGGGATGAAAGGCAGGCCGGTGTCTTTGGCGGAGGCATACAGCGCTTCGGTGGTGCCCGGCGCGATGATGAATCTTGCACCCGCAAGCTGCGCGGCTGCGAACTGCGCGGGATTGAGCACCGTTCCGGCGCCGACGATGGCGGCCGGCACTTCCTGCGCGATGCGGCGGATCGCCTCCAGAGCGGCGCTTGAGCGGAGCGTGATCTCCAGCACCGGCATGCCGCCGGCAACCAGGGCCTGCGCCAAAGGCACAGCATGGGCGGCATCCTCGACGACCAGCACCGGAATGACCGGCGCAGACTGCATCAGGACATCGACGGGTGTGACGCGGTCGATCTTCTCCAGCATGGCTCCTCCCGTTTTCTTTAGGCTTAACACAGAGGAGCCGGGGTCGTCATGCCTGACCCGCAATCGTCATGTCCGGGCCCTTAGTCATCATGCCTGGGCCCAGCAGCAGCATTCCTCGCCGGCATCTTGCGCAAAACGGAGAAAGACCTGCGGGTCAGACCCGCCGGTGACGGCATTGTGGCCAGGCGCGGCATCCATGAGTTGTTTTGGACAGGACCTCGCCGACGGCACGGCCAAGCCGTGCCATGACGTCGAGGCTATGGAGAGCTCTCCTATTCCTTCAGCCCACCGCTTTTCAGGATGAAATCGGCGATTTCGGCGACGCCCTTGTCGGCTTTCAGGTTGGCGAAGATGAAGGGCCGGGTGCCGCGCATCTTTTTCGCATCGCGGTCCATCACTTCCAGCGAAGCGCCGACCAAAGGCGCAAGGTCGATCTTGTTGATCACCAGCAGGTCGGAACGGGTGATGCCCGGGCCGCCCTTGCGCGGGATCTTGTCGCCGGCAGAGACGTCGATGACGTAGATGGTGATGTCAGCGAGTTCGGGCGAGAAAGTCGCAGCCAGGTTGTCGCCGCCGGATTCAACGAAGATCACGTCGAGGCCGGGAAATTTCTTCTGCATCTCGGCCACGGCGGCGAGATTGATCGAAGCATCCTCGCGGATCGCCGTATGGGGACAGCCGCCGGTCTCCACACCCATGATGCGCGCCGGGTCCAGCGCGCCGGCGCGGGTCAGAAACTCGGCGTCCTCCTTGGTGTAGATGTCGTTGGTGACGACCGCGATGTTCCAGTCGTCGCGCAGATGGCGGCAGAGCCGTTCGACCAGCGCCGTCTTGCCCGAACCCACGGGACCGCCGATGCCGACGCGCAAGGGATTTGATGAACTCATGAGCGGAACAGCCTCGTATACTGGGTTTCGTGCATCATAGAGCAAAGATCGACCATCGGTGCAGCCGCGCCGCACTCCTCCAGCGGACAGGCCAGGGCGCAATCCACCACGCTGTCGACCACGGGCAGCAGCGCGGCCAGGGCGCGCTGGCCATCGGTCTGTCCAAGCGGGATGATGCGCACGGCGGCCGAAACGAGATTGGCGGCAAAGGCATGCAGATAAGCCGCCACCACCGCCTTCAGATCGAGCCGGTGCACGGCAGCAGCAAGGCCGATCACGATACTGAGCGCGACGGGCCTGTCGGCACGCAGGCGCGCGAAGTCGTCGAGCACAGGTTTTTCCGCCGCGTTCCAGGCGGCACGGGTCACTGATAAAAACGAGCCGCCCTGCTGCGACGATTCCAGCGCCATTTCCTGCGTACCGCGCCAGGCGGCGGCCAGATCGGCCAGTTCATCAAGGCGCGCAAGATCGCCGGCGGCGGCATAAGCTTCCTTCAGCAGCACGGCATCCGTAAAGCCGGCGCCGCGGCGCAGGATATGGGCGATCCAGCCGCTCAGCGTGGCAACGTCTTTCACATAGCCCGCTTCGATGGCGTATTCGATGCCATGGCTGTAGGAGAAAGCGCCAATCGGATAGCTGGGCGAGAACCAGGCCATCAGGCGATAGAGATCGCCGGATGCGAAGCTCTGCGGCTGCGCGGCTCCGGGTTCAATGCTCGTGGTCATGGCTGTGATGATGGTGGTGGCCGTGATCGTGGGAATGGCTGTGACTGTGGTCGTGGCTGTGATGGTGGCTATGATCATGCCCGCGATCGTTGCCCGGCTTGCCGTAGCGCGAGCCCAGGCCGTAAGGATGCGTGGGATCGCGATTATGCTGGCCATAGGCGCCGCCTTCGGGATCGAAGGGCGCTTCGGTTGGCCGCACCTCGGCGCCGAGGCCTTTCAGCATGTCGACAATGACATGATCGTCGCGGATCAGGATGCGGTCGCCATGGATTTCGGCCGGCAGATGGCGGTTGCCGAGATGCCAGGCGAGCCGCGCCAGCAATTGCGGCGTGGCGGCGCGCACCTCCACCAGCGGCTCGGGCGCGGCCTGCACTTCGATATAGCCTGAGCCGTCCTCCAGCTTCAGCCCGTCGCCATGGCGCAGAACGGTGGCTTCCGCGAGATCGAGCAGGAAGGCGGTGCCATCATCCGCTGCAAGACGGATGCGCCGGCGGTGGCGATCATGATGAGCAAGCGTCACTGTGGCGCGGCGCTCGGAAGCGGGCCAGCGGCTGGCGGGAATGACGGCGGTGGCTTTCAGCATTTCTCTATGGCGTGACTGCTTCTAAGGACGTCATCCGCGAGCTCGGGAATGGTTTTTGGCCGCGGATCTTTCTTTGTTCTGTACAAGATGGCCGGGTCGAGCCCGGCCATGACGCATGCTGTGGCAGGCGCGGCTCTCAAAACAGAAAATACCGCTGTGCCATGGCGAGTTCCTTGGCCGGCTCGCAGCTGAGCAACTGGCCGTCGGCGCGGACGACGTAGGTTTCCGGATCGACCTCGATCTTGGGCATGTAGTTGTTGTGCACCATGTCCTTCTTCGTCACCTTGCGGCAGCCTTTCACGGCGACGAGCGGACGCTGCAGGCCGAATTTCTGCGCGATGCCGGCATCGAGGCTGGCCTGGCTGACAAAGGTGAGGCTCGACTGCACCATGTTGCGGCCGAAGGCGGCGAACATCGGGCGGTAATGCACCGGCTGCGGCGTCGGAATCGAGGCATTTGGGTCGCCCATCGGCGCGGCGGCAATGCTGCCGCCTTTCAGCACCATATCGGGCTTCACGCCGAAGAAGGCCGGCGACCAGATCACCAGATCGGCGAACTTGCCGACCTCGACCGAGCCGATCTCATGCGCAACGCCATGGGAGAGCGCCGGATTGATCGTGTATTTGGCGACATAGCGCTTGGCGCGGACATTGTCGTTGTCGCCTGTCTCCTCGGGCAGGCGGCCGCGCTGCTTCTTCATTTTATCTGCCGTCTGCCAGGTGCGGATGATCACCTCGCCGACGCGGCCCATCGCCTGGCTGTCAGAGGACATCATCGAGAAGGCGCCGAGATCGTGCAGGATGTCTTCGGCCGCGATGGTCTCGCGCCGGATGCGGCTGTCGGCGAAGGCCACGTCCTCCGGGATTTTCGGGTCCAGGTGATGGCAGACCATCAGCATGTCGAGATGCTCGTCCACGGTATTGACCGTGTAGGGCATGGTCGGATTGGTGGATGAGGGCAGCACGTTCGCAAGCCCCGCCACCTTGATGATGTCCGGCGCATGGCCGCCGCCCGCGCCTTCGGTATGGAAGGCGTGGATCGTGCGATGCTTAAACGCGGCGATGGTATCTTCGACGAAGCCGCTTTCGTTCAGCGTATCGGTGTGGATCGCCACCTGGATGTCGTATTGCTCGGCGACGCTGAGGCAGTTGTCGATGGCAGCCGGCGTGGTGCCCCAGTCCTCGTGCAGTTTCAGGCCGCAGGCGCCGGCTTCGATCTGCTCGGCCAGCCCCTCGGGCAAGGCCGCATTGCCCTTGCCGAGGAAGCCGATATTCATCGGGAAGGCTTCCGCTGCCTGCAGCATGCGCATCAGATGGAACGGGCCGGGCGTGCAGGTGGTGGCCGCGGTGCCCGCCGCCGGACCGGTGCCGCCGCCCATCATGGTGGTGACGCCCGAATACAGCGCTTCCTCGATCTGCTGCGGGCAGATGAAATGGATATGCGCATCAAAGCCGCCGGCGGTGACGATCTTGCCTTCGCCCGCAATCGCTTCGGTGCCAGGGCCGATAACGATGTCGACGCCGGGCTGGATATCCGGATTGCCCGCTTTGCCGATGCCCGCGATACGGCCGTTCCTGATGCCGATATCGGCCTTCACGATGCCCCAGTGATCGAGGATCAGCGCGTTGGTGATCACCGTGTCGACGGCGCCGGCGGCATTGGTGGCCTGGCCCTGGCCCATGCCGTCGCGGATCACCTTGCCGCCGCCGAATTTCACCTCTTCGCCATAAAGCGGGGTGTTGGCGGAATAGCCCTCCGGCTGGCCCGCGGCCGCCGTGCGGACCGGCGGCTGTGCGGTGAAATCCTTCTCCACCTCGATGATGAGATCGGTATCGGCCAGCCGCACCTTGTCGCCCACGGTGGGGCCGAACATGCTGGCATAGGCGGAACGGGGAATGCGGTTGGCCATGACTTATTCCTCCGGCCTCAAAGTGCCCATCACCAGTCCGCGGAAGCCGAAGGCATTGCGCTTGCCAGCGAAAGCCACCAGCGAAACCGTGCGCGTCTGGCCGGGCTCGAAGCGCACGGCGGTGCCGGCGGGGATGTCGAGCCGCATGCCGCGCGCCTTGGCGCGGTCGAATTGCAGCGCCGCGTTGGTCTCGAAGAAATGATAATGGCTGCCGACCTGGATCGGCCGGTCGCCGGTATTGGCGACCTCCAGCGTGACCGTGGGCCGGCCGGCATTCAGCTCGATCTCGCCCGGCGCGGTGATGATTTCACCTGGGATCATGGTCTGTGCCCCCTGCCCTTGCGGTTATCCGTCATGCCCGGGCTTGCCCCGGGGCAATCTTGTGCAGATTTGCGAAAGATCCGCGGGGCCAAGCGTGCGGATGACGCATGGTGTTTTCGATGCCCGCATTAGCCATCACCGGATCGGGTTATGCACGGTCACCAGCTTGGTGCCGTCGGGGAAGGTGGCTTCCACCTGGATCTCGTGGATCATCTCGGCAATGCCGGGCATCACCTGATCGCGGGTCAGCACGTTCGCGCCGTCGCGCATCAGTTCTGCGACGGAGCGGCCGTCGCGCGCGCCTTCGACGACGAAATCGGTAATCAGCGCCACGGCTTCGGGATGATTGAGCTTCACGCCGCGCTCCAGCCGGCGGCGCGCTACCATGGCCGCCATGGCCACCAGCAGCTTGTCCTTCTCGCGGGGCGTCAAATTCATGCCGCTCGCCTCCCCCTTTCAACGCAACGAATTGTCAGACGGTAAGATAACGGCGGACATCATCGGCATCCAGCCTGGCGCCGTCGCCTTCGACCACCACTTCGCCGCGCTGCAGCAGGATGAAGCGATCGGCCAGCGCCTTGGCGAAATCGAAATACTGCTCGACCAGCACGATCGCCATGGTGCCGCGACTGGCAAGATCGCGGATGACACGGCCGATATCCTTGATGATGGAGGGCTGGATGCCTTCGGTCGGTTCGTCCAGCAGCAGCAGTCGGGGCCGCGTCACGAGTGCGCGCGCGATTGCCAACTGCTGCTGCTGTCCCCCCGAAAGATCGCCTCCCCGGCGATGACGCATCTCGTGCAGGATAGGAAACAGTGCGAAAATGTCATCGTCAATATGTCTTTCACCGGACGGCAACGGCGCCAGGCCGGTCTGCAGGTTCTCATAGACCGTAAGCCGCGGAAAAATCTCGCGCCCCTGCGGCACCAGGGCGATGCCGCGGCGGGCGCGCTCATGGGGCTTGAGCCCGGTAATATCGACTCCCTCCCAAACCACGCGGCCCGAACGCACGCCCTGCAGGCCGACCAGCGCCCGCATCAGCGAGGTCTTGCCCACGCCATTGCGGCCCAGCACGCAGGTAATCTTCCCGGGCTCGGCCGAAAGCGAGACATCGCGGAGCGCGTGGCTGGCGCCGTAATAGAGATTGATATTCTCGACTGACAGCATCGCTAGCGCCCCAGATAAACCTCGATGACGCGCTGATCGTTCTGCACCGCCTCGACGCTGCCTTCCGCCAGCACGCTGCCTTCATGCAAAACGGTGACCTTGGCGCCGAGGTCGCGCACGAATTCCATATCGTGCTCGACCACGATCAGGGTGCGTTCGCCTTTGAGAGAGAGAATCAGCTCCGCCGTCTGCTTGGTTTCGGCATCGGTCATGCCGGCCACCGGCTCGTCCAGCAGGATGAGCTGGGTGTCCTGCACCAGCAGCATGCCGATCTCCAGCCATTGCTTCTGGCCATGGCTGAGCGCACCGGCAGACTCGCGCACCTTGGCTCCCAAGCCGACGATCTCCAAGGCCCAGGCGATGCGGTCGAGCGCTTCGCCATCAAGCCGCGCGGTCAGCGTCTTGAAGGCGCCGCGCGGCGCTTTCAGGGCAAGCTCGAAATTCTCGAAGACGGTGAGATTTTCGAAAACGGTGGGTTTCTGGAATTTGCGGCCGATGCCGAGATTGGCGATCTCGGTCTCGTCCAGCTTGGTGAGATCGATGCGGCCAGCGAACAGCACCTCGCCCGCATCGGGCTTGGTCTTGCCGGTGATGATGTCCATCATCGTGGTCTTGCCGGCGCCGTTGGGGCCGATGATGGTGCGCAGCTCGCCCGGCGCCACCATCAGCGCCAGATTGTTGATCGCCTTGAAGCCGTCAAAAGAGACCGACACGCCATCGAGATAAAGCTGCGTATCGGACACGCGCGGGCGTTCGATCACCTCAGGCGCAAGGCCCGCGATGGCGGGCTGGATGACGGGCGATGGAATGGGTGTTGCGGCGTGCATTACTCGCTGGCCTCCGCCGTCTTGTAGCTCTGGCGTTCGGCGCGCCAGGATTTCCACTGGCCGATCAGGCCGACGATGCCCTTCGGGAAAAGCAAGGTGCAGGCGACGAACAGGCCGCCGAGCACGAAGAGCCAGAGTTCGGGCGCGGCGCCGGTGAGCCAGGTCTTGACCAGATTGATCAGCACGCCGCCGAGGATGGCGCCATAGAGCGTGCCGCGGCCGCCGACCGCCACCCAGATGGCGATCTCGATGGAATTGGCGGGCGAGAATTCCGACGGATTTATGATGCCGACCTGCGGCACATAGAGCGCGCCGGCGATGCCAGCCAGCACGGCAGAGAGCGTGAAGGCGAAGAGCTTGGCCGCTGTGGGCGAGTAGCCGAGGAAGCGTACGCGGCTTTCGGCATCGCGCACCGCCAGCAACACGCGACCGAGCTTGGACAATGTGACGAAGCGGCAGAGCAAGAAGCACAGGCCCAGTGCCAGCACGGAGGCGATGTAGAGGCCGATGCGGGTGCCCTGCGCCTGGATCGGGAAGCCGAGGATGTCCTTGAAGTCGGTCAGGCCGTTATTGCCGCCGAAGCCCATGTCGTTGCGGAAGAAGGCAAGCATCAGCGCAAAGGTCATCGCCTGGGTGACGATGGAGATGTAGACGCCGGTGACGCGGCTGCGGAAGGCGAACCAGCCGAGCACCAAAGCCAGCAGGCCCGGCGCCAGGATCACCATCAGCAGCGCAAAGGGGAACTGGTCGAAGCCATACCAGTACCAGGGCAGCTCCTTCCAGTTGAGGAAGACCATGAAGTCGGGCAGTTCGGGATGGCCGTAGACGCCGCGCGTGCCGATCTGACGCATCAGGTACATGCCCATGGCATAGCCGCCGAGCGCGAAGAAGGCGCCATGGCCAAGGCTCAGGATGCCGGCATAGCCCCAGACCAGATCGAGGCTGAGCGCGAGGATCGCGTAGCAGGCATATTTGCCGAGCAGCGGCACGAGGTAGTCGGGCAGATGCAGGGCCGAGCCCGACGACGGCAGGACATTGAGCAGCGGCACCAGCACGATCAGCACGAAGCCGATGCCGAGGAACGTGGCCCAGCCGCGCAGGGACAGAAGCGGCGCAGGCCTGGCAAGAGCGGCGAGATCTTCACGCATCAAAAGCTCCTTACGCATCTGCGGCGCGGCCCTTGGCGGCGAACAGGCCGCGCGGGCGCTTCTGGATGAACAGGATGATGAAGATCAGCACCACGACCTTGCCCAGCACGGCGCCGGCGATCGGCTCGAGGAACTTGTTGACGATGCCAAGCGTCAGCGCGCCGACCAGGGTGCCCATCAGATTGCCGACGCCGCCGAAGACGACGACGAGGAAGCTGTCGACGATGTAGATCTGGCCGAGATTGGGCGAGACATTGCCGATCTGGCTGAGCGCGACGCCCGCCATGCCGGCAATGCCCGAGCCGAGCGCAAAGGTCATGGCATCGATGCGGGCAGTCGGGATGCCCATCACATCGGCCATGGCGCGGTTCTGCGTCACCGCCCGCATATGCAGGCCGAAGCTGGTGCGATGCAGGATCAGCGCAATCAGGCCCAGCACGGCGAAGCAGAAAAGAATGATGTAGAGGCGGTTCCAGGTCACAGCGAAGCCGCCAGCCAGCTCGATGGCGCCGGTCATCCATTCCGGATTGGCGACCTCCTTGTTGGGCGCGCCGAAGATCATGCGCACGGCCTGCTGCAGGCCCAGGCTGATGCCCCAGGTGGCCAGCATGGTTTCCAGCGGCCGCCCGTAGAGGAAGCGGATCACGCCGCGCTCGATGGCTACACCGACGGCAGCCGCGACCAGGAAGGCGACAGGAAGAGCGGCGATCAGATAGGCGCCGATCCAGGAGGGCGGCAGCATGGCGCGGAAGATTTCCTGCGTCACATACGCAGAGTAAGCGCCCAGCATGATCATTTCGCCATGCGCCATGTTGATCACGCCCATGACGCCGAAAGTGATGGCAAGGCCGACAGCAGCCAGCAGCAGCACGGAGCCAAGGCTGATGCCCTGCACCAGATTCTCGGCATAGCCCATCAGTGTGAGCTTGGTCTGGATCCTGTCGAAGGCAGCCGCGATGGCGGCTTTTACTTCTGCATCCTGCTCCTGCCCCAGACGGCTCTGCAGCAGGGCGCGCACGCGCATGTCGGAGGAAGAGCCAAGGACCGCCACGGCCGCCAGGCGGCGCGCCTTGTCGGGATCGCTGAGTTCGGCAGCAGCCAGAGCCAGCGCCATCGCCTCTTTCACGTAAGCGATGCTTTCCTTCGCATAGGCCTCGCGCAGCAACGCGACCGCATCGGGCGTGATGCCATCAAGCAAGGCCTTGGCGGCACCGGTGCGCGTGCTGGCCTCGGCGCTGAGCAGGCCTAGGCGGCCGATTGCCTCGCGCAGCACGTTGCGCAGGTTGTTGTTGACGAAAATGACATCCAGGGTGTCGGGCGCGACGATGCCGGCGGGCTCCAGCGTCTCGGCCATGGTCAGGCGCACGTCGTTGCCGCTGCGGTCGCCGATCACGACGGCGCCGTCGGATTTGCGGCTGAACAGGCGGCCGTCGGCCAGCGCTTGGAAAACCGGGATGGCGCGGCCATCGCCCAGAGCCGTCAGCTTCTCGATGGCCTTGCCCTTCTCGGCAAAGCCTTCGGCATTCAGCGCTTTGACGCCGGTGGCGAAATCGAACGGGCCGGCATCCTGCGCGGCGGCATCGCCAGCACCGCCGAGAAGCGCTTTAGCCTCGTCATCCAATACGATGGCCTGCAGTTCCTCGGCGCTGGCCATGGCTTCGATTTCGCCGGTCAGCGCATTGGTGATCACATATTGCTCGCCGTCCTTCTCCGCAATGACGACGGCATTGTCTTCGATACGGATGAAAAGATTGCCCTTGGCCAGCGCCGCAGCAGCCGCCTTGGCCTTCTCGTCCTCGGCGGCGATGAGCATCTGGATCGCGGCCTTGGGATCATCTGTCAGGCCGGCGAGCATGTCTTCCAGCGACTGCGCGAGCGCAGGCGGCGAGAAGAGCCCGGCCAGGACACCGGCCAGGACGAAGGCAATGGCAAGGATGCGTGCGGCGAGGATGCGTGCGACGGACACGGCGATACTCCGGTTGCGCTTATTGCGCGTTATGCCGGGGGCCTGTGCCCCTCTTCCGCTGCAACCCGGAAGAGGGGCCGTGGCCATGGACTACGCTACGACGCTGCTTAGTTGGCGAGGGCCGCGTATTTCGGCTTCTCGCAATTGCCGCAGACCCAGGGGAAGGTCCAGTCCGCGGTCAGCTTGGCGCTTTCCGGAATGTACTTGGACCAGGCATCGGCCTTCACCGGGCCCTTGGTCTTCCACACGATGTTGAACTGACCATCCGGGCGGATCTCGCCGATATAGACCGGCTTGGACAGGTGATGGTTGGTGTTCATCACCGCCGTGAAGCCCGACGGCGCCTTGACCTTCTGGCCATACATCGCCTGGCGCACCGCATCGACATTGGTGGTGCCGGCCTGAGCGACGGCCTGGGCCCACATCTTGAAGCCGATATAGGTGGCTTCCATCGGGTCGTTGGTGACGCGCTTGTCGTCCTTAATAAAGGTCTTCCACTGCTTGATGAACTCGTCGTTCACCGGGTTCTTGATGGACTGGAAGTAGTTCCAGGCCGCCAGATGGCCGACCAGGTTCTTGGTGTCGATGCCGGCCAGCTCTTCCTCGCCGACCGAGAAGGCGACCACCGGGATGTCGGAGGCCTTGATGCCCGCATTGGCCAGTTCCTTGTAGAACGGCACGTTGGCATCGCCATTGATGGTGGAGACCACCGCCGTCTTCTTGCCCGCCGTGCCGAACTTCTTGATGTCGGCGACAATGGTCTGCCAGTCGGAGTGACCGAACGGCGTGTAGTTGATCATGATGTCTTCCTGAGCCACGCCCTTGGACTTCAGGAAGGCTTCCAGGATCTTGTTGGTGGTGCGCGGATAGACGTAATCGGTGCCCGCCAGAACCCAGCGTTTCACCTCGCCGCCTTCCTTGCTCATCAGGTATTCCACTGCCGGGATCGCCTGCTGGTTCGGCGCGGCGCCGGTGTAGAAGACATTGCGCGAGCTTTCCTCGCCTTCATACTGGACGGGATAGAACAGCAGGCCGTTCAGTTCCTCGAAGACCGGCAGCACGGACTTGCGCGACACCGAGGTCCAGCAGCCGAACACGACCGCAACCTTTTCCTTCGACAGCAGCTCGCGCGCCTTTTCGGCAAAGAGCGGCCAGTTCGAGGCGGGATCGACCACCACGGCCTCGACCTTCTTGCCGAGCAGGCCGCCCTTCTTGTTGATGTCCTCCACCATCATCAGGACGGTGTCTTTCAGCGTGGTCTCCGAGATCGCCATCGTGCCCGACAGCGAATGCAGCACGCCGACCTTGATCGTATCCTGGGCTTGGGCGGCGCTGGTTGCCACACCGGCGGCGACTGCGCCCAGCATGGCCATTGTCCGCATGAACTTGCTCATAGTTCCTCTCCTGCGCTCGTGGCGGCCCCCCCTTGGGCTCGTCCAGCAGGAAGGAAATGGCAAAGACCGTGCCAAAGCGGGCAGCGAGGCCTCAGCCGGAGCCGCCGCGCCGATAATTGCCTGATTATGACGGATGAAACCGGAACCGGTCTTCGCGGATGCAAAAAGACCAGATGCGATCCACTTCCGTTATGCGATCCGATAAGGCGGGATTATTGATCCGAATTTAGGCATAGCTGGCAAAAAATGGTGCAGTGGCGAAATTACAGGCAGATTTCGAAGCGGCAGGACGATTCAAAAAAATTCACGATGACTCACAAAGAGTCATTCGACCTTGGTCGAAAGCCGTTCGCTCAGAAACGCCAAAGCCGCGGCATGGATGCCGGCCGGCCCAGCCGGGACCGCAGCACCGACCACAGCGTTGCAAAATGCCGGCGCAGGCGGGCGGCATCCTGATCCAGCAGCCGCGCAAGCAGGAGATCGCCCAGAAGCGTAACGCCGCCTTTAATGTCGTCAGCCTGAAGCCCTTCGCGCAGCAGATCGCGGCAGGCTTCGGCTTCAGGGCCGTGATAAAGAATGAGCGCCTGGGCGACTGCGCCGCCGAACCCTGCCGGATGATCCAGCAGGCCGGCGATATCGCCATCGAGTCTCGTTGCGTCATGCCAGAGCGGCTGCGCCTCGCGCCGCACCTGCCAGCGGTCGAACAGCAGGCCCTGGCGGAAGCGTTCGCCGCGCGCGGTGCGGCCGAAGACCGTCATGTCGCCGGCCAGCAGCAGGCTGTCGGCGGCCAGATCGATCTCCACCTTGCGCCTCAGCCGGGCGCCGTCAAACAGGATCATCTCCTGCGGCAGCCATTCCAGCCGCGCGCCGGCAGCGGCGCGCAGATGAATGCCGATCTCTGCGGTTTCCTCAGCGGTGGCGCGGTAGATCTTCTCGGCCGCCTGCGGTGTGCAGAGCGCATCCGCCTGCGCATCGACCGCGATGGCGATCTGCAGTCGGTCGCCGCCGGTCAGCCCCCCGGCAGTGGTGATCAGCACGGCGGTGGCCGCCTCGCCCGGATCGGGCTGCGGCAGCAGAGCGCGGCAGGGATCGCTTTGATAGAGATCGGCCAGCCGGGTGATGCCCGCCTGCTGGCCAAAACGCAGACGCAGTGCGCCATCGGCCCGCTGAAGGCTGGCAGCGGGCATCATCGCGCAGGAAAAGAGTTCGGCCAAAGCATCGGATCATCATCGGCAAGCATCGGCCGTAAATCAAGCTGATGAGCGGATCCGGTCCGCCATGAGCCGACGGGCCCGAACCGGCCAGATCCCATCAGAAGCGGTATTCAAACAATGCCGCCCGGCCTGAAGGACAGGCCGGGCGGTCATCGCAGCGGCTATTGGAGAAACATAGCTGCCAAAGAAGCGGCGCGATCAGCAGGAAGCGCCATTCAGCTCGATGGTTCCGGTCACTTGCGCGTTGAAACTGCAGCCGACATTGCCGGTATTGCCGGTCGAGCGGGCTGTATCGAGCCTTATATCCTGGACGGTTTTGATGAAGGAGTTTTCATCTGCGCCACCATCAACAGTGACATGGTTGTTGGTGATGGTCGCACTCACCCAGGTTCCGCCCCCTGACTGCGCGGCGATACCGGAGGCAAACGTCCCGGGACCTCCGGGCGTGGACACGTCCATCTTATTGCCGGAGATCAGGATATTTTCAGCCTGGCCCACCAGACGGATGGCTGTGGCATGGTCGCCGCCCGTGACCTTTGATGTAATGGTGTTGTTCAAGATGGCGACGTTGCTGACACCATCGACGGCGATTACACCCCAGCCCGCGCTGCTGCCGGTGCGGCTGAGCGTCAAGCCAGTAATGGTGCTGTTGTCGGCTGCCCTGATGCTCCAGCCGGTCGACATGTCGATCTGACCCGCGGTACCCGGCAGCGTCAGCGTCGCGGTACGCCCGCTGTCAACACCCTACAGCGCGATCTGCGAACCGCCACCGGCCAGAGTCTGCCCATTTTGCATGACGACGTTAGCTGTGGTGACTTCCGCAGTACCGTTCAGGACGATGAGGCTATTGGGGCCGGCCGCGGCAACTTCTGTCGGCAGGTCGGCAATGGCAGACGCATCGAGCTGCACTACCTTTTCCACCGGGCCATTGCCGCCGACGAGCGATGCCGTTTCGACGATATCGGGAAGCTGCGTGACCTGCTGCCCGGTAACGATATCAATGTCACGCACGATCGCGGTGGTCATGCGCCGCTCCTGCAGGCTGGCGGGACGGCTGGAGCCTTTCGGTGCGGCCTGCAGCGGAATGCGCAGACGCAGGCTGGCAAAGCTTTGCGAGCCGCGGACATCGTCATGCTGCCATTCGCCTCCCAGCGTCACCCGCGCGCCCTCCCACAGGCCCGGCGTGTCGAAGCTGACGAATTCAGCGCGAAAACGCGGACCGTAGATGGCCTCCACGCCATCGCCGTCGAAGCGATAGCCGCCGGCATAGACCCGCAGGTCGAAATTGGATTCGGCATCGAATATGGGCACCCGCCAGCCGACTTCCGCGTCGAAACCGCCGATCGCACGCTCCACCATCTGGCTGCGATGGGTGATCATCTGCACCTGCGTGCCGTTCAGCACTGCTTCAGTCTGGTCTGTGGCGCCGACCTGGTTCTCACGGTTTCCAACCGGCCAGTAGCTGTTAGCCCGCAGATCGAAATCTCGGCCCAGCAGCTCCGCGCCGATGGTGAGCTGGTTATAGGTATGACCGGTCGGCGAGCGGCGGCGGTCATAATAGCCATAACCGCCGATATTCCAGCCATCGCTCAGCATCTGCCGCAGGCCGAAGCCGAAATTGCCTTCGCGCGAGGAAGCATCATCCATGCGCAGACGGAAATCGCCGAAAAACAGCGTGTCGTGATCCTGGTCGATAGGCACGAAGAGATCGATTTCGCCCAGGCTGCGCTTGCTGCCGAGCTTGCCCTCGGTTTCGATCCAGGGCTGCCACTTGTCCGACCGGGCGGAAGCAGCCTGAGCCTCGTTCGCCCAAAGCGGCTGCGACAGAAGGCAATATCCCATCCCCGCCAGCAAGGCTGCGGTGCCGGCCGCAATCTGAATCGCCGTTTTGGCAAAGCCGTCGGCTCCCCTGGCATGCACCCTGCCCCGCCGATACCGGCGCCCGGCTGTGCCTTGCAGAAACGTTGCTTCCCGCCCCTGAACCCCAATGTTTTTCATCTGTATTTTTCACCCATAGATGCATCCCACCATCCGCAATGCGAATGGAGCGCTGCATCCTAGGAACAGGCAAAAGGCAGGCAATCACATGGGACGTGCCGTATAAACCACGCCCCTAAGTTGAGATTTCGGAGCGATCAACCGGCCAGATGGTGCAGCCAGGCTTCATATTCCCGGTCGAGGGCATAACGATGCACCGCGAGGCGCCAGCGTTCGGGATATTCGATTGTCCAGCGTTGCCGCACCTGTCGCGGCGCCACCCCGAAATGGCGGCGAAAGACGCGGCTGAAGTCGCTGGCGCTGCCAAAACCCGTACGACGGGCGATTTCGCCGACAGGGCAGTCCGCTTCCTTCAGCAGAAGCCGTACGGCAAAGGAGAGCCGGCGCTCGCGAATACAATGCATCACCCCGCCGTCTTCACCGAAGTGACGATATAATGCGCTGCGCGAAAGGTTCAGCGCGTCGCATATGGCATCGGGGCCCAGCGTCTGATCCGCCAGGTGCTGGTCGATATAGGTATGGATCTGCCGCTCCATCTGCCATCGGCGCCAGGCCACCGTATTCAGATGCGCGCCGTCCACCCCCTCCAGCGAGACGGCCAGCAGATTCAGCAGATTCGGCAATGCCTTCCGGCAGCCTTCGATATCGTTGCCCTTCGCCAGGGCATGAAAGCGCAGCAATGCCTGGCGCAGCGCCGCCGCAGCGGGATCTTTCGCAGTCAGACGACGCATGTGATGGTCATCCGACGCTTTCAGCAAAGGCTCCAGAAGCCCACGCGGCAGGATGAAAGACAGGTGCGAAAACGCACTGGTTTCGCTGTGCATGGGCTGCGACAGATCGAACAGCACCATGTCGCCTGGTTCGATTTCGCCGCCTCCCTTATGCCGCTGCCAGCTCATGCCGCCTGCGAGGAACAGCTGCAGCATATAATGATCCATGCCGTCACGGGCGATCTCAAGGGCGCTGCGGCGCCAGCTCTGCTCGCGTGTCCGAGTATGGGCGAGAACGATATTGTCGAGACGGAAAGCTTCGACAAAGCCCTGGAAATCCGTTCCCGGACGCCCCATCGGTCCCGGTGAAACGTCGAAGATGCAACTCAGGCTGTCGCGCCACAGATCATAGCGGTCCCGGCTGGGTACCGCATTTACATCGAAGCGGGACCGCAGAAGACCGCCGACCGACACCTGCTCCCCGGCCTTGCTCGAATCCATATCATTCCTCCCACCCGCAACTCGATTAAAACAGCATCGGCGGGCAGGCAACCCTGATCCGGGACTGCAGGGGGTATTGTATGGTCGGAAAAGATTCGTGCTGGCCATGGGCCGCGACTTGCCGCAGCCCTGCTTTTCGCCATGCCGCGGCTTGGCCGTGGCGTTCACGAATGCTTGTCTTCTTCGCCTGCAAAGAACCTGTGGATGCCCGGGCCGGCCCGGGCATGACATTGTTTATGCGTCGGATGTGTATATGGCGCGCGCTACACCACTGTCCGGTGGCGCTCGATGCAGGTGCGCAGCACTTCGTCTGCGTCCTTCTTCCACCAGGTGTTCGCCGACATGATCTCGACCTCGCAGAAGCCGCGATAGCCCACGGCTTCGACCATGGCGCGGATAGCGGGGATATCGATCACGCCATCGCCCATCATGCCGCGGTCCAGCAGCAAATCGGTGGTTGGCACCAGCCAGTCGCAGATATGGAAGGCCAGCACCCGTCTTGCGGCGCGCTCGATCTGGCTTTTGAGCTGCGGGTCCCACCAGACGTGGTAGACATCGACGGCGACGCCGAGATGCGTGTCATCGGGGCCCGAGCCGAGCGCATCGCAGATATCGAGCGCCTGGGCCAGCGTGTTCACGCAGGCGCGGTCGGCGGCATACATCGGATGCAAGGGCTCGATCGCCAGCGGCACGCCGGCGGCCCTGGCATGTTCCAGGATTGCGGCGATGCCGTCCTGCACCTGGGCGCGGGCACCAGCGAGGTCTTTTGAGCCCTGCGGCATGCCGCCGACGACCAGCACCAGGCATTGCGCATTCAGCGCCGCCGCATCGTCGATGGCGCGCTTGTTGTCCTCGATTGCCGCCTTCCGCCCAGCCGCGTCTTTCGCCGGGAACATGCCGCCGCGGCAAAGCCCCGTGACAGTCAGTCCCACATCGCGGATATGTTTTGCCGCTTTCGCAGTAGTGTACTCCGCCAGCTTGTCACGCCAGGGCGAGATGCCGGTAATGCCATGGCGCGCGCAGCCTTCGATGCATTGCTGCAGCGACCATTGCTCCTTCACCGTGGCGGTGTTGAGCGAAAGCGGCCCGGGCTTGCTCATGCGGCGATCCCATGCACGGCCATCACCGCCTTCATGCGGCTGGCGGCGCGATCCGGGTCGCTGAGCAGGCCTGCTGCATCGGCCAGGCGGAACAGTTCGGCCAGATGCAGCGCAGAGCGCGTGCTCTGCTGGCCGCCAACCATGACGAAATGATCCTGATGGCCGTTCAGATAGGCCATGAAGACCACGCCGGTCTTGTAGAAGCGGGTCGGCGCCTTGAAGATGTGGCGTGACAGCGGCACGGTAGGCGCCAGCAGCTCGTGGAAGGTCTTCTCATCGCCACGAGTGAGCGCGCCCAGAGCCGCCGAAGCGGCCGGCGCGATGGCATCGAAAATGCCGAGCAACGCATCGGAATGGCCCTGTTCGTCGCCCGCGATCAGTTCGGCATAATTGAAATCGTCGCCGGTATACATGCGCACGCCCTTGGGCAGGCGGCGGCGCATGGTGATTTCCTTGTCCTTGTCCAGCAGCGAGATCTTGATGCCGTCGACCTTGGATGCATTGGCGGAAATGATGTCGAGGCAGACCTCCATCGCGGCCATATGGTCGCCCTTGCCCCAATAGCCCAGCAGGGCCGGATCGAACATCTCGCCCAGCCAATGCAGGATCACCGGCTGCTTCACCTGCCTCAGGATATGGCCATAGACCTGGACGTAATCATCGGGCGATCTGGCGCAGGCGGTAAGCGCGCGCGAGGCCATCAGGATGATGCGGCCGCCAAGCTTTTCAATCGCAGCGCATTGCTCTTCGTAGGCCGCGATCACCTTGTCTATGGTCACATCCGGGCCGGGCGGCAGATGATCGGTACCGGCGCCCGAGAAGACCACCGCGCCGGGCACATCTTTCGCGGCATCGAGCGAGCGGCGGATCAGCTCCAGCGCATCCTTCCATTCCAGCCCCATGCCGCGCTGCGCGGTATCCATCGCTTCGGCCACGCCAAAGCCCAGCGACCAGAGGTGCTGACGGAAGGCGATGGTACGCTCCCAGTCAATCGCCGGGGTCAGCCAGGGGTCGTGGTCGGCCAGGGGATCGGCCACGACATGGGCGGCAGCGAAGGCAACGCGGCTGAAGGGCGGCTTGGTGGCGGGAAAGGCCTTCGGCTGTTTCAGCGTATAGGGCGCCAGCTTGCCGGCGCTGATGGGGAGATTGAGCGTCGTCATTTCAGACCTTCAATTCCGGCAGATCGATCCAGCGGCGTTCCTTCCAGCTCTTCAAGCCCGCTTCCGCCAGCTGCACGCCTTTCGCACCTTCGAGCAGGGTCCATTTGAACGGCTCGTTGTCGATGAGATGGCGGATGAACATCTCCCACTGGGCGCGGAAGCCGTTCGGATAGACCTGGTTGTCGGGAACTTCCTGCCAGGTCTCAAAGAAATTGATGGTCTGCGGAATGTCCGGATTCCACACCGGCTTCGGCGTCGCCGCGCGCGGCTGGATGAAGCATTTATGCAGACCGGCCACGGCGGAGCCGAGCGTACCATCGACATGGAAGGTGACCAGATCGTCGCGCCGCACGCGGGTCACCCAAGAGGAATTGATCTGGGCGATCACGCCGCCTTCCAGTTCGAAGGTGGCATAGGCCGCGTCGTCGGCATCCGCCTTGTAGGGCTTGCCGTTTTCGTCCCAGCGCTGCGGGATATGGGTGGCGCCGAGACAAGAAACGCTTTTGACATTGCCGAACAGGTTGTCGAGCACGTAGCGCCAGTGGCAGAGCATGTCGAGGATGATGCCGCCGCCGTCCTTCAGACGATAATTCCAGGACGGCCGCTGCGCCGGCTGCCAGTCGCCTTCGAAGACCCAGTAGCCGAACTCCCCACGCACGGAGAGGATCTGGCCGAAGAATCCGCTGTCGATCAGCATTTTCATCTTCTGCAGGCCCGGCAGGAACAGCTTGTCCTGCACCACGCCGTTCTTGACGCCGTGCTGCTTGGCGGCCTTGACCAGCTCCATGGCGCTGTCGAGCGTTTCGGCGATCGGCTTCTCGCAATAAATGTCCTTGCCGGCTGCCATCGCCTTTTTCAGCAGATCGGCGCGGAGCTGCGTGGTGGCGGCGTCGAAGAACAGCGTGTCGTCCCTGTTCTTCAGCGCGCCGTCGAGATCGTCGGTATAGCGCTGGATGCCATACTGCCGGGCGAGCTGGGCCACCTTGTCGATATTGCGGCCGACCAGGATCGGATCGGGCATGACGCGGCGGCCATCCTTGAGCAATACCCCGCCATCCTTGCGGATCGCCACGATGGAGCGGATAAGGTGCTGGTTCATGCCCATGCGTCCGGTGACGCCGTTCATGATGATGCCGAGGCGGATTTCCTTGCTCATGATGCTTCCTTATTGGCAAAGGCGGAATGAGGCATGGGCGCGAGCGTGGCCCAATCGGGTTCTGCGGCGCTGGCAAAGCCGGGTGCGGCGAGAAGACTGCCCAGCGCGATCTGGCCGTTTCGGATAGCCAGACGCGCGCGGCCCTGGTGATCGCCGTAAAGATCAGGATGCGCGGCGCGAAAGGCAGCCTGTTCGGAGAGCGGCGCAAAGCCGAAGCCATCGACAAAATGATGGCCATTGCGCTCGACATGCGTCAGGCCCAGCACGGCAACCAGCGCCAGATCCTGCTGCAGCGCGAGGCCGGCCTGGCAGGTGAGGTCCTCTCCGGTAATGAAGTAGCTTTCGCCCCAGGCCTTGCAGCGGGCGGCATTCAGCACCGCCCGGTAGACGCCTTTGCAGGTCTTGGACGAGATGCCGCGATAGCCAAGATCGCGCGCCTGCGGGAAGACATCGTAATCGGCATCCGATTCATCGATGATGACCGGCACATCCTGGCCGAAGCGACCGAGCGGCCTGGACAGAGCCGAGACGCGCCTGATCGGCTGCTCGATATACAGAATCGAGCGGCAGAGATTCTGCAAAGCCGGCTCCGCCTGCATCGCCTGCCACAGCGCAGCGATGCCATCGGCATCGTCATACTGCTCGTTGCCATCGAGGCTGGCCTGATACGGCGCCGCATGGCGATCCAGCACGGCCGCGATGGCCTTGAGGCGGCTTAGGTCATCCGACAGGTTGCCCCCGACCTTCAGCTTGAAATAGCGCAAGCCATAGGCAGCGATGGCGCCTTCCAGAGTTTCGGGCAGGCCGTCATTCAGGCGTCCTGCCGCCGGCAGGTCGGCCTCGGCCAGCGCGTCGAGCATGCCGACGGTATGGCGCGCGGCGATTTGCGAGGCCGGCTGCAGCAATTTCAGGAAACCATTGAGATCAAAACCGGCAAGGTCCGGCGTCAGCGCCACATCGATGCCGAAAAGATTCTGCTGCAAGGCTGCGGCAAACGGCAGGCCATGCAGACGGCAAAGTGCGTCGATCACCGCGCGGTCGAGCAAGGCCGGGCCATAGCTGGCGACCAGGGCGTTCAGCCCCTGCCCTGCGCCCTGCTTCACCAGCGCGCGATGATGCATGGCGGAGTGGCCGAACGCGCTGCGCGGCGTTATGTCCGCGCAATAGGCGGCAACGGCATTCTGCAGGGATTGGCGAAGCTGGGCAAAATTCTGCTCGTTCGATAAAGCCGGGTCCTTGTCGAACCATTTCGGCACCATCAGTTCGGCAGCAGAGCCCCAGGCCTCGCGGCCATCCGGCAACGCGATGCGCAAGCGCACAAAAGCCTGCGGCGCCTCGGTCAGCGTAATCACGCCGAAGCGGAACGGCAGGCGCAGATGCACCAAACGCTCATAAAGCGCGATCTCCCGGATGCGGAAGACCGGCGCCGTCATGGCAGCGCCTCCAGGATGCGGCGCAGATAGCGGATACTGTGCTCGGCCACGCCGGGACCGTCAGGCACGTATTCGAACGGCTCGACGCCGATATCGCCCTGATAGTTGTTGCGCTTCAGCGCGGCGAGGATCGGGGCGAAATCCATCTCGCCCTGGCCGGGGCCGCGGCGGTTCGGGTCGTTGACCTGGATATGGCGGATCAGGCCGCTGGGCATCCATTCGTCGATCAACTGGGGCACCGACTGCTCTTCCGTCAGCCCGGCCGCCGAGCAGTCGATCATGGTGCAGAAATGATTGCTGCCGATGCCTTCGACGATGCCGATCGCTTCGGCCACGGTATTGACGAAATTGGTCTCCTGACGCGACAGCGGCTCAAGGCAGTAGATCACGCCGGCCTCTTCCGCTGCCTCGGCGGCCTTGCGGAAAGCCTCCAGTGCCCAGCCCTTCGGCGCATGGATGTCGCGCTCGGGCAGGCGGCGCTGGGCCGGGGAGCCATGCACCAGGTACCGTCCGCCCAATTCGGCACAGAGGCCACATAGCCGCTTCATCGCCTCGATGGTGCGGCGGCGGGTTGGCGGGTCCGGATCGGTGAGCGACAGGCCTTTCGGCGCAACCAACAGCCAATGCAGGCCGGTGATGGCAATGCCTACCTCTTCCGCCGCGCGGCGCAGCACGCGGCATTCGTTTGTGGTCAAGGCGAGCGGATCTTCAGCCAGAGTGAACGGCGCAACCTCCAAGCCGTCATAGCCGAGCGAGGCCGCATAGGCGCATTGCGCCTCAAACGGCATGCCGGCCAGGACTTCGTTGCAGAGCGCTATTCTCATGAGAAGTAACCAATCAGTTACTTATCCTAGGGCCGGGCCGGCGCATCGTCAATCACGCCCTACAGCACGCGGCGGCGGAACGGCCGCAGCAGCAGGCCGGTGGCGGCACCGAAGGCCCGCCGTGCCGGCGGCACGCTCATCAGCACGGTCACCGCAACCAGCAGAAAGATCACGAAGCTGATCGGGCGGGTGAAGAAGGGCGTAAGATCGCCATCCGACAGGGTCAGGCCGCGGCGCAGGCTTTTGTCCAGCAGATCGCCCAGCACGATACCGAGCACCAGCGGCGCCATCGGATAATTCAGGCCGCGCAGGATCAGACCGATGATGCCGAAAGCCAGCATCACGATAATGTCGAACGGCCGCGAAGCAATGGCATAGGAACCGACGGCGCAAAGCACGAAGATCACCGGCATGATCATCGGCCGGGGGACGGTGAGCACTTTCACCAGCAGCCTGGTGAGCGTCAGGCCATAGAACAGGATGCCGATGGACGCCATCAGCATCATGGCGACGACGTCGTATACGAATTGCGGATTCTCGACCATGATCAGCGGCCCGGGCCGCACGCCATGGATCATCATCGCCGCCAGCAGAACGGCGGCGGGCGCGGAACCCGGCACGGCAAGCGTCAGCACGGGAATGACCGAACCCGGCACGCAGGCATTGTCGCCGGTTTCGGCGGCCATCAGGCCCTCCACCGAGCCCTTGCCGAATTTCTCCTTCTCCTTGCTGGCGCGGCGCGCGGCGGCATAGGAGCTCCAGGCGGCAACATCCTCGCCCACGCCGGGGACAATCCCGACAAAGGTGCCGATCAGGCCCGAGCGGATGACGGTGCGCCAGTACTGCAGCACGTCGCCGATTTTCGGGATGACGGAATCGAATGCATTCACCACGAACTTCGCCGGCTTGTCCTTCATCACGCTGAGCACCTCGGCGAAGCCGAAGACGCCGACCAGCGCCGGGATCAGCGCAATGCCGCCGGAAAGGTCGTGAATGCCGAAGGTGAAGCGGTCATAGGCGTACATGCCTTCCTGGCCGATGCAGGCGATGAACAGCCCGATGAAGCCGGCGATCCAGCCTTTCAGCGGATCGGTGCCGGTGAGATTGCCCGAAATCACCACGCCGAAAACAGCAAGCCAGAAGAATTCATAGGCGCCGAATTTCAACGCCATCTCGCCCAGCACCGGCGTGAACAGCGCCAGGAAGAACATGCCAATCCAGGTGCCGAGCACCGAGCCTGAGGTCGCAATACCCATGGCACGGCCAGCCAGGCCCTGCTTGGCCAGCGCGTGACCGTCAAGGCAGGAGGCCGCCGAAGCCGGCGTACCGGGAATGTTGAGCAGGATGGCGCTGCGGCTGCCGCCATAAATGGCGCCAACGTAGGTGCAGATCAGGATCAGCAGCGCCTCTCCCGGCTGCAGCTTGAGCGTCATCGTCGTCATCAGCGCGACGCCCATCGTGGCAGTGAGGCCTGGCAGTGCGCCGATGATGACGCCAAGCAGGGTGGAGGCCAGCGCGTAAAAGATGATCTGCGGCGTAGAGAATGTGGCTATCGAAGTGGCGAAGCCGATCAGACCGTCCAACATGGCAACTTGCTCAGTTCACATTCAAGGCAGACGCACGAGGAAGAGATCCTCGAACACATACTGGATGATCAGGCCTGACAGCAGGCCATGCACGACGGCAATGAGGATGCCACGCGCAAGCTGGCCTTTCGCACGGCGCTCTTCGTACTGAAAGATGACGACGAAGACGGCGATATAGATCGCGGTCGCCAGCCAGAAGGGCAGCAGGCTTTTGATCAGCGCGCCGGCATAGATGAGCGACCAGCCCAGGGATACAGCAAGCCGCCAATGCTGAGACGGAATGAAAGACCGGCGCTGACGCGGCGCCAGCGCACCGGCGCGGATGGCACGGCTCGCCAGGATCACGCCCATGAAGGCGATGGAGGCGCCGAGAATGCCGGGCAGCAGGCCCGGGATCGTATAGATGGTGACCTGCAGATGCGCGAGGCGGTCCATCGCCCAGCTGCCCCAGACGATGGCAAGTCCGAACAGAATCCAGAAGACGCCCGCCCACAGATCGGCGCGCGGCGATGGCTTGTCATCCTGAGGCGTCGCATCCATCGAAGATTCTCCTGACACGAAGCGGCCGCCCGGTGCGCGCCGGGCGGCCAGGCTCATTCACGCAGTTACGGCTTGGGGATGCCGACGGTGTCGGGTGAGACCTTCGCCTTGCCGCCTTCCTGCAGAATCCAGGCAGCGCCCTGGATCGCCGGGAAGGCCGCCTTCTTGGCGGCTTCGCCGTACTGCGGGTCGAACAGCGCGCCCTTTTCGGTGGCGTATTTCTTCAGCGCGGCCGAATTCTTCATCTTCTCGGCCCAGATCTTGTCGAGCGTGGCCGTGACTTCCGCCGGCACGCCCTTCGGCACGAAGATGCCGAAATAGTTGGTCTCGGTACGGAAGTTCGGCAGCGTCTTGGTCACCGGCTCGATCGGCGCCATGCCTTCGATCTCCAGCGGCTTGTCGGCCAGCACCGCCAGCGGACGCAGACGTTTGGCGCGGATCATCTCGACCTGCTCGACGCCAAGCTGGGTGGTGACCTCCGTCTCGCCCGAGACAGTGGCGATCACCGCGGGATTGCCGCCATCGTAGGAAACGTGTTTGTAGGTGACGCCCGCGCCGCGCGCCAAGGCTTCAGAGCCGAAGTGACCGGATGAATTCACGCCCGCCGTAGCGATCGAGATCTGCCCCGGCTTGGCCTTCATCGCGTCGATCAATTCCTTCAGCGTCTTGTAGGGCGAATTGGGATTCACGCTGACGACCGACTGATTGGCAACGGTGAGATAGAAATGCCAATCGTCCATCTTGGTGTCGAGCAGGCCGGAGACCGCATAGGTACCGACATCCTTCGCCGCGCCCGAAGCCCAGGTATAGCCGTCCTTGGCCGCTTCCAGCACGCTCTTGGTGCCGATCGAGCCCGAGGCGCCGGGCTGGTTGACCACGACAACCTTCTGGCCAAGCGCGTTTTCAAGCTCGCTGGCGGTGACGCGGATCACCTGGTCGGTGGAGCCGCCGGCCGCCCAGGGTACAACGATGGTGATCGGCTTGGTCGGTTTCCACTCTGCCTGGGCCGGAGCCGGGAGGCTCAGGCTGACTGCGCCCAGCACAAAGCCAGCGATTGCGGCACGAGACACGATACTGCCTGCCATGGCGTTTTTCCTCCGTTGCGTGACCATCTTTGTGGCCGTTGGCAACAGCATTTCGCCGCCCGCCGCTCTTGTCAACGGAGAAGTAACTGGTCAGTTACGAAATTGGCGTTTCGCCTGTGACCTTCCAAGGGTTCGCCCAAGGGGTGCCAGGAGACCGTTCAAGGCCGCAGATAGCCGAGAATGACCTCGACCGAATGCTCCATGCGGGCCTTTTGCTGCTTCGGACTCAACAGGTTGCGGCCATAGATGGTCGACAGCGTGTGCACGTTGGAGAAGTAGAAGAAGCCGAGCGCCGCGATGGTGGTATACAGCTCGACCGGATCAACGCCCTTGCGGAACACGCCTTCCTTGACGCCGCGTTCAAGCAGGTCCTGGATGACCACCAGCAGCGGCGTGTAAAGCTGCTGGATCTTCTTGGAATGCCGCAGGTAGCCGGCCTTGTGCAGGTTCTCGGCATTGAGCAGCGCGATGAATTCCGGATTGCGCGAGCAGAATTTGAAATTGAATTCCATGAGATAACGCATGCCCTCGCGCGGCGGCATGCGGGCAACGTCGATGGCGTGTTCCTCCTCGCGCATCTTCTCATAAGCGCGTTCCAGCACGGTCAGCCACAGGCCTTCCTTGTTGCCGAAATACTCGTAGATCATGCGCTTGTTGGCGCCGGACCGCGCGGCGATCTCGTCCACCCGGGCGCCGGCCAGGCCCTTGGCGGCAAATTCATACAGCGCCGCATCAAGGATATTGCGGCGCGTCACATCCGGCTGGCGGCTGCGCTTTTCCGGTTTTTTGTCCGGCTTTCTGGGTTTCTGGTTCGGCATGCTCGCCCCCTGCTCGCCTTCGCGGCGGACATATCGTCTGGCCGGGAAGTCTTGCCGGGCGGCGGGGGGCGGCGTCAAGCGGGGCGCGGGTCTTAACCCTGCGCCCCGTCAGGTCGGCATCGGATCAGGCGAGCATCTCGGGCAGGGTGACGATCTTCACCCCGGCCTTCTCCAGCCCGGCGCGGATATGGCGGGCCATCGACACCGCGCCGGCGCTGTCGCCGTGCACGCAGATCGAATCGACATTGCAGGGAATACGCTTGCCGTTCACCGAGACAATGGCGCGCTCCTGAACCATGCGCAGCACGTTGTTCAGCGCCTCGTCGTTGTCGTGCACCATGGCATTCGGCTGGCCACGCGGCACGAGGTTGCCCTCGTCGTCGTAATTGCGGTCGGCGAAGACTTCCTGGGCCACCGGCAGATTGGCTTTCGCGGCCGCCTCGACCATGGCCGAGCCGGCCGGCGCCAGGAAGATCAGATCCTTGGATACGCCGGCGATGCCGCGGGCGATCGCGGCGGCGAGGTCGGCATCCACAGCGGCCTTGTTGTTGATCGCGCCATGCGGCTTCACATGGGTGACCTTGGCGCCGCGGGTGGCGGCGACACCCATCAGCGCGCCGACCTGATAGGCGATCAGCGCCTCGACTTCCTTGTTGCTCATGGTCATCGGGCGGCGGCCAAAGCCCTGCAGATCGGGATAGGACGGATGGGCGCCGATGGAGACGCCGTTCTTCACGGCTTCCGCCACGGTGTTCTGCATCACCACCCAGTCGCCGGCATGAAAGCCGCAGGCGACATTGGCCGAGGTCACGACGCTGAGCATCGCCGCATCGTCCCCCATATTCCAGGCGCCGAAGCTTTCACCGAGATCACTGTTCAGATTGACCTTCATCGTCACACCCTTCTCCCGCTGGTGTTTCCCGCTGGTGTTTCCCGCTGGTGTTTCCCTCTGGCGTTTTTCACTCGCCGCTACAGGCGTCGACCATGCCGCTGATCAGGTTCTGCGTATATAGGGCATTCAAGTCGAGATAGACATCGGGCAAGGCGGTGCGGATGCCGTCCGCCAGGCGCTTGAGCATTTTTTCCTGCTCACGGCGGATCATCTCGGCCTCGGCCACCGAGATCGCGGTGAAGGTCAGCGTATCGCCCGGCTTCATGCGGCCCACCCGCGGCAGGTCGGCAGAGATCACGGTGGCGATCTTGGTATAGCCGCCGGTGGTCTGGCGGTCGGCCATCAGGATGATCGGCTTGCCGTTGCCCGGCACCTGGATCGAGCCGCTGACCACGCCTTCGGAGGCGATATCCGCGCCCCTGGTATGCTCGATCACCTCGCCGTCGAGGCGGATGCCCATCCGATCGGCTTCCTTGGTGACGGTATAGGTCGCCGAGAGGAAAGTCTGGATGCCTTTTTCGGTAAAGCGGTCTTCCTGCGGACCGAGCACGACGCGGACCGGGCCGCTGCCGTAATCGATGACATCGGCCAGTTCGCGCTCATCGCCTTCCTGCGCAACCTTATTGAGCGGAAGCCGGTCGCCCGCCTGCAAGGCACGGCCTTGGAAACCGCCCAGACCGGAACGCATATAGGTCGAAAAGCTGCCCATGAAGGGCGCAATCGCGAAGCCACCTTCAATGGCCAGGTAAGCGACGCTGCCGTCTTCCACCGCACCGATGGCCAGGCGGTCGCCGCGCTTGAGCAGAACCGAACGCCAGGGCTTGACCGGGCGGGCATCGCCGCCGCCGGCCGGCTGCAACGTCAGCTTGGCCGCACCGCCGAAAGCCACGCGCACCGCATCGGCATTCACCGTGAAAGTCGGGCCGAGATAACCGATTTCCAGCGCGCCGGTATTTTCCTCGTTGCCGACAAGCCGGTTGACCAGCCGGAAGGCGAGCGGATCGGTAGCGCCAGCCACCGGCATGCCAAGCGCCTGATGGCCATAGCGGCCAAGATCCTGCACCGAGGTCATCAGGCCCGGCGCAATAATATCCAGCGTGCCCGCGCTCATGACTTCACCTGCAGGGCGGCATAGTCGAAGCTGCCCTGCTCCACCTGACGCAGCATGGCTGCGTAATCATCCTGCGAGATCGCCGCAAAGGTCACTTCATCGCCGGCGGCCAGCAGAATGGGTTCCTCACGCGAGGCTTCGAACAGCCTCAGCGGCGTGCGGCCGATCAAATGCCACCCGCCCGGGCTTTCCCACGGATAGATCGTGGTCATCGATTCAGCGATCGCCACCGAGCTTTGCGGCACCTTGGTGCGCGGCGACGAGCGGCGCGGCAGATGCAGCCGGGCATCGAGGCCGCCCATATAGGCAAGCCCCGGCATGAAGCCGAGCATGTAGACGAAATAGCGGCCGCCGGCATGCGCGGCGATCACCTGATCCGGCGTGAGCTTGCAGCGCTCGGCGACTTCGGCGAGATCGGGGCCGAGATCGGGCGCGTAGCAGACCGGCAGGCGCCAGAGCCGGCCGACGCGGGCGGCAGGCTTGAGATCGGCCAGCATGGCGCGGACCTTCTCTTCCAGCTCGGCGCGCGTCGCCACCAGCGGGTCATACTGCACCAGCAGGGCCCGGAAGGAGGGGATCGTCTCGATCACGCCCGGCAGATGGGCATCGTGCAAAGCGGCATGCAAGGCCATGACCATGGCATTGATGCCACGGTCGATGCCTTCACCGAATTCGATGCTGAAACCGGTATCGCCGAAGGAGCGGATTTGCGGATAGGCGCTCATACCGCTTCCATAAACCGAGGCGGCTCAGGCCACAACCGGCAAGACCTCGATGTCGTAGCCGTGCGTCAGCTTGCGGCCCAGAACCGGATCTTCCAGCTCCATCTCGAAGCGGCTGGCCGGACGGATGCCGCCAATGGCGCCGAGCGTGCCGCCGAACATCAGGGTGCCGGGCGGCAGCGAAGCCTCGTTGCGATAGCGGGTCATCAGGTCGTCGGGGCTGCGCAAGGACGACACCGCGCCCTCCTGATAGAGGACGCGCTTGCCGTCAATGGTGGCCCAGGAGCGCAGGATCAGCTGATCCCAGTGCGGCTGGACCTCATCGTAGCGCCACAGACCGGTGCCGACCACCTTCGAGCAGAGCTGCTTGGACAGCGCCACGCCGGCGGCTTCCGCCTTGCGGTCTGTATGGTCGGAACCCATCGCGACCCACAGACCATCGGCCATGCTGACGATCACCGGCTCGACCTCGCCCGAAGTATCCGGGCCCAGCACCTGCAGATGCGTGGTCTGCGTCAGCTGGCCGGTGCCGATGCGATAGAACAGCGGCACCGCGGAGGGACGCGGCACGCCGATGGCGGCCAGTTCCTCGATATGATGCTCGATGGCATGCATGTCGCGGCCGGCCCAGCCGGCCACGATCAGCGTATCGATCTCGACCGCGACGCGGTCGCGCTTGTCCTGCCAGAAGCGATCAAATGTCAGCACGCTCGATATCCTCGATTAACCGAAAGTCTTCGGCAGCCACAATGCAAGTTCGGGGAAGACCGCCAAAAGCACGATCGAAATGATCATCGTCAGCACGAAGGGGACCGAGCCGATGATGACGTCGTTCAGCGTGCCCTTGGTGCGCAGCGACTGCACCACGAAGAGGTTGAGACCGACCGGCGGCGTGATCAGCGCCATCTCGATCAGGATGATGAGGATGATGCCGAACCAGATCGGATCGAAGCCGAGACCGAACATCACCGGCGCGACGATCGGGATCGTCGTGATCATCATCGACAGCGTCTCCATGAAGCAGCCAAGGATCAGATAGAAGATCACCACGGCGATCAGCATCTGCCACTGCGACAGGCCGAGCTGGGCAATGTAGTTTGTCAGCATCGTGGTCAGGCCGATGGCCGAGATCACGAAGTTCAGGAAGTAGGCAGCCACGATGATCAGCATCACCATCGCGGTGGTGCGCATGGTGTTTTCCAGCACTTCCTTCATCATCGCAAACGACAGCCTGCGATAGGCAGCCGCAAGGCCGAGCGCGGCGACCACGCCGAGCGAAGCGGCCTCAGTCGGCGTCGCCAGACCGGCATAGATCGAGCCGACCACGACCAGGAAGATGCCGAACGGCGGCACCAGATCGACCAGGCTGCGGATGCGTTCGCCCCAGGAGGCGCTCAGCTTGGCACCACCCCATGAGGGTTTGATCATGCAGAAGATCACGACCATCGCCATGAACAGCAGCGCCAGGCCAAGACCCGGAATGATGCCGGCCAGATACAGCTTCGGGATCGAGGTATCAGTCAGCACCGCATAGATGATGATGTTGATCGACGGCGGGATCAGGATGCCGAGCGTGCCGCCGGCCGCCAGCGTGCCGAGGAAGAGGCGCTCGTTATAGCCGTGCTTCTGCACCAGCGGCAAAGCCACGGTGCCCACTGTCGCCGCGGTGGCCACAGAAGAGCCGGAGGTGGCGGCAAAGACCGCGCAGGCGCCGATATTGGAATGCATCAGGCCGCCCGGCAGCCAGGACAGCCACTTCACCATGGAATCGTACATCCGCTCCGCCACGCCGGCGCGCAGCAGGATCTCGCCCAGCAGGATGAACATCGGGATCGAGACGAGCAGGAAGTCCTTCGACGACGCCCAGGCGACCTCGCCCAGCGCCAGGGTCAGCGGCATCTGGGAATAGAGTTTGTCGAGCAGCAGACCGAGCACGCCGAGCGCGGCGGCAACCGGCAGCGCCAAAGCCAGCAGGACGAGCAGAAGAATCAAAGAGGTGGCAAGCATGTAATCAATCCAGCGGCTTGAGGGACGCGGTATGGGCCGCTTCATCGGCGGCGTCTTCTTCGATCGTGCGGGCGCCGGCAAGACGGCGCACAGTGGCAAGATCGCCACCCAGCAGGGCGAAGAAAGCGCGCAGCAGAAGGGGAATCAGGGTGAACATGAACAGGATGAGGCCGAGCAGCCACAGGATCTGCGGCATCCACAGGGGCGTGGCGAGCGGCGTGGTGGCACGGGCATCAAAAGCCAGCGACGTATCCAGCACGGACCAAGCCTGCCAGGTCAGCAGGGCAATGAACAGGCCAAGCGAGATCAAGGCCGCGATATCAAGCACGGCGCAAACCGGCTGCGGCAGGCGGGTATACAGCGCATCGACCCGCACATTGGCGCGACGCAGCAAGGTGAAAGCCAAAGCCCAGGTCGTGCCGATCGCGAAGGCATAACCGGACAACTCATCGGCGCCGCCCATCGAGATCAGGAACAGCTTGCGGATCAGGACGTCGACGGAGACCAGGATGGCCGAGGCCAGCACCAGGGCGCCGCCGAACCAGATGGCGTAGCGAGAGAAGCGGTCGGCGAGGCCGAGCCAGCGATCGAGCAGGATCATGGGAACCAATCTTACAGGAAAAAAATGGCGAGGCCCTGGAATAAAAGGGCCTCGCCGGGACAGGGACTTACTTGGCGGAGGCGGTCAGGCCGACCACCTTGCCGATGCTGTCGTTCCAGGCCTGGACGCAGTCACCCGGGCAGCGGGCCGCCCATTTCGGCAGAACCACCTCGCTCATCGCCTTCTTCAGCAGAGCCTTGTCGGCATCGGAAACCGGCACGATCGTCATGCTGGCCTTGGTGCCCATGGTGCAGGTGTCCTTGCCGGCGTTGCAGTCGTAACCCTGCTGGGTCTCTTCCGCAGCGGCCTTCCAGATGCGGTCCTCAAGACCGGCGATCTCCTTCTCGAGGAAAGTGCGCACCTTCGGATCCAGCTTCTGCCAGGTCTTGATGTTCACGGCATGCATGACGTGGCTCCAGCCCAGCGGCAGCGCGTAGATGTGGGTGGAGACTTCATGCCACTTGGCCGAGTTGCCCGACAGCGTGCCGGTGATGGCGCAGTCGACGACCTTGTTCTGCAGGGCGGGCACGACTTCATTGAAGGCCAGCGTCACGCCGGTGCCGCCGAAGGCCTCGACGAATTCCGCCAGCGTGCGGTTGCCAGTGCGGACCTTCTTGCCCTTGAGATCGGCCAGACCCTTGATCTCGCCGTTGCAGAACAGAACCTGCGCCGGATACGGCCAGATGCCGAGCACCTTGATGCCGAAGCGCTCGCCATAGAACTTGTCATAGACCGGCTTGTAGGCATCCGAGACCTTGCGGGCGATGTCCGCGTCCGGCGACAGGCCGGCGAGGTCGACGGCTTCGTTGCGGGCGTCGTCGGTGGCGACGTAGCCGAGCACGGTGGAGCCGAAGTCGATGACGCCGAGGCGCATCAGGCGGAAGATTTCCGCGCCCTTCAGGCCCATTTCGTTGAACGGGGTGATTTCAGCGGTGATCGCACCGCCCGACTTCTCCAGCACTTCCTTGGTCCAGAAGGGCTGCTCGAAATTCTTGTACTGGCTCAGGTTACCCCAAGCGCCGACGACCTTCAGCGGCGTCTTGGGCATATCCTGTGCAACGGCGGCGCCGGCCATGCCGACCACCATCGCACTGGCCAGTGCCAGCATCTTCAACTTGCTCATTTCTCTTCCCCTTTAGGTTAGTGAACTTACAGAATCGATAAACGGCTGTTCTTCAGATCGGTGACCAGCATGTAGCCGGGCGCATGGGTGATGCAGAAATCCGGCTTGGCGGCGGCGATCACCGATTGCGGCGTGACGCCGCAAGCCCAGAAGACCGGCAATTCGTCGTCCTTGACTTCGACCGGATCGCCGTAATCGGGCTTCATGATGTCCTTGATGCCGATCATCTCGGGCTTGCCGATATGCACCGGCGCGCCATGCACGGCCGGGAAGCGCGAGGTGATCTGCACGGCGCGGATCGCATCCGCCGGCTTCATCGGACGCATCGACACGACCATCGGGCCGTGGAACACGCCGGCGGGTCGGGTCTGGATATTGGTGCGCCACATCGGCACGTTGGTGCCGCAGGCGATATGGCGCAGCTCGATGCCGTCCTCGACCAGCGCCTCTTCGAAGGAAAACGAGCAGCCGATCAGGAAAGCGACGAGATCGTCGCGCCAGACATCCATGAGATCGGTGACTTCGGCCACCATCTCGCCGTTGCGCCAGATGCGGTAGAGCGGAATGTCGGTGCGGATGTCGACGTCATCGCCAAGCGCCGGAAGGCGCGGATCGCCGGGCTCGGAAGCGGCCAGCAGCGGGCAGGGCTTGGGATTGAACTGGCAGAAGCGGAAGAAATCGTCGGCCAGGGCCTTGGGCAGGATGGCGAGATTGCCCTGCACATAACCCGGCGCGATGCCGGCGGTCGGGCCACGATGCTCATTGCGGCGCACGGCAAGGCGTGCTTCGCGGCCGGTTGGGAAAATACGAAGACCTTGCTGCGCGGCAACAGCATTCATGAACAACTACTCCCCGTGTCATGACGATTTGGCTATCGAGCATGACCAGAGCGCAGCTGTCCAATTGGGAGTTCGGATGAGGAGCGATAAGAAACGCTTATCAGCCCATATTAAATGCAATCAGCCGATGTGCGAGGCAGACTTTAGCGATTGACTACTGCCGATTGCTCAACCTGCGGCGTCTTCTTGCGCTGGCGATGCAAGACCATGTCGTGATGCAGCCCCGTAATGATGGTGCTGCCGGTCTTCGTAAATAAGCCCGGAATTGCGGCATGAATAAGACAGGCGATGCTGGCGAGCAGCATGCGCAGAGAAAAATTCAGGGCCATCAGGGCATGCTCGCCATAAGTCTCGCCGACGCTGCGCGGATGATCGGTAAAAAGACGTGCGAACATGTGACTCCTCGCCAGATTGATGATTTGGCGAAGAATATCCTTGTGATTCGCCGAAATTTTCCCAAACTCCTGATGCTTTACGGCGTATTGATGGGAAAATTTCACACAAACGGCTACCATGCTCGAATTCGACCGCACCGATCTGCGACTCCTTGCCGCGCTTCAGGAGGATGCCAGCCAGTCGCTTAACGAGCTGGCGGAGAGCGTGAACCTGTCGACCAATGCCTGCTGGCGGCGGGTGAAGCGGCTGGAAGAGGCCGGCGTGATTCGCAAACGCGTCGCGCTGCTCGATCCCGTGCTGGCCGGCTGCGGCGTGACAGTATTCGTCGCCGTGCGCACCAACCAGCATACCCATGAATGGCTGGATGCCTTCGCCAGGGCCGTGCGCAAGATACCGGAAGTCGTGGAATTCTACCGGATGAGCGGCGATCTCGATTACCTGCTGAAGATCCTGGTCCGCGACATCGCCCATTACGACCGCGTCTACAAGCGGCTGATCAAGGAGATCAGCCTGTCGGATGTCTCGGCCAGCTTCGCCATGGAGCAGATCAAATACACCACGGCGATTCCGCTGCCGGACAAGACGACGCTGTCGTAAGCCGCGCCGGATCGGTCAGCGCCTGCCGCGCCGCTTGCTTTCCGCTTCGGTGACCTCGCGGGCAATCTCGACAACCGCCTCCGCCATGTAGCTGTCCGGCTTCACCGGATAGCTGGCGTGGAAATTCAGATCGCCCAGCGTCTGCTCGGCATCGACGATGCGCAGCCGCTTTTCCGCCAGTTCGCGGCGGATCACCACCGGCGGGATCGCGGAAACCCCGATCCCGTCCAGCGTCATGCGCACGATGGTGGACAGCGAGGCGTTGCCGTACATGCGCAATTGCGGGAAATCCGAGCGCGTCATCATCTCGCGGATCGCCGTATAAGGCCGCGTGTTGCGCGGATAGGTGATGATCGGCCAGCGCGCGAGCGCAGACAGCGCCACCGGCTCAGGCCCCAGGTCCAGAGCCGGGCTCGCCACCCAGGCCAGCGGGTAGCTCGACAGCGCCACATTCTTCATCCGCGGCTCGCTGATCGGTCCGAGCACGAAGGCGATGTCGAGCTGATGCGCCAGCAGGCGCTCGCGCAGCACCGGGGTGATGTCGACCTCGATCTCAAGCGTAAGCGCCGGATAGACGGCGTGCATGCGCTCGATCAGCTTGGCAAGCCAGGTATGCACAATGGTTTCCGCCACGCCCAGGCGCACCACCCCGCGCATGGCATGCTTTTCGCGGGCCGCCTGCATCATGTCGGCGCGCAGCTGCACCATGCGCTCGGCATAGCCGAGCAATTCGCGGCCCTTCGGCGTCAGCGAGATGCCGCGCGGCTCGCGATCAAACAGCTTCACGCCGAGTTCGGCTTCCAGCAGCGCAATGCGCTGCGACACCGCCGGCTGCGTGGCGTTCAGCTTGTCGGCAGCCGCGCGGAAGCCGCCCAGATGGGCGACCCAGACGAAGGTTTCGAGATTACGGAGATCGGCCATAGAAAAACTCACAACACTGGCGGCCTGACTATAAGCAGATTTTATCGCTTTCAGCAAAGCAGGATATGGAACGATTGTTTCATATTGAATTATTAAGAATCATTTGTTGCATGGGCTGGCGGAATAGGGTTCTATGACAGCCATGAGCCCGGACCGCCTGGCCGACCGCATCGCCGCCGCCTTCGAAAGCCTGCCGCCGCAATTGCAGGCCGCAGCGCGTTTCGCGCTCGATCATCCTGAAGACGTCGCCCTGCTGTCGATGCGCGAGCAGGCCCGCCGCGCCGGGGTGCCGCCGGTGACCATGACCCGGCTCGCGCGCCAGCTTGGTTTTAAGGATTACCAGGATTTCCGCGACCAGCATGCCAGCCTGCTGCGTCGCACCAGCCCCTCGCCGGTCGGCTTCAGCGACCGCGCCGGCCGCCTGCAGCAGCGCCAGCAGCAAAGCGGCGATGCCGGACTGGCGGCGCAGATCGGCTGGAATGTCGCCGAGCAGATCGCCGATTGCCACGACGACGAAGCCATTGCCGGGCTGATCGCCGCCGCCAAGCTGATCGAAAAAGCGCGGCGGGTGCATTTTCTGGGCGCCCGCTCCTGCCATGCGGTCGCCTTTCACGCGCATTACATCTACAGCCTGTTCCGCGATAACGGCGTGCTGCTGGACGGCGCCGGCGATACCGGCATCGATCCTTTGCGCCATATCGGCGCGGAGGATGTATTGCTGGCCGTCAGTGTCGCGCCTTATGCGACGGCGACAATCGAACGGGTCCGTTATGCATCGGCGCGCGATACCAGGATCATCGCCATCACCGACAGCCGGGTTTCGCCGCTGGCCAAGGCCGCGCACGAATGCCTGCTGGTGCCGACGGAAACGCCATCCTTCTTCCATGCGATCACGCCGGCTTTTGCCACGGCCGAAACCCTGATCGCACTGGTTGCCGCGCGCGCCGGCGAAACCGCGCTCTTTGCCATCCGGAATGCCGAGGATCAACTCAATGCCTTCGGCACTTTCTGGACGGCATCCAAAAGCTCCCGCAAAAGGATATCCTCATGAGCACCCGCATCCTGCATCGCGTCATCAATCACGAATATCCGGTCGCCGTCGGCGGCCAGGGGATCTATATCGAGGATGCCGCCGGCAAGCGTTACATCGACGCCTCCGGCGGCGCGGCGGTGAGCTGCCTTGGCCATGGCCATCCGGACGTAACCCGCGCCATGCAGGAACAGGCCGGCAAGCTGGCTTATGCCCATACCAGCTTCTTCACCACCGAGCCGGCCGAGAAGCTGGCCGAATATCTGGTGCAGACCGCACCGGCCGGGATCAGCCATGTCTATTATGTCTCCGGCGGCTCGGAAGCCGTGGAGGCCGCGCTGAAGATGGCGCGGCAGTATCATGTCGAGCGCGGCGAGCCGCAGCGGCGGCATTTCATCGCCCGCCGCCAGAGCTACCACGGCAATACGCTGGGCGCGCTGAGCGTCGGCGGCAATGAATGGCGGCGCCAGCAATTCGCGCCGCTTTTGATCGAGGCGCATCACATCGCGCCCTGCTTCGAATATCGCGAGCGCCGGCCGGAAGAGAGCCTGGAGGCTTATGGCAAGCGCGCCGCCGACGAGCTGGAAGCCAAGATCCTGGAACTCGGCAAGGACAGCGTCATCGCCTTTATCGCCGAAACAGTGGGCGGCGCGACCTCGGGCGCGATCACGCCCGCGCCGGGCTATTTCAAACGCATCCGCGAAATCTGCGACAAATACGGCGTGCTGCTGATCCTCGATGAAGTGATGTGCGGCATGGGCCGCACCGGCACCTTGCATGCCTGCGAGCAGGAAGGCGTTTCGCCCGACATCATGGCCATCGCCAAGGGCCTGGGCGGCGGCTATCAGCCGATCGGCGCCGTGCTGCTGGGCCAGCATGTTTTCGATGCCTTCAAGAACGGCTCCGGCTTCTTCCAGCATGGCCATACCTATCTCGGCCATCCGATGGTCTGTGCGGCGGCTCTGGCGGTGCAGCAGGTGATCCAGCGCGACAACCTGCTCGACAATGTCAAAGCGATGGGCATCCATCTGAACGAGCGGCTGACCGAGCGGTTCGGCAATCACCGCCATGTCGGCGATATCCGCGGCCGCGGCCTGTTCCAGGCCATCGAGCTGGTGAAGGACCGCGCCGACAAGTCGGTGTTCGATCCATCATTGAAGCTGCATGCCCGCATCAAGAAGGAAGCGATGGCGCGCGGCCTGATGGTCTACCCGATGGGCGGCACCATTGATGGCAAGCATGGCGACCACGTTCTGCTGGCGCCGCCTTTCATCTGCCAGAAGCAGGATATCGATATCATCGTCGAACGCCTGGGCGATTCCGTCGAAGCCGCATTGAAGAGCATTGCCTGATGAAGCCCGCCATCATTGCCGTTGCTCCGAACGGCGCCCGCAAGGTCAAGAGCGACCACCCAGCCGTGCCGCTGACCGCTGACGAACTCGGCCGCTGCGCAGCCGATTGCGCCGCCGCCGGCGCCGCCATGATCCATCTGCATGTGCGCCAGGCGGATGGCCGCCATTCGCTGGATGCCGATCTCTATCGGGACGCGATCAAGGCCGTGCGGCGCGAAGCCGGCGAGCAGCTGATCATCCAGGCCACCTCGGAAGCGGCCGGCATCTATAACCGCCATGAACAGATGGCGGCGATGCGCGCGCTGATGCCGGAAGCCTGTTCGCTGGCGGTGCGGGAAATCATCCCCGACGAAGCCGCTGAAACGGATGCGGCCGCTTTCTTAAGCGAGCTCTACAAGGCTGACGTGATGATGCAGTACATCCTCTATTCGGCGGAGGATCTGCAGCGCTTCCATGACCTGAAGGCGCGCGGCATCGTGCCGGGCGATAGGCATTTCGTGCTGTTCGTGCTGGGCCGCTATACGAAGGGCCAGGTTTCCGATCCCATCGACCTGCTGCCTTTCCTGGAAAACTGGAGCGAAAGCGACGGCCTGTTTGCTGTCTGCGCATTCGGGCCGCGCGAATCGGCCTGCGCGCTGACCGCGCTGGGACTGAACGGTCATGCACGCATCGGTTTTGAGAACAACACCCTTCTGGCCGATGGCAGCACGGCGCCAGACAATGCCGCGCTGGTTCGCCAGACGGCATCCGCAGCGGGCGTGATGGGCCGCAGCATAGCCGATGCGCCAGCCGCGCGCGCGATGCTTCACAATCTGCGCTGAAGGCGTCTCCGCCAAACGGGCAGGTTATCGTTAATTAACTGTCGAGACGGGGGGCGGGCCGCCATTTTTCCCTGGAGCGTATTTTTAGCAGGTTCAACAGTAATGGCGTCCATCCTTCTCGTTGATAACGATATGGCCACAGCGGCCGATATCGGCGATTTCCTGAGCGAGGCCGGCCATGAGGTGCATCATGCCATCAATGGGATTGCCGGCCTGCAGGTTCTGATTGCACATCCCATCTCGCTCATCATCGTCGCGCGCAAGGCGCTGCGCATGTCCAGCGTGGACTTTCTGCAATCGCTGCGACAATACGCACCTTATGTGGAAACACCTGTAGTGATGATCGGCGGCACGTCGGGCATGGAAGACGTCGATGCCAGCTTCGGGCCGAGTTTTTCGGAAGAGGTCTTCCTGGCCACCGTCTCGCGGCTGCTGCGCCGCTCGGCCCGCCCGAGCCGCACGTATTACGCTGCAGCCTACTAGGCCGTGGCTGACTAAGCCGCTTTCAGGCTGAAATCCTCCGCCGGCACCGGCAGCGGGCGGCCGGCAAGCTGTGCTGCCATCACTTCGGCCGAACCAAAGGCCAGGGTGAAGCCGAGCGCGCCGTGGCCGACATTGAGCAGCAGATTGTCGATGCCGCTCTCGCCGAGAATGGGCAGCCCCTTCGGCGTGGCCGGACGCAGGCCGGTCCAGGGCGTGAGCTGCTGCCAGGTGGCGGCTGTCGGGAAAGTCTCGCGCGCCTGACGCGTCAGTTGCGCCAGCCGGTCCGGATCGATCTCGCCGCTTTCGCCCACCAGATCGGCCATGCCGGCGACGCGCAACTGCTTGCCCAGCCGCGCATAGACCACCTTATGCGCCGTATCGGTCACCGAGACGCGCGGCGCGGCATCGTCGTTGGCGATCGGCAGCGACAGACTGTAGCCCTTGATCGGATAGATCGGCAGATCAAGGTCCGCCGTCAGCCCCAGCCGCCGGCTGGCGACGCCCGCCGCCAGGATATAGGCGTCGCCTTCGACAACGCCGCCTTCGGTTTCCACGCCGAGCAGCCTGCTGCCCGCGCGCAGCAGGCGTTTGACCCTGCGGCCATAGGCAAAGCGCACACCGCTGCTGCCGCCCGCCAGCAGGCCTTCGATGCCGATGCAGAGCCGATAGGGATCGGCCGCCTCCTCATCGGCGGTATAGACGCCTCCGACGATCCGGTTTGCGATGTTTTGCAGGGAGGGCTCGACCTGCAGGCAGCCGTCGCGGTCCAGCACCTGCTGCACGCTGCCAAGGCGGCTTTGATACTCCACCTGCAGGCGCGCGCCGGCCAATCCCTTTTCGCTGCTGTAGACCACCAGCTTGCCCGCGCGCGTCCAGGCGAAATCGATGCCGCGGATGTCGCCGGCCTGATGCAGAACCTCGCGGCTGAGATAGGCAAGCCGCAGCAGCTTTTCGGTGGTGGCCTGGGCTTCCCGCCTGGTGCAGGCGGCGAGGAACTTCAACAGCCAGCGATACTGAAACAGATCAAAGCCCGGCCGGAAGCGCATCGGCGAGTCGGGATGCAGCAGCAGCTTGGGCAGATCGAACCACACCGATGGCGAAGCCAGCGGCGCGACGTAGGAATAGCTGAGCTGCGCGCCATTGGCATGGCTGGCGCCCTGCGCTGTCGTGGCGGCCCGATCCAGCACGGTGACGCGATGGCCTTCGCGCGCCAGCCGCCAGGCGGTCGTCATCCCCACCACACCAGATCCGATTACGACGACGTCCATGCCGCCCTCCGCGCTGTGCCCGCGGTCATCGCCGGCTCTTGAGGCCAAGCTAGGCATCGCCGCGGCGATCTGCCACTGCGGATCGGCGCAAGCCCTATAACATAATGTAATGCCGCCTCTTGGGCTTGCGCCCGGACAACGCTAGGATGCGCCCGCCTGTTGGGGGGAAATCAAGAATGCAGCTGCGTCATTTGGAAGTCTTTCATGCGGTGATGCTGACAGGAACGATTACGGCCGCCGCGAAGCTGCTCAACATCTCGCAGCCAGCGGCCACCCGCCTGCTGCTGCGTGCCGAGGACCAGCTCGGCTACAAGCTGTTCGACCGCGTCAAAGGCCGGCTCATTCCCACCCGCGAAGGCCAGGTGCTGCATGCCGAGAGCGAGCGCATCGTCAGCGGCCTGGAAAACCTGCGCAAGCTGTCGCGCAATCTCGGCGCCGCCACCAGCGGGCATCTGCGCATCGCCGCGGCACCGGCGCTGTGCATCGATCTGGTGCCGCTGGCGATCTCACGCTTCCGCCAGAAGCATGCCGATGTCAGCTTCGAGGTCGAAACCCGGCAGTATTCCGATCTCGTCCGCGTTGTGCTCAATCACGAGGTGGATATCGGAATCGGCTTCGACGTGCAGCCGCATCCCGGGCTGGAATTGCAGCTGGTCGCCGGCGCCCAATTCTACGGCATTTTTCCGAAGTCCATGGAGAATCGAGTCCCCGCCAGTGTGAAATTCGACTGGTTCCGCAGGCATCCCTTCATCGGCCTGCGCAACGATGATCCTCTGGGCGCGGCGGTCAGTTCCGGACTGAAACTCGCCGGAGTTGAGCTGCAGCCCATCGTGGAGGTCAAGACCAACCAGATCGCGCTTTCCTTGGTTTCCCGCGGCGCGGGCGTTGCCGTGGTCGATCAGTACACGGCCGCAGCCTATGACAGATCGCAGGTGATCGTGCGGCCGCTTACGCCGCGCATCGATTTTGCAGTGCACGCGATTCGCGCCAAGCATCAGCCCGCATCGGTGCTGGCACGCAAGTTCATCGCCACTTTGGCACAGACGGAGAAAACCATTTCCGCGCTGCTGCCTGCCCCGGGAAAGCGAAACGAGACTTGACGAAACCACCTCTCCCGGTGTCCATACCAGTAGGTTATGGGACAGGCACCGATACGCATGGTGGGTGGCTTAGGCTTTCCGCTATCACAGGGGGCGCGTGGGTCCGGCCATAGTCTTTGAACTGGGCATGTCCCGGTCTGGTCGTCAGGCGGCTCGCCATCGACGGCTACCGCAAGCAATCACGGAGGAGAAAATAATGACGCAGTTTACAGCCAAGCGCCTGTTCGGGGGTATCCTCGGCGCGGCCCTGTTGGCCGCCCTGCCCGGCACCGGCATGGCACAGCAGAAGTTCATCACCATCGGCACCGGCGGCGTGACCGGCGTCTATTACGCGGCCGGCGGCGCCATCTGCCGTCTGCTGAACAAGGACCGCAAGTCGCACGGCATCCGCTGCTCGGTCGAGTCGACCGGCGGTTCGGCCTACAACGTCAACACGATCCGCGCCGGCGAGCTCGACTTCGGCATGGCTCAGTCGGACGTGCATTTCAACGGCCTGAAGGGCGTCGGCGCGTTCAAGGATGCCGGCCCGTTCGCCGATCTGCGCTCGGTCTACTCGATCCATCCCGAGCCGTTCACCGTGCTGGCCCGCAAGGAAATCAACGCCACCAAGTTCGAGGATCTGAAGGGCAAGCGCTTCAACGTCGGCAACCCCGGCTCGGGCACCCGTGCCTCGCTGGAAGAGCTGCTCGGCGCGCTCGGCTGGAAGCTGTCTGACTTCTCGCTCGCCTCCGAGCTGAAGGCCGACGAGCACGGCCCGGCGCTGTGCGACAACAAGATCGATGGCTTCTTCTACGGCGTCGGCCATCCTTCGGCCAACATCCAGGATCCGACCACCACCTGCGGCGCCAAGCTGGTCTCCATCGAGGGCCCGGCTGTCGACAAGCTGGTTGCGGAGCATCCCTACTTCGCCAAGGCCACCATCCCGGGCGGCCTGTACAACAACAACCCGCAGCCGACCAACACCTACGGCGTGCTGGCGACCCTGGTCACCTCGGCCAAGGTCGACACCGAGACCGTCTATCAGCTGGTGAAGGCCACCTTCGAGAATTTCGACGAATTCAAGAAGCTGCATCCGGCTTTCGCCAACCTTGATCCGAAGAAGATGATCAAGGACGGCCTCTCGGCGCCGCTGCATGACGGTGCCGTGAAGTACTACAAGGAAAAGGGTTGGATGTAATTTTTCACATCCGGGGAAGCCGGCCCGCGTAACTGCGGGCCGGCTTTTTTGTTGAGCAGATGCCAGTAACGGACGGGGGATCGACCATGACCGAAGCCAAGCCACGGCCAGCCACCGAACAGGAATTGCAGGAACTTGTCGCCGAAGCCGATCTCGGCGGCCGCGACCCAAAAGGCCTGGTGGCCAAAATCATCCTGACCGTCGCCGTCGCCTGGTCCACCTTCCAGGTCTGGTATGCCTCGCCGCTGCCGTTCATGCTCGGCGTCTTCATCCTGAACGACACCCAGGCCCGCGCGATCCATCTCGGCTTCGCGGTCTTTCTCGCCTTCACCTGCTATCCGGCCTTCCGCAAGTCGCCGCGCAGCTATATCCCGCTGATCGACTGGATTCTGGCGCTCGCCGGTGCCTTTGCCGCTTCGTACCTGTATCTTTTCTACGTCGCGCTGTCGCAGCGGCCCGGCACCCCGACCTGGTATGACCTTGTCACTGCCGGTGTCGGCCTCGTGCTGCTGCTCGAAGCGACCCGCCGCACGCTTGGCCCGCCGATGGTGGTCGTGGCTGCGGTCTTCATCGTGTTTACCTTCGCCGGCCCCTACATGCCGGACGTGATCCAGCACAAGGGCGCGTCGGTCTACAAATTCCTGCAACATCAGTGGCTGACCACCGAAGGCGTCTTCGGCGTGGCGCTTGGCGTCTCCACCAGCTTCGTCTTCCTCTTCGTGCTGTTCGGCTCGCTGCTGGAGAAAGCCGGTGGCGGCAACTGGATGATGCAGATTTCGGTCGCCCTGCTCGGCCATCTGCGCGGTGGCCCCGCCAAGGTGGCCGTGGTGTCCTCAGCCCTGAATGGCGTGGTGTCCGGCTCGTCGGTTTCCAACGTCGTCTCCGGCGGCATCTTCACCATCCCGATGATGAAGCGCACCGGCCTTTCCGGCATCAAGGCCGGCGCGATTGAGACCGCCTCCTCCGTCAACGGCCAGATCATGCCCCCGGTGATGGGTGCCGCCGCCTTCCTGATGACGGAATATGTCGGCCTGCCCTATTCCGAGATCGTCAAGCACGCCTTCCTGCCGGCGGTGATTTCCTACATCGCGCTGTTCTACATCGTCGATCTGGAAGCCGTGAAAATCGGCTCCAAGCCGCTGGAGCGCGCCGTGAAGCGTCCGCGCCGCGAATTCTGGCTGCGCCAGGCATTGGGCTGGGCCGGCACCATCGTCGTGCTCTGCGTCCTGTATTATGCCGTGCTCGGCATTCAGGCCGCCTTCGGCGATGCCGCGCCCTGGCTGGTCGCGCTCGGCGGCCTTGCTGTCTATCTGCTAACGCTTTGGTATGCGACGAAGTTCCCCGACCTGGAATTGGACGACGCCAACAATCCAGACATCAAAGTGCCGGAAGCCTGGAGCGTGGCGCGCACCGGCCTGCAATTCATTCTGCCGATCATCGTATTGCTTTGGTGCTTGATGATCGAGGAATTGTCGCCTGGCCTTTCCGCCTTCTGGGCGACCGCCACGATCATCGGCATCGTGGTGACGCAGCGGCCGATCATCGCGCTGTTCCGTAACAGCGGCGGCCTCGCTGCGGCATTCCGCCAGGGTGTGGCCGATCTGATCGACGGCTTCAATCTCGGCGCCCGCAACATGATCGGCATTGGCATCGCGACCGCAACAGCCGGCATCATCGTGGGCACCGTGACGCTGACCGGCATGGGCCTGATGATGACCGACTTCGTCGAGTTCGTCTCCGGCGGCAACATCATCATCATGCTGCTGCTGACGGCCTTCATCTGCCTGATCCTCGGCATGGGCATCCCGACCACGGCAAACTACATCCTGGTCGCCACCCTGATGGCGCCGGTAATCGTCGAGCTCGGCGCTCAGGCGGGCATCCCGATCCCGCTGATCGCCGTCCATCTCTTCGTCTTCTATTTCGGCATCATGGCCGACGTGACGCCGCCGGTGGGCCTGGCCTCCTTTGCCGCTGCCGCGATCTCGGGCGAGGATCCGATCAAGACGGGCCTGCAGGGCACGCTGTACTCGATGCGCACGGCGATCCTGCCCTTTGTCTTCATCTTCAATCCGCAATTGCTGATGATCGACATCGACAACACCATGGAAGCCCTCCTGGTGATCGGCGTCTCCACCATTGCCATCCTGGTCTTCTCGGCCGCCACCATGGGCTGGTTCCTGACCAAGAGCAAAATCTGGGAAACGGTCGTGCTGCTGCTGGTCTGCCTGGCGCTGTTCCGCCCCGGCCTGTTCTGGGATCAGCTCTACGAACCCTACAAGGAGGCGCCTGCGTCGCAGGTCTTTGATATCGCCGGCAAGCTGCCCGAGGATGGCCGCCTGCTGCTGGTCGTCAGCGGCGTCACCCTGGAAGGCGACGATGTGACCAAGACCATCAGCCTGCCGGTTGGCAAGCCGGGCGATGGCCGCAAGCGCCTGAACGACGCCGGTCTGATGGTCACGGCGCTGGGCAACCAGGTGCAGATCGGCTCGGTCCAGTTCGGCTCGGCGGCGCGCCGTGTCGGTCTGGAGCAGGGCTTCACCATCGAGCACGTGCTGCTGCCGGCTGACCGGCCCAGCAAGCACTGGGTCTATGTGCCGGCCTTCGCCTTGCTCGGTCTGGTGATGCTGCTGCAATGGCGTCGCCGGCGCCAGCAGCCGGCCGCCGCGCCGCAGGCCGCATGATGCGTACCGTCGTTCTCTGCTCCGGCGGCATCGATTCCGCCACCTTGGCCTACAAGGTGGCGGCGGAGCGGCAGCTGGATCGTCTGGTCTCCTTCGATTACGGCCAGCGCCACCGGCGCGAACTGGAACATGCCGCGCTGATCGCCGAGCGGCTGGAAACGCGGCATGACGTGATCAACATCGCCGGGCTGGGGCGGTTCCTCTCAAGCTCGGCGCTGATCAGCGGCGGCGCCGAGCCGGTGCCGGACGGGCATTACGCCGAAGACAACATGAAGGCGACCGTGGTGCCGAACCGCAACGCCATCCTGCTCAGCATTGCCTTCGGCATTGCTGCCGGCGCGAAAGCCGATGCGGTCGGCATCGCCGTGCATGGCGGCGACCATTTCATCTATCCCGATTGCCGCCCCGCCTTTGTCGATGCCTTCCGCGCGATGCAGGCATGCGCGCTGGAAGGCATGTGGGAAGTCGAGCTTTACGCGCCGTTTATCGGCACCGACAAGGCCGGGATCGTGCGCGAGGGCCTGCGGCTTGGCGTGCCTTATGAACTGACCTGGAGCTGCTACAAGGGCGGCGAGAAGCATTGCGGCCGCTGCGGCACCTGCGTCGAGCGCCGCGAAGCCTTCCATCTCGCCGGCGCGCCGGACCCGACGCAGTATGAGGATCCGGATTACTGGATCGAAGCGATCCGGAAGATGAAGACGGCGTAGATGTCATGCCCGGCCTTGCGCCGGGCATTTCTTTTCAGCAGCGATCAGGCGGCGGCAATCCCAAGCCGCGCATCGCGGTCGCGCAGCAGGCGGATGATCGGAATGCTGAACAGCACCATCCAGGCCTTGCCGATGATCTGGCCGGCCAGATAGTCGAGGCTGCCGAAGGCCAGATACAAAAACACCACGGAGTCGACGCAAAGGCCCACCAGGCTGGACAGCAGCACGGCGCGGATCAGGCCGCGCTTTTGCAGCGGCGTGTAGACGGCAAAGTCGGCCAGTTCGGACAGCAGGAAGGCCGCAGCCGAAGCCACCACCAAGGACGGCGCAGCCACGAGCCCCGACAAGGCCGCGCCGGCCAGGATCGCCCCCAAGGTCCACAGCTTGCCGAGGCGGCGCTGCACCAGATCGCGCAGCACCAGCGCCAGGCCGATGATCAGCACGCCGCTCGGCGCGGTCACGGCCTGACCATTGAAGCCGGGCGCGACGGGGATGAGACATGGCCCCTGCGGCACGCAGATGGTGCCGACATTCCCGATCAGCCAGTTGGCCAGCGGGACGCAGGCGATGAACGCCGCCAGAAACGCAAATCCTTCCAGACGAATACGGGCCATATGGGGAGACTCCTGTCGGGGCTGGGATATACGGCCCCCGCCCTGTTAAGGCAACCCGGCGGCTTAGTCCTTGATTCTGCTCATTAAGCTGTCCAGCCGGTCGGCCTCAGAGGCCGGCTTGTCCCAGCGGATGCGGGCGATCCGGGGAAACCGCATGGCCACGCCGGATTTGTGCCGGCTGGAGCGGCGCAGGCCCTCATAGGCGATTTCCAGCACCAGGGCTGGCTCGACGCGGCGCACCGGGCCGAAGCGTTCGACGGTGTGGCTGCGCACCCAGCGGTCGAGCTGCTGCAATTCCTCGTCGGTGAAGCCGAAATAGGCTTTGCCGACCGGGACCAGCTCGGCATTGCCCGCCGCATCATCGCGCCAGCAGCCGAAGGTGAAATCCGAATAGAAGGACGAGCGTTTGCCGCTGCCGCGCTGCGCATAGAGCAGCACGGCATCCACCGTATCGGGCGCGCGCTTCCATTTGAACCACAGCCCTTTCGGCCTGCCCGCCACATAGGGGCTGTCGCGCCGCTTGAGCATCAGGCCCTCGGCATTCACCGAGGCCGCCAGTTGGCGCGCCTTCTCCAGCTCCTCCCAGCTCTTGAACGGAAGCTGCACCGAGAGATCGAAGCGCTCCAGCAACGGCATATGCAGCACGCGGCGGCGATACCAGTCCTCCAGCCGGGCCCGCCGTTCCTCGAAGGAGAGGCTGCGCAGATCCTCGTCGCCTTCGAACAGAATGTCGTAAAGGCGCACGAAAGCGGGACGCTGCTTCAACTGCGCAGCAGAGACCGTCTTGCGGTTCAGGCGCTGCTGCAACTCGTTGAAGCTGCCATGCTGATCGCCGATGCGCACCAGCAGTTCGCCGTCGAGAACCGCATCAAGCCCCTGCAGATCGCCGATCTCCGGGAAGGCGGCGCTGATCTCTTCGCCGCCGCGCGAAAAGATGCGTGTCTGCCGCGCCCCGCCCAGCACCTGCACACGGATGCCGTCCCATTTCCATTCGGCGCAAAAATCCTCTGGCTTGAGCTTCCGCAGATCAGCCTCGTCCACCGCCTGCGCCAGCATCAACGGCCGGAAAGCGGCCAGATGATCGACCTGTGGCCGCGCCCTGCCATGCTGCAGCCAGGCAAAAAGCTCGCGATAGGGCGGCTGCAGGCCGGGCCAGACTTCTTCGACCTCATCGATGGAAACCTGGCCGAACTCGGCCAAAGCCGTTTTCACCAGGCGCTCGGACACGCCGACCCGCAGGGAGCCGGTGAACAATTTGATCAGAGCCCAGCGGCCGGTGGCGTCCAGACGATCGAGCCAATCGCCGAGCAATCCTTGCGCCTCGCTGCGCCCGGCAATCCGCGCGCGTTCGATCACTTCCGACAGAGCAGGCGCCACATGCGCATCATCGTGATGCTCAGGCCAGATCAGGGCGACCGTCTCGGCCAGATCGCCGACGAAATCATAAGACCAGCGAAACAGCACCGGATCGCTGCGGCTTTCAGCCAGTTGACGGACTGCCGCCGGCTTGATCGCGGCGATGTTCAGCGCGCCGGTCAAAGCCGCCAGTGCCCAGCCGCGATCAGGATCCGGCGTATGGGCGAAGTAGTCGCGCAGATGCGCCAGCTTGGCATTGCGGCCAGGCGTGAAGATCAGGCTCTCCAGCAATGCGGAAAACGGCTTCACACCGGATCCTCGTCCTCGAAACCGATGAGCGACAACGCCCGGGTGCGGATGCCGCGCTGGCTGGCGGCATGGATCAGTGCCTCCTCGCGCCCATGGGTGACCCAGACCTCCGGCGCGCCGACCTCATCGAGCGTCGCGTTCAACTCGTCCCAGTCCGCGTGATCGGAAATCACCAACGGCAATTCCAGGCCGCGCTGCTTGGCGCGCTGCTTGACCCGCAGCCAGCCGGAGGCGGCGCAATTGACTGCATCTGGCAGGCGGCGCGACCAGCGGTCTTCGATGGCCGATGGCGGTGCCAGTACGATCTGGCCGACCAGTCCGGATTTGGGCATGTCGCCGACATGCCGAAATTCGCCGAGATCGAGGCCGGAACTGCGGTAGAGCTCGCACAGGCCGACCAGTGCGCCATGCAGCCAGATCGGCGCGTCGTAGCCTGCCTCGCGCAGCAGCATGATCACACGCTGCGCCTTGCCCAGCGCATAGACGCCGACCAGATGCGCGCGTTCCGGGAAAAGCTGGACGGATTGCAGCAGCTTGGCGATCTCGTCCTTGTCATCGGGATGTTTGAAGATGGGCAAGGCGAAGGTCGCCTCGGTAACAAAGACATCGCAGCTCTGCACGTCGAAGGGCGGGCAAGTCGGATCGCGGCGGCGCTTATAGTCGCCGGACACCACGGCACGGCTGCCGCGATACTCCAGCACCACCTGGGCGGAGCCGAGCACGTGGCCTGCCGGGATCAGCCGTAAGGTCACATCCTTGATCGTCAGGCTCTCGCCGTATTGAAGCGCCTGCTGCTGACGGCCTGCCTCATCCCCCATGCGGAGCCGCATGATCGACAAGGTCTGCGCTGTTGCCAGCACGTGGCGGTGGCCACCGCGGGCATGGTCGCTGTGGCCATGGGTGATAACGGCGCGATCCGATGGCGCCGTCGGGTCGATGTAGAAATCGCCGGGCTCGACATAGAGGCCGCGCGGCGTGGTCTTCAGCCAGGTTTCGGGATGGGGTGCGTGCATCTGTGGCAAAGATATAGGGCGCGGCAGCGTTCCATCCATTCCGTCCCTGCTCCACCGGCCGGTAGTGACGCGCCGCGATTCAGACCTATATCGCTGGCATGGCGCGTTCATCAGCCCCAGCGCAGCTTCCCGCGCCGCTTGCGGCCTGGTTTGCGGCGCGTGGCTGGCAATTGCATCCGCATCAGCGCGCCATGCTACAAGCCGCCCGGAAAGGCCGTTCCGCCCTGCTGATCGCGCCGACCGGTGGCGGCAAGACCCTGGCCGGTTTCCTGCCCAGCCTGACCGAATTGACGCTGCAGCCTGCCCGGGGACTGCATACGATCTACATCTCGCCGCTGAAGGCGCTGGCCGTCGATGTTCATCGCAACGTGGACACGCCGATTGCCGAAGCGGACTTGCCGATCCGCGCCGAAACCCGCACCGGCGATACGCCGCAATCGAAACGCCAGCGCCAGCGCAGCAAGCCGCCGCATATCCTGATGACCACGCCGGAAAGCCTGGCCCTGATGCTGTCCTATCCGGATGCAGACCGGCAGTTTCGCCACCTGCGCTGCGTGATCATCGATGAGGTGCATTCGCTGACCGGCACCAAGCGCGGCGATCTGCTGAGCCTGGGCCTGGCGCGTCTGGCGCATCTTGCGCCCGAGGCCCGGCGGGTAGGCTTGTCGGCCACCGTTGCCGAACCCGAGCGGCTTGCCGCCTGGCTTGGGTCCGGGATGACGGAAACCGTTAAGATCATTCGTGGCGATCCCGGCATTGCGCCGCAGATCGACATCCTGCTGCCCGGTGCGCGCGTGCCCTGGGCCGGTCATATGGCAATGCACGCGATCCCGGACATCTATGCCGCGATCCGCAGAGCGCGAACGGCGATCGTCTTCGTCAATACCAGGGCGCAGGCCGAACTGGCTTTCCGCGAGTTGTGGCGCATCAATGACGACAATCTGGCCATCGCGCTGCACCACGGCAGCCTGGCGGCCGATCAGCGCCGCAAGGTCGAAGCCGCAATGGCCGCAGGCCGCCTGCGCGCCGTCATTGCGACGGCTTCGCTCGATCTTGGCATCGACTGGGGCGCAGTGGATCTGGTGGTGCAGATGGGTGCGCCGAAAGGCATTTCACGGTTGCTGCAAAGGGTTGGCCGCGCCAATCACCGGCTCGATTGCCCAAGCCGTGCAATCCTGGTGCCGGGCAACAGGTTTGAATTGCTGGAATGCCGCGCCGCCATCGCTGCGGCTGCAGCCGGAGCACTGGATGGCACGCCTGATCGTCCCGGCGCACTCGACGTGCTGGCTCAGCATGTGCTGGGCTGCGCCTGTTCGGCACCGCTTGATCCCGGCAAGCTGTATGCGGAGGTGATCACGGCACAGCCCTATGCAAAGCTGGACCGCGCCAGTTTCGATGCCGTGTTCGATTATGTCGCCACCGGCGGCTATACGCTGCGGGCTTATGAGCGCTATCAGCGCCTGCGCCCACGTCAAGACGGGCTGTGGCAGATCACAACGCCAGCGGTGCTGCGGCTGTATCGCATGAATGTCGGCACCATCGTGGAGGCGCCGATGCTGTCGGTTCGCATGAAGCGGGGCGCGCGTCTGGGCCAGGTACGCCTGGGTCAGGTGGAAGAGTGGTTCGTCCAGGGTCTGCAGCCTGGCGATACCTTTATCTTCGCCGGGCGGCTGCTGCGCTTTGAAGGCATCCGCGACATGCAGGTCATCTGCACGGCGGCAGCCGGAACCGAGCCGAAGATTCCGGCTTACAATGGTGGCAAGCTGCCGTTGTCCAGCATCCTGGCCGACCGCGTACGCGCCCTGCTGCAGAACCGGCGGAACTGGAACGGCCTGCCGCCGGATGTGCGGACCTGGCTGCAGGCGCAGCACCGTCGTTCGGCCCTGCCGCGCCGCGACAACCTGCTGGTCGAGACCTTTCCGCGCGGCAAGCGGCATTTCCTCGTCGCCTATGGCTTTTCCGGCCGCAACGCGCATCAGACGTTGGGCATGCTGCTGACCCGCCGGATGGAGCGTTTCGGCCATCAGCCGCTCGGCTTTGTCGCTACCGATTATGCGCTGGCAATCTGGTCGCTGAAGCCGGCGGAAAAAATCCCGGCGCTGTTTCATCCGGACATGATGGGTGACGATCTGGAAGCCTGGATGGCGGAATCCGCGCTGCTCAAGCGCACTTTTCGCAATGTCGCCGTGATCGCCGGGCTGATCGAGCGGCGCCATCCCGGCCAGGAGAAGACCGGGCGACAGGTTACCTTCAGCTCGGACACGATCTACGACGTGCTGCGCAGGTATCAGCCCGACCATATCCTTCTGCAGGCAACCTGGGCCGACGCCGCTGGCGGTCTGGTGGATGCGCGGCGTCTGTCCGATCTGCTGGCCGCGGTGGAAAGCCGGATCGATCATCGCGCGCTCGACCGCGTCTCGCCGCTGGCAGTGCCGCTGCTGCTTGAGATCGGCGGCGAGCGCGTGCCGAGCAGCGCCGAGGATGCCTTGCTGGCCCAGGCCGCAGCCGAGGCGCTGATTGATGAAGCGATGCAGATCCCACCCTGCTCGGCGCGGAGCGTGGCGTGAGCGTCACCTTCGATCTGAATGGCGCGCGTCTGCATGCAGAACCCGATGGCAGCCTGTGGTGGCCGGCCGAACGGACCCTCGTCGTTGCCGACCTGCATCTGGAAAAGGGCAGCAGCTTTGCGCGCCGCGGCAGGCCGCTGCCGCCCTATGATACGCGCGCAACCCTGGAGCGCCTGCGCCTTGCCATCGAGCGGCACAGGCCAGCGCGGGTCATTTCACTGGGCGATGCTTTCCACGACAAACAGGCGGCCCAGCGCATGCCCGGCGACGACCGCGCCCTGCTGCTGCAGCTCGCAAAGGACCGCGACTGGATCTGGATTGCCGGCAATCATGAAGCTGGCGCCGTGCCCTTCGGCAGCAGCATTGCACAATGGCGCTGCGGCCCGCTGGTCTTCCGCCACGAGCCGCAGCCTGATTTTATCAGCGGCGAAGTGGCCGGACACTGGCACCCGAAGGCGACGGTACGGATGCATGGCCGCAAGGTGTCGCGGCCGTGTTTCGCGACCGATGGCCGGCGGCTGATCCTGCCGGCCTTCGGCGCTTACACGGGCGGTTTCGATCTGCTGACGCCCGTGCTGCGGCAGATGTTCGGCGAGGGCTTGCTGGCGCTGATGCTGGCCCGCGATGTTGTGCATGCGGTACCCGCAGCGCAGCTTGCCCCTGCCGTGCCGTGAATTTTTAAGCGCCGGCCATGCCGGCCCAGGGCTGCGCGATCTCGGTCATGCCGACGCGGTTGCCGTCGCTCTCGATCTGCACTGCGCTGGGGCAGGCATAGCTGAGCGGCAGGGGATCGCGGCGCTTTTCGACGGCCTGCGGGAAGCGCGCCTTCACGGCCTTGCGCACATCCTCGGGCAGCAGCGGATCGAGGAAAGGCTGGCCGATGATGCTGGCATCGAGCCGCGGCTGATGGAAGGCGGCTTCCAACTCCATGCCGTAGTCGATCAGGAAGGAGAGCAGCTGCATCACCGCCGGCATGATGCGGCGCCCGCCCGAGGCGCCGATGGCAAGCCAGGGCTTGTCCTGATCCATCACCAGGGTTGGCAGCATGTTGCTCAACGGGCGTTTGGCGGCGCCGATCGAGTTCGGCGTCCCCGGACGCGGATCGAACCACATGATGCCGTTATTCATCAGGACGCCGCTTTCGGGCAGCATCACGCGGCTGCCGAAGCCCGACAGCAGCGTCTGCGTCACCGCTGCCATGTTGCCGTGCTTGTCGATGACGCAGAAATGGCTGGTGCAGCTCTTGCCGTTATCGGCATCGCCCATGCCGGCAAGGCGCTTCTCGTACGCCTGCGTCAGCCCTTCCGCATAGGCAAGATAGCTTTGCGCCGTCAGACCCTTGCGGTCGAGCTTCGGACCGGCGGCTTCCAGCGCATCGCGCAGGCTGGGCCCCGCGGTGAGGCCAGGCGGCAGCAGCAGCGTCTTGCCGTGATAGTCGTAGCGCAGCGGCTCGACCATGCGGGCGCGGTAGCCGGAGAAGTCGGCTGCCGTAATCTTCGAGCCGCCGGCCTGCAGGTCGCGCACCAGGCTGCGGGCCAGTTCGCCATCGTAATAGTCGCGCGCGCCGGCAGCCGCGAGGCGCTTCAAGCTGGCATGCAGCGCATCATTCTTCAGAAAGCCTTCAAATTCCGGCGCCGGCGGCATGCCGCCTGGCAGAAACACCGCCTTCGATGACGGAAAACGCGCCAGGTCGGCTGCGGCATTGGCCACATGCAGGGTAAGGAACCAGTCATTCTCCATGCCGCGCTCGGCCAGCGCGACGGCGGGTGCCAGGCTCTCGGCCCAGCTGCGGGTGCCGAAGGTTTCCAGCGCCAGCCGCATGCCGTCCACGACGCCGGGAATGGCGATCGAGTGATAGCCGACGATGTTGCGGTCCTCTAGAACGGCGGGCCAGCCGAACAGGTCGCCAGCCACGCCGCCGGTCAGCGGGTAGTCGGCCGGGTTGAGGCCCGAGGCGCTGATCATGCCGTAATCGATGACATGCGAGGTCTTCTTGGCGGCGTCGTAGACCACCATGAAACCACCACCGCCGATACCACTCATCCACGGTTCCAACACGCCAAGCGAGAAGGACACCGCCACAGCGGCATCGATGGCATTGCCGCCGGCGCGCAGCACCTCGGCGCCGATATCGGCCGCCTTCTGGTTCTGGGCGGCGACGACGCCATGCTTGGAACGGACCGCTGCCTTGCTGTAGCGCAGCTCGCGACTGAGATTTTGCGACATGTCGTTTGGCCTTTTCTCTGGGTGGCTCAGACGGTGAAAGGATCCTGGACGCGAGGCCAGTATGGCATCCGCACCTTCTGGAAGGGAATATCCGCGTAATCGGACCGCATGGCGCCGGGGGCCTGCACATAGAGGATCCCGCCTGCCATCGGCGCGAAGCCGGCATGGAAATGCTGTGTCGACTTCACGACAATGATGGCCTTGGCTTTGACGTCGATGCCGAACTGCTCGAAAGCGCCTGGATGGAAGGTCTGCGTCCGGTAGCTGTTCAGCACCAGGTCGACACCATTTTCGGCCTGTATCCAGACGGAATCGCCCATTGGCACATCGCCGCCAAGGCCCGGCTGCATCGCATTCTCGATGATGCGCTTGACCGTGACCTTGAGATCGAGCGGATCGCCCGAGGTCGGGCCGCATTTGCCGCCAACGCGCAGATCAAGACTGGCCCCCTCGCCCGCATCGCAGCAGAAGCGCACCGCCATCGGATCCCAATAGACGCCGCTGACGGCATTGCCGATGCCGCGCTCGATGATGCGGCGCAGGATGAAGGTGGAATCGCCCGGCGCGCCGCCGCCTGGGTTGTCGGTAACATCCGCCAGCACCATAGGCCGCTTGGCGCCTGACGCCGTGGCGCGATCCAGCGCTGCATCAATGCTGAGATTCTGCGTCGCCGTCTGCTCGCGCAGCGACCAGATCTTGCGGCCAAAACGCTCGGCCACCGCCTGGGCCTTGGCCTTGTCGCCATCGGCGATGACCAGCATTTTCGCCGTCGCCTCCAGCACGTCCTGCATCGGGAAACCATGAGCGAAGGAAACCGACAGGATGCCGTCCCTGCCTTCGGCCGCCTGCATCTCGCGCACGAAGGATTTCATCGGTTCGACCGGCGTGCGCCACAGGTTGATCATGCGGGTATCGAAGACCGCCATTACCGGCTTGGCCGTGCCCTGATGCTTGGCCAGCAGGATATTGAACAGTTCCAGCGCGCGCTCCTTGCTGTCGGTATGGGGATACTCCTTGAAGGTGATCAGCGCATCGGCATTGGCCAGCATCGCCTCAGTGATGGAACAATGCAGGTCCAGCTCGGCGCCGACGGCGGCCTGTGGCCCGACAATGGCGCGAATCCGGGCCAGAAGATCGCCTTCGCAATCGTCATAGCCATCCGCCACCATCGCGCCATGCATGCTGAGCAGCACGATATCCACCGGCATGGCCGCCTTCAGGTCGCGCAATATCTCGTCGCGAAAGCCCTCATAGACCTTGCGGACCGTAATTCCAGCGGGCTGTGCGAATGCGGCAAGGCTTTCGGCAACCTCGGCCTGCCGCGCCTCTGCTTCCCGGCGCCAGACATGCAACGGCGCCGAAAACAGGTTCTCAGGCCGCTTGGTGGCATCGCCGCGATAGAGCATCCATTCGGCAAAGCCCTTCTCGCCCGTCGGCAGCGGCGAGAATGTGTTGGTCTCGGTTCCCAAACAGGCGATGAATACCTTCATGGCATGGCTCCCCCAACGTGCCCTTATGGCCTGAAACGGCTCCTTCAGGCGTATTCATTTGTGCTGTAGCGAATCCGCTTGACGAAGCGCAATGCATTGGACACGCTTTGCAGTGACGAAATTACAAATCAGGGGGTTTAAATGAAAAAGAGTACGCTGCGACACCTCGGGTGCTTTGCCTCAATTCTGGCTCTCACTGCTGCTTTTGGCATCACCACGATTAACGATGCGGCAGCGCAGGACAAGAAGGTTCTGCGCTTCATTCCGCATTCGGGCCTGCGCATCACCGACCCGATCATCACCACGGCGTTCATGTCGCGCAATCATGGCTACATGATCTACGACACGCTGTTCGGCGTCGATGAGAAGATGCAGCCGCAGCCGCAGATGGTCGAGAAATACGACGTCAGCGGCGACAAGCTGACCTACACCTTCACGCTCCGCGACGGATTGAAGTTCCACGACGGCGCGCCGGTCACCACGACCGACGTGATCGCCTCGCTGCAGCGCTGGGGCAAGAACGATGCGATGGGCCAGAAGCTCATCGCCTACACCAAGGAGATGAAGGAGGTCGACGCCAAGACCTTCCAGATCATCCTCAAGGAACCCTACGGCCTGGTGATCGATTCGCTGGCCAAGCCCAGCTCGAACGTGCCCTTCATCATGCCGAAGAAGATGGCGGACACGCCCGCCAATCAGAATGTGCCCGATGAAATCGGCTCCGGCCCCTACCGCATGGTCAAGGCCGAGTTCCAGCCGGGCGTGAAGGTCGTCTACGAAAAGAACCCCGACTACAAGCCGCGCAGCGAGCCGCCCAGCTACATGGCCGGCGGCAAGGTGGTGAAGGTCGATCGCGTCGAATGGATCACGATGAGCGACGCGCAGACCGCGATGAACGCGCTGATCAAGGGCGAGGTCGATATCTGGGAGCAGCCGTCTTTCGACCTGCTGCCGGCTCTGAAGAAGGAGAAGGATATCGAGATCCGCAATCTGCAGCCGCTCGGCATGAACTACATGCTGCGCATGAACTGGCTGCAGCCGCCTCTGGACAACGTGAAGGTCCGCCAGGCGATCCTGCATGCGGTCAACCAGGAAGACTACCTGGCGGCGCAGGTGGGCGATCCCGACTATTATAAGGTCTGCCCCGCCATGTTCGGCTGCGCCACTCCGCTGAACACCGCGGAAGGCGCTCCGAAGCCGAGCATCGAGACCGCCAAGAAGCTTTTGAAGGAAAGCGGCTATAAGGGCGAGAAGATCGTCATCATGGCGCCGACCGACCTGGGCAGCATCGCTCAGCTGCCGCTGGTCTCCGGCCCCGTGCTGCGCTCGATCGGCATGAATGTCGACGTCCAGTCGATGGACTGGCAGACGCTGGTCGGCCGCCGCGCCAAGATGGATCCGGTGGATCAGGGCGGCTGGCACATCTTCCACACCGCCTGGGGCACCGCCGACATGATGAACCCGATCGCCAATGCCGGCGTGAAGGGTCTGGGCAAGGAAGGCGGCTTCTTCGGCTGGACGGAAGATCCGGTCATCGAGAAGCTGCGCGACGACTACGCCCGCGAAACCGACCCGGAGAAGCAGAAGCAGATCGCCGCGGCCGTGCAGAAGCGCGCCTATGAAATGGTGCTCTACGTCCCGCTGGGCGAATACTTCCAGCCGTCGGCGGTTCGCAAGAACGTCAAGGGCACCCTGCCCTCGCCGGCCGTCGTTCTGTGGAACATCGAGAAAGAATAAGACTGGCATGGTCGTTGCGTAACGTTTCATCATGCTACGTCTAGTTCTGTCGCGTCTGATGGCTGCCATCCCCGTCATGGGGGTGGTAGCTGTCTTCGTCTTCCTGCTGCTGCGCCTCAGCCCGGGCGATCCGGCCGCGATCCTGGCCGGCGATGCCGCCACGGTGGAAAACATCGCCGCCATCCGTGCCGATCTGGGCCTGGACAAGCCGCTGCCGGAACAGTTCGTCACCTGGATGGGCCAGCTGCTGCAGGGCGACCTCGGCAGATCGGTCTTCTCCAAGCAGCCCGTCACCGTGCTGATCGGGCAGCGCATCGAGCCGACCATTTCGCTAGCCCTGATGACGCTGCTGTTTTCCGTGCTGGTTGCCGTTCCGATGGGCATCATTGCGGCCTGGCGCCAGGGCGGCTGGCTGGATCGCGGCATCATGGCCCTGTCGGTGGCCGGTTTCTCCATCCCGGTCTTCGTGCTCGGCTATATCCTGATCTATTTCTTCTCGATGAAGCTGGACCTGCTGCCGGTGCAGGGCTTCGCCTCGCTGAGCGAGGGCATCCTGCCCTTCCTGGAGCGCATCACCCTGCCGATGGTCACCCTCAGCTTCATCTACATCGCGCTGTTCGCGCGCATCACCCGCGCCGCCATGCTGGAAGTGCTGGGCGAGGATTACATCCGCACCGCCCATGCCAAGGGCCTGAAAGAGAATGTGGTCCTGGTCAAGCATGCGCTGCGCAACGCTGCCATTCCGATCGTTTCGGTGATCGGCATCGGCTTCGCGCTGATGATCGGCGGCGTGGTGGTCACCGAGACGGTGTTCAACATTCCCGGCGTCGGCCGTCTCGTGGTCGATGCGGTGCTGGCGCGCGACTATCCCATCATCCAGGGCGTGATCCTGCTGTTCTCCGGTGTCTATGTCCTGATCAACCTGGCGATCGACGTCGCCTATGTGCTGCTCGATCCGCGGATCAGGTACTGAGGTCAAGCCGCCGATGTCACGTGTCTTAAGTCATCCGCTTTTGCGCAATCCTTCGGTATTGATCGGCGGCGGCATCCTGCTGTTGCTGCTCATCGTCGCGGTTCTGGCCCCCTTGCTGTCGTCCTACGATCCGCAGGCGATCTCGCCGCGCTTCCGCCTGCGCGCGCCGTCGGATCAGTTCCTGATGGGCACCGACATGCTGGGCCGCGATGTCTGGACCCGCGTGGTGCACGGCGCCCGCGTCTCGCTGCTGGTCAGCGCCTGCGTCGCCGTGATCGCACTCTCGATCGGCCTCGTCATCGGCCTGCTGTCGGGCTACATCCGCTGGCTGGACGGGCCGATGATGCGCACCATGGACGGCGTCATGGCCATCCCCGGCATCCTGCTCGCCATCGCGCTCGTCTCGCTGTCCGGCGCGTCGCTGCTCACCGTGATCGTCGCCATCGTGATCCCGGAAATCCCGCGCGTCGCGCGTCTCGTTCGCGGCGTGGTTCTGTCGATCCGCGAGGAGCCTTATGTGGAGGCGGCGATCGGTCTCGGCACGCCGACCCGCAAGATCCTCGTCACCCACATCCTGCCCAACACCATCGCGCCGCTGATCGTGCAGGGCACCTATATCTGCGCCTCCGCCATTCTGGTGGAAGCGATCTTAAGCTTCCTCGGCGCCGGCCTGCCGCCGGAGATTCCCACCTGGGGCAACATCATCGCCGAGGGCCGCGGCGTGTTTCAGCGCGCGCCCTGGATCATCCTGTTCCCCGGCGCCTTCCTCGCCGTCACCATCCTGGCGGTGAACATGCTGGGCGACGGCCTGCGGGACACACTCGATCCGCGCATGAAAAAGCGGCTGGGGGCGTAAGCCATGGCACCGGTGCTCAGCATCCGCAATCTTTCCGTTGCGCTTCCCGCAGGCGGCGACCGCGCCCATGCGGTGAAGAATGTCAGCCTTGAGGTCAATCCCGGCGAGATCGTCTGCCTGGTCGGCGAAAGCGGCTCGGGCAAATCGGTCACCGCCTCCACCGTGATGCGGCTCAATCCGCTTCCGGTAACGGGCGGCCAGGTCCTGCTGGAAGGCGAGGATGTGCTGGCCGCCTCCAAGGCCCGGCTCAGGGCTTTGCGCGGCTCGCGCATGTCGATGATCTTCCAGGAGCCGATGACGGCGCTGAACCCGGCGCACCGTGTCGGCGATCAGGTCGCGGAAATCCTGCATGCCCATGGCTGGACGGCGCAGTCCCACGGCAAGGGATTAAGCATAGCCGAGCGCGTCGAGATGCTGTTCTCGGACGTGCATCTGCCCGATCCGCCCAAGCTGATGCGCGCCTATCCGCATCAGCTGTCCGGCGGCCAGCGTCAGCGCGTGATGATCGCCATGGCCCTGGCGCTGGAGCCCGCCCTGCTGATCGCGGACGAGCCGACGACCGCTTTGGACGTGACCACGCAGGCGCAGATCCTGAGCCTGCTGCGCGAGCTGCAGCAGCAGCGCGGCACCGGCGTCCTGTTCATCACCCACGATTTCGGCGTGGTGGCCGATATCGCCGACCGCGTCGTGGTGATGCGCTATGGCGAGGTGGTGGAAAGCGGCCCGGCGCAGGACGTGCTCTACAACCCGCAGCATGAATATACCAAGATGCTGATCGCGGCAGTGCCGAAGCTGACGCCGCGCCAGGCCAAGCCGGTGGACAATGCGACGCCGCTGATGAGCGCGCGCAACCTGGAAAAGCTTTATGTCACGGCCAGCATGTTCAAGGGCAAGCGCGAGGTGCGCGCCGTCGACAATATCCAGCTCGATCTCTACAAGGGACAGACGCTTGGCATCGTCGGCGAAAGCGGCTCGGGCAAATCGACCGCGGCGCGCTGCGTCGCCCGGCTGATCGAGCCGAGCGGCGGCAGCGTAATGCTGGACGGCCAGGATATCGCGCATCTCAACGAGCGCGCCCTGCATCCCTTCCGCCGCCGCATCCAGGTGGTCTTCCAGGATCCCTACCGCTCGCTCAATCCGCGCCGTACGGTGGGCGAATCGATCATCGAAGGGCCCCTGAACTACGGCGTCAGCCGCAGCGAGGCACTGGAACGCGCCCGCAGCCTGCTGCGCACGGTGGGCATCGACGTCAACGCGCTGGATCGCTATCCGCACCAGTTCTCGGGCGGCCAGCGCCAGCGCATTGCCATCGCCCGCGCGCTGGCCATGGAGCCGGAAATCCTAGTGGCCGACGAGGCCGTGTCGGCACTCGACGTCTCGGTGCAGGCGCAGGTACTGGATCTTCTGGAGAATATCCGCGACCAGTTCGGCATCTCGATCCTGTTCATCACCCATGACCTGCGCGTGGCGGCACGGCTTTGCGACCGCATCGCGGTGATGCAGCGTGGCAAGATCGTCGAGTTTGCCGAGACGGCGAAGCTCTTCGCCGCCCCGCAGCACGAATATACCAAGCAGCTCTTCGCGGCCCTGCCCGGCCGCCATTGGCTGGAAGGCCGCGCCGCAGAATAAACATCGCTGCATAGCCGCGGCCTTCTGGCGGCCTAGATCACATCGGCCACCACGCCATCCAGGGAGGATGCGATGTCGAGTGCGGTGCAGGATGCAGTCGGCCAACAGAATACAGAGGGCCAGCAGGATACAGTGGGCCAGCAGGATATCGCCGCCGCGGTAGCCTCCTTGCGCGAGGAGGCGGTCGCCATGCTGGCCGATCTGGTGCGGCATCCTTCGCTGCTCGGCGATGAGAAAAGCGCGCAGGATTACATGCGCGGCGTTTTCGAGGATCTGGGCCTGACGGTCGATGAATTCGCCATCGACGAAGCCAAGCTGAAGACCCATCCCGGCTATTCGCCGTCTATTATCTCCTATGAAGGCCGCCACAATATCGTCGGCATCCATGAGCCGCGCCATGGCGCCAGGGGCAGATCGCTGATCTTCAACGGCCATATCGACGTGGTGCCGGTCGGCGCCGAGAAGCTGTGGACCCATCCGCCATTCGAGCCGGTGATCAAAGACGGCAGGCTCTATGGCCGCGGCGCGGGCGACATGAAGGCCGGGATCGTCGCCTATACGATGGCCTTCAAGGCTTTGCAGAAGCTGGGCTTCGAGCCGGCGGCCAGGGTGATGCTGCAATCGGTTGTGGAAGAGGAATGCACCGGCAATGGCGCCCTGGCCTGCCTGCTTCAGGGTTATACGGCGGATGCTGCGATCATCACCGAACCGACGCCGGGCATCATGCTGGCGCAGATGGGGGTCATGTGGCTGACGCTGGAGGTCAGCGGCAAGCCGGTCCATGCCTCGGTGGCCCATACCGGCGCCGGCGCCACTGATTTCGCCATGTACATGTTCGGCGAGCTCAAAAAACTGGAGCATCGCTGGAATGCGCCTGAGGGCCGGCATGAGCAATACCGCCATCACGAGCATCCGGTGAACTTCAACCTCGGCAAGATCCAGGGCGGCGAATGGGCTTCCTCGGTGCCGACCGAATGCCGCGCCGATATCCGCATCGGCTTCTATCCGGGAATTTCGCCGGCGCAAGTGCGCGAGACGGTCGAGAAGCTGCTGGCCGAGGCCTATCGGGCGCATCCGCAGAACAACAGCCTCGATTACAGGATCGTCTACGAAGGCTTCCAGGCCGAAGGCTTCGTGCTCGACATGAACGAGCCTGTGCTTGCCGCGCTGGCCGATTGCCATCGCGCCGTGCTGGGCAGCGATGCGCAATTCACCGCCTTCACCGGCACGACGGATGCGCGGTTCTTCAATCTCTACGGCAATACACCGGCCACCTGCTACGGCCCGCAGGCAGGCAATTACCACGGCATCGATGAATGGGTGTCGCTCGACAGCATGATGGACGTGACCATTGTGCTGGCGCTGTTCATGGCCCGCTGGTGCGGCCTTAACCGTCTCGCCTGAAGCACAAGGAAGAAAAAGAAAGATGACTGCATTACACGATCTGTCGGCGCATGACCTTTGGCTGGCTTATCGCACCGGCCGCCTTTCGCCGGTGGAGGTCACCAAGGCGGTGCTGAAGCGGATCGAGGCCTGGGAGCCGAAGATCAACGCCATGTACATCACCGATGCCGAAGGCGCGTTGAAGGCCGCCAGGGCATCCGAGCAGCGCTGGCGCAAGGGCGAGCAGCTGTCGCCGCTGGACGGCGTGCCGATCACGATCAAGGACAATATCGGCACCAAGGGCTGGCCCGCGCCGATCGGCACGGCGGCCGGCGACCTGTCTCCCGGCCCAGTCGATGCGCCGCCGACTGCGCGGGTGCGCGAAGCCGGCTGCGTCATCCTGGGCAAGACCACGATGCCCGATTTCGGCATGCTGGCCTCGGGCGTGTCCAGCCTGCATGGCATCTCGCGCAATCCCTGGAACACGGCGCGCAACACGGCAGGCTCGTCCTCGGGCGCGGGCGCGGCCTTGGCCGCCGGCTACGGCCCGCTGGCGCTCGGCACCGATATCGGCGGCAGCGTGCGCCTGCCGGCGGCTTACAACGGCGTCTTCGCCCTCAAGCCGAGCCTCGGCCGCGTGCCGATCAATCCGCCCTGGCTGGGCCGCGTTACCGGCCCGATGAGCCGCACGGTGATGGACACGGCGCTGCTGATGAACCATCTCACCCGGCCCGATCCGCGCGACTACATGGCTTTGCCGTATCAGGAGGCGGATTACCCCAAACTGCTGGGCGGCGAGGCCAAGGGCAAGCGGATCGGCCTGCTGCTCGATATCGGCGTCGGCATGCCGCTGCAGCCTGCGATCCGCGACGCGATCGAGCGCGCCGCCAAACTGTTCGAGGCTGCCGGCGCCATCGTCGAGCCGGTAAAGCCTTTCCTGACCGCAACGATGACGCAGGGGCTGGATAGCGTCTTCCGCGCCCGTGCCTGGGCCGATTTCGAGCAGATGCCACCCGAGCGCCAGGCCAGGGTCCTTCCCTTCATCGCCGAATGGTGCCGCACCGCCAAGGACATGACGGCCGCCGAGGCCATGCGCGGCCTGGGCCAGGTCTTTGCCTTGCGCGAGGCGACGGTGAATGCCTGCGAGCCCTATGATTTCGTCCTGTCGCCCACCTCGCCGATCACGGCCTATGCCGCCGAGGAGGCCTGCCCGGGCAACGATCTGGAGCATCCCTTCGACCACCTCGTCTTCACCGCGCCCTTCAACATGTCGGAGCAGCCGGCCGCCTCGATCTGCGCCGGTTATGACGGGGAAGGCCTGCCGATCGGCCTGCAGATCATCGGGCACCGGTTCGACGATATCGGCGTGCTGCGCATGGCGGCCATTTTCGAGGAAATCCGCCCGGCACTACGCCCCTGGCCGGAGCCCTGATTCCCCACCCTGGCCTAAGCCTGTGAACCGAAATCCCAGCCGGGCGCCCGGCTGGACTTGTATATACAATTGAACCTATACTGCCCCGAGACGCATCTGAAGGCGCGATTACGGGGCGGGAGAGGCATGTCCGAGGCAAGGCCGAATGCAGAAAGCCTGAACGGGCCGACGCCGCGCTACCGGCGGGTCAAGGAATACATCGTCAAGCATATCGAGTCCGGCCAGTGGCGGGCCGGCGACCAGGTGCCGTCCGAGAGCACCCTGGTGCGCGAGCTCAAGGTCAGCCGCATGACGGTGAACCGCGCGCTGCGCGAGCTGACCCATGAGGGCCTGCTGCTCAGGGTGCAGGGCACCGGCACTTTCGTCGCCGAGAAGCGGCCGATGTTCAACCTGGTCGAATTGCGCAACATCGCCGAGGAGATCCGCGAGCGCGGCCAGCGCCATACCTGCCAGGTCGAACTGCTGCGAAGCGAAAAGGCGGATGCCGAGATTGCCCGCGACCTTGGCATCGATCCCGGTGCGGCGGTCTATCATTCGATCCTTGTGCATCTGGCCGATGGGGTGCCGCTGCAGGTGGAAGACCGCTTCGTCAATCCCGCCACGGCGCCTGGCTATCTCGAAGCCGATTTCAGCACCGTAACGCCAAATGAATTTCTCATGCAGGCAGCGCCCGCCACCGAGGTCGAGCATATCGTCGAGGCCACCATGCCCGATGCCCGCACGCGGCGCCTGCTCAAGATGAAAGACGGCGAGCCTTGCCTGCGGCTCAAGCGCCGCACCTGGTCGGGGGAGCGGATCGTTTCAGCGGCGACGCTGCATTACCCCGGCCATGCCCATCGCTTCGCCACCCGGTTTTCCCACCGCGCCGATGGCACGTCCAAACGGTCGTATCTATAGCGCATCGCATTTGTGAAGAGGTTCCATGTCTGCCGACCTGCGCCGTGACAATTCCCGCCTGATCAAAAGCCCGCACGGACCGGAGCTGACCTGCCGCAACTGGCAGATCGAGGCCGCCTATCGCATGATGCGCAACAACCTCGATCCGGATGTGGCCGAGAAGCCGGAAGAGCTGGTCGTCTATGGCGGCATCGGCCGCGCCGCGCGCAACTGGAAGTATTTCGACCAGATCCAGGAAAGCCTGAAGCAGCTGGCGCCCGACGAAACCCTGCTGGTGCAATCGGGCAAGCCGGTCGGCATCTTCCGCACCCATGAGGATGCGCCGCGCGTACTGATCGCCAATTCCAACCTGGTGCCGAACTGGGCGACCTGGGAGCATTTCCACGAGCTCGACCGCAAGGGCCTGATGATGTACGGCCAGATGACGGCCGGCTCCTGGATCTATATCGGCAGCCAGGGCATCGTGCAGGGCACGTATGAAACCTTCGTCGAGATGGGCCGCCAGCATTACGGCGGCAACCTGAAGGGCCGCTGGATCCTCACCGCAGGCCTTGGCGGCATGGGCGGCGCCCAGGCTCTGGCCGCCACCATGGCCGGCGCCTCGATCATTGCCATCGAATGCCAGCCCTCCCGCATCGAGATGCGGCTGCGCACGCGCTATCTCGACGCCCAGGCCAAGACGCTGGATGAAGCGCTGGCCATGCTGGATGACGCGAAGAAAGCCGGCAAGGCGATCTCCATCGGCCTGCTTGGCAATGCCGCCGAAATCCTGCCCGAGATGGTCAAGCGCGGCATCCGCCCCGATGCGGTGACCGACCAGACCAGCGCCCACGATCCGCTGAACGGCTATCTGCCAGCCGGCTGGAGCCTGGAGAAATGGGAGCAGGCGCGCGAGCAGGACCCGCAGGCCGTGATCAAAGCCGCGAAGGCCTCGATGGCCGAGCATGTGAAGGCGATGCTCGCCTTCAAGGAAATGGGCATTCCGGTTTTCGACTATGGCAACAACATCCGCCAGATGGCCAAGGAAGTGGGCGTCGCCAACGCCTTCGACTTCCCCGGCTTCGTGCCGGCCTATATCCGGCCGCTATTCTGCCGCGGCATCGGACCGTTCCGCTGGGCGGCGCTGTCGGGCGATCCGGAAGACATCGCCAGGACCGATGCCAAGGTTAAGGAGCTGATCCCAAACGATCCGCATCTGCATACCTGGCTCGACATGGCGGGCAAGCGCATCGCCTATCAGGGCCTGCCGGCGCGCATCTGCTGGGTCGGCCTGGGCCAGCGGCATCGGCTGGGCCTTGCCTTCAACGAGATGGTGAAGAACGGCGAGCTGAAGGCGCCCATCGTGATCGGCCGCGACCATCTCGACAGCGGCTCGGTCGCCTCGCCCAACCGCGAAACCGAAGCCATGAAGGACGGCTCGGATGCCGTTTCTGACTGGCCGCTGCTGAATGCGCTGCTCAACACGGCGTCCGGCGCAACCTGGGTGTCGCTGCATCATGGCGGCGGCGTCGGCATGGGATTTTCGCAGCATGCCGGCGTGGTCATCGTTGCCGACGGCACCGAGGCGGCCGCGAAGCGCCTGGAGCGCGTGTTGTGGAACGACCCGGCCACCGGCGTCATGCGCCATGCCGATGCCGGCTATGAGACGGCGATTGCCTGCGCCAAGGAACAGGGCCTGAAGCTGCCGTTTCTCGGCTGAACCGGCAGTTTGATCTAGGCAGCTTCGCCTATTTGGTGTTTGCTGCCTGGATCATTGACCGGAGCCATCGTGACGCCTTCGCTTTTCCTTCGCCGCCACGGCCGGACGCTTGCCGTATTGGCAGTGCCGGTGCCTGTGGTGATCGGTCTCGTTTTCCTGATCTGGCCCCAGCTTGGCGCAGAGACGGCCTATTACACCCCGGGTGTGACGCCGACGCGCGAGGATTGCGCCCTGGCCAAAATGAAGGACTACGCCCGGCTGGACCGGCAGATCCTGCTCAACATCGCACAGGAATGCGAACTGACGGTGCAAAGCATCGAAGGGCATGAGCGGCTGCGCAAAGCCTGGGAAGAGCGCCAGGCCGCACGCCAGGCAGAACCCAAGCCTGCCCCAGCCGCCCCGGCGCCAGAGCCTGACACGCCGCAGGGCGACACGCTGCGCCGCGTCTGGCGCTGAGCGCAGCTCAGGCTCAGCCCTTCAATCAATCGAAAAGATTTGCGATCCGGCCAAGATCACTCGGCCGGATGCGCCTCGGCTTCCGCCAGGGCCAGCTTGCTGCGGTCACGCGCCAGCAGGGTATAGGCCGTGGGAACCACGAACAGCGTCAGCAGAGTGCCGAGCAGCAGGCCGCCGACGATGACAAGGCCGATCTGGTTGCGGCTTTCCGCGCCAGCGCCGGTCGCCATCGCCAGGGGCAGCGCGCCCAGCACCATGGCCGCCGTGGTCATCAGGATCGGGCGCAGACGCAGCGAGGCCGCTTCGATCACCGCATCCAGCCGGCTGCGCCCCTGCTCCTGAAGCTGGTTGGCGAATTCCACGATCAGGATGCCGTTCTTGGTGATCAGACCGACCAGGGTGACCAGTCCCACCTGGCTGTAGATGTTCATCGTGCCGCCGCCCAGCTTCAGCGCCAGCAGAGCGCCGGTCATGGAGAGCGGCACCGTCAGCATGATGATGAAGGGATCGATGAAGCTTTCGAACTGCGCCGCCAGCACCAGATAGATGAAGATCAGCGCGAGCACGAAGATGAAATAGATGTCGCCGGTGGCCTGCTTGAACTCGCGGGACTGGCCGTTGTAGTCGATCTGCACGCCCGGCGGCAGCACCTTGCGCGCAGCTTCCTCCAGCTGCGCCAGCGCCTCGCCCTCGGAATAGCCCGGCGCCACGTTGGCGGTGATATCGGCCGCACGCATCTGGCTCATGCGCGTCAGTTCGCGCGCCGTCAGCGACTCACGCACATCGACCAGATTGGACAGCTGGACCATCTGCCCGCTGCTCGAGCGGACATAGATCTTCGACAGATCCTCCGGCGTCGTGCGCTCGACATTGGCGACCTGAACGATGACTTCGTACTGCTTGCCGTTCTGCTTGAAGCGCGTCACCTGGCGGCCGCCCAGCATGGTTTCGAGCACGCGGCCAATCGTTTCGACCTCGACGCCCAAGTCGGCCGCCTTGTCGCGATTGACCGAGACCTTGACCTCAGGCTTGTTCAGCTTCAGGCGCGTATCGATATTGGTCAAAGCGGGATATTTCGACGCCTCGATCATCACCTGCTGCACCAGGCGGTCCAGCTCGTCGTAATCCATGCTGGCCTGCAGAACGATCCAGATCGGCGCCGAGCGCAGGTTCTGTCCCAGCGACGGCGGATTGTTCACGAAGCCCTGCACGCCGGCCAGCTCGCGGAACTTCGGGGCCAGTTCGTTGACGATGTCCTGCTGCTTGCGGCTGCGGTCATCCCAATGCGTCAGGCGGGTGAACGACACGCCCTGCGAGACGATCGGGTTGCCGGCCACCACGAAGCGGGACTGCGCTTCCGGCACCTGCTCGACGATCGATTCCACCTGCCTGGCGTAACGCTCCATATAGCCGATGGTGGCGCCTTCCGGGCCGTTGAAGCTGCCGATCACGGTGCCGCGATCCTCGATCGGCGACAGTTCCGGCTTGATGCCGAGAAACAGGAAGTAGCTGCCCGCCGCAAAGCCCAGGCCCACCAGGATGACGCCGAGGCGCAGCTTCAGCGAGGCGCGCAGGATGCGGCTATATCCGTCGGTCAGTCCATTGAGCGCCCGCTCCACCAGATTGAACAGCGCGCCATGCTTGGCTTCATGGCGCAGCAGGCGCCCGCACATCATCGGGCTGAGCGTCAAGGCGATGAAGCCCGATACCAGAACGGCGCCGGCCAGCGCCCAGGCGAATTCGGTGAACAGCCGCCCGGTGGTGCCGCTCATGAAGCCGATCGGCGCGTAGACGGCGGCAAGCGTCAAGGTCATCGCCACCACGGCGAAGCCGATCTCCTTGGCCCCCTTGAAGGCGGCCTGCAGCGGCTTCATGCCCTCTTCGATATGGCGGTAGATGTTCTCCAGCACCACGATGGCGTCGTCGACCACCAGGCCGATGGCCAGCACCATGGCCAGCAGGGTCAGCGTGTTCACCGTGAAACCCATCGCCGACATGATGGCAAAGGCACCCAAAAGCGAAGTCGGAATGGTGACGACCGGGATCAGCGTCGCGCGCAGGTTCCGCAAAAACAGGAAGACGACGCCGACCACCAGCAGCACCGCCTCGCCAATGGTGCGGTAGACCGAGTTGATCGAGGCACGGATGAAAATGGAGGTGTCATAGGCGATTTCCGCGCGCATGCCTTCGGGCAGGCTGGCGAGGATGGCGGGCAAGGCCTCGCGGACGCCTTCAGAGATGTCCAGCGGATTGGCGACCGCCTGCTTCACGATGCCAAGCGAGACGGCCGGCTTGCCGTTGAAGCGGACGCTGACGCGCTCGTCCTGCGGCCCGATCTCGGCGCGGCCGACATCCTTGATGCGGACGGGATAGCCGTTGACCTCGCGCACGATGATGGCGTTGAACTGCTCGGCGGTACGCAGATCGGTTTCCGACAACACGGTGAATTCCATGTTGCTGCTTTCGATGCGGCCGGCCGGCACTTCGACATTCTGCCGCCGCAGAGCGGTTTCGACATCCTGCGGCGTCAGGTTGTAGGCGGCGAGCCGCGCCGGATCGAGCCAGATGCGCATCGCATAGCGGCGCTCGCCGAAAATCCTCGCCTCGGCCACACCGGGGATGGATTGCAGGCGGTCCTTGACGAAGCGGTCGGCATAGTCGGTCAGCTCCATCGCCGAATGCCGGTCGGAGGAAAACGCGATGTAGAGCACCGGCTGGGCATCCGCCTCCACCTTGGAGACGATCGGCTCGTCGATCTCATCGGGCAGCTTGCCGCGCACGCGGCTCACCCGGTCGCGCACATCGTTGGCCGTCGATTCCGCATCCCGCGACAGCTTGAAGCGCACCACGACCATGCTGCGCTCGGGGCGCGTAATCGAGCGGACGAAGTCGATGCCCTCGATGCCGGCGATCGATTCCTCCAGCACGCGGGTCACCTGGCTTTCGATGACTTCCGCGCTGGCGCCGCGATAGATGGTTTCGACCAGCACCACCGGCGGGTCGATATTGGGATATTCGCGGACCGACAGGCGGCTGAAGGCCACCAGGCCGATCAGCACCACCACCAGACTGAGAACCGTAGCGAAAACCGGACGTCGGATGCAGATCTCGGAGATTCCCATGATCAGGAACCCCGGATCTCGGAAGCGCGGACATATTGCCCGTCACGGATTTTCTGGCCACCCTCGGCGATGATCTGATCGCTGGCGCTCAGCCCCTCCAGCACCTCCACCTCGCCGGCACGGCGCAGGCCGATACGCAGCTTGGTCATCACGGCTTTGCCGTCTATGACACGGAAGGCGAAGATGTCGTTGCCGACCGGCACCAGGGCGGTTTCGGGCACCAGAACCGCATTGGCGCGGTCCTCCACGATCAGCGACACGCGCGCGAACATGCCCGGATTGAGCTGCTTGTTCGGATTGGGCAGACGCGCGCGCAGGATGGCCGCACGACCGCCCGGATCGAAAGCCGGATCCATCGCATAGACCTTGCCCTCGAAGCTCTTGCCCGGCAGCGCGTCGACCCGCACCTGGATGGTCTGGTTGACGGCGATCAGATGGGCATGAACCTCCGGGATGCGGAAGTCGACCTTCAGCTGATCCAGGCTTTCGATATTCACCAGGGCCTGGCCGGGATTGACGTAATCGCCCACACTGATCTGCCGCAGGCCCATGACGCCATCGAAGGGCGCCACGATGGTGCTCTTGTCCAGCACCGCCTGGGCCAGCGCCAAAGCGGCTTCGTCGGTCGCCAGCTTGGCCAGCGCCTCTTCATGGGCGCGCTGCGTGCCGGCGCCGCGGCCGAACAATTCCTTAGCGCGGTTGAAGTTCGCCTGGCTCAAGGCGACGCTGGCCTTGGCCTGGGCGAGCTGGGCCCGGGCAATGGTGGCATCGAGTTTGATCAGCGGCGCACCGCGTTTGACCGGCGTTCCTTCGTCGAACAGGATTTCCACCACGCGGCCAGCGATCTCGGGGCGCAGGATCACGGACTCGTCGGAGACCAGGCTGCCAACCGCCTCGATCTGCTGACGCACGCGGCCCAGGCTGACCGGCCGGATATCGACCGGGATGGGATTATGCTGGCTGCCCAGCTGGGCGCCGGCCGGACCTGTTGCCGATCCCGTCGCCGACGGCGTCAGGGCCGCCTTGATCTCCGGCCCGAAGAGCATTCCACCGAAAACGCCGGCTGCCACCAGAACCAGGGCAACCCCCATCGCATAGGACTTTTTCATACTTTCCCCGCCTACGAGACATCCAGTCCGGGCAATGCATACATCCAGTCTGGGCAATGCATAGCGTGTGCCGGTCGAAGGAGCTGCCTCGCGCATCCCTAACCTGAAGCAATAATTATACTGTAGAGTTCAGAAAATATGAAATACACATGAATGTCATGCGACGGCAAAAACTGAAGCAAGCCCCCGGCAAAAGCGGCGCGGCCAAGGCGGTGCGCCGGGGCAGGCCGGTCGATGCCCGAAAACACGCCAAAATCCTGGCGGCGGCCAACCGGGTATTTCTGGAGCAGGGCTATGGCGCGGCCAGCATGGATTTGATCGCCCGGCAGGCCGGCGTCTCCAAAATCACCATCTATGCCCATTTTTCAAACAAGGCGACGCTATTTGGCGCAATCGTGGAAGATCTCGCCGCCCGGCTGACCCGGGCGATCGACCAGTTGGCCATTGCCGGGCTGCAGCCGGAACAGGCGCTGCGGCGCGTCGGCGCGGCCTATCTGCGGTTGGCCCTGGCTTCCAGCTCGCTTGCGCTGCACCGGCTGATCGTTGCTGAAACCGCCCGCCACCCCGAGCTCGGCCAACTGATCCATCGCAGCGGACCGCAAATGATCGTCGCCACCCTGGCCAGCTATCTGGCCGGGCGGGCGGAACTGAAACTGAGCAATCCCAAACTGGCGGCCGAGCAGTTCCTTGGGATGGTGCTCGGCCATCGCCAGCTCGGCCTGCTGCTGGGCGCCATGCCGGCGGCCAAGACCCGCAAGACGATCGATCAGACCGTCGACCACGCCGTGCGGCTTTTCCTCAAGGGCTGCCAGCGATAGGCGCGATCATGGCCGCATTCGGCCGTCAATGCGCGCCGGCGAACTGCGTGCGCACCAGATCGGCAAACAGGCCGCCCTGTTCGACCAGCTCGTCGAAACTGCCGCGCTCGACGATGCGGCCCTGGTTCAGCACCAGGATCTGATCGGCCTGACGCACCGTTGCCAGCCGATGCGCAATGATGAAGGTGGTGCGCCCCTGCATCAGCGTATCCAGTGCCTGCTGGATGCGCGCTTCCGTTGCCGCATCGAGGGCAGAGGTTGCTTCATCCAGAATCAGGATCGGCGGGTTCTTCAGCAGCGCGCGGGCAATCGCCAGCCGCTGGCGCTCGCCGCCGCTGACATTCACGCCGCGCTCGCCCACCATCGTCGCATAGCCCTGCGGCTGGCGCATGATGAAGTCATGCGCTTGCGCAAGCTTGGCTGCCTGCTCAACTTCGGCATCGGTTGCCTCCGGCCGGCCGATGCGGATGTTGTCGGCAATCGTGCGATGAAACACGGCGCTGTCCTGAAAGACCACGCCGATATGCTGGCGCAGGCTTTCCAGCGTCACATCGCGGATATCGACACCATCGATCAGGATGCGGCCCGATTGCGGATCCCATAGCCGGCTGAGCAGGGCCATCGACGAGGTCTTGCCTGAGCCGGTCGGGCCGACGAGCGCCACCTTGGTGCCGGCAGGCACTTCGAAGGTGAGATCGATCACCGCCGGGCGCGCATCGTTGTAGGACAGCGTAACGTGATCGAAAACGACATCGCCCTTCACATTGCTCAGCACCGCTGCGCCGGGCTTGTTGCGCACTGCCGCCTCGGTATCGAGGACACTGAAGAACTGATCGAGCGAATGCATCTGGAAGAACATGCGGCTGACGAAGCCCATCGCCGCCTCCAGGCGGCTGATCAGCATGGTGGCGAAGCCCATGAAGCTGACGATCTCGCCGACGCTCGTTTGGCCATGCAGATGCAGCCAGCTTCCCAGCACGAAAATGCTGATAATCGTGATGGTGGACGCCATGCGGCTTAAGACCGTCATCAGCGCCCAGAGATTCAGCACCGGGAATTGCGCCTTCAGCAGACGCTCCATCACCACGGCAAGATCACGCACCTCCAATGCCAGGCGCACGAAACTCTGCACCAGCACGACATTGCCCAAGGCGTCGCCGGCACGGGCCGCCAGTTCGGAGTGATAATCCTCCACCTGGCGCTGGGCGCCCTCGGTGCGATGCACGACGAAGGCGCTGACGAGCGCGAAGACGATGATGAGCGCGATCAGCAGCAGGCCAAGCCGCCAGTTCAGATACAGCGACAGCGGCAGCAGGACGAGCACGGCGACGAAAGTCGACAGATGCTCGCGGAAGAAGGACAGCCACAGGCCGAACAGGTTGTCGGCGCCGGTGAGCATGATCTTAAGCAGGGCGCCGGAATGGGTGCCGCTGTGGAAGGCGGCCGGCAGGCTCATGACATGCTCGAAATACAGCGCCATGGCGGCCAGCCGGCGCCGGTGCGCCAGCCGGTCGGCATGCAGGGCAACCAGGATATTGGCCAGGATGCCGATGCTGCCGGCCGCGATCCAGATCACCAGAAGCTGTATCGTGCGGCTCCAGCTCTCCTCCGGGGTGGCGCCGGTCGGATTGGCCAGCACATCGATGATGCGGCCGAACAGGATCGGTTCGATGAAGCCGATGCCGGCCAGGCCGATATTGGCAACCGCCAGGATCACCGCCAGACGGCGTTCCGGCTGCAACAGGCCCAGGACCCGGGCGTATATGGCGACAAAACCCATGGGTCCCCGCAATATTGGCGCTGCACGGCCATCTGGCTAGGTCCTGCCGGCCAGATGCCGCTGATTTAAGTCCTGGCGCCAAGTCTTGCCGCCGCCGGTGAATCGGCGATAGTGCCGGCCAGTCTACTTTCAGTCCCCGGAGAGATGTCCATGACGACCCGTAGCCGCGACCGCCTCGAAGCCTGCCTTAGCCGCATTGCGGACCCGAATGGCGAGGGCAGCCGCGCGATGCTGAAGGTCTATGCCGATCTGGCCCGCGCCGCCGCCGATGCGGCCGATGCGCGCGCCAAGCTCGGGATGAGCTTGAGCCCGCTGGATGGCCGGATCGTCAGCATCAAGGATCTCTTCGACGTGGCCGGGGAAACGACCACTGCCGGCTCCAAGCTGCTGCGCGGCATGGCGCCGGCAGCCAGCGAGGCACCCGCCATCGCCCGCCTGCGCGCTGCCGGCGCGGTGATTATCGGCAAGACCAACATGACCGAATTTGCCTTCTCCGGCGTCGGCATCAATCCGCATTACGGCACGCCGGGCAACCCGGCCGATCGCAGCCGCATCCCGGGTGGCTCTTCCTCGGGCGGCGCGGTGGCAGTGGCCGATGGGATGAGCGAGATCACCATCGGCTCGGATACCGGCGGCTCGACCCGCATTCCCGCCGCGATGTGCGGCATCGTCGGCTGGAAACCCAGCCAGTACCGGGTGCCGACCAAGGGCGCCTTCCCGCTTTCTTATGCGCTGGACAGCATTGGCCCGATGGCCACCAGCGTCGCCGACTGCGCGCTGGCCGACGCCGTCATGGCGGGCGAAGCGCCGGCTGTCCCGGTCCCGGCGCCGCTGGCCGGGCTGCGGCTTGGCATCGCCAAGGGGCCGCTGCTGGACGGCCTGGAGGCGGCGGTAAGCGACAGCTTCGAGGCGGCGCTGGCGGCGCTGAGCAAGGCCGGCGTGCGCTTCAGCGACGAGCCGCTGGAGGCGCTGGCAGATCTTGCCGTGGTCAATGCCAAGGGAGGCTTCGCCGCCACCGAGGCCTTCTACATCCACCAGGCCTGGATGGACAGCAAGGCGACGGAATTCGATCCCTTCGTGCGCGGCCGCATCGAGCGCGGCCGCAATGTCAGCGCTGCCGATTACATCTTCATGCAGCGCCGCCGGGCCGAGCTGATCAAGGCCATGGACCTGCGCCTGGCCGATCTGGATGCCTTGATCCTGCCGACCACGCCGATTGTGGCGCCGAAAATCGCCGATCTGGCCCATGACGAGGAGGCCTTTACCAAGGCCAACACGCTGCTGCTGCGCAACACCTCGGTTGCGAATTTCTTCGATCTGTGCGCGATCTCGCTGCCGCTGCCAAAGGGCCTGCGCAAGGGTGATCTCAATGTCGGCCTGATGCTGGTCGCCCGCAATGGCCATGATCAGCGCCTGCTGCGGATTGCGGGAGCGGTTGAGGCTCTTCTGGGCGGGCCGCATCGGTAATCCAGAGCCAAAGGACGGCTCCGGGCGCAGATGGTCTGGGCCAGCTGGCGCAATCGCAGGCATAGTCGCGGCGAACGGCGGATGTCGCCCGGTTTCGCATCAGTAGCTCCGGAGCGGGCAACCGCCTCGCCTTGCCCAGGATGCGAACTTCCTCGAATTGACTGACTGGGGGTGGAGCACCTATGTTCATATTATGAACAAGGAAGCTAAGATCGGAAGCGATCCTGCTGACAGCGCCACCATGGCGGCCCTGCTGGATGCCATTGATCGGACCGATCAGCACACCCAGCGCAGTCTGGCAGCACGCCTAGATATTGCCCTGGGGCTCGCCAATACACTGCTGAAACGCTGTGTTTCCAAGGGGTTAGTCAAGATCCGGACTGCCCCCCGCGGCGCTACGCCTATTACCTGACACCGAAGGGCTTTGCAGAGAAAAGCCGCCTGGTTGCTGAATACCTGACGGTTTCCCTGAATTTCTTCCGCCGGGCTCGCGGCCAATACGAAGATTCCTTTTCGGCTCTTGCTGCCCGCGGCATCCGGTCGGTTGCCATCGCCGGCTGCGGCGAGCTTGCCGAAATCGCTCTGCTATCTGCCTCCGCCGCCAACCTGGAGGTGACAGCAATCATCGCTGCCGGGCGTAACGAAGCCTACTTCCACGGCCGGCCGATCGTTGCCGATTGGGAAGCGGCGCAGAAACTGGGGGCGAAGGCCGTCGCGATTGCGGATTCGACCGCCCCTCAGACCGTCTATAACCAGCTTCGAAACCTGCTCTGTGATGAGTACCTGATCGCCCCGTCACTTCTGCACGTGGTACCGTCGAAAAACGGCACACCCTACGAGCCCGCACCCGAATGGCCAAAGCCATGACCGCCTGGTTCGCCGTCTACACCCAGCCACAGAAGGAAGCGCTGGCTGCACAACAGCTCCAGAACCAGGGCTTTGCGGTCTATCTGCCGCGTTACCAGAAACTGCGCCGGCATGCCGGAAAAAGCGAGATCGTCGCCGCACCGCTTTTTCCCCGCTACCTGTTTGCAGGCATCGATCTGATGACCCAGCGCTGGCGCTCGGTCAATGGCACGCGTGGGGTGGTGGGCCTTGTGATGTTCGGAGACAAGCCGGTCCCCGTGCCAGCCCCGGTCTTGGCGGAAATCCGCTCCCGCGAGGACGATCAAGGCTTCATTCGCCTCAATCACGCCGCCGCCTTTCAACCAGGCCAGAGCCTGCGCATCGTCGAAGGTCCGATGGCGGATACAGAGGCTCTGTTCGAGGAAGCCGTCGATGGCCGCCGCGCCATTTTGCTGATCTCCCTGCTGGGCCGCCTGGTACGAACCCAAATGCCGTTGAGATCGCTACAAGCGGCCTAACGGCCCTAGCCAGCTTGCCGATTCGGCCCTATAAGGCGCCGCCATGAGCAAAGCCCCTGCCCCGCAAACCGCCGCGCCCCCGAAAGTGGGCATCGTCAGTCTCGGATGCCCCAAGGCGCTGGTCGATTCAGAGCGCATCATCACCAAACTGCGTGCCGAGGGCTATGCGATCTCGGGCTCCTACGACGCCGCCGATGTGGTGCTGGTCAACACCTGTGGCTTCCTCGATAGCGCCAAGCAGGAATCGCTGGAGGCGATTGGCGAGGCAATGCAGGAAAACGGCCGTGTGATCGTCACCGGCTGCATGGGGGTTGAGGCCGAGAAGATCCGCAGCCTGTTTCCCGACGTGCTGGCGATCACCGGACCCCAGCAGTATGAAGCCGTGGTCGAGGCCGTCCATGAAGCTGTGCCGCCGGCGCATGATCCCTTCATCGATCTCATGCCACCGCAGGGCATCAAGCTCACCCCGCGCCACTATGCCTATCTGAAGATCTCGGAAGGCTGCAATCACAGCTGCAGCTTCTGCATCATCCCGAGCATGCGCGGCAAGCTGAAGAGCCGGCAGGCCAATGACGTGCTCTTTGAGGCCGAACGTCTGGTCCGGGCCGGCGTAAAAGAGCTGCTTGTCATCTCCCAGGATACTTCCGCCTATGGCATCGACCTCAAGCATGCCGAAAGCCAATGGCGCGAGCGCAAGGTCAAGGCACGACTGACCGAGCTTTGCGAGGCCATGGGCAGCCTAGGCGCCTGGGTGCGGCTCCATTACGTCTATCCATACCCGCATGTGGATGAGGTCATCCCGCTGATGGCCGAGGGCAAGCTGCTACCCTATCTCGACATCCCCTTCCAGCATGGCTCGCCGAAAATCCTCAAGGCGATGCGCCGCCCGGGCAATCAGGAAAAGGTTCTGCAGCGGATCAGTGCATGGCGCAGCATCTGCCCGGATCTGGTGATCCGCTCGACCTTCATCGTCGGCTTCCCCGGCGAGACCGAGGAGGAATTCCAGTTCCTGCTCGACTGGATGCAGGAAGCCCAGCTCGACCGCGTTGGCTGCTTCAAGTATGAAAACGTTGACGGTGCAGCCGCCAACGATCTGCCCGGCCATGTGCCTGACGATATCAAGCAGGAGCGCTGGGAGCGCTTCATGGCGGCCCAGCAGCAGATCAGCGCATCCCGGTTGAAGCGCTTTGTCGGACGCACATTGGATGTTCTGGTGGACGATGCCAAGAAAACCACCGCCACCGGCCGCTCTTATGCCGATGCTCCTGAGATCGACGGCGTGGTGAAGATCAGAAAGGCGATTGGCGTCAAGGTCGGTGACATCATCAAGGTCAAGATCGAAAAAGCCGATGCCTACGATCTTACCGGTACCGCTCTACCGGTTTAGCGCGCCACCAGCCCATAGCTTGAGCCGGGAACGAGGCTCAAGCGTTCAGGAACGCTATCGAAAAGTTGTGGCTGCGTCAGCGGCTGGTTAGCAAGGCAGCGACGATTGCGTTAAAGCGCTCGCCGACTGCATCCGACCGGAACTCGGCCGGCAGGAGCGAGGGGCGCAAGGAAGTCGGCGGCGCGGCAGGAACTTGTCGCATGACCTCTATGAATTCTTGTCCTGCAGGCACAATCACCACATTCATCAGCTCGCCGATACCTCCAGCCTCCGGGGTTGCGATGACCTTCACGCCGAGTGCCAGCGCTTCCAGGGCTGCATTTGGCATGCCTTCGTAGCGCGAGGGCATAAGGAAGGCGTCACTCCCGGCGATCCATGAAGCTGGATTGGGATCGTATCCCGGCAGACTGACCCGATCGCCAAGGCCCAATGAGTGGATCTGAGCATTCAATCGAGCGCGTTGTGAACCCTCACCCAGGATGACACAGTGACTGTCCTGCGGCATCTTCGCCATGAAGTCGATCAGCCGATCGAAGCCCTTGGCAGGCTCCAGCCGCCCGGCGGCCACGAAGCGGACCCCTTTGCCGGGGTGACGCCGCAGCGGTATTGCTGCTGCGCGGATCGCCATCTCATCCACCGGATTATTCAGACGCCTCAACTGATGTCGCGGAATACCAAGCTGCAGGAGATCATTTTCCATCCGCTCGGATGTGGCGATCACCAAGTCAGCACTGCCATAAAGCCGCGCGCCCAATCTCCCCCACACGGATTCCGGCGACAAGGATCTGGAAACGTCATTTGCCTCACGCACAATCAGGCGCGCCTGACCCAGCAATGGTCGTGCTGCCAGGAGCGGCAAATTGATATAGCTGAAGGTGGAATAGACAACAGCCGGTCGGATACGCCGCAAGCTGCGGATCAGCGGCAAAAAACCGCTGCGCAGTCGGCTGTGGTTAAGTCCAACCACTTCCAACGATTCCGAGACCTCCCCAAGCCGCGGCCCCTGCGGGTTGAGCACGATGAGAATCGGCTGGAACCGCTGTTGGTCGAGAAGCTTGAAAAGAGTGAGCGTTACGCGCTCAGCTCCACCGCCCGCGAAGGATGGCAGAATTGCGACAATGCGATGCCTGGTCATATTGCTCACGGTCCGGCAAGGAGCACTCGCGGCTAGCGAGCGCCGTAAAAGACGCATAGATGGTGGGCTTATTCCAACTGGTGGCGCTGGTTGCGACGATTGCCGTTCATATCGCGTCAATGCTGCCTGCCGGATGCTCTACAGCAAATCCACGCATTGCAGATCGGCATCAGCCAGCAACGCTACCAACTGATTCAAGCCGTTGTCTCTTCGCCAGGATTGCTGGCTGCTGTTTCACGCATGTCAAGCAGCTCCTCCCAGCGCGCAGCAACCGCCGTTATGCTGTCCTGAGCCACTCTCGCCCGTGCGGCCTCGCCGAGTTTCTTGCGCAGGCTGGCGTCGTCCATCAGGCGCTGCAGGCATGCTGCTAGATGCCTGCTGTCACCCGCGCGATAAACCAGGCCAGTCCGACCGTCCTCGACATAATCTAACGCTCCAGGCAAGCAGTCGGAAACGATGCAGGGCAGGCCGAAGGACATGGCTTCAAGCAATGCATTCGGAGTCCCCTCATACAAGGACGAAAGAACAAATATTCCAGCAGATTTATAAAAGGGCGATGGATCCCTAACGTTACCTAGAAGATCAACGATCGGGCCGATCCCCAACCCTCGCCCCTGCTGTATTAGCTCATCGCGAAGCGGGCCATCGCCCAAAATATTGAGCTGCCAGCCAGCAGCAGCGACATCAAGAAGGGACAAGGCCTGCAGTATCTGAATCTGCCCCTTTTGTGGGACGAGACGGCCCACATTTAGGATGATCCTGTTAGAGACCGGATCGGCCATGGTTTCCGGCAGGCTTACGGGATTGCGCACCACTGCAAGCCGTGCACGAGGGACATAGGACGACATTATCTCGACTGCGTGGGCGGAATTGGCAGTGATACGATCTGCAAAACGATAGAGCAAACGACGCAGAAAACGCCACTGGATTCCCGGATCCTGGCGCTGAGGATCGTTGCGTTCCGAAATGGCCAACGTCAGGCGAAGGCCGATAGACGCCAGGATAGCGAGAACATTCATGGGCGTCAGAAAGGCAATAACAGTCGCCGCATTCGCCCGGACCAATGCGCGGCGCAAGCGAATGATGCGACCTATGTTTGCGATCAATGCCGACCATGGATTGGCGGACGCCCGCACACCGCCGATGACAATGCGCTCGACACCAGCAGGTAGCTGATAGAAATCCTCATCCTTGTTGCGCAATGTTATTGCGACCACTCGCCGGCCCTGCCGAGACCAGTGTTCAAGCAGATTCACGGCAACCCTTTGAGCTCCGCCACCACCAAAGCCTTCAATAGCTATTGCAACAGCTCGCGATCGTGTGAACTCTGCACTCATCGCCGTATGGCTCTGTATACCTTCCTGACTTCGCTCGCATGCCGGGAGATCGAGAATCTCTGGCGAGCATATTCAAAAGCACTGGCGGCAATCTGTTTTGCTCTTTCGGAATCTCGCAGTAATGACGCGACTGCCTCGACAAAGGCATTCTTGTCGTCGGGAGGCACAAGCAGTCCCAATGATGGAGATCCTATAATCTCCGCGTTCCCCCCATCATTGGAGGCAACGACTGGCGTTCCGACAAGCATTGCCTCGATTAAGGTGCGACCAAAAGGTTCAGCTCGCGCCGGCGCAAGCAGCACATCACTCCCAGCAAGCCACGGCTCTATTGGGAAGCGCGCCCCGAGAATCTTGCATATATCCTGAATACCTGCTCTCTGGATTGCTTCCTCCACTTCCTGTCGTAGATCAGGGCGGGGATCGCCCAGCATGGGAAAAAATAGGTTTGCATCTAGTCGACGGCGCAATTCGGCTGCGCAGGCTACAAAGAACTCCGGACGTTTGCGTTTGATGAAATTTCCAACAAAGGTGACGATGTAAGTGTCGTGCGGCAACGCATATTCTTCAAGCAGGTGTTGGCGGGCCTGCATTCGATCTAATTGGTCGTCAATATCGAAGGGATTGTCGATGACCAGACAATCGCGAGCCATTCGCGGCGTCAGACAACGTCGACAGAATTCCGATACGGTAATCTTGGCATCAGCGAGTGCGGAGTAGAAGCCAAGCCTTCTGGAATTCTCAACAGAGCGCTGATGCCAAATCAAATTGATTCCAGCACTGGCCTGACCCCATAGGGTGGTCCGGTTTCAATCTTAGTTCATGATCGGCCTTGGGGCTATTGCCTGGGCAGATGACGGTGCTGCTCCGCTTGCTGGCGCAGGCCAGA